>Ga0209692_10002763_pt1 | contig 18244 bp, 14 predicted proteins | sample tdDd472_FD_187129 | JGI IMG/M metagenome (GOLD analysis project Ga0209692, IMG submission 187129) | Marine sediment microbial communities from the Atlantic coast under amendment with organic carbon and nitrate - tdDd47.2 (SPAdes)... | ecosystem: Environmental > Aquatic > Marine > Coastal >...
CATAGATATAGAAAAGCCGGTCGGTGTTAGCACACTGACCGGCTTTTTTACTATGACGTGAAAGATCAGAACCTGAACAGCAGATCCAGTCCTACGTTGCGGCCACGGCTGGGAGAGAGTGCCGCGGTTTCAACCGTACAGTCGCCGACCTGGCATCCGCCAAACTGATTCGGACTCTTTGACCAGCCTGTGCCGGTAGAAGGGAAAATGAAGAAACTAGGTGCCGCCGTCGGTGTCGTATCATCAAGAATGTTGTTGATATAGAGACTGGCACTCCAGTGTTCTGAATCCATGCCCAGTCGCCCATTCCAAAGGTCACGTCCACCAAGCCAGCTTAAGTTGGAAGCGCCGGTATACTTTTTGGATTCAAGAATATAGTCGGTGCGGAAGAACCAGCCGATATCACTGGTTAGGGCCCGGTTGTAGCTTAATGAAGTGACCAATGAATGCTTGGAGTTGAAGGGGATGTAATTGCCCTTGGCATTGTTGGCATCTTCGGCAAGTTCTCCGGTATTCGGGTTGAGTCCGTTGCCGGTGGTATTGGCCAGATACTTGTCGTTGTATTCATCATACTTACCATTGGCAAGACCGTATGACACGCTGGCACTCAGGTTATCGGTAAGCGCAAAAGAGCTTTCAATCTCGACACCATATACGTGTGATTTACCCGCATTGACGGCGATTGTGTTGGCCGTGTTGCCAAGCTGAATGGTCTGGAAGGTGGCTTGATTCTGCCAGTCAATGTAATACGCAGACAGGTTGAACAGTGCGCGACCGCCCCACCATGTAGTTTTGGTGCCGGCTTCGTAGGTCCATGCTGTTTCTTCCTCGGTTTGAGTCAGGCCGTCTTCTTTTGCCTCTGCGGTACGGCAAGGATCAGTTGGTTCGCGGAAGAACGCTGAATTAAATTCAGCCGGTTTGTTACCTTTGGCGGCCAAAGCGTAGACCATGACATCGTCAGTCGGTTGATAACGTACGGTTAGGCGTGGGGTTAATGAATCATTATCCGTTGAATCTTCAGCTCTATCTCCATCGTAAGGAGAGTTTCCGTTCATGCAGGTACGGTCTGTGGAAATGTTCTTTTTATCCGAACCGTAGCGTGCTTCTGCAGTCAGGCTCCATTGGTCGCTGATGTCCCAGTCGAGAGAGCCAAAAATAGAACGGTTTTCGATCTTACGAATGGTTGGTGGTTCGAACAGGCCAAGGCCTCTTAGTCCATTCACAGTTGTATAACCGGGCATGCGGCGCACAGAGCTTTTTGTTTCAGCATCAAAAATGTATACACCGACCGAACCTCTGACGCTGTAGTCAGCGGGTGAACTGACGATAGCTTCTAAAGAGGTGTCTTCAACGGACTTGTCTTCGATATTGTGGAACAGGCCAAGCTGGGGACGTGTTTGACGTTGGTCAAGATCGTACGCGTCAAAGAAGTCATCTTTGTTGTAGTTTATGCGAGCCAACAGGCTCCATTCGCCAATATCCTGGAGCAGTTCAAGTTGTGTTCTGACTTGTTCGCGTTCAGAGCCGGGGCGTACCGGAGAGCCCGTCCATGACTCGGGCTGGCTGCCGAAGGCGGGGCGTTGTGTGCCTTCTAGAAAGTCAGGAATGTTAAAGCGGGTATCGCGTGCAGCACCCTGAACCGGAAGTCCGGGTGTGCCCGGCAATTTGAAGCCCAGATAGGTGCCGGAGCTGCCGGGATCAAGGGCGCCGCCTGGTGCAAAGGGATTGTTTTCGTAATAGTTGACGCGTTTGTGATCAATGCGGCCACAGTAGCCGCCGGTGGACGTTTCGAACCAGACCTCACCGTTGTTTTCTGAACCATCGTAGTTATTCGGCAGGTAACAGTTGAGTTCACCCGGTTCCATGATGAGTTGCGCGTAGTGATCATCTTTGGTTTTGGTGTAGCCGAGTTTTAAGCCGATTTCAGTTGTTTCGCCCGGAGTCCATAGCAGCTTGCCGAGAATGTCATTTGTTTGTGTGCCACCCAGGTCACTGGTATCGCCGGTGGATGGTGTTGGAGCGAGCCAACCCGGGTCATTGTCATTGGGGGTTTGGCCCTGAGCCTGATTGTCCTGGAGGTTGTTTCTCCATTCACCGCCGTAATGGTCTGTGCCTGCGGCAACAAAGAAACGTAGCTTGTCTGCAACAATAGGCCCGCTGGCCCAGCCGTTTATTTGCACCCGTTCTTCGCTGCCGAATACGGTGCGGACTTCACCTTCAAACTCATCTGTGGGTTTGCGGGTGACATAGTTTACAGCGCCCGAAAATGTGGCACGACCAAAAGTTGCAGATTGCGGGCCGCGGAGGATTTCTACGCGTTCTACGGGTCCGAGTGTGGCGCTGGAAATACTGCCGGATACAAAGGCACCATCGACAAAATATGAAGCATTAGGTTCACCACCGACCGCTGGGGCTGATTGGCCACGAATAACCGGGCGGTCGAGACGACGGCCCAATTGTCGGTTTGTACTAAAGTTGGGGGTTAGCAGAGCGACGTCATAGTTGTTTGTTGCGCCTGCGCTTTTTAATTGATCCGCAGAAAATGCGCTAATAGAAAGCGGGACTTCCTGAAGTGACTCTGCGCGCTTACGTGCTGTAACAGTAATCTCTTCCAGATTGGAGCTGGGTGCTTTCTTCTGAATCGGTTCACCTTTGGCCTCAGTTTCTGAATCCTGTGCATTGGCAGGAATCGATAGCAAAGTTGCAGCAACAGCAACAGCGGCTTTAGCCGCGAGTAGGCGATAAAAATCCAATGTAGCTTCTCCCCCGAAGCGATTTAAAAATTTAAGATTGCTAAAAAACGCATCTGATTGATGCGTGTCCCGCATCACCGGCTTAGTTTATTGAGCGTATAGATTAAATCACATAGATTAAAAGATAAGCAAGTATTCTGTAAAAGCTAATAACAGTAAGGCTTTCAGCCTTTTGGCTTTATTCGCTTTGCGGTTGAAAGAGTGGCTGTACAGAACTCCCGGGCAAAAAAAACCGCCGGAATCTTTCGAAATCCGGCGGCCGGGTTTTGGGCTGTTTGGTATAAGCCCTGTTTTTTACTCGATTACGAGCGGGCTGCCTTACGATCCGCGCGGCTACCGATAAGAGGAATCTCTTCGATTACCCAGTTCTTCTCGGTGCGACGGGCAGGCGAAGGAATCGCAAATGCGGTTTGTTTGCCGCTACGTGCATGGAATGCCTCGGTGTCGATGCGCCAGCCGGCATCATCATACTTGCTCAGCCATTCACGATAGGCGACGACCGCTTTGTCTGACGGAGTCAGAACTTCTTTGGTGTTGCTGATCGGTGTCATGGTTGGATACACCTCAAGCAGAATGTCGATATCCTGTTTTGCGATGTCTTTGTTGCGGGCATGAATCGGACCATCATGTTTCGCATCAAGCATGAAGTTACGCATGTTCAGGAAGAAGATCTTGGTGTTGTTCTCATCAATAGGCTGCTCGAAGAAGTACTGACGGAAGCCCATTTCAGCTGTTGGGTTAATGTGCGTAATCACAGTGTTTGGTCCGTGAGTACCGCCACCGGCCCAAAGGTCACCAGCTTCTTTACGGGTGTCGCCCCAGTTTTCTTCTTTCAATGGTGGCGCGTCAAAGCGGTGCATGAACCACATGCCCCAACCCTGTGAGTGATCCTCGGTATCGTATTCACGAACCTTATAGGTTTCACGGTTGAACGCTGTGAAGCCGTGGGTAGGATGCACAAACTCGTTATGAGCCGGGTCAAGAGCGTTTTCAATTGAACGCTCATAGAAATAGCCGACATCCAGTTCCAGGACGGTGTTCGCACGCCAGCCTTCCTGACCGTACTCTTCAACTTCGAGTAACGGTGGGCGTTCTTCTTCAGGCAGGTCGCCGAGGAACGCAAACACGATGCCGTATTTTTCCTGAACAGGATAAGCATCTACTTTTGCACGAGGCGGTGTCGCTGTGCCATAACCGATTGAAGGGATATTGACGCAGTCGCCGTCTTTGTTGAACTCCCAGCCGTGGTATGGGCAGACCACACAACCATTTTGGATGCGTGGAACATTGGGGCCGGCAGACCAGGCACCACCGAGTGAGCCACCGCGGTGAACACAGGTGTCGCTGATTACAGCGGCATCACCACTTTCGTCACGGAAGGCAACCAGATTGACACCCAGTACTTTTACTTTTTTGGGGGTGTCCATGGCGAGATCTTCGCTGCGCACGATGGGGTACCAGAAATTGATATACATAGATGCTCTCCTCAGGCATTACTATTTTCTTGATTCGCTGCATATCCTGCTTGTGGAGAGCGAGTGCGGCTATAAGTAATGCTACCTACCGTTTCAACTGCCTGTTTTTAAAAGTTTTTTTGAGGCTGTTTTATTCGTAGTGCAGCGCTTCGATAGGATCGAGGTTGGCGGCTTTTCGGGCTGGCCAGATGCCGAAGAATAAGCCGACGCCTGCGCTAAACAGAAATGCGATGGTAACGGCTTCAACTGATATCGGTGTTTGCCAGCCGGCAAGGTTTGCCAGCAGGGTAGATGCGGTGCTGCCCAGAAGAATGCCAATGCCGCCACCAACGACACAAAGACTCATCGCTTCGATCAGAAATTGAGTCAGGATATTCAGTCGTGTTGCCCCCAGCGCCTTGCGAATGCCTATCTCACGGGTTCGTTCGGTGACGGTGACAAGCATAATGTTCATTATTCCTATGCCGCCCACGATCAGGCTGATGCCGGCAATGCCGGCCAGCAGCGCAGAGAAAATTTTCGCGGCTTCCTGCTGCATATTCAAAAACTGCTTGCGGTCGGAGAGGCTGAAATCATTTGCGCCCCCCGGGATGATTTTGTGTTCGCGCCGCAGTACTCGCTCTACGTCAATCATCGCTTGTTCGATGGTGACCTCTTCATTGACCAGCACGCTCATCGAATCGATGGTATTGGTACCGGCGATTCTGTACTGAGCTGTTTGCAACGGTGTAAAGATGTACTCATCGCGGTTGCTGAAGCCGATCGAGCCTTTTTCTGCCAGAACGCCGACAATCTCAAAGGATGTGCCTTCGATAGTCAGGTTGCGACCGATCAACAACTCCGGTTCGACTTCGAGCACTGCGGGTACACCACCACCGAGCACCACGACACGTTTTTTGGCGGCGTTGTCACCATTCGTAAATACCTGTCCGGCAACAACTTCGTACTTATTCACGTCAGCGAAGTTGGGGGTGGTGCCTACTATATTGAGACTCCGATTCTTATTGCCGAGTTTGATCTGTTTTCTGGATTGCACTTCCGGCACTACCGCAACGACAGAGGTGACATCAGAAATAACGGCATTTGCATCGTCGGCCGTGAGCTTGCTGTCAGAGCTGGCGACACCGCGATGGAACATTTGTCCCGTTCGTACCGACAGAATTTTTCCGCCTAAGCTATCAAGTTGGCTGTTGATGGCTTCCTGTGCGCCCGAGCCCAGGGCAACCATGGTGATTACAGCAGCTACGCCGATAATGATTCCAAGCATGGTCAGAAAAGCGCGGAAGAAGTTTGCGCGTATGGACTGACCTGCAATACGGAACATTTCGAGAATTAGCATGACTTACTGTCCTTCGTTATCGACTCTATTCGTCTTCGTCTTTCTTGCCTTTCATACCCGGCACACCGCCGATTTCGCCCATGAACTTTTTAAAGCGTTCCTGCGATTGAATAAGTCCGGAACTGGGTAGCAGCACGACCGTGTCCCCGTCATTGACGCCGGTTTTGATCTCGCTGTTGTCGAGATCGGTGATGCCTGTTGTTACAAACACCGGTTCCAGCGTATCGCCGCGTTCAATAAGCAGCCAGTATTCACCGCCAAACTGATAGCCGGCATTGCTATTTCGGTTGTTGGCTTGTGTGCGCTTGGCGCGCAGGCTGTCGCCTATCTCACCCGAAGCCATGCCGAGATAGTTCTCAGCCGCCTTGACGTCGCGCATAGTCCGGAGAGCCATTGTCGGTACCGAGGGAACGTCGTAGCTGCTGGCTATCTTAATGTTGACTTCAGCATTCATGCCGGGCCGTAGAAGACCGCCTTCGTTGGCGATGGTGACGAGTACCGAGAACTGCGTAACGGTGGTTTCTTCTTCGGCTTTAGGTTCAATTTTCAGAACCCGGCCCTCAAAGGGTTGGTTGGGATAAGCAGCTACTGTAACCACCGCATCCTGATCCTGCCGGATCTTGCCGATGTCTGTTTCATCCACCAGCGCCTTTACCTGAACAGAGCGCAGGTCGGCCATTTTCAACAGAACGGTACCGCCGCCGACGTCTGTGGTTGGCGAAGAGATGACCTGACCTTTCTCAACGTTCTTTTCGATGATCGTGCCGTTAATCGGGGCGCGTACTTCTGTGTCATCCATTGCAATACGAGCGTTCTCAACAGATACCTGAGACCGCACTACCTCAGCTTTCGAGTTAGCGTATTCCAGAATGCTTTGCTCAAAATCGACTTTGTTAAGAGTGCCGGATGCGAACAGTGTTTCGGCCCGGTCACGCTGAGACTTTGCAATGTCACGTCGGGCCACGGCTGCTTCGCGCTCCGCATTAGCCTGATCGAGCAGGTTGCGTGGTGTGCGTTTATCAATTTGCACTAGCAATTCGCCGGATTCAACGATGGCACCGGTTTCAGCGCTGATAGAGAGTATTTCACCGGACGCTTTTGATTTTAGCTCCACCGTCGTTTCGGGTTCGATAATGCCGGCAGCCTCTACCGAGACAATGATGTCGCGTTTTTGAACCTGTGCCGTACTGTAGCGGCTAACGACCTCTTCGGGCTTGCTGCAACCCGATTGTAGAGAGACCAGGACAATAAAATTGAGTGCGATGAGAAAACGTTTCATGAATTAATACCGGTGGTGGAATCAGAAGCGATGCACCCGTCGCGCAACACGATTTTGCGTTGGGCGTGGGCTGCGACATCAGCTTCATGCGTAACAAGAATAATAGTCTGGCCGGAGGTGTGCAGTTCGTCAAAAATCTGCATGATTTCCCGTCCGGTGTTTGAGTCGAGGTTGCCGGTAGGTTCATCGGCAAGAAGAATGCTGGGTTCAGTGACGAGTGCCCGCGCTATTGCAACACGCTGGCGCTGGCCGCCAGACATTTCAGAGGGCTTGTGTTTTATTCTGCTGCCGAGGCCAACCATGTCCAGCATGTTTTCGGCTTTTTTAAGACGCTCTTTTTTGCTCAGGCCTTTGTATATAAGTGGTAACTCGACATTCTGGAGCGCGCTGGTTCGGTTCAACAGGTTGAAGGTTTGAAAGACGAAGCCGATCTCGGTGTTTCGTATGCCTGCCAACTCTGTGTCTTTCAGGGCTGACACCAGCTTACCGTTCAGCCAGTACTCACCGGAGTCAGGGCTGTCGAGGCAGCCGATCATGTTCATCAGTGTCGTTTTTCCTGAGCCGGACGGGCCCATGATTGCCAGGTAATCATTGCGTATGACCGACAGGTCGACACCATTCAGTGCGTGAATGACCTCGTCGCCCATAGGGTAAGATCTTCGCAGGTCGCGAATGTCTATAACCGAGTTGTTTGCTGTGTCGTCCAAGGAACCGGGTGCTCGTCCGCATATATATAAGTTAATTATATCGGTGGCGGCATTTGGCGGGGGTAACCGTTTGTAACAGTAAAAAGCGTTGCGGGGCGGGTGTTCCGGAGTTAATTGCGTCGCCAGGCGTTAAAGCGTTCCGCAATATGTAAAAGCTTTTCAGGTAAGTGGCTTTGTTGCCAAAGCCCCGCGGCAAATTTATTGGCTTCGGAATAGGTGGGGTAGCTGTGTACCGTGCCAAGAATTTTCTTCAGTCCAAGACCATGCCGCATCGCCAGTGTGTATTCGGCAAGTAGATCAGCTGCATGTGCACCCACGATAGTGACGCCCAAAATTCTGTCATTGCCGGGTTCTGTGAGCACTTTGACAAAACCCGTGGCATTGCCGTCGGCAATTGCCCTGTCCAGATCATCAATGCCGTAATTCACTACCTCATACGCGAGGTTCTGTTGGCGAGCTTCTTGTTCGTTGATGCCGACTCTGGCGATCTCCGGGTCGGTGAAGACGCCTCTGGGAATGACAGAGTAATCCGCTTTAAAGCGACGGAGGTTGCCAAACAGGGCATTGACCGCGCAATACCAGGCCTGATGTGCGGCGACGTGGGTCAGTTGAAACGGACCGGCGACATCGCCGCAGGCATAGATCGTCGGGATGGATGTTTGCAGGTATTCGTTGGTTGAGATTGTGCCATCGGGGTTGGTTTCAATACCGAGGTCTTCAAGCCCCAGATCAGCGGTGCGTGCTTTTCGCCCGGTTGCTATCAGAACTTTGTCAAAGCTCAGTTCTTTGCTGCTGCCGTCACCGGCTTCACACCGCAGAGTATTGCCGGTGAATTCATTGCCTTTGTATCCGGTCAGTATTTCTACACCATCGCTGCGCAGAGAGTCCTCAAGCGCGTTTGAAACATCGGGGTCTTCGAGTGCCAGCAACCTTGGTGCCATTTCTACTATTGAGACCCGGCTGCCCAGACGTCGGAATGCCTGAGCCAGTTCGCAACCGATGACACCGCCGCCCAGTATCAGTAGATGCTTAGGTAATGATTGCAGTTGCCACAGATTTTCTGACGTCAGATAGTCAATATCACTGAGTCCGGTGATAGGAGGTACAGCCGGTTCCCCGCCACTGGCAATGACGATGTTGGGAGCGGAGATGCTCTGGCCATCAACGTCAACGGTCCATGGAGATGTGATCTTTGCGTTGCCCTGCAAGCAATCAACACCAAGACCGGTGTAGCGTTCAATAGAATCGTGCGGTTCAATTTCGGTGATGACCGATTGCACGCGCTGCATGACGGCTGAAAAATCAACGTTGGTCGTTGATCCGGCGCTGAGTCCGAAATCTCCGGCCTGTTTCAGGTCATGTGCCAACCGGGATGAACGGATCAGCGCTTTACTCGGAACGCAGCCGGTATTCAGGCAGTCACCGCCCATTTTATGTTTCTCTATGAGTGTGACCCGGGCTTTGGAAGCCGCCGCGATATAGGCGGTGACCAGTCCGGCCGCCCCTGCGCCGATAATGATGAGATTGGTATCAAATGATCCGGGTTTGCTAAAGGCTTTCAGTTTGCGGCGGTTGCTCACGGCACGGAGGACTTGCCGGGCAAGCACCGGGAAAACTGCCAGCAGAACAAAGGAGCCTATGAGTGTCGGGGATAGTATTCCGGAGAAACTATTTATCTGAGCGAGTTGGGTGCCGGCATTCACATAGACGAATGTGCCCGGCAGCATACCAACCTGACTTACCAGAAAAAACTTGCCCGCCGGAATGCGGGTTAAGCCCATAGCAAGATTAATGATAAAGAATGGGAATAGCGGCACAAGTCGCAGGCCGAATAGATAGTAGGCGCCGTCTTTTTCAATGCCGCGGTTGATCGTGTCCAGATGCTTGGCAAAACGATGTTCGACAGCGCCCCGCAGTAAATATCTCGCTAACAGCATTGCAAGAGTTGCACCTATGGTGCTGGCAAATGAGACCATGACGGTGCCGTAGACAATCCCGAACAAAGCGCCGGCCAATAGTGTTAGTGCAGCAGCGCCGGGGATGCTGAGCGCCGTGATCAGAATATATAAGCAGCTAAACAGTAGTACAGCCGTTAAAGTGTTGTTATCAACAAAACGGCTGGCGTTATCTTGTTGTGCTTTCAGGCTTTCCAGACTGAGATAGCTGGTGAGGTCAAAATAGGCAATCAGGCCGATGGCGACCAGAACAGTAATAAGAAGGGCTATGCGGGCTTTAGTCATAAGTGGTCTGGATGCTGATAACTATCCGGTGATGATTGAATTAATGACGAGAGATTGGGTCACATACTACATGACACAGGTCAGGAAGAGAGGTTCGCTGATGGGCATCTTTAGAACATTGGTGGTTGGCTTAACAATTATGATGGCTACGGGCGCAATCGCCGGTGCTGATGAACTGGCAGGGCTTGTCTCTGTTAAGAATTCGCGATTATCCGAAGTGCTCGTTAAGCCTGGTCTGGACCTGTCTGCCTATAGTTCGGTTAAGACTCAGGCGGCGGAGTTTGAGTACCGTGATGTGGCGGAGCAACGCAACCCTCAGGCATCCAGAACCGGACGTGTTGCTTACCCTATGAGTGAAAGCACCCGCAAAGAATTTGAGGCGCTTGTAACTGAGGTGTTCGATAAGGAGTTGCCAACCAGTAAACATTTTCCTGAGGTGTCCGAAGCGGGGCCGGGGGTGTTACTACTGAGGGGCGGCTTTTTCGACATAGTTTCTTTTGTGCCACCCGACCGTGCGGCCCGGGAAGCGGTATTTTTGTCACAGATAGGCAGTGCGATTCTGTATCTTGAGGTGCGCGATTCTGTCAGTGGCGAGTTGTTGGTACGTGGTATTGATAGAAGGGCGGTGGAACCGAACCGGGCAACCCTTAAGGTCAATAGCCGTCCTGTGAATAAGCAGGAAACCAAGCGCGTTATTAAGCGTTGGGCCAAGATTTTGGTGAACGGATTAGACGAACTATATGAAAGTGGTCCGGTAGAGCCGTAAGTTTAATTGGCCGGAGTTGGTTACGAGACCTCGGCTGCCGGTAACGTCATTATTATTTTCAAGCCGGATTGCCGGCCGCGTGTGGCACGAACCTGTCCGTTATGGGTTTCGAAAACCCTCTTAACAATCGCCATGCCAAGCCCTGAGCCCGTTTGTGGCTCGGCACCTTTTGCGCGGAAGTAGGGCTCGAAGATTTTGTTAATCTCATCCGCCGGAACCCCCGGCCCCTGATCTTCTATCGACACAACTACACTGCCATTTTGCAGAAGGGCATCTATGTATATCGTCGAGCCCTCCGGCGCAAAACGAATAGCATTGCGGAGAATGTTTTCGTAGCCTATTCGGAGTAACTCCGGGTCACCTATAACCGTTAGCTCATCATGAGTGTTTAGCTGGATACGACAATTTTTCCCGCCCGTTTCTATGTCCTCGATTTCACAAAGTTCCTGCAGTAGCTTGCAAATTCGTACCAGTTTTTTTCGGGGAGCTGCGGCCACTTTTAAGCTGGAGTAACGGAGGATCTCTCCGACCACCAGATTCATTCTGCTGATTTCCTGCTCAATACGATTGCGGGCTTTGTCGTCCAGAGAGTCGTTGTCGGTAATTAATGCGATTGCTGCGTGCAGCCGTGTCAGCGGTGACCGGAGTTCATGCGACATTTCCTGCATTAAATTTTCGCGCTCATCCATCAGGTGTGTGAGCTGGTCGGCCATGATATTAAAATCGGCGGCTAGTGAGCCGAGTTCATCGTTGCGTGTGGAAATGTTGTCGGGCACGCGGGCGGCGGTATTGCCGGAGGCCAATTCACGCACTGTAATCTGCAACTGACTGACCGGTTTTCCTATCGTGCGTGCTATGAGCCAGGCCACTACAGCAATGACAAAAACAGCGGCAATAATAAGACCTGAGCTGGTTGCGGGGCTGCCCCATAGTGATATCCCTTTGGGTAGCACCAGAAAGGAATAGGTTGTGCCGTCCGCTGCGGTCAGTCTGGGTGCTAGTCGTGCCGGTTCATATCGGCTGTCCGGCTGTGCCGGTAAACCGACCACAGACTCTTTGACAAATTCTTTGTATTGCTCGGGGAGTTCTCTGCCGAGTATGTCTTCGCTTTTGCTGTTAAGAATGTAAACGCTGACATCTGCGGGAATCTCGGCTTCGTTATTCATCCATTCGATTAAGGCGGGTTCGCCACCTTCAGCGAGAATTGTTGCAGCGGCTTCTCCGAGCGAGCTGTCGCGGGTTTCGATATAGCCCTGCAGTTCCCAGGCTGCGATGAGACCGAGACTTGCAGCACCAATAAGTACGAAGGCTGCCAACGCAATACCAATGTGAGCCGCGGTCCGCAGGTACAAACGAGAGTAGGCAAAGTTCATGGCTTTACTGCAACTCCTCGTGATCAAGGACGTAGCCGTGACCACGCAGGTTTTTAATGATGTCTTTTCGTAGTCCGGCGTCAGAAAACTTGCCGCGTAGCCGGCTGATGAGTGTATCAATGCTCCGGTCGAAAGCTTCAAAAGGCCGGTCCAGCGCCAGTTCAGTGAGCTTTGCTTTCGACAGTACTTCACCGGGATGGCGCATCAATTGTTCGAGCACCCGCAGTTCAGCCGCAGTCAGAGTTAAGGCGATACCGTTGGCTTCAGCGGTGCAACGTTGAAGGTTGAGCAGTAACGGCCCCGCAATCAGGTCTTGCTCATTTTCTTCCGCTTGTGACCGGCTTCCTGATGCGCGCTTAAGAACCGCCTGAATCCGGACCGTAAGCTCAAGCGGATTAAAAGGTTTTGGCAGATAGTCATCAGCGCCTCTCATAAGGCCGAGAATCCGGTCGGATTCTTCACCCCTTGCGGTCAGCATAATGACGGGCAGGTTGTATTTCTCCCGGATATTTTCCAGCACTTTGAAGCCATCGATACCCGGTAGCATGACATCCAAAACGATCAGGTCCGGTTGCAATTCCTCCAAAGCAGCCAGACCGGCCTCGCCACTACGTGCAGTATTGACTACGAAGCCTTGCTTCTCGAGGTACTCGGTCATCATCTCTGACAACTGCGAGTCATCGTCGATCATTAGCAGTGTTGGTTTTGGTGCGTTCATATGCCCCGTGTTTATCAGCTTTAGTGAGTCCGCTTCAGTCAGGTCATTATGCCTCTGAACCGCGCGGAATCGTGACGCAGTTACCATTTATTGCACCATGTTTACCTTCTGTTAACACACCTAAGCTACTGACAGGCTTATGATTGAGGTCCGGTCGCAGGATGCGGCGTGTCAAAGTACACACAGGATTAAGGGTGCGATATGACTAACAATACATCGGATGCAAAGAGCGGCGGCGGAATTATGGGTTTGCTGTATCGCCCGCCATGGGTTGGGTTGCTGGCCTTTATTATTGTTTTTGTTGTGCAGGCACTCGGGCATACCGTCATGATCGTGATGGAGGATGTCTGGCCGGGCGAAGAATATATCTATGAGTCTGCGTTTGCGATGGGCTTGCTCGGTGCCGCCATGTTGTTTGTCGGGATGCGCAGTGAGAACGAAGTGTCTGCAACCTGGCTGGGTTTCTGGGCCGGTACTTTTCTCTGGACAGGTTGGGTTGAGTTTGCCTTTGTTTGGTCGGGTAATTTCTTGAGTGTGCCGGACCTTATGGACCCGTCTATGCCGGGCGAGATTGCGACTAAGGCAGAATATCTGGTCATGATGTCTTCGGTTGGCGTACTGGGCGCAACGCTGGTGTATTTTTTGATGAACCCGGAAACGAAGTGCAACATGTTTTTGTGGTTGCAGCGAAACGCCAAGCTAAGAACGGGCAAACCTACTAAGGGTCATAAGCGAAACTTCGCAGCTATTACCGCTCTTGAAACAATTTACGTTATTTGGTTTTTCTATCTCGTGTTGTTGTTCCTGTATAACGAGGACATCGCAGGCGAGAAGTCAGTTGCTGCCTATGCCTTCTTTTTCCTGAATACGATCTGGGCGGTTTACCTGTTCCAGCGTTTGGTCAAGTTCTGGAAAGTTACAACTGCAATCCGGTATGCCATTCCAACAGCAATTATTGCCTGGAACACGGTTGAATTAATGGGGCGCTGGAATTTGTTTGTTTCTATATGGGAGAAGCCGCAGGATTATTGGCTCGAAATGAGTTTGTTTACGGTGGCGATTATTATCGCGGCTATCCTCGCAGTCCGAACGCCGGCCCATAAGAAGGCGGAATTATCCCGGGAGCAATTAGCAGGCTAGCCGTCCTGACCGCGTAGAAAAGCCGCTCTATTGAGCGGCTTTTTTTTGCCCGTCGTTTTCGGAAAACCGGCAGAAAGTTGTCTGTATCCCTTACACAAGGGAGAATGGCGGTGTCGCTTTTGCAGTGGTGTGAGTTTCGGATATGAACTTTTCCCGTTTTGGACAGCGTTTTGCCCGCCGTACCGGCGCCAGAGATCTGATGGATGACCTGGGCGCTGCTATGGCCGGCGCCAGTAATATGAAAATGCTGGGTGGCGGGAACCCGGCGCATATCCCCGAAATTCAGTCACTCCTGGCCCGGCGCCTGGTCGAGGTCGCCGGTTCGGATGCCGAATTGAAACGTATGCTGTCTAATTATCCTTCGCCGGCCGGCGAAGAGCATTTTCGTGCAGCTCTGGCTGCGCTGCTATCCCGTGAATACGGTTGGAACCTGGGCCCTGAGAATATTGCATTGACCGGTGGTAGTCAGGGCAGTTTCTTTTTGTTGTTCAACTTGCTTGCCGGTGAAATGAACAGTGGTGGTAAGCAGCAGATATTGTTGCCGCTTACACCGGAATACATTGGCTACGAAGATTTGGGTGTTAGTGAAAATATGCTGACTTCCAGGCGTCCCGAGATTCAGTATTTAGACGACCGCTTGTTTAAGTACCGCGTTGACTTCACCGGGATGGAATCATTGGAAAACCTTGGTGCAATTTGCGTATCGCGGCCCACGAATCCTACCGGAAACGTGCTGACTGACAATGAAGTCAGTCATTTGTCGGATCTGGCTCAGCATCACGACATTCCTCTGATTATTGATAACGCGTACGGAGCTCCCTTTCCGCAGATCATATTCACTGATACTCAGCCGATATGGGATGAGCACATTATTTTGTGTATGAGTCTTTCCAAAATCGGGTTGCCGGGTGTGCGTACCGGTATCGTGGTCGCCAATAGCGATGTGATTGATGCGCTGACCAGTATGAATGCTGTGCTTAGCCTTGCCGTAGGCAGCGTCGGACCGGTGCTTATGCAATCATTGGTTGAAACAGGAGCTATTCTGGAACTGAGCCGGGATTTGATCCGGCCTTATTATCAGCGGAAGGCAATGCAATCGGTTGAATGGCTGCATGAATCGCTGGACGGTCTCAATTATCAAATTCATAAGCCTGAAGGCGCGCTGTTTTTATGGCTGTGGTTTCCTGACATTCCGGTTACATCGGCGGAATTGTATGAGCGCTTGAAAGCGCGTGGTGTATTGGTGATTGCCGGCGAACACTTTTTCCCGGGGCTCGAAGAAGACTGGCAGCATGCGAGAGAATGCATTCGGGTGACCTATTCTCAGGACGACTCGATGGTTCGTGAGGGTATAGCAATTATCGCAGACGAGGTTCGCCGTATATTTTCTTCGGCCGGCTGATTGCCAGAAATCCTGTAAAGCCTCACAATTAGCTCTTACGGCATGCATTTGTGCATGTGATTACAATCTTGGAGTTTTTGATGCCTAACAACATCATGTTTATTTTCCCCGGTCAGGGCGGACAATACGCGGGCATGGGTAGCGATCTGTGTGCTGAGTTCGATGTTGCTAAGAATTTGTATGCTCAGGCAAACGATATTCTTGGCTACGACATTACCGATCTGTCGCATAACGGTCCTGAAGAAGAGCTGGGTCTTACCCGCAACACTCAGCCGGCATTGCTGGTTCACGAAATTGCCTGTCTCGAAGTGTTTCGCGAGCTAAGCGGCAGCGCTGTTAATCCATCTTTAGCCGCAGGCCATAGTTTGGGTGAGTATTCAGCATTGGTTGCTGCCGGCGTGTTAAGTTTTGAAGATGGCCTGAAGCTGGTGCGTCGTCGCGGTGAGTTGATGGGCGAACATGGTGAAGGCGGCATGCTGGCACTGGGTCTCACTGTCGAAGAAGCCACTCCGGTTGCCGACCGGTTTTATTGCCAGGTAGCAAGTTGTAATTTGCCTCAGCAGACCGTGGTTGGCGGTACCGATGCTGATCTCGATGCGTTGGAGGCAGCCTTGCCGGAGATATTCCCCCGTAAGCGCGCTACCCGCTTGAAAACCGAAGGTGCGTTTCACACCTATCTGATGGTGCAGGCTGCACGGGAGTTCCGTGCGGTACTCGATTCCGTGACCTTTAATACCGCAAACTGTGGCGTGCTCTCGAACTACACCGGTGATGTGCATGAGGAAACCCCTGAAAGCATTCGTACACGGTTGTTCTTTCAGTTGTTTGCTCCGGTCAACTGGGTGGGTTGTGTCGCAACAGCCGCACAAAGTGGTGTGGATGCATTTGTTGAGTTTGGCGGTGGTATCGGGAAGGGCGAGGGCCCTGCTGAGAAGAAGCCGAATTTACAGAGCATCATCAATAAGAATCTGCGTGCTCTCGAGCATGAGGCTGAATACTTTTCGGCGATCAATGCAGAAAGTATCAAGGCTGCAGCAGCATCACTGAGCTAGTCTAGAAGCAGGGCTCCCGACCGGGGGCCCTGTTTATTTCAATTACTGTGGAAAGCAGATGATGTCCAGGTGCCGCGTGGCGTGGAGGTCTTCCTGCTTGAGCGGTTCACCTTGCAGGTTGGTTTCGCTATTCACCCGGGTGATGGAATAATTTCTGTCGTTAAAGAAAGCGAACATTCCGTCCCGATACTCCGCCGACGTGTGCTTGAATATCTCTGACATGATGACAGGGCGATATTCTTCAATGAGGGGCGCCAGGTTCTGCAGAATAGCCAAATCAAAACCTTCGGCATCCGTTTTTATATAGCTCAACTTAGGTAAATCATCGGCATAACGTTTCTGCAGATAGTCTAAGGCGTTGGTGCTGGTTACGGTCAGTTCAAACGCATGGCCGTGTTGCCACTTGTCGATGTTCTCGTGATGCCCGCCGTTACAAAAGCCGGGGTCCGAGTACTCAAACACCATGTCTTCATCATCAGTCCCGGCTGCCAGCATGATCGGCACTATATGGGTTTTATCCCGGTTGAGAGTGGCGTTCTTATTGAGTACAGGAAAGACATACGAATTGGGTTCAAAGGCGAGTACTTTGCCTTCCGGGCCGGCTGCAAGCCCCATTGGTAGTGCGGTGTCGCCGCTGTGAGCGCCGATATCAATGCACAGGTCTCCGGGTTTAATGAACTTTTTCAGTTCCTGAACCGGACCTATTTCAATCGCCTTTGGTTTTTCCCGGGGATGCAGCCACTGGGCGTAATCTACAGTTCCGTATTCCGGCAGCTCAAATGTATTAACGGTATAGCCGTATTTTTTTGCAGCGGGCTTAATGCCCAGCATGTAAACGTATTCTTTGAGTTTCATGCAGCTTTCCTTGTAGGTAGCACCGTTGGCTCTGTACCTTAAACCTGTTCTATCTCAACCAGCGTACCGACAAAGTCTTTGGGATGCAGGAACAGTACAGGCTTGTTATGGGCGCCTGTTTTTGGCTCACCATCACCCAGTACCCGCGCACCGTCAGCGACCAGTTTGTCGCGCGCGGCAATGATGTCATCGACTTCATAGCATATGTGATGCATGCCGCCGTTGGGGTTTTTCTCCAAAAACTTCGCGATAGGTGAGCCTTCTCCGAGAGGCAGGAGCAATTCAATCTTGGTGTTTGGCAATTCAACGAATACGACCGTAACGCCATGGTCCGGCAAATCCTCCGGGGCTGACACTTTGGCGCCGAGGGTGTCGCGGTACACGGCAACAGCAGCGTCGAGGTCGGGTGTGACTATGGCTACATGGTTCAAACGTCCGATCATGATTCGTTTCCTGAATTTTTCTGGTGGTCTGGCGATGATACCGGCTCTCACGAGTCGGCTATTAATTAATGTTAATTGTCTGAGAGAAATGCGCTGATAAGTTTCTTGGCTGCTGCGCCGGGCGCGATGTCACCCCGTGTTACTTCGGCCTCAAGCGTTTGTATTTGCGCTTTTACTGATGCACTCGCTTTAAAGCGGTCGAGCAACGTGTCCGTTACTTCAGACCACATCCAGGCACGGGCTTGTTCAGCGCGACGGCTTTGTATTTCACCGGAGTCACTCATGACCTCACGGTATTCAGAAACTATTCCCCATAGCTCAGCAGTTCTGTCCGTATCCAGGGCGGAGTAACTCATGACGGGTACTGTCCAGTTGCTGCTTCGGGGGTGCAAAAAGTGCAATGCGTTGCGATAGTCAGAGGCCGTTCGGTCAGCCGCAGCTTTCGTATCACCATCAGCCTTATTGACGACGATAAGGTCAGCAAGCTCTACGATGCCACGCTTTATACCCTGTAGTTCGTCACCGCCGCTGGGGAGCAGAAGCAGCAGGAACATGTCAGTCATGCGTGAAACTTCTGTTTCACTCTGACCCACACCAACCGTTTCAACCAAAACAACGTCGAAGCCAGCAGCCTCGACAATCTGCATAGTTTCACGTGTGCGCCGCGCGACTCCGCCAAGAGTGTCACCGGATGGCGATGGC
>Ga0209692_10002766_pt1 | contig 18225 bp, 18 predicted proteins | sample tdDd472_FD_187129 | JGI IMG/M metagenome (GOLD analysis project Ga0209692, IMG submission 187129) | Marine sediment microbial communities from the Atlantic coast under amendment with organic carbon and nitrate - tdDd47.2 (SPAdes)... | ecosystem: Environmental > Aquatic > Marine > Coastal >...
GTAGAATGCCGAGAATTGCCTACGTCAATGGGCGCTACGTGCCCCACCGGCGGGCCGCCGTTCATATAGAGGACAGGGGATACCAGTTCGCCGATGGAGTATATGAGGTCGTCGGCGTTCATAAAGGTCGACTGATCGATGAGAAGGAACATCTGGACCGTTTGGAGCGCTCATTGGCTGAGCTTTCCATTCCCAGCCCCATGGCGCGAGGCGGAATTCGTGTCGTGCTCGGGCAAATGGTGCGGCGAAACCTTATCTCCGATGGCTTGGTTTACATGCAGGTGACGCGTGGGGTTGCGCCGCGCAATCATGCTTTTCCGGCAAATCCAAAGCCTTCTTTCGTCGTGACCGCGCGACCGATCAAGCCGTTCGATAGAGCGACGATTTTAACTGGTGGCAAGGTCATTACCGCGCCTGATATTAGGTGGAAAAGGTGTGACATTAAGACAATATCTCTTCTTCCTAATGCAATGCTTAAGCAAAAGGCCGTGGAGGCAGGGGCTCTAGAGACCTGGATGGTCGATGAAAAGGGCTTCATTACCGAAGGGACGTCGAGCAATGCCTGGATCGTTACCAAAAAGGGTGAAGTGGTAACACGTCGAACCGGGCCTGAAATTCTGGCGGGCATTACCCGTTTACGCGTACTTGCGATTGCTGAGCGGCAGGGGTTGGTTTTTGTTGAACGGGCCTTTACCAAAAAAGATGTTTTGGAAGCCGATGAGGCCTTTTTGACCAGCACCACGAGTTTCGTAAAACCCGTTCTGCAGATTGACGGTCATGCGATTGGAAGCGGGGCTCCTGGGAAATTGACCACGGCGTTGCTCGATTGGTATGAGCGTCATATGGAAGAGGATGAATGAGCGTGGCGGTAAAGCGACCTAAGGCCATTCTTTTCGACTGGGACAATACCCTGGTTGATAACTGGCTGGCGATTACCGACGCGCTGAACGTTACCTTGATCGCCATGGGGCAGGAGCCCTGGACGAAAGAGCAGGCGCTATCTCGTGTCCGCAAATCCTTAAGGGACAGCTTCCCGGAGATGTTCGGCGAGCGTTGGGAAGAAGCGGCTAAAATATTTTATGACCGTTTCGAGGAAGCCCATCTTGAGATGCTTCGCCCCAAGGAAGGGGCTGGAGAGATGCTGGCGGCCTTGAAGGAGCAGGGGTTTTATTTGGCTGTTGTGAGCAATAAGACCGGAGGCTATCTCAGAAAAGAATGTGCGCACCTTGATTGGAACGGCTATTTCAGTCAAATCGTCGGTGCGACGGATGCTAAACAGGATAAGCCCGATCCCGAGCCCCTGAGGCAGGCGCTTAACGGGTCCGGTTTTTCTCTGGGCGAAGACGTTTGGTATGTTGGCGATGCCGATATCGATCTTGAGTGCGCCCATAACGGTGCCTGCGTACCGGTTCTCATCCGTGATCAGGCTCCCAAGCATGGAGAATTCGACGCCTTTCAACCCTCGATATATTTCAAGAGTTGCCTGGACCTGCTCAGTCTTGTTAGAACTCTCTAGGAACTCGCATTCGGGGATTGGGCGATAAAATCGAAAATTATTCGAGTTTATCAATTATAGGTTCAAATCGCGGGCGAATTCCGATACAAAGCGAAACTTCAAATGGGGCGATTAATTCTCCTCGGGCACCTACAGGGTAATAAGAAAAAGGGGTAAGCCTATGGCTTCCGAAAAATCCCAAAACGTTCAGGATGTTTTCCTGAACTATATCCGGAAAAATAAAACTCCAGTCACGGTCTTCCTGGTAAACGGCGTCAAGCTGCAGGGTATCGTAACTTGGTTCGATAACTTCTCCGTTCTTCTGCGTCGTGACGGCCATACCCAGCTTGTTTACAAGCACGCCATTTCGACCGTAATGCCTTCTGTTCCGGTTCAGCTTTTTGATCCGGGTAAAGACGAAGGCGAAGAAGAAGGCGAAGGCTGACAAATCCTTTAAGTCTTGACCTTTTCCGGTAATGACGCATCGGGCTCCTCCGCGAAAGCGGCGGGGGCGCGTTGCATCGTGGTTCATCCGTTTTTTTATCGCGACCCCACTGCCGACCGGCAGCGGGATATCGACGCTTGTCTGGAGGAGGCTATCGGGCTTTCGGCCGCCATCCATCTGGATGTCGCCGATGCGCAAATCGTCAAGGTATCCAAGCCGCGTCCGGCAACGCTCCTCGGCAAGGGCGGGGTCGATATCATCGGTGAGATCATCGATCAGCAACAAGTCTGCGATACACCCGTCGAACTGGTTGTTTTCGATGGTGCTTTGACGCCCATTCAGCAGCGCAACCTCGAAAAGGCCTGGCAGGTTAAGGTGATCGACCGGACCGGCCTGATCCTTGAAATTTTTGGTGAACGGGCCAAAACCAAAGAAGGCCGCTTGCAGGTCGAATTGGCCTCCTTGACCTATTTGCGCTCCAGGCTTGTTCGTTCCTGGACCCACCTTGAACGGCAAAGGGGCGGGCATGGGTTTATGGGGGGGCCCGGCGAAACTCAGATTGAGGCCGACCGGCGGATGATCGATGATCGCATCGTTCGCATCAAAAAGAAGCTGGAGGAGGTGCGGCGAACCCGTGAGCTCCACCGCAAGGCCCGCAAGAAGGTGCCGTTTCCCGTGGTGGCGCTTGTCGGCTATACCAACGCGGGAAAATCGACGCTCTTCAATGCGTTGACCAAGGCTTCCGTTATGGCTGAAGATCAGCTTTTCGCGACGCTCGACCCAACCATGCGTCGGCTGGACCTGCCGTCGGGGCGCAAAGTTATCCTTTCCGACACGGTGGGGTTTGTTTCATCACTGCCTCACGAATTGGTAGCGGCTTTCCATGCAACGCTCGAAGAAGTGCAAGAGGCCAATATTATTCTCCACGTTCGTGATATTTCTCACCCTGACAGCGAGGCTCAGAAAGCCGACGTTGCTGCGGTTCTCAGTGAATTGGAGATCGATAGCGAACGTCAAAACAACCTGATTGAGGTTCACAATAAAATCGATCTTCTTTCCAGTGAGCGGAAACAAATTGTCGACAATCTGGCGGCCCGCGCCGCCATTCCTTGTGTCAGCGTTTCCGCTGTCACGGGCGAGGGGATCGAGGGGCTGCTTGAAGCCATCGATCAATTGATGCGCGAAGGAATGGATCTGCATCGGGTTGAGCTTGAGCCCTCCCAAGGCGCTGAGCTTTCCTGGCTTTATAGTCACGGTGAGGTCGGTGAGAGAGCGGACGATCCTGAAACTGGCAAGATTACCCTTTCGGTGCGGCTCAACCCCGTCAATACCGAACGCTACAAACGTAAGTTCCCTAAATCCTGATTTTTCCAAAGGTTGCCCTTGAGGGTGGAAATCTGTAGTTTTTTTTTACTAGTAGAAAAATGAGGTTACGATGGCGACTGCTGAAGCTCAGACCAAATGGCGACGGAAGAATCACATTATGAAGCGCCAGCTCAATGTGATGGCGCGGAAACTGGTGCATGAGTATCTGGAGGAAATTGCCGAAACCTACGATCTGGAAGGCAAGGGGGAGGCCGTGACATTTGCCTGCTTTGTGACTAAATCTCTCATGCAGCAGGCAGAGTTTAATGAAGAAGCGGCCAGATTGTTGGACGTTTTCGATCAGAGCTACCAGCGTGATCGGGATATTTATACGAGTTCTAGGGTCCATACTCATTCAAATGGTCCTTTTGGTTTGGAAAGAATAACGCAGGACAAGGAGAGGGCTTGAAGGCAATGTGGTTCATTGGTGAAAGTCCTCGACGCCGACCTGCGTTATTCTTTCCAAATCCCTTTGGGACGAGGGCGGTTTCCTCCCCTGCTGCGTTGCGTCCCCCTTGTGATGCGCCAGCATCACTGCGTGCTACGCGCCTAACAGGAAAGAAAACCGCCCACGCCAAAGGGAGCATTTGAATGAGTATGAACCCTAGATGCCCATGATGCCGGATGTCGCGCGTATTGCCGAGTTGATTAGAGAGGCTGTCGAAGCCGAGGTTCTTCCTCGGTTTAAGAAGCTGGCCGAGGGCGATATTTCGGAAAAGAAGCCTGGCGACTTGGTGACGACGGCGGATATTGAGGCGGAGGTCTATCTTGAACGCTTGTTGATGGACGCCTTGCCGGGAAGTTTGGTCATCGGTGAAGAGGCCATTAGCCGACAGGATAAAACGCTTGCGCCTCTGGAAGAAGATCGTCCGGTCTGGGTTGTCGATCCGGTCGATGGAACAGCCAATTTCGCCAAGGGAGATTCCTGTTTCGCCACCATGGTGGCTCTTTGCCGTCGTGGAGAAGTCCTGGCAGGGTGGATACACGATCCCCTTTCAAACAAAACGGCTATTGCCGAAGTCGGTAGCGGGGCTTTTTATGCGGGCGAACCCATGAGGGTCGGCAATCCGGCGTCTTTGGCCGAGATGACCGGCCCCATGTGGAAGAAGCTGGAAAAGACGTCACAGGAAAACGCCAGAAAGGGGCTGGGCGACGTGCCTCGAAAAATTGGCCATTACGGCTGTGTCGGCCATGAATATATTCACCTAGCTGATGGCCATATTGATTTTGCCCAGTACGGCTTGCTTCAGCCCTGGGATCATGCGGCAGGGGTTCTTCTGCACCGGGAGGCGGGAGGTTTTAGTGCGCTTGTTAATGGGGAGCGACAGTACCGAGCCGTGCAAACCACGGGGAACCGGCTTTTGCTCGCGCCAAATGAAGAAGCTTGGCGCCAGTTGACCAGACTGTTCAATTCATAAACTGGTCGAGCCTTGCCATAAGGCTTCCAAGAATTCTAAAGTTCAGCCCAACAAGCAAATCTATAAGGGAAGGCATCGACCATGAAAGTCGCATTTATCGGGCTCGGAGCCATGGGATATCCCATGGCTGGACATCTCCAGAAAGCGGGGCATGACGTCACGGTTTATAATCGGACGTTAGCCAAGGCGGAGAAATGGGCGGGAGAGTACGGTGGTTTATTTGCCGAAACCCCTGCCAAGGCGGCTTCCGGGGCCGAAATCGTCATGGCTTGTGTCGGCAATGATGACGATGTGCGCGGCATTTTCTATGGCGATGACGGCGCGCTTGCCGGTATGTCGGAAGGTGCGATCTTTGTCGATCATACGACGACGTCGGCGACACTGGCGCGGGAGTTGGGCGCAGCGGCGAAAGAAAAAGGCGTTCATTTTCTCGATGGCCCCGTTTCTGGCGGTCAGGCAGGAGCCGAGAACGGCGTTCTTACCGTTATGGTCGGTGGCGATGAGGCGGCATTTACCCGCGCCGAACCGGTGATCGATTCTTTTGCCAAGGCCGTCACCCTGATGGGCGATATAGGTTCCGGTCAATTGACCAAGATGGTCAACCAGATTTGTTGGGTCGGGACCGTGCAGTCTTTGGCCGAGGCGATTGTTTTCGGTGAAAAAGCGGGGCTCGACATGAAGCGTGCCGTCGACGTGATTTCCAAAGGAGCCGCCCAGTCCTGGCAGATGGACAATCGGGCCTTGACCATGATTGACGATCAGTTCGACTTCGGATTTGCCGTCGATTGGGCGCGCAAGGATCTGGGAATTATTTTGGATGAAGCCAATCAGAACGGCTCCAGCCTTCCCGTCACGGCTTTGGTCGATCAGTTCTATGCTCGTGTGCAAGAGCAAGGAGGAGGGCGCTGGGACACCTCAAGCCTGATCAAGAATTTTAAGCGGAAAGGCTAACCGGACCGCTAATACAAAAACAGACGAAGCTTGGGTGAGGGGTCGTAAGGGCTGGTAATCCGCCAGATCAGCGTTTTTTCCCGGTTCTTCCCCTCGATCACCTGGGTTGCGTTGTGATCGACAACCTTTGTATCGGTCTTGACCCTCAATTCGCCTTCCATCCAGAGCCCATAGTCGACCAAGCGGTCTTTGTTGGCTTTATTGATATACTTACCGCGGATATCGATGGCGCCGGTCTTGGGCGACATGGAGATACTCAGCATGTTCTCGTTGCGTCGGAAGAAGGTGATGAAGCGATTTTTGACGATATCGCCTTCTTTACTCCAGACCACTTTGAAGTGGCCTTTCTTAAAATAAGTAACTTCCTGGGTCGCGCTGTCTCTTTTGAAATCATTTTCAACGATTTGCCGACGTTCGGCTTCTTCCTCGGCATCGATGGAGCCTTCGTGGAGTTTCCGGTAAAGATTGAGTTCAGCGATATAGCCCGTGAAATCGATCTTATAGAGACCGGTTCGGCGAAGATCGATCTCGGCATCGAATCGTGCCGGCAGATAGCAGGCCGATAGGATAGGCAGGATTAGGAGGAGGGCTAGGGCGCGAAACCACATGGGGATGGTAATTTCCTATGCTGAAGGCGTACTTAAAAAGATGATACCCTTCAATTAGATAGGGTCAAATTTTTTAGCTTTCTCCCATTGGGCGTCCATTTCTTCCAATGACGCGTCTTCAACCGGTTTGTCGAGCCCTTTTTCCATGGTTTTAAAACGATGTTCGAACTTGTGATTGGCGTCTCTTAGCGCGGTTTCAGGGTCGATAGCGAGCTTGCGGGCGAGATTGACGCAACTAAATAATAAATCGCCAATTTCAGAGCTTAATCGCTTCTGATCATTGGCGTTTTCTATTTCTTCCCTGACTTCTTCAAGCTCTTCAAAGACCTTTTCAAGCGCACCATCCGCATCGGGCCAGTCAAAGCCCACTCTAGCGGCCCGATTTTGCAGTTTGCCGGCGCGAGTCAGGGCAGGGAGCCCGCGGGTGACGCCATCGAGCGCACTGTGATCGACGCCTTCCTGCTCGGCTTTCTTTTTCCTCTCGGCGGCTTTCTGTTGTTCCCAATTTTCCGTCTGGGCGTCAGCCGTTGCAATATCAAGGTCGCCGAACACATGGGGGTGGCGGCGAATCATCTTTTCCGAAATGGCCTTGGCGACGTCGTCGTAGCTGAATTCGCCCAACTCATTGGCCAGTTGAGAGTGATAGACCACCTGGAAGAGGAGATCGCCCAACTCATCCTTAAGGGATGGCATATCTTTTTCAGAAATTGCATCGGCGACTTCATAGGCCTCTTCAATGGTATGTGGCGCAATGGTCTCAAAGGTCTGCTCCAAGTCCCACGGACAACCACCATCGGGATCGCGTAGCTTCGCCATGATCTCAAGAAGGCGTTTGGTTTGTTCAGTCATGACGGAGTGGCCTCGGAGAAATTTTCGAAGAGAGAGACAGATGTCGAAACTTGCTAACGACTTTACTCAACACAAAATGAAATCAACAAGTTCCAAATAGTGCCTCGCTAACATTCCCCTATAAACACCTTATTGGTGAGAAAACGACCTACGTGCAAGTTTACCAAGAATGTGGTAGCATTGCATCCTATGGTTAGAATTGTTCCGCTTTCACGACAATCGCATGTAACGGGTTTCCACCCAGTAAAAAAAGGTCATGGGATGGTGCCATTTGAGAGCACATTGGAAAGAGATTTCCTCTCTCTGGTATCCAGTTGGCCAAGCTTTAAAAAAGTTCTGGCTCAACCAATCACCGTCCCCTGGTTTGATGGGGTTAGGTGGCGTCGGTATACGCCGGATTTTCAACTTGAGTTAACGACGGTACCTGACGGTTTGAAACGATACGGGTACGAATCAACTACCTATATTGAAGTGAAGTACGAAAAGGATTTCCAAGAGAACAAGGAGGCAATCACCGCGCGGCTTGATGCTGTAACTGCAGCCACAAATCATCCAGCTATTGTCGTCAGTGAACTGTTCATTCGTAGCCCACAAAAATTGGCGGGGCAGTATGACTGACTTTCTCGATATCCCAACAGAAGATTGGGAAGAGGCAAAAAGACGAGAATCGTTAATCCGCTCCTTGGCGAACCGCAAGAATACTACACGAACTGAAGTAGCCCATGTGGCTGATGAAATTGGCATTTCCGTTATTTGGACCTACCAACTTCTTAAACGCTGGAAAGAAGACCCTAGGACTTCAAGTCTTTTGCCCAACAAGACGGGCCGTAAATGCGGTTCGCAAATGCTGGCCCCAGAAGTCGAGAATATCATTCAAACTTCAATTGAGGGCTATTATGCCAGCTCTCAAAAACCTTCGAAAACAGCGCTGTGGCGTCATATTTCTGCCAAATGCCGTGCTAATGGGCTGCAACCTCCAGGAAAAGAAACGGTTCGCCGCCGTGTAAACACGGCAGATCAAATGCGGATATCAAAGCGCCGTGAAGGCAAGGCCAAAAGCCATTCCAAATACGGTGCTGTCAGTGGTCAGTTTGACGCATCAGAACCGATGGAACTGATCCAGATCGACCATACCCTTGTCGATATAATCATCGTGGATGAAATTATGAGGCGTCCGATCGGCAGGCCCTGGCTCACGCTTGCCATGGATATCCGAACGCGAATGGTCGTTGGTTTCCTTGTATCGCTTGATCCACCCTCAAGCCTATCCGTCGCTCTTACGGTTTCACAAATGATCTGGGAGAAAGCCCCTGAGTTAGGTCAATGGGACATTGATGAGGAATGGCCATGTCACGGTATTCCTAAACGAATTCATTTGGACAACGCCAAAGAATTTCGGGCTGAAGCCCTCAAGCGTGGATGTGAGGAGTACGGGATTATTCTCGAATATCGTCCGGTCGCCACACCTTGGTATGGCGGCCATGTGGAGAGGCTTCTTGGAACTCTTATGCGCCAGGCGCATTTGTTGCCAGGTTCTACGTTTTCCAATCCTCAAGAACGAGGCATCTACGATAGCGAAGGGAAGTCGGCGATGACGTTGGCCGAATTGGAACGCTGGTTGGCTGTGCAAATTCTCGGTGTTTATCACAATCAAATTCACAGCATGATTGGCGTGACTCCTAATGCCGCATGGCGGTCGGCATTAGGAGAAGGATGGGAACCACGTGTAACGAATGACAAGAAGAGGCTATTTATCGATTTTCTGCCCTTCGAAAAGCGCATTCCAAGACGTGATGGAATTCGGTTGTTCAATATAGGCTACTGGCATGATCTTCTGCCAAGTTGGGCAATGCGAAAACCTGGACAACTACCGGTTAAGTACGACCCAAGAGATCTTTCCAAAGTATGGTTGAAACTGCCTGATGGAGAATATGCAGAACTCAGGTACAAAGATCCGTCACGCCCCAAAATCACCCTTTGGGAGCACAAAGTAGCTCTAGCACATATGAGGGAAAAGGGGAGGGAAACAGTCAATGAATCTGCCCTATTTGCTGCGATTGAAGAAAGCAGGCGGATAGTGGCGGAAGCTGCAGAAACAACCAAATTGGCTAGAAGAACGATGCAGCGCCGCATCAGTTCTGAGCGATCCGTGAAAGCAGCGCAGCCCACTGGGAAAGAAAAAAACGACAAGGAGCCTGATTATCAAGGACACCGCAAGACATTTGATGTGGAGTACTGGTAATGGCAGGCTTGGACCTTTCCCATCTCCACCCCGTTGCTAGGGAACATGCACAAAGCAGTGATGCGGAGCGCATAAAGCTCATCGAAAGTGACCGGTGGATTAGTTACCCAATGGCGGCAGATGCCATCAACAATATTGAGTGGTTGTTATCACGCCCAAGGGTTAGTCGCATGACCAGCCTTTTGGTTCATGGTGCCTCGGGTATGGGTAAGACCCTGATTATGGAGAAGTTTACCCGAGACTATTCAGGCGGATTTGAGGTCGATGGTAATTACATGCCGATAGTTTCTCTTCAAATGCCTTCGAGTCCAGATGAGAAGAGATTTTTTACTCACCTTTTTAAAGCCGTGAACGCTCCTTTGCGGCCCAGAGAAACATTGGTTTCTTTGGAGAATAAAGTTCTCACGCTTTTTGAACACCTAAAGCCGGCAGCAATCTTCATTGATGAATTTCAGCATATTGGTGCTGCTTCATCAAAGGAGGTTCAGCGTCTCCTTAATTTGTTGAAATACCTTGGAAACGAATTCCGCATGCCTATCGTTGCGATGGGAACGGATGAGGCTTTGCAGGTCATAAAAACCGATTCCCAAGTTGCTAGTCGCTTTATGACGTACCCACTGCCGGTTTGGCGGGAAACGGAAGCATTCTTGGACCTTCTAAATTCAATCGTCGCTACTACGCCTCTTCATCGGCCCACGGATGTCTCTGACCGAAAACTTGGGCGGAAGGTGTTGAAGTTATCGGGTGGGATTACTGGAAACATATTCAGATTAATGTCGGTCGCCGCTGTGATGGCGATAGGGAACGAAGAACGCATTACACCACAGCTAATCGATCAAGCTGCGGAGGGGCCGTGGCGACGGGCAGGGTAGTCCTACCTGTTGTAGTAAGTCCTCAGCCTGGAGAGAGCTTTTCTTCCTGGCTCTCTAGGCTTTCTGGTATTTACGGCGAAACTCCTCAAGGAATGATTCGTGATGCTTTGGGGCCTGATTCAAAACAGACATGCCAAATTGCCAATCCAGATCAGCCAAGTGCAGAGATCATTTCGCTTGTTGCCAGACGTGTGGGGCTCAAGCCAAAGATAATCGAAACCACAACCCTACGAGGGCGCAACAAACTTCTAGGAATTAAGTGGCGACATGAAATTGTAGATACGGTTTTTTCAGGAAATTCCGCGGGTTGGTGCCCTGATTGCTTATCAGAAGATGGATTTTGGCATCTCTGGTGGACTACGCCAGCTTTGACTGCTTGCAATAAACATGACCGACGGCTCGTTCGGAACTGTCCTTCCTGTCTGGTTGTTCCAAGAGCTCGGCAGCCTTGGCTAAGTTCCTGGAATATAAGCTTATGTCCAGAATGTGGTCATGACCTTTCTGACTACCCAGAACAAAGTAAGCCTCATCCAGCGGCAAAGCTGTGGTCCAAAATTGTAACGTCAGCAAATGGCAAAAGGGTCATTTTCCCTGGGGGTGAAACCCCAAGTGTTAGGGAGTTTTTGCTCACAATTCGTCGTCTTCAGGCGTGCATATATCCATGGATTTATGCCAGAGATGATTATGAAAAATGGGCTTGCTGGAGTCTTTATGAGCATTGCGAGATCAACAAAATATTTTGCGAGTTAATCGATGTTGATTGTGATTTGATCCGCTCAAACAGCATGAATCTTGAAGCGTTTACCCTTGTAATAGGCTGGTTGTTTTCGCGTTGGTCTACTAACACGGAAACGCTTTTTGAAAAGCTCGATCCAGCGAGGAAAAGGCTTTTTCTTAAGATCGAGAATGAGACAAATCTTAGAGTTTTAAAGTAGGAGGGATAGCAAGAAATAGGTTAGAGATTAGGTTGTAGACTAAAAATCTTGACTCCCTAATAATTTCATGGCCAAGCCCGATTCGAATTGATACACTCTGGTTAGTTTCATGTTAAAAGGGTTGTATCGAATGCAATTTCCAACGCCACTACGTTATCCAGGCGGCAAAGGGCGTTTAGCGCATTATGTTGCTGAAATTATAGAACTTAATGAATTACATGGTGGTGGATACGCTGAGCCGTTTTGTGGGGGGGCAGGGATTGCGCTGTCGCTCCTATTCGCTGAAAAAGTAGGCCATATATATCTTAACGATATTGATCGTTCTGTTTATGCGTTTTGGCACACAGCGGTTCATCAAAACGAGGAATTGTGCCGTCGTATTCAAGACACTCCTGTTGATATGGATACCTGGCATCGCCAGCGAGCCGTGCAGGATGCAAAAGAATCTGCTGACCTGATTGATCTAGGTTTTTCAACGTTCTTTCTGAACAGAACAAACCGTTCGGGCATTTTGATGGGAGGCGTTATTGGCGGAAAAGAGCAAACAGGAAAGTGGAAGATTGATGCCCGCTTCGTAAAGAAGGCATTGATCGAGCGCGTAGAGCTGCTTGGGTATTATGCAAACAACATAACAGTCAGTCAGGCCGACGTCGCAAATTTCATTGATAAATACGTATCTAAAATGCCTTTAAACACGCTTATCTATTTTGATCCCCCGTATTTCAACAAAGGTCAGAAGCTCTATCAAAATCATTTTGCAGGGAAAGATCACGAAAGATTGGCTGAAAAAATTCAGTCATCCGTTAAGCAGCCGTGGATCGTTTCTTATGATAACGTTGATAAAATCTCAGCGCTTTACTCATCGCAAGACCAAGAGGTCTTCTCTCTGAATTATAGCGCCCACCTTCACACGCAGGGGTCTGAGTTGATGGTTTTCAAGGAAGGACTCGATGTCCCAGAGCGCGTCTACACATCTAGAGCAATGGTGGCTTGAGCTTGCTTAAGATGATGCTGCTTCTTTTTCCTCGATTAGTTCATCCAGCGCCTTAACCAAGAGCGGCTCTAAGACTTGAAAGTTAGGGAGTAGGTGGGTCGGCTCAATCGAGAAATACACTTTGCAGTGTTTATTGCTGTTGCCTTCTTTGCTTATTGTTTCTAAAGCATTTTTCATCGGTTTCTTGTCGTTTTTCCTCATCGTTGAAAACCAATAATTCATCTTTCCGTTCAAGAATGAATCGAACGATGTGCCATCGGGTGCGCCTAGGCTTCGGGCAACTGTTTCCCAAAATGACCAAGCTGATACCATAACCATCGCTGGGTGCTTTCTTAGAGAAACCTTCTCGAGAGAGTATGCTAAGCTGTTGAGCTTTTTAGAATCCAACCTGTTGAGTCTTTGCACAACCTGGTTTGAAAATTTAATTCTCGTTGGTCTTTCATCATCAATTTTGATGTTTTCTTCATCATCGTCTACGTGGATAGATTCATGGACTTCTTCATCAGAATTTTCACCACCATCATCTGGTGAGGCTTGTTCCTCACTATTTTCTTGGTCGCCATCTGGTTGTCCGGAATCGTCCACATCCTCATCACCACCCTGATCAGTCTGCTCATCGTTCTCATCTTCTTCGTCTTCAGGCGTGAGAAAACTTTTTACGAACGTATCTACTTTTCTCTTGTCTGCATAAGAATCACCGCGAGACAAGGTGATCTCTCCAGCTTCCATACCTTGGAGAAACTTGATGACAAGGGCAAGAACCTGCTGGAATCGTGCTTTAGGGGACTTATTAATTCTCTTGTTTCGTTCGGAGAACATAGCATTGGGTAAGGCTCCTAGCTGAAACGCAGACCTCATAATTCTGCGAAAAACATCATGCGAATATTTGCCGTTGTATACGAACTCGGCAATTTCTTCATTTGCATGCACAGCCTCCATAAGAATGGCAATTTCGCGCCACTCCTTTTCATCCAGCAACACATTTTGCTCGAACCTGAACGTCGCATTAGCAAGAGCCGTCCAACTGATTTGGCTAACTCCTGTACTGCCAGCATGTCGCTCAAATACGGTTTTAAGTGCAAGCTGTCTGTCATCGGTCACTTGAGCCTGAATTGCAGAAAAATCGAATGATGTTTTTTCTGCCAATTCAGTAGCTTCTTTTCGAACAATAGGGGCAGGGGCCTTACTGGGATCATGGAGGACTTTTAAAGCCGATAGCCGTCGATTACCGTCGTATACGATTGGACCTGCTTTAGGGTCTCGATAAACAAGAAGAACCTCTCCCAGATCATCGTCTGCAAGACTCTTCATCATATTTCGGAAATTTTTTGGTCTTTTTGCGTAGATCTTATAAATGCAGTCATCTTGATCACTTGCTTCATGGATGCGGTAGTTACCCTCATCCAAAAGCAGCTCTTCAATATCAAACTCTTCAATTGTATCAAAACGCATTGCAACGACTCCAGATAGGTGTTCAAAACTAACTCAGCAATATGATTTGTACAACCTCGACGAGCCTTGATCGGCAGGTGCTTGCGACCTATCGACGTAGGTTTTAATGGCAACCTCCAAAAAAGCCTCTCACGAGTCTCATTAGGTGGCCACAATTTTTTAGAAATGACGAACCGTGATCATGGCTTTCAGAAAAGTCATATGAGAGGCGCGGTTAACTTGTTTGTGAGGCATTAGAAGTGGGGGAGCCTTGAGTTAACCAGTTAATGAGTTTCGACAACAGAAGAATATTAAGGGGAGAGCAACTCCAGAGCAAAGATGAATAATGCATCTATTGTCGCATAATGTATGTTATGGGTATTTGTCTGTTCGCGAGGTGTTTTTGTTTTATATCAATGGAATGTCCAGGCACATTAAACTTCATTCATAGATCTATAATCAGATTGTCACAGGCTGGCTCTACCCCGTCTGGAAGTTCTTTACTGAGACGGTCGTAGTCGAGTGCTGGGCCGAGATGTGTCAGATAGGCGCGTTCCGGTTGGACGATGTCGATCCACTCAAGGGCCTTTGCGACATGAGCATGGGTGTCGTGAGGCTGATTGGTCAGAACGCCGATAACCCAGACACCGACCCCTTTTAGGTTTTCAAGGTCTTCATCAGTCAGTGCGACCACGTCGGTCGAGTAAGCAAATTGGTCGTTAAACTTCATCCCAACCGTATCGCAGTATCCGTGATCCTGGAAATATGGATAGATTTCAAAATCACCAACTGAAAATATCTTATGATTTTCAATGATTTGGGGTGTCAGCGTCGGCTTATAGTAAAAATTAGCGCCTTCGGCCAAAGGCTCAAGCACATAGCCAAAGCGTTTTTCGATAACCCTCAGCGTCTCTGCATCGCAAAACAGCGGCAGATCGGCGTTCATGTTTTGATTGATCGCCCGAAGATCATCGATCCCATGCAGGTGATCGGCATGGTAATGGGTATAGAGAAGAGCGCTTAACGTGCTGATATTATTTGATAATAATTGCTGTCGCAGATCGGGGGACGTATCGATCAGCAAGCGCGTTTCGCCCTTTTCGACCAGAATGGACGGCCGGGTTCTGCGGTTTTTCGGGTTATCGGGGTCGCAGTCGCCCCAGCCGTAGTTGACCCCGGGCATTCCAAAAGAAGAGCCGCATCCCAGGATCGTAACGCGCATGGATCAGGGCCTCCGCGCTTTATCAAAAAGGGTGAAGAAATTATCTGTGGTTACCTTGGCGAATTCAGTCTGGGGCGTTTCTTTCAGTTCGGCGACCTTGGCCGCTGTATGGGCGGTAAAGGCCGGTTCGTTCCGTTTTCCGCGCATGGGTACGGGCGCAAGAAACGGCGCATCAGTCTCAACAAGCAGACGATTGAGCGGAACCTCGGCAACGGTTTCACGCAATTCTTCAGCCGCCTTGAATGTCACAATGCCGGAAACCGAAATATAAAACCCGAGATCAAGAGCTCGTTTGGCCAGAGCCGGACCGGAGCTGAAACAATGGATAAGACCCTTAAAAGCGCCCTTCTCATATTCTTCGCTGAGAATTTGCGCCATTTGCTCGTCGGCATCGCGGGTATGGACGATGAGCGGTAACCCGGTTTCGCGAGCCGCCGCAATATGAGCGCGGAACTGGCGTTCCTGAGCGGCCAAGGGGCTGTGTTCGTAATAGAGATCCAGGCCCGTTTCCCCAAAGCCGACGACCTTGGGGTGTTCGGCCAAGGCAATCAGTTGTTCCGGGGTAACGTCTTTCTCGGATTCGGCATTGTGTGGATGGATGCCGACAGTGCAGAAAATATTGTCATAGGTTTCGGCAATGCGCCTGACCTGTTCAAACCGGCTGACATGCGTACAGATGGTCAGCAGGGTGTCGACGCCTGCATGACCGGCCCGGCGGACGACCGTATCCAGTTCGTCCTCGAAATCGGGAAAATCCAGATGGCAGTGGCTGTCCACCAGCATCAGTCTTCCCCCTCTTCCTCCACGAAGCGTGGAAATACGCCTTGCGGCTTGGGTAATTCGGTCCCTGCTTGTAAGGCGGCGTGGGAACCCATTTGGTCGAAACCTCGACTGTCAGGGCCAAGCGAGAGTTGATCGAGTAGTTTTTCGCAGGAGTCCGGCATGAATGGCTGGAGAATGATCCCCAGATGGCGAATAACCTCGGCCAAGGTATAGAGCACCGTTTTCATGCGCTCAGGATCTTCCTTACGCAGCTTCCAAGGAGCTTGGTGGTCGACATAGGCGTTAGCGGCGCGGATCACCACCCAGATGCTTTCCAGCGCCTCGTTGAAGGCCTGGATATTCAGTTTCTCCCGGACGTGCGGTAGCAGCTTATGACAGGCTGAGAGAATTTCCTGATCCTCTTCGGTAAAGTCGCCGTGCTCGGGCACTGCCTTGTCGCAGTTCTTGAAAATCATCGAAAGGACGCGCTGGGCCAGATTGCCGAGGTCGTTGGCCAGTTCACCGTTCATCCGGTTGACCATGGCGCGATGAGAAAAGTCGCCATCGTTGCCAAATGGCACTTCACGGAGAAGGAAATAGCGCACCTGATCGAGGCCGTACTTTTCAATCAGCTCCACCGGATCAATGACGTTACCCAGGGATTTCGAAATCTTTTGCCCTTCGTTGGTCCACCAGCCGTGGGCGAAGACCCGCTTGGGCGGTTCAAGCCCGGCGGCCATCAGGAAGGCGGGCCAATAGACCGTGTGAAACCGCAGAATATCCTTGCCGACCATATGGAGATCGGCAGGCCAGAACTTGGCGTACTCCCCTTCTCCGGTCTCCGGGTAGCCGACAGCCGTGATGTAGTTGGTCAGAGCATCGAGCCAGACATACATGATATGGTCGTCGTCGCCCGGCACCGGGACGCCCCATTTGAACGTGGTGCGCGAGACGGACAGATCGTTCAACCCGCCTTTGACGAAGCTCATGACCTCATTGCGACGGCTTTTCGGCAGGATAAAGTCCGGATTGTCTTCATAAAATTTCAGCAGCCTGTCTTCCCAGGCCGAAAGCTTGAAGAAATAGCTGGGTTCTTCGACCCACTCGACTTCCGCCCCGGTCGGCGCGATCCGCTTGCCGTCTGCCGATTTGGTCAGTTCGCTTTCGGTGTAAAAAGCTTCGTCCCTTACCGCATACCAACCGGCGTAAGAGCCGAGATAGATATGCCCGGCATCAAGTAGCTTGCTCCAGAGGGTTTGACAGGAATTCTTGTGGCGCTCTTCGGTGGTTCGAATGAAGTCGTCGTTGGTAAACTTCATTTGTTCCGCCAGGTCGCGGAAGTTTTGCGAAACCCTATCGGTAAAGCTCTGGGGGTCGATCCCGGCGGCATTGGCCGAGTTTTCAACTTTCTGGCCGTGTTCGTCAGTACCGGTGAGAAACTTCACATCGTAGCCATCAAGGCGCTTGAAACGCGCCAGTACGTCGCAAGCAAGGGTCGTGTAAGCATGCCCAATATGCGGTGCGTCGTTCACGTAGTAGATGGGTGTCGTGATATAATAGGGCTGCGACCCGGCCATTTTGGGCACTCCGGCTTGAAATTTCTAAAAAGCTAGTCAGCGGCGCGCCGTCGACTCGATGGCCAAAAAAGCGTTGAGCACGACCTGTTTCCGGTCCAACTGAGCGCCGCCGCCGGCGCGAGCAATTAACTGGGAGACCTTTTCCCATACCTCAATCCAACGATCAAGCCCGGCAAGCCCTAGCAGGCGCGTATATAGCGCTAATTCGTCCTGGGTCGGGCTTGAGGGCCCCAGATCGCCCGCTGCGCCGTAGCGGATTAGGCGACCGAGCCACCATCTGAGCAATTCCATCACGGTAATGAAAGATCCTTCCGCGCCGCGGGCGGCAAGCCGGTCGCCAAGACCATGAAGTTTCCCGGTATCGAGTTTCGGTAAGGTTGAAAGCAATCCTACGAGGTCGTTGTAAAAATCGAGACCGCCCTCTTCCGCCAAAGACAATGCCCGTCCAATGCTCCCCTCCGAGAGACGGGCCAGGGCGCGGGCATCTTCCGGCGATGTCGCCGGTTCGTAGCGTTGCATCAACTCGCTGACCGTTTCTTCGACTAAAGGCGCGAGAGAGAGCTTGCGGCAGCGGGAGGTGATGGTTGGCAATAGACGGCCCGGATTATGGCAAACCAGAAGCAAAATAGCCTGCCGTGGCGGTTCTTCGAGAATTTTAAGGACGGCGTTAGCCGCGTTGCGGTTCATTTCGTCGGCGGCGTCAATGACGATGACCCGCCATCCCCCTTCGGCTGCCGTCTTTGAAAGAAATCCTCCGACACCGCGGACGTCGCCAACGGCGATCTCGGTCTTGCGGCGATCTTTTTTGTCGTCATAGGCCCGCTCAACAGTCATAAGATCGGCGTGGCCGTTGGCGGCGACCCGGTGAAAAACAGGATGGTCCGGCGAGATATCCAGGGTTTGAGGCTTTTCGGCGGGGGGCGCTTCACCGAAAAGGCCGCCGTCGTCGGTTTTCGGCGGTTGCGCCAACAAAAACCGGGCGAACCGAAAGGCCAGCGTCGCCTTGCCAATCCCCTTAGGACCGCAGATCAGCCAGGCGTGATGCATTCGTTCGGAATT
>Ga0209692_10002767_pt1 | contig 18223 bp, 15 predicted proteins | sample tdDd472_FD_187129 | JGI IMG/M metagenome (GOLD analysis project Ga0209692, IMG submission 187129) | Marine sediment microbial communities from the Atlantic coast under amendment with organic carbon and nitrate - tdDd47.2 (SPAdes)... | ecosystem: Environmental > Aquatic > Marine > Coastal >...
TCTACAGCTCAGAATGATTTGACAAAACGAGTTAGTGACAATTATAAAGGAAAATTTAAGGATTTTGCTAATAATGTGAATATTGCTGTTGATAATTTAAATCGTACAATTTTACAGGTGATCGAAATGGTTGATTTTGTAAATCAAGCATCATCTGAAATCCATGAAGACAGTCAGAATTTGGTACAATCAGCAGATGAACAAGCCAATTCCTTGGATATGATCTCAACTACATTGCAGGAAATCAGTAGTAGTACCAATCAAAATGCAAAAAATGCCAATGATACCAAGTCAATTTCTGATGATGCAAGACTCAAAGCAGAAGATGGTAGCAAAGCCATGGAACAAATGCTTGTCGCTATTCAGAAAATTAAGACATCTTCCGAAGAAACAGCTGAAGTTGTAAAAACAATCGATGATATTGCCAGCCAGACTAACTTGTTGGCTTTGAATGCTTTGATCGAAGCGGAATCTGCAGGTGAAGCCGGTAAAAGTTTTGCTGTAGTTGCCAATGAAGTGAGAAGTCTTGCACAAAGAAGTACAGAAGCAGCAAAAAATACCTCTGACAAAATCAATGAGGCAAAAGTTAATTCCAATGCCGGAACAGAAATGACCACAAGTGTTGCTGCCATTCTTGAGCAGATTGTCGAAATGGTTAAAAAGATGAATAGTTATATTGAAGATATTGCAGAATCATCAAATATGCAGGCACATGCACTTGATGAAATTAATAATTCCGTTTCCCAGGCTACTGATGTGACAAAACAGAATGTTGATATGTCAAAAAAATCTGCAGTTGCCTCCGAAAAATTGGATAAGTACGCAGAAAAACTTGCTGAAATTACCAACCTTTTCAATTTGAAAAAATAGGTGGAATTTCAGAAAAAATAAAGGAGTGATTATGAAGAAGGTTTTAGTTTTATTAATAGTATTGTTGATGATTTCAACAGCATTTGCAGAGATCACAATCAATGGTGATGCTCGAGTTAGACCTAGACTAGATCAAAAATTTGATGAAGATGGCAAAACTTCACAGGATCTTTATTATATGTATTGGGCTCGTCTTTGGGTAACAGCAAAATTGACAGAAGGCTATTATTTCCAAACAAAACTCGCTACTGATGGTCCTGCAAATTTTATTGGATTAATGGGTGGTGGATTATATGGACAAGTCGATGGTTGGACTACAAATGCAGCAGCACATAGTCCAAACAGAGGTGTTGTAAGATTTGCTGAAGCACATTTTGGAAGAAAAACTGATAAGTATGGATATTCAATGGGTGTTTTGCCTATGAGTGGACTTGGAAATCCGGAATATGACCTGCATTTTTATCCTACTTCAAAAAGTGATTTACCCTATACAATCCTAAATGCTGCTTCTGCTGCAGGATTCCGTGGATTTTATAAAATTGGTGAAAGTAAATTGAATGTTACTTTAACAGTAGATCAAAATACAGGTAACAGAGAAGTAAAAGATACGCCAAGAGATCCATATTCAATATTTGCCAGCTATGATATGAAATTGGGAGAAACAAAAGTGTCTCCTACATTGATCTATACAACACAGGATAAAGATTTACCATCTCCATTGACAGTTGGTGCTAATGTTGGTCTCCCAAAATTGGCTGGATTTGCTTTATCTGCTGGTGGATATTATACAACACAGCCGGTAGAAGATGCTACAAAATATTCAGGTCCAATGGTTCACTTAAAAGCTGTTAAACCAATCGGTCCTGGAACTTTCGTATCTTGGGTTGATTGGAAAACTATTGATGTTGATGGTGCAGATGATCCAATTGCAACCACCTTATTATGGGTTATGTACAAATACACTGTATATAAATCTGAAGTTGGAACTTTTTATCTGGCACCTACATTTCGTAGAATCATGCAGAACTATGGAGATATGGAATACGCAAGAAATAAAATTGAATTAACAATGCATATTGCTTTTAAATAAACAGGTAGTATGTAAGGAAGTTAATGAGTAACAAAGACACACGAAGAGAAAATGAAAATCATGATGATGTTTTTTACCTGGAACCGGGATATATGTATATTGGATCTGAACAATCCGCTATTAAAACCGTTCTTGGTAATTGTGTTTCTGTTTGTCTTTGGGACGATAAATTAAGGTTTGGAGGAATGAACCACTTTTTGTATCCTGTAACTCATGATAAGAATAAAGCCACAGCCCAATTTGGGAATATTGCTACAAAAATATTGATCAAAAAAATGTATGCAGCTGGAAGTACACCGGAAAACATTGTTGCTCAGATTGTAGGTGGTGCAGAAGACAAAGGTGGTTCAAGCCTCGGACTTGAAAACGTAAATATTGCAAGAAAGATATTGCAAAAAGAAAAAATCGAAATCAAGTCTGAAGATGTAGGTGGACATCTTGGGCGTAAAGTAATATTTGATGTACACAATGGACATTTAATGGTAATAAAAGTACACCAAATCAGAACGTCAGACTGGAAAGATTTTGCATTGGATAAATGAGAAAATAAATGATTGATCATAGAACATTCAAACGAGTACAAAGTTTCATCTATAATGAGGTCGGTATTAACCTGACAGAAGCCAAGAAAGCTCTGGTTAGTTCCAGACTACGTAAAAGAATGATTGCCCTGAATATTGGTGAATACAAAGATTATATCCATTTTGTAGAAAATGATAAAAGTGGAAAGGAAATTGTTCAACTGTTTAATGCAATTTCCACAAATGTGACTCACTTTTTTCGGGAAAATGACCATTTCATAAAACTAACTGAAATTTTTAGGGAAGCTCATAAAAATGGAGCACAAAAATATCGTATATGGTCAGCGGCATCTTCATCGGGTGAGGAACCTTTTTCTATTGCAATGACAATCAAAGAAGTTTTGGGGAACAAAAATTTTGATGTAAAAATTTTAGGAACTGATATCTCTACAAAAGTACTAAACATGTGCTTGAAGGGTGAATATACTGAAAAAAATATGGAGCAAGTCAGTTCGAAGATTAGAATGAAATATTTTACTAGTTATATGGACAGTAATAATGTTATGAGATATCAGATTGATGATTCACTCAAAAGAATGATGCTATTTAAGCGACTAAATTTATCAAAACCACCCTTTCCAATGAAAGGTAATCTGGATGTAATATTTTGCAGAAATGTTATGATCTATTTTGATGATATTGTTCGGACCAGGTTGATCAATGAATTTTATCGTTTGCTTAAACCAGGCGGGTACCTGTTTGTTGGCCATTCAGAGAGTCTGGCCGGATTAAAAGATCATAATTTTAGATTGATTAAAGCTTCAGTATATAAAAAAGATTAAATAAAGGTGATTTGAAGATGAGAAAAATATTATTTGTTGATGATGAAGAAAGTATTCTGGAAATCTACCAGCACCTATTAGCTGATACAGAGTACGAGGTATTTATAGCTTCGGATGGTTTTAAAGCCCTGGAAATTATTGAAAATCACATAATTCCTGTAATGTTCTTTGATTTGAATATGCCGGAAATGAGTGGCTTGGAATTGTGTGAAAGAATCCGTGAAAGTAACAGTATTTCCATTATTAATGCCATAACAGGATATTCATCACTCTTTGAACTTGTAGAAATTCGTAATGCAGGATTTGATGATTATTTCAGAAAACCTATACAATTAGAGAAACTAATGGAAGTTATCAATGATTGTTTTGAAAGAATTGATAGGTGGGAAATAAGTTTTAAGGATTAACAGGTGATTATGCGGAGGACAAATTGATCAAAACTGTTGATATTTCGGATATGAAAATATCTGATAACGAAAATGATATATTGGTCACATACTCATTGGGTTCTTGTGTCGGAGTGACACTGTATGATCCGGAAGAGAATATTGGAAGCCTGATACACTGTATGCTACCACTGTCTAAAGTGGACCGTGACAAAGCCAGGAAAAATCCATATATGTTTGTGGATACTGGATTGACAAAGATGCTTCAGGAAATGTATGACAGGGGAGCAAAGCGAAAAAATATTGTCGCTAAACTAGCTGGGGGAGCCAAACTGTTGGATAAGAAAAATATATTCAATGTTGGGGAAAGAAATATTGTTGTGGTAAGAAAAATACTCTGGAAAAATGATATTCTCATCAAAGGGATGGATGTAGGAGGATCAAAATCCAGAACAGTACGCCTCTATATGGAAAATGGAAAAACAACAGTGCGGAATAAAGGGGAGGAAAACGAATTATGATTAATAAAAGAGATGAAATAATCAAAAAACTCGATTCCATACAGTCTATTCCTGCAACAGTATCAAAAATCTATAAATTGTTGAAACAGCGAGATGAATTAGATTTCAAAGAACTTGTGCGAATGATTGAATATGATCCCGCACTTACAACGAATATATTGAAATATGCAAATTCTGCATATTATGGATTCAAATATAAAATCACCAGTTTACATCAGGCATTGATCAGAATAGGAATGGACAAAATTTTTGATATTGTGATTGCAGCCTCAATCGGTCCGGTACTGAAACAAAGTGTAAAAGGCTATGATCTTCCACGAGGAAAATTGTGGGAACACTCAGTTGGTGTCGCTATAGGTGCGGAACAATTAGCAAAAATACTGAAAATCAATGCTCCCGGATACTTATTTACAGCAGGATTGTTGATAGATATTGGGAAAATAGTTCTCGGTTCCTTTGTCGATGTAAATGCTCAGCCCATTGTTAAATTGGCTTTTGAAAAACACATACCCTTTGATGTAGCAGAGCGAAGAGTATTAGGTATAGACCACACTGAAGTTGGTGCAATGTTACTTAAAAAATGGGGAATTCCTGATGAAATCGTTGAAGTAGAGAGATGGCATCATCAACCAGACCGTTTTGAAGGAGATAAAACTGTTGTTGATCTGGTACATGCTGCAGATACGCTGACAATGATTGCAGGAGTTGGCGGTTATGGGACTGATGGATTGAATTATCGTCCATCTTCAGAAGTTAGCACACGCCTTGGATTGACCCGTACAATAAATGAAAAAGTTATTGCTGAAATTATTGGAAATATTGAAAAAGTTTATGAAATGTTAACTATTTAACTTAGGTGAAATATGTCGTTGAATATTTTGATTGTGGATGATTCTCAGATAGTAAGAAGAGTGATTAAAAAAACACTTGATATCGCTGAAATTCCATATACTGAATTACATCAAGCTGGGAACGGAAAAGAAGCCCTTGACCTTTTGGATAAAAACTGGATAGACCTCGTATTTACAGATATCAATATGCCAATAATGGGTGGTGTCGAGATGATAAAAAAACTCAATGCCGACGAAATCCTGAAAGATGTACCAATTGTAGTGGTCTCCACTGAAGGAAGTGCATCCAGAATTGATCAATTGAAAAAAAATGGTGTTTCCGCATACCTAAGGAAACCAGTTACTCCTGAGCAACTGAGAGATATCGTATTTGATTTAATAGGTGGAGAACAAGATGAGTGAAAATTATACTGAAATTTTATATCAAGTGCTGGAAGAATCCTTGGAAAACCTGGCATTTATGTTTGCAGAATCTATAGATACAAATGAAGTAGCAATGACCGATACTGAATGTACGAAAGTATCTATGAAATTTACCGGTGATTTGTATAATGGTTCCCTGATAATGATAGTTCCTTCTAATATAGCCAGTGAACTTGCAGCAAATATTCTGGGTATTGATGATTCAAGTGATGATGCAATGGATCTGGGTGATGATTCATTAAAAGAAGTGCTGAATGTTATCTGTGGACGTGTTCTTACAGAAATTTCAGGTACTGAACCACTTTTTGACCTATCTATTCCTGAACTTGAGACAATACAATGTACTGACATTACAAAATATCTTTCCAGTGAAAATACTTGCAGTGCAATGATAGATGATATGTATCCTATTATTTTAAGATTTAAGAAACATTAAGAAATGAAAAATATCAAAGTTCTTATAGTTGATGATTCTGCTATAGTAAGGCAGATTTTTACCAAAGAACTCAATCGAATGGAAGGGATTGAGGTGGTTGGTTCTGCAGCAAATCCCTATATTGCCAGGGACAAAATCATCAAACTAAAACCAGATGTCCTGACATTGGATATAGAAATGCCAAAAATGGATGGAATTTCTTTTCTGAAAAAATTGATGAAGTACTTTCCATTACCTGTAATAGTAGTATCGTCATTGACACAAAAAGGCAGTGTAATTGCCATGGAAGCTATCGAGGAAGGTGCGCTGGAAGTGATGTGTAAGCCTGGAGCAGCATATACAGTGGGTGACATGTCAATAGAATTGGCAGATAAAATCAAGGCTGTTGCTTCAGTAAAAGTACAAAAACGGAAAAATTTAAAATTAAGTACGACTAAACCTAAAAAACTTTCTATAACAACTACGACAGAAAAAATTATTGCAATCGGTTCATCAACAGGCGGTACCAGAGCTTTGTCTGAAATTTTACCAACACTACCTGTCAATTCGCCTGGAATATTGATCGTTCAACATATGCCTGAGTTTTTTACAAACTCTTTTGCAAACCGACTCAATGAAATCTGTGATGTTGAAGTAAAAGAAGCAGAAAATGGAGAGACAGTACACACCGGAAAAGTACTGGTAGCTCCGGGAAATCACCACATGATTCTTAGAAGATCAGGTGCTAGATACTATGTAGAAGTAAAAGATGGTCCATTGGTAAGTCGACACAGACCATCAGTAGACGTATTATTTAAATCTGTAGCAAAATATGCAGGGAAGAATGCCGTTGGAGTTATAATGACCGGAATGGGAAGAGATGGTGCTGCAGGTATGAAATTGATGCATGATAATGGTGTAAGAACCATCGCCCAGGATGAAAAAAGTTGTATTGTATTTGGTATGCCAAATGAAGCAATTAAGGTGGGCGGAGTAGATCATATTATCAGTTTAAATAAAATTCCTTCCAAAATGCTTGAACTTGCTCTTATATAATGCATAGATTTGGCCATGGAATTTTTAGAATTAGTTAAGAAAAGAAAAAGCACACGCAAGTACGGAAATCAACCAATTTCCGATGAAGCGTTGGATAAATGTCTCGAAGCAGCCCGACTTGCTCCTTCAGCATGCAATTCACAACCTTGGAAATTTATTGTAATCCGCCCTCAACAACTTCGAGAAAGAGTTGTAAGAGAATGTTTTACAGGTGTTTATGCGATTAATTCCTTTGTGAAAAAATCAAATGTACTGATTGCTGTTGTCCGTCAAAAGTCCAACTACAAAGCACGACTAGGTGGAAAAATACGAAATGTGGACTATAGTCTTATCGATATTGGAATTGCTTGTGACCATTTGACATTACAAGCAGAAGAGATGGGAATTGGTAGTTGCTGGATTGGATGGTTTAATGAAAAAGCCCTCAAAAAGATCCTTGACGTACCAAAAAAGGATAAAATTGATATTGTGCTGGCTCTTGGCTACCCTGAAGAAGATTTCATAAAACCCAAAAAACGGAAAACACTGGACGAAACAAGAGAATATATTAAGTAGCGAATTACCAGTTATTTAAATACGAAATAATTAGAATAATAAATCATTTTTCAAATGTGAAAAATTGTTTTGTATTTTAATTCTTTAAGTATATATTTGCCACTTTGAAAATTATTAAGGAGTCATATAAAAATGGAAAATGCAAGAATTGCAAAAATTAGAAATTTCGGGATCGTAGCACACATCGATGCCGGAAAAACAACCACCACAGAAAGGATACTGTTTTATACTGGAATTACCCATAAAATAGGTGAAGTTCATGATGGTGCTGCTGTAATGGATTTTATGAAGCAGGAACAGGATCGTGGTATCACAATCTCATCTGCTGCAATCACAGTAGATTGGAATAAACATCAATTCAATATTATTGATACACCAGGACACATTGATTTTACGTTGGAAGTAGAACGATCATTACGTGTACTTGATGGTATTGTAATGGTATTTTGTGCAGTTGGTGGTGTCGAACCACAAAGTGAAACTGTATGGCATCAGGCTGATGAATACAAAGTACCTAGAATTTCATTCATCAATAAAATGGATCGTCTTGGTGCAGATGTACATCAAACTGTAGACGCAATGAATGAGATGCTTGGAGCGAATGCTGTTTTATTCCAGTTGCCAATTGGTGCTGAAGACAAGTTTGAAGGAATTATCGATCTTGTTAGAATGAAAGCTATTACTTATAATGATTTAGATATGATAGAAGGTGAAATTCCTGCTGATATGCTTGAAGAAGCTGAACAATATCGTGAAGAAATGATCGAAAAAGTTTCAGACTTTGATGAAGAACTTATGGAAAAATTTCTTGAAGAAGAAGAAATTACAGAGGAAGATATCATCAAAGCAGCTAGAAACGCAGTACTTAATTTATGTATTACACCGGTATTTTGTGGTAGTGCGTTTAAAAACAAAGGTGTTAGAGTTTTATTGGATGCAGTAAATGACTATTTACCTTCACCTCTTGATCGTGGGTCTGTAAATGGTGTAGAAGTAAAAAATAGAGATGTAACAATTTCTAGAAAACCTGAAATTGCCGGACCAACTGCTGCATTGGCCTTCAAGATCACAAATGATCCTTTTGTAGGTCAACAGACATTTGTACGTGTATATTCTGGTGAAATCAAATCCGGTACTTACGTTTACAATCCAATAAAAGGTAAAAAAGAAAGAATTGGTCGTATCTACAGAATTCATGCGAAAGACCGTCAGGAAGTGGATACTTTGGTAGCAGGAGATATCGGTGCATTGATCGGTATGAAAATCACTACAACTGGTGATACACTTTGTGATCAAGATAAACCAATCATCCTTGAATCTATTCATTATCCTGATACTGTTCTTGATATGTCAGTATTTCCTAAAAATAAAAAAGACAGAGAAAAACTTTCTATCGCACTTGGAAAAATTGCTTTGGAAGATCCATCGTTTAAAGTTCATTTTGATGAAGAAACTGAAGAAACTGTGATTTCTGGAATGGGTGAACTTCATCTGGAAGTTATCGTAAGTAGATTGGAATCTGAATACAATATGGAAGTTGAAGTTGGGGCTCCTAAAGTTGGTTACAGAGAATCTATTACTCGTGAAGCCGAAGGTGAACACAGATATAAAAAACAGACTGGTGGAAAAGGTCAGTTTGCTCATATTAACTTTAGAATTGAACCAAATCCTGGTGAAGGCCTTGCATTTGAAAATCATGTCAAAGGTGGAAATATTCCTCGTGAATATATTCCTGCAGTTGAAAGTGAATTTTTTAAAGTTGCAGAAAATGGTATCTTTGCTGAATATCCAATGGTTGATGTGAAATTTGTATTGATTGATGGAAGTTATCATGCTGTGGATTCCAGTGAAATGGCTTTCCGTAGCTGTACAAGAATTGCTTTGAGAAATATTATTAGCAAAGCAGGTCCTCAATTACTTGAACCTCAAATGAAACTGGAAATCAATTGTCCTGATGATTACATGGGTGATGTAATTGGTGATGTTAATAAACGTCGTGGAAATATTGACAAAATGAGACGTCACAGAAAAGGTAGCCAGAAACTTTCCGGTGCAGTACCACTGAAAGAAATGTTTGGTTATGCTTCTGCATTGAGAACTATCACTAGTGGTAGAGCAAACTTCTCAATGGAGTTCAATCAATATACTCCAGTTCCAAAAGATGTTGAAAAGGAGATTTTGGAAGCGTTGAAAGAAGAGAAAAAATAATTACTATTTGTAATATATATTCTTAAAAAAAGGCGGATGTTAAATCCGCCTTTTTTATTATAATTCTTTAGTTTGAAGTTGATATCTATTTCAATAAAATAATTTTCGCAGTTTTGTGAAATCCAGTATTTGTTGATAATTGATAAAAATATACACCATTGCCAACTTGTAAATTATTCCTATCAAGTCCATTCCATGACACTTCGTAATTTCCTGAATTCTTGGATTCCTGTACAAGTGTATTAATCAACTTTCCCTGAATGTTGTAAATATTCAATTTGACAAAACAATTTTCAGGAATACTGTAATTGATTGTTGTAGATGGATTAAATGGATTTGGATAAGCATTACCAAGTTCATAGGTCATTGCAACTAGAGGTGTATCTTCGATTGAGTTTGGTAAATTATTCCAAACATCACTTACGAATTCCGGGTGGTCAATATATGGATTACGATTACCCTGAAAACTATAAATTATTTCATTACGTTTTCGTTCATATACATCGACTGGATCTTCATTATGCCATGATATTAATGTTGATAATTTTCCATGGAGTGGTTGCATACTTGGTGATGATGGAATATAATCAACTATTTCCAAATCAAGATCACCGTCTTCTCCTTCATATCGGGTTGCCATGTAAAACAACATTCTTGCGATGTCGCCTTTTACTGCATGCCGAACTTCCCAGGAATCATTATCATAGTAACATTCAGTTGCCTCACTGTGTTGATCACCACCATTATCAAAATCTAAATTGCTTCTTGATGAGTTGATAGACCCATCACAAGCCCGAAGATGATGAACATCCGTACCCGGACCTTGTTCAGTACCAAAATTGCCATGAGATTTTGCCCAAACATGTTCTCTTGTCCAACCATTTCCACTGTTGAATTCCTGTGCTGCATCGATTGAATTGCCTTTGTAAATCAATAGGACGTTATTCGGATTTATTGTGTCTTTGTCAGTAAGTTTTAAAATATCCCAAACATCTGTATTTGAGTCAGAGTAGGGGAATGTATTATGAGCGTCAATCAAATTATTTAATTCCTCTTTCAAAGGCAAACCAATCAAACCTGTTGTAGTGGAATAATATGTTGGTAACAAATCAGTTGATGTTGTTGTGTTGTTGTCGGCAGGTATTGTTGAGTTTGTTTTATAGTCTATGATGCTACCTGAATTTGTATAGGGATAAATCCTGAAATGGTAGGTAGTTTCAGGATCTAGACCAGTCCATTCATAACTGATTCTATTGTGAGGAATATTTACGGCACCAGTATCATCGCCAATTGTTAATTCATCAACAATAGGTGTTTGGTCAACAGGGCTTGTAATATTATCTACAGTTGAAGCCTTGAGCAAATATCCAGCAGGGACTACAGAACCATCATCTTCATTCCATGACAAAATAATCTTATTGCTACCAACTTTTGTTGCCACAAAATTTGTAACATGCTTTGTTGGTTCCAGATCATAATCTTTTACTATGTAACTATATTCACCTGATATAGAAATTTCAGAATCATTATCGATTGCTTTAATATTATAGTACACAGTAGTGCTGTGAACATGTGCAGGAATGTCAGTATCTGTTGTATAAATGTTTCCTGATGCGGTCATATTTATACTGTCAGTATATGTTTCAGTAGCAATTCCCCAATATAGTTTTACTGATTCAACAATTCCATTATCTGTTATCTCAGCGGATATTGAAACTGTGTTTGATGAATTTACATCGGTAGGTGTCTGCTCAATGTTGGTTATTGTAGGTGACGTGCTGGAAGAAATATACTGATATGTTCCAATCGGAAAAGGAGTTGTTGCAGATGCGTTTGTTGTTGCGCCATCCAATACATCGATTCCACTGAATGACCAGTTTGCTAATTCAAACGTACTACCATCAGCTTCTGTAAAATCTTTTCGATAGGCCCAACCATCAAGATATTCCCATGCTTCGCCTGTTCCATCGATATTTATAACACCGAAAACATCGATAACTTCACCATCTTTAAATAATTCAATCGCATCATCACCATTTATTGATGCTGCACCATTTGTATAATCAGGATCGAATCCAAAAAAACTATTGAATCCTTCCGATTCACTTGAGATATAAATATAATTACCAGAGGATGCTGATACTGCAGGAAAAGTAAATTCCTCGCCATCGGTTCCACCGCCATTATTCGCAGATCCAAGTCCATAATTGCTGAGATTTGGGATGCTATTAACAACATATAATTCGATGGCTTTTGGTACACCACCACTAAGTGGTCCGTCAACAATACCAGTGATTACTAAATCTGATGCATTTGTCACAACTGACATTATGATGATAAAAAATATGATCAACAAATGGAGTCTATGTTTGAAATTCATTATGGCTTTTCTCCTTAATAATTATACTTGATATTGATTTTTTTAGAATCAATAATAATAAAACACATAGCCAACCAATATAAAGGCTAATAAATTTTTATCAAAACGCAATTTTTATTAATATATTTGGTGAAATAATTGGTAGAATAAAGCTTTGAATTTGCTTTTAATACTTATTAATAAATTACTAATTTTGATATTATATCGATATTTACAAAGGGATGAAAAATGAAAAAAATAGTCTGTTTTATTTTAATGATATCAACAACAACATTTTTAAATGCACAAGTCTTTAATACAGCAAGGACTTTGAATAATACAAAGTTCTCAACAACAGCTGGGTTATCACTCTATGATGGTGGTGCTATGTTGCTTGGGAAAATTGGCTATGGACTTGGATATGACAATGATGTTGCTGTTACTATGGGATTTGGCGATGTTTCCTATCTTGGTGTTGATTTCGAGAAGGAATTGCCCTGGGAAGATTTGGATAATTTCACTATGTCACTATCGTCTGGATTACATCATTGTGGAGGTTTTGCTATTGATGTTACCTGGAATTGTTCTGTTCCTCTGGATAAAACCCTCGAACTTTATGGAGGACTTGATATGGATTTGAGATTGACTGGCGGATCAGGATTGCCGGTTTTGATGTTTCTGGGTGCCGAGTATGCTATCAGGCATAGATTGACTCTTTTGGGTGAAGTTGATCTTGGTCTCAATAAAGCCGGAAATAGTTTAGGTGTCAGTGTTTGCTATTATTTTAGTGGTTTTACCATTAAATAAATTATTAATCCATTACGGAATAAAATTCAGATGTCAATTGGTAAAAACACTTGAAGACATTTTCTTTTTTTTCTCCAATAATTAGTATAAATCTTACTAAAACAGAATGAATATGAACACAATGTAAACTATCTTTCAATATTTAAATATCCTCTGGCTATCCTTATATCTTTTGTGCTATTTTATAGTCACATTTCCTGCAAGTTGAAATTCAAAAATTACCTTACAAAAACTTAACCTTCCCTTTATGATACTTTCATTTTCTCTGACTATTTTCACCTTGATTTTATATGTATTCACAGATGTTTTTTCAATTAATTAACAATTAACTATGAGTTTACAATTTGTTTACACCGTTTGATTAACATTGAGTGGGTTGAAAACAAATAATATAAAAGAAGGGTAAAAAATGAAAGTTACTTTGAAATTCACAATCTTATTACTGGTTTTATCGACAATACTAATGGCTGAAGATGGTATGATCACCGGCCGTGTTGTTGACGAAAAGTCAGGAGATGAATTAATGGGAGCAAATGTAATTCTTGACGGAATGGGAGCCGGTGGTGCTACAGACCTTGATGGGGTTTTCAGAATATACAATGTTGCTGCGGGAACCTACAACCTACGTGTTTCTTATATTGGTTATCAAACTAAAAAAGTATCGGATGTGGTTGTAACTGCTGAAAATGTTACAACTATTGATATTACAATGTCTACAGCCAGTTTGGAAATGGAATCAGTGGTTGTGGAAGTACAAGCCAAAAAAACTGGTGAATCTTATCTATTAACAAAACAGAAAAACTCCAGAAATGTACAAGATGGTATTTCTGCAACTCAGATGTCAAAAAATGGTGACTCTGATGCTGCTGATGCTGCCAAAAGAATTGTTGGTCTTTCTGTCGTTGATGACAAAACTATCGTTGTTCGTGGATTGAGTGGAAGATATACTACAACTGAAGTAAACAACGCTCCAATGCCAAGTCCCGACGCTGACAAAAGCGATGTACCGCTGGACTTGTTTCCAACAGCACTTTTGGAAAGTGTAACAGCGAAAAAGACTTACACTCCTGATATGCCAGGTGTATTTGCGGGTGGTAATATCAATATCAAAACAAAAGCCTATCCTGATAACAGAATCTTTAATACAAGTCTTTCTTTTAGTCAAAAATCTAATGTAATGGGAACTAGCAATTTTCTAAAATTTGGTTCTACTGATAATTTCTGGGGATATGACAATAACAGGGAATTACCTTCTGTGGTTCCTACTGATACAAAACTTTCTGAATGGAATACAGAATTAGGTGATGACAGAACATCAAGGATAAGTACACTTGGAGATGTTGGTCGTTCATTCGCTACTGATTTCCTACCAAAATATTCCATGCCAGCACAACCATTCTCAGCAGGATTGAGTTTTGGTGATAGATATAATTTTGGTGAAAATTTTGAATGGGGTTTCTTCACAAACTCTACATTCTCAAATTCAGTATCATATAATGAAGAGCAGACTGCAAAATATGCTATGACAAATGCAGGACTTGATGATTTGATGAGATTTGACAATGAATCTTCTTCCTACTCAACAAACCTTGCTGCATCTTTCAGTACTGGTATGAAATTATTCAACAGCCACAAACTGAGTATGCATTACATCTATACACATAATTCACAGGACAAATCCAAAATCGGTCGCGGTTTCGCAAACCAGTTTGATGAAGGTTTATTCATCAAGAGTTACTATGTAGAAAAACAGATCAATAATTTCACCTTCAATGGTATTCACAATTTTGAAAATTTCCTCAATAGTGAAGTTGAATGGTCATATGCTTTCGGTCATTCAAATCTTTATCAACCAGATGAAAAAGGAATGAATCTGAGAGAAAAAACTGGTGAAGAGGGCGATGAATACTTGCAGATGGATATCTATTCATGGTCAGCTGGCACAAGAAAATATACAGAAGGTGAAGACAACAACAACAACTTTGACCTGAAATATTCAACATACTTCACAGATCGTTTTGGTAGTAAATATAAACTGAATGTTGGTGGAAGACTTCAAGGAAAAGACAGATTTTTCTCCAATAGAAATTTCTACCACAAATATGCAACAGAATATTATAGTACAGCAATTCCTTCTGACATCACAGTATTTGAAAATGAAGGTCTGATTGGATCAACTTTCGTGGACAGCAATTACTTTGCAGTAGATGCTGATGGAAATGTAACTGACGGATTGATTATGGTGGAAGACACAAAAGCCAATGACGCTTACAAAGCCGATGAAAAGATCAATGCCGGATATTTCATGATCGATGTACCCTTGAGTTTGGGAATTTTTCCTGTGATGAAAGATGTTCGTTTTGTAACTGGTGTCAGACGTGAAGATTACAATCTTGAATTGAATCCTTACGATCCTGTAACTGGCAACAGATTCGTTAGTAATATTACAGGTGATACACTTTTCTCTGAAATCGATGAAGTAAAATATTTACCATCCTTCAACTTGATTAGCAAATTGGGTAATAACTTCAATATAAGGGCATCTTATTCAAGAACTGTGGCAAGAGCGGAATTCCGTGAAATCGCTCCTTTTGAATACCAGGCATTTTACGGTGGAGATGTTCTTGTGGGTTATCCTCACTTGAAAACTACTGACATTTATAATTATGATCTTCGCTTTGAATGGTATAGAAAAGCTGGTGAAGTTTTAGCCTTTAATGTATTCAAAAAAGATTTCAACAATCCAATCGAAGTTTCTCTGATTGAAACTTCAGGTAAAGTTTATAAAACATACCAAAACGCAAAAAGTGCAGACAACTGGGGAATTGAGTTTGACTCAAGAATTGGATTAGATTTCATTCCTATAAAATTCGGTAAATTCACCTCCTCCTTCAACTTTACATGGACTCAGACAGAAGTGACTGTCAGTGATTCTGTAAAAATGTTTACCGGAGTAACAGTAGAAAACGAAGCAACTTCAACAACCAGAGCACTTCAGGGACAATCTGATTTCGTAATGAATGCCGGAATGTACTACAACAACCTGAAAGGTTTTAACGCTGCACTTTCATATAATTTTTTCAGTAAAAGAACTGCAGCACTTGGTGTAAGCGGAATTCCTGATGAATTCGAATTTCCTTTCCATTCACTGAACTTCACAGCCAGTCAGAAATGGAATAAATTGAAATTTTCTACTAAAGTTAAAAACCTACTGAACTCAGATGTGAAATTCGGAATGGAAGATAAAATCAATGACCAAACAAAATATACCAGAATTTATTCACCTGGTTTATCCTTTAGTTTTGGTGTGTCTTACGACCTATAAATTGATGTTTACTAACCAATAAAATAGATTATAAAAATAGAGATAAATTTCAAACACAGAAAACACACAGAGATCAGTAATAATTAGAGATGTGTAATGCTGGGCTTTGTGTTTCTGTGCAAACATTTAGATTTATAACTAACTAAAAGGAGATGAAATGAGAAAATTAATTGTGACAATTTTGTTGCTGATGGGAGGACTAACACTCGCCTTTGGAGCAACCGAAATTTCCGGAGACATTACTTCGGATGTTACATGGCATGCAAACCAGGAATATTTACTGGTTGGTCAAACTTTTGTAAAATCCGGTGTTACTTTAACAATTGAACCCGGAACAATCATAAAATCAAATGCTGATGATGGTGCAGGACTAGCTCCTGCTTTGGTTATCGAACGTGGTGGTAAACTTATCGCTGATGGCACAGCTGATAAACCAATTACTTTTACTTCATCACTTCCCGAAACAGAACTTCCAGCACGTGGAACTTGGGGTGGATTAATTCTTCTGGGAAATGCTCCAACAAACAAAGGTGAATCTTTTGTAGAAGGTCTTGCTGGTGTTCCATATGGTGGTGATGATCCTGCTGACAATTCAGGTATCTTACGCTATGTACGTGTTTGGTATGGTGGCCGTTCTATTGGTGAAGACAATGAAATCAATGGAATTACTTTCGCAGGTGTTGGAAACGGAACAATCGTGGAATACTGCGAAGTTGCCTACAATTTAGATGACGGTTTCGAATTTTTTGGTGGAACTGTAAATGTAAAAAACCTTTCTGCACTTTATGTTGGTGACGACTGTTTTGATACAGATGAAGGTTACCAGGGAAAAGGTCAATTTCTTTTCGCACTTCAGGGACAAGACATGTGTGGGCGCGGTTTTGAAATGGACAATGCTGGTTCCAACATGGACGTTCAACCAAGATCTTACCCACAATTTTCAAATGTAACAATCATTGGTCCTGATGGTGGTTCTCCTGCCGGCGATGGTTCTGATGAACTTATCAGATTGAGAGAAGGAAGTGCAGGAGATTTCCGCAATATGGTTCTTGCCTATGGTAATGGCGTTGGTATGAGAGTAAAAGATGCTGCAACTCAAGCACTTGTTGGTGACTCAGTTTCTTTCTCTTCTAATTCAGTAATTTATGACTGTCCAAGTGGACAGTTTCATGCAGATGTTACTGCTTCTTTTACAGCACAGGATGTTGATCCTCAGTTCAGAGTACTTGGTGATCGTTTAACAGGAATGATTGATCCAAGACCTATTGAAGGTAGCGCTTTATTAAGTGATGCAGTTGCTCTTGAAGAAGATGGTTTTTTCAATCAGGTTGACTTCATTGGTGCTTTTGGTTACAATCTTTGGTTAAGAGGTTGGTCAATCCTTGATGAACAGGGAAGACTTGGTCATGCAACTGCAATCGATGATGAAGAAAATGATGTCCAGGTGGCAGCCTCTTGTGAATTGTCATCATATCCAAACCCATTCAACCCAACAGCAAATGTTAAATTCTCTGTACCAACAACACAGGATGTTAACCTTTCAGTTTATGACTTGACTGGTAGAGAAGTTTCAACACTTGTTAACCAGAATATGAAAGCCGGATATCACACAGTAACTTTTGATGCTGGTGATCTTTCTTCAGGTATCTATTTAGTAAAACTTCAAACTTCAAATAAAATAATAACTAAATCCGTCACACTTCTTAAGTAAGTGACAGTTTGTCAAACCCACCTCATGAGGCATGAATTCCCGGTTCATGCCTCTTTTTTATTTTCATATTAATTAACAATCATTTATCTTCTTGTATGAATATTTTCGTACTTGATAAGAATATCCAAAAATGTGCTCAATACCATGCTGATCAACATGTGGTAAAGATGATTCTGGAATATGCTCAAATGCTTTGCACTGTATTGTATGAAAATGGTATTGATGCACCATATAAGCCAACCCATAGGAATCATCCTTGTACAATATGGGCTGGAGAATCGCT
>Ga0209692_10002771_pt1 | contig 18215 bp, 14 predicted proteins | sample tdDd472_FD_187129 | JGI IMG/M metagenome (GOLD analysis project Ga0209692, IMG submission 187129) | Marine sediment microbial communities from the Atlantic coast under amendment with organic carbon and nitrate - tdDd47.2 (SPAdes)... | ecosystem: Environmental > Aquatic > Marine > Coastal >...
TGCTTATAAAGCCGGGTATGAAGTCAATATTGAAGGAGAAAAAGCCGATGTCTCGATCAAGACTTGGGACAAGAATGAGATTCTGATTGAATTAGAACTCATTGCTAAGCATAAAGAACAAGCTGTTGCGGTCAAAGATATTGAAGCCCTGAAATACCTGACTCAGCGAGTAAAGAACAAGATTTATTTGCGCAACTATGTATCCGTAGCAGATGATGCCCCCAAACCTAATGCAGCATTATCCGCGCGCTATGTCATCACTTTGCCGAAGGACTGCCCTGTTTACTTGAAAAATCACTTTGGTGTCGCTAATATTAGTAACCTAACCAATAGCCTGCGCGTCAATAGTGAGTTCAGTAGTATTGGGTTGGACAATATTGAAGGGACGGTCGATTTGCAAACTAGGTTTGGAGATATTATCGGCGACCTGATCGATGGCCAAGTGAGTATTAACAGCCGGCGTTCGGATATCACCCTGACCAACATCAGTGGAAGTTATGATATAAGGGCGCAGTATGGTGTGATTCGAATTTTTGCTGAGGACCAGTTGCTGAAGCTAAATTTGGATGCTACCCATTCTGATGTTTACTTCTTCAATCCCAATCCATCTTTTTACAGTTACAACTTAGTCGCTAACCAAGGGCAAATCAATTTGCCTGAGGAGTTGAACCTTAACTTAATGGAGGATCAACCGCAAATGAAGAAATATAAATTCAAGCCGCCGCAAAGGGAGTTCTACGCGACGATTACCTTGTCGGTAACACTAGGTGATATTCACCTGGAGAAAGCGAAGAAGGTACCAAAACCCTAGTTGGCTTAGACTTCAGAAGTTTTACTCCGCCAAGGCCCAGAAAACTTCTGAAGTCTTAACCCGCGGTGCACTAATCATCCTTCTCCCATCCCATCGTTCGCTTCACTGCTTTTTGCCAGCCTTTGTATAGATTATCTCTATCTTCTACCGCCATTTCAGGCGCAAAATCTTGATCCAACTGCCAATTTTGAGTGATCTCCTCTGGCGACCAGAAGCCAACGGCTAAACCAGCCAAATAAGCGGCTCCTAGTGCTGTGGTTTCGATAATTTGTGGTCGTTCTACATTCGTTCCTAATATATCAGACTGGAATTGCATCAATAGGTTATTGGCTGAAGCGCCACCATCTACTTTTAAAGCTTTGAGCTTAATACCCGAATCTTTTTCCATGGCATCCAGTACATCTTTTGTTTGGTAGGCCAAGGATTCTAAGGTAGCCCGAATCAAATGAGCCTTACTTGTCCCTCGCGTCAATCCAAAAATAGCACCTCGCGCATACATATCCCAATAGGGAGCTCCCAATCCTGCAAAAGCAGGAACCACATACACCCCTTCTGTATCTTTGGTTTTCAAGGCGTAGTATTCGGAGTCTGGTGATTCATCAATTAGCTTAAGTCCATCACGAAGCCATTGGATGGCTGCACCGGCGATAAACACACTCCCTTCCAAGGCGTAATACACTTTGCCATTAATCCCCCAGGCGATGGTAGTCAACAAACCCGCTTTAGAAGCCACCGCTTCTTCGCCAGTATTCATCAACATAAAACAGCCCGTTCCATAGGTGTTTTTAGCCATGCCGGATTCATGGCAGACCTGGCCAAATAAGGCGGCTTGCTGATCGCCCGCGATCCCCGCAATCGGTAAAGATTCTCCTAACAACTCGGGCAAGGTTTCGCCGTATACTTCGCTAGACTGCTTAACGGTAGGTAAAACACTGGCCGGCACGTCTAAGGCGTCCAACATTTTCTGGTCCCACTCCAACTTATGTATATTGAACAATAAAGTTCTAGAGGCATTGGTATAGTCCGTCACGTGCTGTGAACCGCCTGTCATTTTCCAAATCAGCCAGCTATCAATCGTTCCAAATAATAATTCTCCATTAGCGGCTTTTTCTCGCGCTCCAGGCACATTATCTAACAACCACTTCACTTTTGTCCCCGAGAAATAGGCATCGATGACCAAGCCTGTATTGGTACGTACATAGTCTTCATAACCGTCCGCTGTCAGTTGATCACAGATACTAGCCGTCCGACGATCCTGCCACACAATTGCATTGTGAATGGGCTTCCCCGTCGTTTTATCCCAAATCACTACCGTCTCTCGTTGGTTGGTAATCCCGATTGCTGCAATTTCACTTGGTGTCACCTCCTTATCTGCCAACACCGTTTTGATGACTTGCAATTGTGTAGTCCAAATCTCATCCGCGTCATGCTCTACCCAACCTGGTTTCGGATAAATCTGGGTAAATTCCTGCTGCGCCACCCCACAGATATTCCCTCCTTTATCAAATAAGATAGCCCGAGAGCTCGTTGTTCCCTGGTCGATCGATAAAATGTATTGTTTCATACAAAGATTTAATAGTGTTGAAGAATTTAAATACGCTGCTCAAAATACTAAAGAACTTATCTTCCACGGTATTGAACCGTCAATATACGGTGAGAAGTTTATTACAAAAAATGAAAAACTTTTATTCTTTCCATCTTGTTAGTATCATTGTCTTTTATTCGCCGGAACCTTAATCGAATTTGTACTTTTTAACAAAAAAATCGACTTCTTTGTCAAGCAATAATCAGCTTAGACCCAGGTAATTACTTGATTATGGGCGTTTCGAGCCTAAGGAAACCTGCAGAGAAGTCTAAATTGCATACTATCTTGAAATCACATACTAAAACCTCTACAGTGACTATTAATCGCTTCCCATTTCAGCAAATCGATCAATTGAGTCAAAAAGATGTAGCCTATGCTACAAAAAATCCGAAGCTCAGACCTTTCTATAAATATGAAGCCAATTTGGCGTCCTTCGAGGAAGTTATAGCCGATAAAGCTAAAGATAGTATTAATCGAGCGGTTCTAGTAGAGGTCTTGAATGCACAGTATGCCCATTTAGACGTGTCAGCCAGCACGGCGGCTAATATCGGGGCATTGGCCAAAGAAACTACCTTTACGGTCACCACGGCTCACCAGCCTAGTTTAGCCACTGGCCCATTGTACTATATTTATAAAATTGTTTCAGCCATTCACTTGGCAAGGCTCTTAAAAGAGACTTACCCGAAATACGACTTTGTCCCCGTTTTTGTCACCGGAGGAGAAGATCACGACTTTGAAGAGGTGAATCACTTGAACCTATTCAACAAGAAAATCATCTGGGAAAATGATGAAAGTGGCTCTGTCGGGATGATGAAGACAGCAAGTCTACAAGGAGTCCTAAGTGAATTGAAAGATATTTTGGGAGATAGAGAGCAGGCAAAAGCCATCTATGAAGTATTGGAAAAAGCCTATACGGGTCACGAGATATATTCATTGGCTACTGTTGACCTAGTCAATCGCCTATTTGGTGAATATGGTCTGGTGGTCTTAAGCATGAATCATGCCGCACTAAAAGCAGAGTTTGTTCCTATCATGAAAAAAGAGCTATTGGAACAACCCTCTCAGGATTTGATCAATAAGGCTACGGCTGAACTAGAGGCTGCAGGTTTTTCTGGCCAGGCTCATGCCCGAGAAATTAACTTGTTTTACCTCAGAGACCAGATTCGCGAGCGTATTGTACTGGAAGGAGACGTATACAGTGTGCTTAATACCGACTACACTTTCTCGGAAGCGGCACTTATCACAGAATTAGAAACTAATCCGCAACATTTCAGTCCTAATGTCGTCATGCGTCCCTTGTATCAGGAATTGATCTTACCCAATTTGGCCTACATTGGCGGTGGTGGAGAGATCGCCTACTGGCTGGAGAGAAAGGAGCAGTTCGCTCACTTTGGACTTAACTTTCCCATGTTGATTCGAAGAAACTCTGTCCTTTGGCTAGACAATGGGACTCAAAAGAGGATGGCAAAATTGGGACTCAAAACGGAGGACCTTTTCATAGAGACAGAAACCTTACTCAAAAGATTCATTCGACAGAATACCGAAAATGAACTTAGTCTAGCACAAGAGAAAGCACAACAAACTAAAGTATTTGATGCGATTAAATATAAAGCACAAGAGATCGATCCAACCTTAGCTAAAGCTGTGGCCGCAGAGCAAGTAAAACAACTCAATGTGCTTAACCAGCTAGAAGGACGCCTTATGAGAGCTGAAAAACAAAAGCATGAAACGGCACTCAACCAAATTCGCTCCCTCAAAGAAAAGCTATTCCCTGGCAATGGCTTGCAGGAAAGACATGACAACTTCCTAGGGTTTTATTTGAAATATGGTAGAACGTTTTTTGATGTGCTACTCGAACACCTTAACCCTTTAGAAGAAGGATTTATCATCGTCGAAGAATAAGCCAACTCTCCCTCGCGCCCTTGCAGGTATTTCCTGCCTGCAACACCCAATGGCCTTCTCCCCTCTTCTTCTCTCTGTAGAGAATATGTTTTACAAAAGTTTATCAAATACTTTTCATTTGTTTTACAAAAGTTCAATAAATAATTTATATTTGTTTTACAAAAGTTTATCAAATGTATGAATGATCGTTTAGGGAATTTAGAAGAAATGGTTTTGATGATGGTAATATTGGTCAATAATGAGGCCTATGGCATTACTGTTCGCGAAGCCTATGTAAAACAATACAAGCAGGAAATTTCGCTCAGTGCCATTCACACCGTATTGAGAAGACTGGAGCAAAAGGGGTTTCTGCAATCTGAGCTCGGAGGTGCTAGTACGGAAAGAGGAGGCCGACGCAAAAGGCTTTATCAGATTACGCCTTATGGCTACAAGAAAGTAAGTCAAAACCAGGAGGAACGAAGCCGTATTTGGGCACTTATTCCTAAACTTGATTTTTAATATGGAAAATCAGCCGCTACCTATCCCTAAGTGGGCCAATCGCTTTTTGGAGTGGTATTGTCCACCCGAGCTATTAGAAGAGGTTCAAGGAGATCTCTATGAGAACTTCCAGCTCAATGAACAGGAGCTGGGCCTGCGTAAGGCTAGAAGGAGATTTGCTATAGAAGTTCTTCGATTTTGCAACTATTCTACCCTGAAAGGTCACCTTCAAAATAGGAGGCCGATCCAAATCCAAGTTGATATGATCTTACATAACCTTCGTTTTATCTTTCGCCGCTTAGCCAAGCAGAAGCTCCACACTTCTCTACATATCGTAGGGCTTTCAATGGGTTTGAGTGTTTGTTTATTGATCGGACTTTTCATCAATAATGAATTAAGTTTTGATCAATATCACAAGAAAGCGGCTCAAATTTATCGGGTCAATCAGGTCTGGGAAGATAATTCCGAGAAATTGGTCGAATATGGTACGCCAGCTCCGGTCCCTGCTGCCCTAGCCGAAGAAATACCAGAAATAGAATCCGTTGGCATAGCTTATCCACAATCTGAAAAGATCATAGAAGTTCCTGGCAAGGAGCGTTTCAAGCAAGAGCACATTTTAATGGCCAATACAGGACTCCTACAAATGTTTGACTTCAAGGTGATCAAAGGGAATAAAGACCAAGCCTTGGAAGCTCCATTGCAGGCTATCCTTAGCCAATCTACCGCAGAGAAATTCTTTGGAGAAGCGGAGCCGATGGGTAAGACTTTTCTGTACAAAAATGAGCATACTATTACGGTGACCGGTATCATGGAGGATCAGCCTCAAAATACCCACTTGCCAGCCAAGATACTCCTCTCCTACTTCCCGCAGGAGAGATTTATTGCTCAAAATCAAGACAATTGGGGCATGACCTTCGGAGCCTCCACTTATGTCCTGCTAAAAGAAGGAGTCCAAGCAGAAAGCTTACATCCGAGCATTCGCAATCTATATGATGTCCATATCAATAATGATGCAGAAGATCCCGAAATAGGCTATGCCGAATTACAAGCCCTGGGCCAAATTCACCTTGAGCCTAGCATAGCAGGTGGCTCAAGGTGGGTACAAGCGATTAATCCGGTTTGGCTATGGTTTTTTGGTGGAATAGGCCTTTTGGTGCTCATCCTAGCTTGCATTAATTTCATCAACCTCTCTACAGCACAAGCGCTTACCCGAGCCAAGGAAGTAGGAGTAAGAAAAGCCATTGGAGCAGATCGCGGCCAATTGATCAATCAATTCTTGGGAGAAGCTTTTTTGCTCATCGGGGTTTCGAGTATTGCCGCTATTCTAATTGCCTACCTGAGTGTACCACTAGTCAATAATCTATTAGAAAAAGGAATCGATGCCAACTATATTTTCACAGCAGTCCCCATGCTTAGTTTTACCCTATTCATTCTTGCTGTGGGTTTCCTGACAGGTATTTATCCCGCCTGGTTAACGGCTCGTTTCCAGCCGGCTCTGGTCATTAAGTCTAGTGCATCACCTAGTGATAAGCCATCCAATTTTTTAAGGAAAGCTTTGGTAGTAACTCAGTTTACTATTTCGGGAGCGCTTTTGGTTGCCTTACTGATCATGTCTCAGCAGATGAATTATTTCTATCATAAAAATCTAGGCTTTGACAAGGAAAATGTGATCACCGTACGAATGCCAGATAACAATAAAAATGAGGTCTTCAGCACTAATATTCAGCAATTACCACAGGTAGAGGCCGTTTCGTTTGCCATCACAGCGCCAGCTAGCGGCGGTAATTGGACTACCGTTATGCATCCTACTAGCTTAATTGATCCGGGCAGAAAAGAAGTACGGATCATCTGGGCAGATGAAATGTATGACGACATTTATGGACTGAAACTACTGGCAGGTCGCTTTACGGTAAATCAGGATACCAACTATGTCACTGATGTGGCTGAGTCCGAAACGCCCAGGCCTCAAATCGTCGTAAATGAACGCTTGATCCAAGAATTGGGTTATGCTAGCCCTGAAGAAGCCTTAGGTAAGCGTTTTCTAATCGGTTATAACAATTGGAAACCAGAAATCGTAGGTGTTATTGCTGACTTCAATATTTCATCCTTACGTGAGGCGATAGAGCCACTGATCATCACGCCCTTCAGTCGGTACCAGAACCAGGCTAGTATCAAGCTAGCAGCGGGTGAAGGATTAGCCAGTACCTTAAAATCTATCAAAGGCAGTTGGGAAGAAAATTTCCCAAAGCATATTTATGAATTCAACTTCTTGGACAAAACACTCGAAAGACTCTATGAAACCGAAAGTAGATTGTACAGTCTCTTCAAAGTATTTGCCATCTTGGCTATCTTAATCTCTTGTTTGGGACTTTGGGGCCTTGCCACCTTTGCGGCTGTACAGCGTACCAAGGAAATCGGGATTAGAAAGGTGCTAGGAGCCAGCCTTTCACAGTTAATCCTCCTATTATCCAAAGATTTCCTATTGTTGGTCCTCATTGCCTTATTCTTGGCCGTTCCTATTGCCTGGTACGGGATGAATAAATGGTTACAAAACTTTGCCTACAGTGTAGATATACAATGGTGGATATTTGCCATTTCAGGTATTGCGGTAATACTGATCGCCTTCTTGACGGTTAGTTTCCAATCTGTGAAAGCCGCTTTGACTAATCCGGTGAAGTCATTGAGGAGTGAGTAGGGAGGGGTGAATGGGAAATGAGTGAATTTGTGAGTGAGTGAATGGGTGAATGGCGGGTTATCTGGCGCGGTAAGCTGTCGATGTAGATCTAGCCGATGCTGTGTATTTCCACCAACATCACTCGCTGAAGCCTTCATTACGTCAAGTCCAAACCTTGCTTAGATTGCTTCTTATCTAACACTTTTTGCTCATGCAGTGCGTAGTATTTCTCATACAACATCTCCTGGTCGGCTTCCGCAAAGGGACCAGCCCCTTCATAATACCCTTTCAGTTTTCTTTGGCGGAGGCTTTCGTAAAGCGTCACAGCACAGGCCACCGAAATATTGAGGCTTTGTACCATACCCATCTGTGGGATGATAAAATTCCCATCTGAATAGGCCAAGGATTCTTCCGACACACCATCACGTTCATTCCCAAAAAGAAGGGCCACGGATTGGCTAAGGTCTAGCTCATACAAGGATTTAGCATCCTCTGCTAAATGGGTGGAAAAGACGAAATCGTATTTTTGTTTCACGGCAGCAAAACAATCCTCCACAGCCGTAAAAAGATGGACATCCACCCATTTCTTAGCCCCGGCAGCTGCTCGTGTACCGATAGCCAAGGTTTCCTCGGTGAGTTGTTCATCCGTATACAGCACATATATTTCGGCCACACCGATAGCATCGCAGGTCCGCATGACCGCACCGATGTTATGTGGGTCATGAACATTCTCCAGGATGACAGTTAAATTTAGCTGTCGCTGCGAGGCCACCCGGCGAAATTTTTCTTCTCGCTCGGGTGTCATCGGTCTTATTCTTTGTGGTTCAGACAAATTAGTTGGCTAGTTGAAATTGGAAATCCTCAAACTTAAGAATATTCACATATTTATTCTCAAACTGCTCTACGCCCCTGAATAAATCCGCGCCTGAGCTTCCCTGTGGAGCAACTACTCGTTCAAAATTGAAGCGAGTATGCATCATTTGCATCGGTTCATTCTCCAGTGCAAGATGGAATTTGGTTCCATATTTTTCGATCATGCGACTGAAGTACAGCATCACATCATACCCGAGATATGCTTCACTCGTGGGTATGGCTCCAAATTTATCGAAGAACCGTTGTTTAAAGCTCCTCACATCTGCTGAAAGCGGATTGATATAGGAATTGCTGCTGATATGAACATTCAATTTTTCATAATAGTCAAACTCTAGGCGTTGGAATCGCATCCATTGCGGCATTCCATATACGACTACAACATCTTCTGGTAGCTTAGAAATATCAATTTTTCGTAGCAATGCGTACACAAAGGCTTCATCCCAATTGGGCACAATAAAGACGGTGGTATCTTGTAATTCGATGAAGGGCAAGACCTCCATATTGGCCAAATCAGCCGATTCATCACTAATAATGAATTCCTGTAAAGGCGGTGCATTGAAAAGCCCAGAACGAAGCTTGTATTCTTCTTGAAAATATTCCAATCGAGCTCTTTCAGCAGGCAAATCTTTACTAATCAATACAATTTGATCTTGCCTATAATTAGAAAGCGCATGCTCTAATATCGCTGCTGTATGGGTTCGCAAGGACGGATTTACCTGGACATATTCTGGTGTATTCGCCACCAGACCCGCCGCTGCACTATAAGGAGAAACCAAGACCTTTTCATTCTTCTTCGCCCACTCAGCCATCGTCCCAATATTATCCCTCAAAAACGGGCCAATAATCATATTGGCATTTTTGATTTCTTGATTGGTACGAAGTAGATTGGATACTTCATAATTACTGGCCTTTGAATCGAGCACTGCCACATTCAAGCTTATGCCCTCATCTTTGAGTTGATCGATGGCCAATTGTGCCCCTCCATAATAATTGATCGCTTTCAGCGCACTTTCATTGATGTTGGTGCTAAACTCATTAAAGCGATCCGTCAAAAATGGCAATACCATGGCTATGTTATAGGTAGACATAAACTCTGAGCCCAAATCATCCACTCGGATTAAATCAGAAGGCTTACCGCCAGGATTAAACGTATTGTCCGCCACGGTAATCGGAGGAAAAGCGGAGGTAGGTATCTCTGTCCAAGTGATCGTGTCCATATCCTGTAAAACGACATCTTTCACTTCTATATAAGTACCTGTCTCTGGGTCATATACTCGCTTACCAGAAATCGGATCTAGTTCCTCTGCGTCCTTGTCTTTATCATTGCCTTTGGTAATGGGTTTGAAAAGTTCGCAAGAACTCAAAAGTAGCCCCAACAGTAAGATCGGAAGAATATAAGGCCCCACACTAAATGCGTGAGTAGTCGTCTGTCGCTGACCTTTTTCCTGCATTGAAGCTGGAGAATTACTCCCATTCAATGGTTGCTGGGGGTTTTGTGCTGATATCATAAACCACTCGATTGATTCCTTTAACATTGTTGATTATTTCACTTGACACCGTTGCCAAAAACTCGTAGGGCAAATCACTCCACTCCGCTGTCATTCCATCCGAGGAGTTCACGGCCCTCAAGGCAACCGCCTGCTCATAGGTTCTTTCGTCTCCCATGACACCTACTGACTGGACTGGCAAAAGTATCGTGCCTGCTTGCCATACTTTATCGTACAAGCCAAATTTCTTCAAATTATTGATGTATATCGCATCGGCAGCTTGTAGCAAGGCTACTTTTTCAGCCGTGATATCTCCTAAAATTCGGATCCCCAAGCCTGGGCCTGGAAATGGATGCCGACCTAGAATATCCTGTGTGATATTTAAGGTCGTTCCGACTTTTCGGACTTCATCCTTAAATAACATGCGCAAGGGTTCTATTATTTTTAGGTGTAACTTTTCGGGTAATCCTCCCACATTATGGTGGGATTTAATCGTAACTGAAGGGCCATGTACCGAAACAGATTCAATGACATCAGGGTAGATGGTGCCTTGCCCCAACCAACTAATTTTCGGGTACTTTTTGGCAGCATCTTGAAATACCTCGATGAATACTCGGCCAATCACTTTCCGCTTTTTCTCTGGGTCTTTTACGCCCTTCAATTCGCGGTAAAAGTCTTCTTTTGCATCAATGCCAATGACGTTCAAGCCCATCCCCTGATATGAAGCCAAAACTTCTTCATATTCATTTTTCCTCAATAGGCCGTTATCGACAAAGAAACAAATCAACTGATCGCCAATGGCTTTGCTTAAGAGTATGGCTGCCACCGTCGAATCCACCCCGCCAGACAATCCCATTAAAACGTGCTCATCCCCAATCTTTTCCTTTAAAGAAGATACGGTATCCTCTACAAAAGAAGCGGGTGTCCACTCACCCTCACAGCCTGCAACATCTCGGAGAAAATTCCCTAAGATCGTTGCACCATCCAAACTATGCGTCACTTCAGGGTGAAATTGCAAACAATATAGCGGCGCATCAAAATGGCCATCTTTCGCTTTGAAGGCGGCCACATCGATACTTTCCGTCTTAGCCAGTAATTCAAAATTTGGAGGCAATTCCATTACTGTATCTGCATGGGACATCCATACCTGGGAATCCAATTGCACATTTTGGAACAGGGGATCAGCTTGTTGGATTTGGCTCAAATTGGCCTTACCATATTCTCTCTTCTGAGAACGTTCTACTTTCCCTCCAAAATGATTAGCGACGTACTGTGCACCATAACAAACTGCCAATATCGGTTTTTTACCCACTATTTTTTCCAGCGCCGGATGCAATGCATTTTCATCCTTTACCGAAAATGGGCTACCCGACAAAATAATGGCTTTCACACTATCATCTAGTGGGGGCAGCTTATTGAAAGGTACAATTTCACTATAAATATTTAATTCACGTACTCGCCTTGCTATCAACTGCGTGTATTGCGAGCCAAAATCCAATATAGCAATTTTTTCATTCATCACGCAAATATAGCTTTCAAAGCAAAATATATTGGCCTTCCAGAAAAAAATTCAAATTCTTTCCCATAAAGTTTTCTGTATTAATGAAACTGGAGGAGGCTATTTACTGCCATTCTTAGTCAAACTACAGCTAGGATCAGCTATTATTTACTCATCGTCCGGCAAAGCATGCAGTCGGTAAATTACAAATTTCCCATGCTGTCCTATTGAATCAGTTAAATAAGGCAATACACCTGGACGAGAACGGATTGTTGTGTCTCCCGCTACTAGATATTTAGCGCCCATAGCGATATAGGGCCGCACATTATTCAACCCTCCATTAAGTGCATCCGTCCAGCCCGGGTTATTACACATGTACAAGGAGATATTTGGGCTAGGGTCAGGTATGGAAATAATTTTGTCTTTACGATCGACTCCCAAAGCTCTTAGGCTTTCCTCTAGCGTATAGAATTCTGGGTTGATTTCACTGGCTTCGATATCTGTTCGGACTTGTTGCAAGTTTCCATTATAGTAGACGGCATAGCCCGCTAGACAAATAAACAAAGCGTATACCCCCCATTTGAGGACAGCTGAAGGCCATTTGATTCCATCTAGCGCCGCTAAAAAAAGTAAAAAAATAAAGGCTGGTAAGACGACAAATGGTAACAGATAATAGTCGTGTACCATAAAGGCTTGGTACCACAATACCCCATAAGCAAAGCTACCCAGACCTAGGAGGACGGTTGGAAGAAATAGATTAGATTTCCAATTGGCTGGCCATAAGAGTCCTAGTGATGCCACTCCCAGCGCTATCCACTGTAACGGACTACCAAAAAGTGGCGACCAATACTTCTTGATCACTCCCCAAGTATAATTTCTATCTAACTCTGACATATTCCAGATCGGCAAAATATCCAGTAAACTCATATGGTTTCCATACTCCGTATTGGTCACCTTTGCGTAAGTCACCCAGGCAAAGATCAATAAGAAACTGAACGCAGTGCCTACCCAAATCTTCCAATTTCCACCTGGAGGTAGTTTCATTTTCCGCCAATAGCTAGCGTGCAAAAGTGCCATAAAAGCCGCCAACAAGTGAATCGCCTCAGAGGCTTTAATCATTGCCCCCACCGTCATAAAAGCCAGCATCCACCATAGCCCACTAGCCTTCTGGTCCATCAGATAACGGAAGTAAAAATACCAGCCAATGATCACTAAGGAGATGGCAGGAAGGTTGGGAATAAAGTTATTCGCATAAAAGTAGGCCAGCGGTGTATTTAAAAGCAAAGCACTCGGCACGAGTGCGAGGAAAGGATTTTTGATAAATCGCAAGGAAATCAAGTAGAAGCAGAAGGCCGCGCTCACAAATAGGAACAAATGAAAACCCCGACACCAGGCTTCCGAAAAACCAAATAGTCCAGCCAATTGGGCGGCGACATAGTAGGTTATCGGAAATTCAGCCACCGCTACCCCATCACGTCCCGTTTGATTCATCAACTGCGGTTTCCATAAAGAAGCCTTGTTTTGGTGGAAATTGCGGAATTGGGCGGCGCTATCTGACTGCCGCCAGGTATGTACGCCAAAGGGTTTAAGAAAAACGGAGCGCTGGGTTTCGGTAGCTATCACGCTAGTAAAAACCAGCAACATAAACAAACCCAACCTGAGAGCTAGTTCCTTCCGAGTCATGCCATGAATTTAGTATTGTACCTTATCACACTATAAGTTCTTTTATAACAGACTCCGGAAATTAAAAGTATTTTTTAGTGGCATTTTAAGGCCTATTTGAGCTTAATAAACTTTTTGTCAAAAGGGTTCAAAGCGACTCCTTTGACCTTTGCTTCCGCTTCAATCCGATAATCTGATCGGACGGCTTGAATAGCCTTGGCAGCTTTCGCCAAGCCACCATATAAAAAATTACGATCACCAAATTGATCTACTTCGGACTTCACTAATTTGTAGGGAAGAGTGAAAGGGACTTCGACAATTTCTTCGGCAGGAACTTCAAAGGTCTGATCTATCGAAATTTCCCCCAATTCATATTCATCAATCAATTTATCTTTGCCGCGTCCTCTAGTGTATTTTTCTACCAGTGCTATTCGAATGCCAGACACCGTTTGTGTGTTCAAAGATTGGAATCGTATCCTTCCTTCTATTTGCTGTAGTTTTTGGCGTTGCTCTGGGGCTACTACAATTTCAAGCTTCACTCCCTCTATGCCCAACCATTTTTTTACTCTGCCGATCATTTTGCTTGCATTTTGATTAGTAAAGAAGTTGAAAGCTACGGGGATTGTCTGCCATGTCGAAAAAAAATCTATGAATCATTTACTTGTACGGATAGATGACTGCTTTCAAACCATTCGTTTGTGCCAGCTTTGGCCTAAAGGCTTAATCCATGCCGTTTCAAACTTGGCTTTGTTATCCACTAGGGTGTCGAAAACCAAGGTATTATCATCGATGGTTCCTGCTTGGTATAAAGCGGAGAAGGTATCTCGATCCGCTGTTTTTACTTCCTCCCCCTCCAAATAGGTGAAGGTCATGCGATCAAACAAATCCAATTGATACTCTGCCTGTAAAGCCTTGATAAAACGTACTGAACTATCGATCGAACAGCCACTGGCTCCTGCCTGGCTTTCGTCGACCATCAATACAATAAACTGTCGATGAATCAGGTCTCCAAAGGCTTTGAGCTGTCGGTTATGACTCACCCATTGCTGGGCAAATTGTTTAACATAGTCTCGTACTTTAGCTTCATCCTCTGCCTTAAAAGGCTGGTTGCTTTGGTAAACCCAAACCCGCGTACTATCTGAAAGTTGATCTAATGTTTCCATATCTTGACTTTACAAAAAAACGCCTTGCCTAAGTACTTTGTTTAATTGGAGAGAAACCTTCCTGTACTAATTCCCCTTACCATTTATTATTATTAACAATCAACTCCGCTAAATCATACACCATGACATCATCTTGTTTTTCCTTGGCTTTTACGCCATCCCCCATCATGGTCATACAGAAAGGGCAATTAACCGCTATGATATCCGCTTTCGTTTCCAAAGCTTCTTCTGCTCTTTCGATATTAATCCGCTTTTCTCCCGGCTCATCTTCTTTGAACATTTGAGCCCCGCCTGCGCCGCAACATAGACCCGTTGTACGACAGCGTTTCATTTCTACCAACTGATTGTCCAAGGATTCCAAAACTTTTCGGGGAGCTTCATAGACGCCATTGACGCGCCCCATATAGCAGGAATCATGATAAGTAATCTTCTTCCCCTTGAAAACGCCACCTTCTTCAATTTTAAGACGCCCGTCGTCAATCAATTCTTGTAATAGTTGTGAGTGATGTACTACTTCATAATGACCTCCTAGTGCAGGGTATTCGTTTTTCAGGGTATTGAAGCAATGCGGACAAGCCGTCACGATTCTTTTAACTTCATACATGTTCATCGTCATCACATTCTGGATGGCTGTCATTTGGAAAACGAATTCATTGCCCGCCCGGCGTGCCGGATCGCCTGTACAGCTCTCTTCAGAACCCAGGATAGCAAATTCGATGCCTACCTGGTTCAGTATCTTACAGAGTGCTACCGTCACTTTTTGCGCACGCGCATCAAAACTTCCGGCACATCCTACCCAAAATAAAATCTCTGCTTGCTTACCTTCGGCCGCCATTTCGGCCATCGTCTTTATCTTTAAGCTACTCATTGGTGTCAATTTTAAAGTCTATTAATCCGCCATCGCATCCTTTGCCCATTGATCTCGCTCTGTAGGCATCGACCAAACGGCACCACTATTTTCTATACTATTAAACATCGGCAACCAGTCGGAAGGACCAGCTGATTCTGTCAAAATCTCATATCGACGAAGTTTCAAAATAGGGTCTAGTGGATTAATCAAAATGGGGCAAGCTTCCACACAGGCATTACAAGTCGTACAAGCATGTATTTCTTCTCGTGTTATGGAATCGAAAAGGGATTTACCATCTTGGTAATTGTCCTTCGAAAGAGCCTCTTCTTTATTAGCAGCAAAGTCTGCGGAGCCTGTATCGAGATTGCGTCCTACTTCATCGGCTCGATCTCGGATGTCCATTAATATTTTACGGGGTGACAACTTCTTCCCAGTCACATTAGCTGGACAAACAGAGGTACAACGGCCACACTCGGTACAGCTATAAGCATCCAGTAGATTCTTCCAGCTCAGTCCAAAAATATCGTTGGCCCCAAACTCCGGCAACTCCTCATCCATGGGCATTTCTTCCGCTCCACCTGTCCCGTCAAAATCCATCATACTCTTCACTTCATTCATAATGGAATCCATATTTTCCATTTCACCGCGAGAATTTTGTCGAGCATAATAGGTATTTGGAAAGGCCAACAGGATATGCAGGTGCTTAGACTTAGGCAGATAGTTCAAAAACACAAACACCATCGTAATATGTAACCACCAACCCATTCGTTCGACCACCACCAGCGTAGATTGCTCCATCCCACCAAATAAGGCAGGTCCTAACCAGCTTGAAACCGCTAAATTGCCAGTGGCAGGGTAATGAGCGGCGTCCATCTGTTGTAATAAAGTATCTGCGCCATTCATGCTAAATATTCCAATCAGCAGGATGATTTCAAAAATCAAGATCAAGTTGGCATCCAAGGTGGGCCAACCTTTCATTTCCGACTTGTGGAATCGAGGTAGCTTGAGTAGGTTTCTTCGGATCAGGAAAATCAATGTCCCGACAAAGGCAAGTATCGATAGAATCTCAATAAAACTGATGATGAAAGTATAAAAGCCCCCCAATGAGGCAGCAAAAAAGCGATGCACGCCAAAAATACCATCAATGAATATTTCGATCAACTCTATTTGTGTAATCACAAAAGCTGCATAAACGAAAAAGTGCAATACGGCTGGAATCCATCGTTTAAACATCTTCCGTTGCCCGAAGGCTACCAGCAAGACATTGCGCCAACGCTGGGCGCTATCACCTGGAATCTCTTCGTCCTGACCTAATAATACATTTCGACGAATCTTCATAAACTGGTATCCGGCATAGCCCAAGGCCGCGGCAGATACTAGCAAGAATAAAATTTGCTGGAACATCTAGTTCAATTTTGCACTTAGTAATGATCAAAGAATTACTTAGCGAATATTCGCCAAAATAATAAGGTATTTGTTGATTATCCAACTTCAAGACCGAAAATATCTCCTTTATGGAAGATTCTTTAATTTTTTTAGTGAAATTTGTGGCCTATTCACCATTTCATACAGATTATGAAAATACTGGAACATCGGGACATCAAGCAAAAGATAAAGCGTTTAGCCATTCAAATTTTAGAAAACAATTATGGAGAAAAGGAAATTGTCTTGGCGGGTATCAACAACAATGGTACGGCTTTTGCAAAAATGCTAGAAACAGAGCTGAAGAACATCACCGATATTCCTGTGGTCCTTACTCGTATAAAACTCAATCCTGCCAACCCGGTCGAGAACCCCGTCGAATTGGCCTTAAGCCCTGCTGAATTAGAAGGAAAACCGATTATTATTGTAGATGATGTGGCCAATACAGGGCGGACTATTTTTTATGCCTTCCGCCCCTTGATGGATTTTCTACCCAAGAAAGTTGAAGTGGCCGTATTGGTGGACCGAAAGCATAAATCTTTCCCTATCCTAGTCGATTACCTTGGTATTTCCTTGGCTACTACTTTGAGAGAGAATATTGAAGTGGATATTAGCGATCCGGATAATTATGAAGTGTCTTTACAGTAGATTTCGTTCTTTTAAGTCTGCCTTAATCTGATCTATCCGCTTGATGGTAGCATCATAACCCAATTGGGTAATTTCCTGATACTTATTGAATTGAAAAGGGTGGTATTTTACTACACCTTCTACTTTGATCAATTCATCGCAAAATTTCGTCTGGGATATAGAGTTGGCATGAACGGAAAGTTCAAAGCAGCGAATAGCAATACCCAGCCATCCTTTCAGGCTTTTGTTTTGTACTTCCATCGCAGGCATCACATCTATACCAATTACATAATCAGCGATTTCGCTAAGTGGTTCTGCTGGCAGGTTACAAAACAAGCCGCCATCAACTAGGGTTTCGCCTGTGATTTCGACAGGTTTGAAGATGAGTGGGATAGAACAAGAAGCCATGACTACGTCAAATAGAGGACCCGAGTTTTTGATTTCCAGTCGTCCTTTATTCAAATTAGAGACTGTGATAAAGGTAGGTTTCTTCAGACCAGCGAAGTCATCTGTCTCGATGACTTTGGCCAAACGTTCTTTGAGATAGATCAAGCTGGTCAGCCCAGTATTAGGCACTACAATCTTAAAAGCTTTATATAGGCTACTATCCGCTACAATTTCCAACATTTGATCTACGGAGAGGCCGGCTGCATACCAGGTCGCGATGATAGATCCAGCGCTTGTGCCGCTCACCACATCAGCTTCAATCCCGTGTTCTTGCAGGGCTTTGATCACGCCGATATGTGCGATTCCTCTTGCTCCACCACCAGAAAGTGCTAGGCCTATTTTTCCTGTTTTCTCCATGTTTTGGGTTAATGAGTTGAGAGTTGGGGGTTGACATTTAAGATTATTTGTCAACCCCCAACCTCTCTCTTACTGTTGGACATTTTGCTCCAACCCGGTTTAATAGTTTAGGGTAGAAGGTTTATACTGCGGAATTAAACCTCCAACTTTCAACTGATAAACCGTATTTGTCCAGTACTATGAACCTCTCTCCTACTGCTTAACTAATTTGCTCGTCCAGAAACGATTGTCCTTTACAAACTGGATATGATATACGCCTGTTTGTAGGTTAGACAATTGAATCGTTTCATTCAAGTTGGGTGAAACGATTCTCAATACCTCTCTCCCAAGTACATCTAGAATACGTAGGCTTTCAAAAGTCTCAGTCATATTCACTTGTA
>Ga0209692_10002777_pt1 | contig 18202 bp, 15 predicted proteins | sample tdDd472_FD_187129 | JGI IMG/M metagenome (GOLD analysis project Ga0209692, IMG submission 187129) | Marine sediment microbial communities from the Atlantic coast under amendment with organic carbon and nitrate - tdDd47.2 (SPAdes)... | ecosystem: Environmental > Aquatic > Marine > Coastal >...
AAAACTGATTCCATTTGATATGATATCGAAATAAATGTTTCTTTTCCCATAAACATTAGGGGGAGAACCATCACTACATAAGTAAACAGAGGAATAAAATGTATCCATTTTTTTACTTTATATTCGGGCACGATGTTAAATACTGCCAACAGGTAAAAATAGAGAAGGGGTCCGAAAGCAAAGATTAAAAAATCCCCAATGAATAATATTTTATAAAAAGTTAAACTTGGAGGAGTTAATGTATAAAAATACCTTCCTGCAAGCGTAAGTGTTACAAACAGTATAAAAATTGATAATATACTGTTAGCTTTATTATTTGTATTATGATTTTTGTATAATGAAATAAAAAGGAAAATACCCAGAACCATACCAAGTAAGATCAATACTGCGAATAAAGTCAAAATTTTTCTCCTGTTTCATTATTTTGTGTGGAATATAAAACTTAATGAATTTAATTATCAACACTATTAACCCGGGTATACTAATTTTCGCACTTTAATTATTTGCGTATTTAAGATAATTAGTGTTAGATTTTAGCCGGTAATAAATTAGACGTCATGGAGTTGATATGAGTTTTTTTTCTAAAGAGTACATCGAATTTTTTGCAGAATTGAGGAAAAACAATACGCGTGAATGGTTTAAGGCAAATAAAAAACGGTATGAAAATTTCGTGAAAAAACCGTTTTATAGTTTTACTGATGAAATGATCATGCGTATTAGAGAGTTTGAACCGGCCATAAATATCACAGCCAAGGAGAGTGTGTTCCGGATTTATCGTGATACCCGCTTTTCAAATGATAAAACGCCTCACAAGGTTCACATGGGTGCAGTTATCGCCGAGGGGGGGCGGAAAGAAAAATCACTTCCCGGTTACTATTTCCAGTTTAATGATCAGGATATCCAGATACATGGCGGCGGATACATGATTGAACCCAAGGCATTAAATAATCTGCGCGATTATATTGCTTCCGATATTAAATCATTCAGGGAAGTGATTGATAATCCTCAATTCAAGGAAACATTCGGCGAAATAAATGGTGAAAAGAATAAACGTCTCCCGAAAGAACTTATGCCGGCAGCTGAAATTGAACCACTTATTTTGAATAAACAATTATATTTTTCGGCATATCTAAAACCGGAGCTAATTCTTAATAACGATATTTCTGATTTAATTTTTGCTCATTATCTTGCCGGTAAGGAGTGTATTGAATATTTGAAAGAGGGGATCAAGGACAGGTAGTATGAAAAAAGCGCTTATTTTATTTTTATTTTTAAATGTAATTCTGTTTTCTCAAAATGTTAAAATTACATTGCTTGAGACAAGTGATGTTCATGGTAAAATTTTCCCTTATGATTTTGTGAATGAAAAAGAAACCGACCATTCACTGGCTGCCGTGAAATATTATACTGATTCATTACGCAGCATTAAAGACCAGAGCACAATACTTCTCGATAATGGCGATATCCTGCAAGGGTCACCTGCCGTATATTATTATAATTATATAGATACTATTTCTCCTCACTTGTATGCAGAAGTTATGAATTACATTGGTTATGATGTTGCTACGATCGGGAATCATGATATTGAAGCCGGACATGCCGTATATGATAGATTCAGGGAAGATCTTAAATTCCCATGGCTTGCTGCTAATGCAATTGATGTATCTACAGGAGAACCATATTTCCAGCCGTATCAAATTATTGAAAAATCCGGGGTAAAAATTGCAATTCTCGGACTCATTACCCCCGGAATACCTGATTGGCTGCCTCCTAATATATGGAGCGGGATAGATTTTGAGGATATGGTAACCACTGCCCGTAAATGGGTTTCGATAATTGAGGAAAAAGAAAACCCGGATATTATTGTCGGACTGTTCCATAGTGGGGTTGAATATACTTACGGCGGGGTTAAGCGGGAAACCCCTCGTAATGAAAACGCCTCGCTTATTGTAGCTGAAGATGTTCCCGGATTTGATGTGGTTTTTGTTGGGCATGATCATCATGGCTGGAATAAGTTTGTAACTAATTCAGACGGAGATTCCGTGCTTGTAATTGGTACAACGGCAAGTGCCAGGGACATTGCAAAAGTTGATGTGAATTTTAACAAGAGCAACGGGAAATTTACAATCTCAGGAGATATAGTAAATTTGCGCGGTGCAAAGGTGGATGAACAATACCTATCAGATTTTAAACCACAATTTGAAAAAATTAAATCTTTTGTTGATAAAAAAATCGGTGTTCTTACAGAAGATATTTGTTCAGGTGAATCGGTTATTCAAAATGCAAAATTCACGGATTTAATCCACAAGATACAACTTGAAATTTCCGGAGCGGATATTTCTCTTGCCGCGCCACTTTCCATGAATACATGCCTTAAAGCCGGAGATATAAAAGTTGCACACCTTTTTGATTTGTACAGGTATGAAAATCTTCTTTATACCATGAAACTCACCGGAAAAGAAATAAAAGATTATTTGGAATATGCCGTTAATTTAAGATATAATTCTGCCGATTCTCCTCATATATTTAAGTTCAGGATGGAAAATGGCGTACCTGTTTTGAATAAGCAAGGAAAAGCATCGCCCGAAAATAGCTTTTATAATTTTGATGATGCCGAGGGGCTTGACTATATTGTTGATCTTGATAAACCTGAAGGCAGCCGCGTGAAAATAAAATCATTTACAAATGGAAATGATTTCGATGAGAATGCAAGCTATAGTGTAGCTGTAAATTCTTACCGCGGCAGCGGTGGAGGCGGGCATCTCACGAAAGGTGCAGGAATCCCCAAAGAAGAATTAAACAACAGGATCACAAACTCTACCGATGCCGATTTACGGTTTTACATGATCAATTATTTCGAAAAATATAAAACCATAACACCCGTGGTTACACAAAATTGGAAACTTGCTCCTGAAGACGAAGTAAATCAAAAGATTCAGGAAGATAAAAAATTATTGTTCGGTACTAATTAACTGAAACCTATTATCTTTTTTTGAATCACATTATTAAATACTTGAAGGAGATTCAAAATGGTAAAGAATGTTGGTGGCTTTGACAAAATTTTTAGAATTGTACTCGGACTCGCGATAATTGGTGTCGGCTTTTATTTTAGTTCATGGTGGGGCGCCATTGGTGCAGTTCCCCTGCTTACAGGACTTTTTGGAAGATGTGGGTTGTATTATCCATTAGGGGTTTCAACCTGCAAAATGGAAAATGCAAAAAAATAGAGTAAATACAGCATGTATTAGTTTATTTTAAAGTTAAAGGCGGGTACATACCCGCCTTTGATTTTTATTAATGGCAATTCTGCCAAAACTCTCTTTATCCGGCTACTTCTGACTCATTTTCATGAATGACTGGTGTTTGTTGATATATTCAATCAATTCTTCCTGCAGATTGATATTCTTTTCTGTTGACACAGGTCGGTTAAATACAAATTTCCCGTTAGGTAATAGTACCCGTGCTTTTTGATTATCTTTCAGGCTCAATTCAAGAACATTTTTAATAATTGCTTTTAGGTCTTGATTTTCCACCGGGAAAGTAGTCTCAACCCTTCTATCAAGATTACGCTGCATTAAATCAGCACTGCTTAAATAAAAATCTTCTTTGCCGTTATTATAAAAATAATAGATCCTGCTGTGTTCAAGAAACCTGCCAACTATGCTGATTACCCTGATGTTCTCACTTAGCCCCGGTTTTTCAGGAACAAGGCAGCAGATGCCCCTTATTATAAGTTCAACTTTTACCCCGTTTCGTGAAGCTTCATATAAAGCCGCAATACACATTGGGTCAACCAGCGAATTCATCTTGAATATAATTTTCCCTTCGCCGCCTGCTTTAACGTTATCAATTTCACGAGCGATAAGTTCAATAAGATTATCCCGGTTATTGATAGGTGAAACAAAAAGTTTCCGATATTCTTTTTGTTCTGAATATCCGGTAAGATAGTTAAACATTTCTGAAACATCGGCACACAAACTTGGGTTTGATGTCATTAAACAGAAATCTGTGTAAAGTTTAGCAGTTGAGGCATTATAGTTTCCGGTACCAAGGTGAACATATCGTTTAACGCCATCGAACTCCCGCCTGACGACCAAGGTCATCTTCGAGTGAGTCTTTAACCCAACGAGACCATAAACAACATGAACCCCTGCTTTTTCAAGTTCTTTTGCCCAGTAAATATTGTTTTCTTCATCAAAACGAGCTTTAAGTTCAACAAGAACCGCAACCTGTTTTTTCTTTTCTGCGGCACGGATAAGATATTTCACAATAGGTGAGTTGGCTCCTATCCTGTATAATGTTTGTTTAATAGCTAAAACGTCAGGGTCTTCAGATGCCTGCTTGATAAAATCGATGACCGGCATGAAAGATTCGTAGGGATGATGAAGTAATATATCCTGTTTTTTGATTATCGAAAATATGCTTTCTTCATCGCCAAAAAAAGATGGTGTAGCCGGATAAAATTGCTTTTCCTTGAGGTGGTGTAGCGGTAAAGCATATAATTCCATAACAGCACTTAAACCAAGCGGACCGTCAATAATGTGAATATCTTCCTTTGTAATAATAAGATTTTCAGTAAGTGTATCGATCATAAAATCGGGCATATCTTTTTCAACTTCAAGTCTTACAACAGAACCAAATCTTCTTTGCCTGATATTTTCCTCTATCACCTCCAGAAGATCGTCTGCCTCATCTTCCTGTATTTCAATATCAGTATCCCTGGTTATCCTGAACCTGTTCGAGTGAAGAACTTTGAGTCCGGGAAACAAAGATTGAAGATTGTTTTTGATAAGATCATCCAGCCAGATATACTTGATGCAATCGCCATTATTACATTTTTCGCCCGATTTACCAACAATTTCATCAATACGTATAAGTCGGGGAAGAATGCTTGGGATTTTAACACGCGCGAAATGTTTTTCCCCGTTAGATTTTTCAACCAAAATGGCAAAACTTAAACTAAGGTTGGAAATGTACGGGAAAGGCCTGCCCGGGTCGAATGCAAGAGGGGTTAGCACAGGATATATCTCTCTATTGAAATAATCAGTTAAAATCTTCCGTTCCGAGCTTGAAAGATTTTCAATTTTTTCAATGAGAATATTATTGTGGCGTAGTTCATTAAGCAATGTTGAATTCCAATAATAATAAATTTGGGAAATCATCTGCTGAACTTCGGCTTCAATTTGTTTCAATTCCTGAATTGGAGTAAGTCCGTCAATGGTAGGTTCTATTATTTTAGCCGCGATCTGTTCCTTGATACCGGAAACGCGTATCATGTAATACTCATCAAGATTGGAAAAATATATCGAGATAAATTTAACCCTGTCAAGAAGCGGAAGCTCCGGATTAAGGGCTTCTTCAAGAACCCGGCGGTTAAATTCGAGCCAGCTAAGATCACGATTAAAAAGATTTTCTTTTTTAAGATACTTTTGTAGTTTACTTTTAGTAAGTGTTGTTTTTCTAGTCATAATAGAACCTGTCATAAGCTATTTAGTAATAGTAATTTTCTTGGCGGAAGAAAAATTACTCAAATCATAATCAATTTCATTCACGGGTTGTTCGAGACGTTTTAATGAAACGCCTGCCCTTTCGAAAAACTGTTCAGCCATAGTGTCGTGATAATCTGAAAAAATAACCACTTCTTTTATTCCGGCACCTATGAGAGATTTAGCACAATTTGTACAGGGCATATTAGTCACGTAAGCCGTGGCTCCCGTTGTATTTATCCCGTTGTTGGAACACTGTAATATTGCGTTCATCTCGGCATGAATGGTTCGAACACAATGGTTGTCAACAACAAGGCAGCCAACATCTTCACAATGATCATCCCCCGGGATTGAGCCATTATAACCGGTGGATAGAATTTTTTTATCTCTCACGATAACACAACCGCAATGCATTCTGGGGCACGTTGATCTTTCAGAAACCAGCATGGCAAGTTTCAGGAAGTATTGGTCCCATGAGGGGCGCTTAGATTTTTCAGTCATAAAATTTCCGGGTAATCAATAAAATAAATCTTATAATAACAACTGTAATAATTTAAAATTCAAGTAAAAGCAAATGCATCTGGCGAATATATTTATAATTGCCGCAAAAAGCACAAAATTATAGATCCTAAATTACAACAAAATAATGCAAAAATAAGTTTTTTCGAGGGTAATAAATATGGATATTATTCCGATAATAACATCATGTTTACAATTGACAAACTATTTTATAGTGTTAAAAATAAATATATCGTTTGATCCGTTTCCGAAATGAAAATTTTGCTGGTTAAAGATTTTGTTGAAATAGCATCTTTATTCTAGACATTTTAATAATATTTTAAGATATTTTTATACCAGATAATTTCCTTTTACACTAAAAAATATTTTAACAATAAAATCATTTTAGTTTCATAAAAATTAATATTAGTTTTGTAGTCTTGTTGATAAATCAATACGTGATTACGGCAATTGGATAAGAATGCTTTATATCAGTTAATAGTATGGGGTTTTTCCTGTGATTAAATCCGATAATATTTATACTCCCCTCAAAAAAAACAAGCAAAAAATTATCCCAAAAGTAAAGAAAGTATAAGTGTGCAAACATTATAAATCAGGTTCAATATGGGAAAAATCAAAATAAAAAAAGGATTAAACCTGCCTATCAACGGTGAACCGGCGCAAAAAATTGTTCAGGGGAAAACGGTTTCAAAAGTTGCTCTCCTGGGTGAAGATTATGTCGGGATGAAACCAACACTTGAAGTTGAAGTTGGTGCCGTTGTTAAAACAGGGGATTTACTTTTTACCGATAAGAAACTCCCGCAAGTTAGATATACCGCACCCGGTGCCGGTAAAGTTATTGAAATTAACCGCGGGCATAAACGCGCGTTTAAATCGCTCGTGATTGAACTTCAGGGCAACGAAGAAGTTGAATTTAACAGCTACAGCGATGTTGAGATTAATTCTCTCGATGCGGCAAAGGTTAAAGAACAGCTCCTGAACTCAGGAATGTGGCCCGTTATAAGAAGCCGTCCGTTCAGTATGGTTGCAAACCCTGATTCATCACCGAGCTCAATTTTTGTAACGGCGATGGATACTAATCCTCTTGCCCCTGATGTTGCTGTTATCCTTAAAGGAAAAGAGAAAGAATTTAAGAACGGATTGAAGGTCCTTTCTAAACTTACAGAGGGTAAACTTTTTGTTTGTAAATCCCCCGGCTCTGAAATTCCTGTTATAGACAGTGTAAGCGTTGAAGAATTTGAAGGACCCCATCCGGCCGGAAACGTTGGAACACACATCCATTTTCTTGATCCTGTAAATCGTAAAAAACAAGTATGGTACGTGGATGCACAAAATGTTATTGCAATAGGCCATTTATTTGCTACAGGAAAACTTTATCTTGAAAAAATTGTAGCTGTTGCCGGTTCCTCTGTTAAAAACCCCGTACTCGTTAAAACCAGATTAGGAGCTAACGTTCTTGAATTACTCAAGGGTGAAATTTCCGATGGAGATAACAGGGTTATAATTGGTTCAGTTCTATCAGGCTGGAAAGCTGAAGAGGAAGTAGCTTATGTAGGAAGGTTCTCACAGCAGATATCTGTTATTCCGGAAGACCGCGAACAGAAGTTTTTAGGGTGGTTAGCTCCCGGAAGTAACATGTATTCAATTAAAAATATATTTCTCTCGAAACTTATTCCGGGCAAAAAATTTGATTTTAATACTTCACTTTACGGTGGTGAAAGAGCCATCGTGCCGAGTGAAGGTTATGAGCAGGTTATGCCTCTTGATATTCTTCCAACATACTTGTTGAGAGCCATAGCGGTTAAGGACGTTGAAAATGCAGAAAAACTTGGTGTGCTTGAGCTTGACGAGGAAGACCTCGCGCTCTGTACCTTTGTTTGTCCTTCAAAGTTGAATTATGGTCCTATGCTAAGAGAAAATTTGACAATTATTGAGAAGGAAGGTTAAACGGTGAAATTTCTCAAAAATATAATTAAGAGTCAGGAAAAACATTTTCATAAAGGCGGAAAGCTTGAAAAGTATTTCCCGCTTTATGAAGCCACGGAAACATTTATTTTTACTTCCGGACGCGTTACCTCTACATCTTCCCATGTTAGAGATGCGATGGATCTAAAACGTATGATGTTCACTGTTGTAATCGCATTGATACCTGCTGTTTTGATGGCATTGTACAATACCGGTTACCAGGCTAACCTTGGTTTGCAGGCACTTGGTGCAACAACTTCCGCTCATTGGCAGGCACAGGTAATTGAATGGCTTGGCGTTGGGCATGACCCCAATAATATTTTAGGCAACATGCTTTTCGGAGCCTTGTATTTTCTTCCGGTATATATTGTAACGCTTGCGGCGGGAGGCTTTTGGGAAGTTGTATTTGCAGTTGTAAGAAAACATGAAATTGCCGAGGGTTTTCTTGTTACATCATTACTTTTCCCGCTTATACTTCCCCCCAATATACCTTACTGGCAGGTTGCCATAGGTATTTCTTTTGGTGTTGTTATCGGCAAAGAAGTATTTGGCGGCGTGGGAATGAATATCCTCAATCCTGCATTGACAGCAAGAGCATTTTTGTTTTTTGCTTACCCCGCTCAAATATCAGGTGACAAAGTTTGGGTTGCTGTAGATGGCTTATCACAAGCTACCCCGCTTGCTCAGTATGCTGATACTGCTATGGCGGTTACAGCGAGCTGGTGGGATTCATTTATCGGGATAATCCCCGGTTCAATGGGTGAAACTTCAACACTTGCGTGTTTAATCGGAGCTTTGATATTGATTATTTCCAAAGTTGGCTCATGGCGTATAATGCTTGGTGTATTGATTGGGATGGTTTTAACTTCGTTATCGCTCAATCTTATCGGAAGTGATACTAACCCGATGTTTGCTGTAACACCAATGTGGCACCTTGTGATGGGTGGATTCGCGTTTGGTGCCGTTTTCATGGCTACCGACCCGGTTAGTGCTACTTTAACTGTTTCCGGAAAATTTGTTTATGGTTTTTTAATCGGATTTTTAGTTGTCCTGGTAAGGGTTATAAACCCGGCATTCCCGGAAGGAATGATGCTCGCAATATTATTTATGAACGTCTTCGCGCCGATTATCGATAAATACTATATCAATAAAAACATTAAGAGGAGGCAATCAGGATATGCCAGCTGATAATAGTACGAAAAAGACTATTCTGGTCGCGCTTGGTGTTTGCCTTGTTAGCTCGATATTTGTTTCGTCTGCAGCAGTGGGCTTGAGCGCGATACAAGAACAAAATAAAAAAATTGACAGGATAACTAATATCCTGCAGGCGGGTGATATTGACTATGTTAATAAAAACCCCGAAACAATATTTAATGACAAAATTAAACCGGTGATTGTTGATCTTAAATCAGGATCTGTTGCTGAAGCTGCAACTCTTGATGAGCCGCTTAAACCGGAAAACTTCAGCGTTAAAGATATTTCTAAAAGTCCTGCCTATACTTCCGTTATACAAAATGGTAAGGATATTGCCGGTATCAAAACCAAACCTTCTCACATGATAGTTTACGAGGTGACCGGTGAAAACAATGACGTTGAAAAATATATTCTTCCTATTTATGGCAAGGGTTTATGGTCAACCATGTATGGGTTCCTCGCGCTTGACAAGGATTTAAAAACTGTTCGCGGGATTACATTCTACGATCATGGTGAAACACCGGGTCTTGGCGGTGAAGTTGATAACCCACGCTGGAAATCTATCTGGAAGGGAAAAACCGCATTTGATGAATCCGGAAAAATTCTTCTGGAAGTAATTAAAGGTCAGGTTGATCAATCCAGTGCACAATCATCACATCAGATTGACGGGCTCTCGGGCGCTACAATAACAACCCGTGGTGTTGATAATACAATTAAATTCTGGTTAGGTGAAGAAGGTTACGGTCCGTTTCTCGAACATTTAAGAGGGGGCTCACAGTCATGATGAAAAAATATAAAGCATTGATAATTGACCCGATATTCAACAATAACCCGATAACACTCCAGATACTGGGTATTTGCTCGGCGCTGGCAGTAACATCACAGTTGAAAACCTCTATTGTAATGTCGTTAGCGGTGATATTTGTGCTTTCATTTTCAAACTTTTTCGTGAGTTTGATAAGAAAACATATACCCGGAAGTATCCGTATTATTGTTGAGATGACAATTATCGCTTCTCTGGTAATTATCGCCGACCAGCTAATCAAGGCTTTTGCATACGATGTGAGTAAACAGCTTTCGGTTTATGTTGGACTTATAATCACAAACTGTATCCTGATGGGACGCGCGGAGGCTTTCGCCTTGCAGAATCCTCCGGGAAAAAGTTTACTCGATGGTATTGGTAATGGATTAGGTTATTCATTCGTGCTACTTTCCGTTGGTTTTTTCAGAGAATTAATTGGCTCGGGAAAATTGTTGGGTTACACGGTACTCCCTGCTACTACTGACGGCGGATGGTACCCTACTAATGGTATGTTTCTTCTATCACCCAGCGCATTTTTCCTTATAGGTTTATTGATCTGGACTATCAGAACTTTCAAACCAGAACAGATCGAGGAGGAATAATAAAATGATTGAACATTATTTAAGTCTGTTTATAAAATCAGTGTTTATCGAGAACATGGCACTCGCCTTTTTCCTAGGTATGTGTACTTACCTTGCGGTTTCTAAAAAGGTTGAAACATCACTGGGATTGGGTATAGCTGTTATTGTTGTTCAAACTATTACAGTTCCGGTAAACAATCTTTTATTTAACCTGGTATTAAAAGAAAACGCACTTGCGTGGGCAGGCATAACAGGTGTTGACCTTACTTTCCTGGGATTGATTACTTACATTGGCGTTATCGCGGCTATCGTGCAGATACTTGAGATGGCACTTGATAAATATGTACCCAGTTTGTATAACGCGCTTGGTATATTTCTTCCACTAATCACGGTAAACTGCGCAATTCTTGGCGGTACATTATTTATGGTTGAACGTGATTATACTTTTACTGAAAGTGTGGTTTACGGTTTTGGTTCAGGTACAGGCTGGGCGCTTGCAATTGTGGCCTTGGCAGGTATTCGTGAAAAGTTAAAATACAGCAATATTCCTCCCGGATTAAGAGGTCTTGGTATTACCTTTATTACAGTTGGGCTTATGGCTATTGCCTTTATGTTGTTTTCTGGTATTCAATTGTAAGGAAATTTTGAATGGACGGATTAAATTTAATTTTACTCGGCGTTGTGATGTTCACGGTTATAGTTTTGCTTTTGGTGGCGGTTATCCTGTTTGCCAAATCAAAACTTGTTGCATCCGGCAATGCCACAATAATGATAAACGAAGACCCGGATAAAGCTATTGCGGTTCCTATCGGGGGAAAATTATTAAATGCCCTTGCGGAGAAAGAAATATATCTACCTTCTGCCTGCGGCGGCGGCGGAACCTGCGGTGAGTGCAAGTGTGTTGTAACCGAGGGGGGTGGAGATGTGCTTCCAACGGAAACATCTAAGCTTTCCCGCAAGATGATACGCGAAAATTACCGCCTTTCCTGTCAGGTTGCAGTGAAGCAGGATATAAAAATTGAAGTTCCCGCAGAGGTTTTTGAAATTAAAAAGTGGGAATGTACGGTTAAATCGAATCATAACGTTGCAACATTTATCAAGGAGCTTGTACTTCAATTACCTGAAGGTGAAGCTGTAGATTTCCGCGCGGGTGGTTATATTCAAATTGAAGCACCGGCGCATGTTGTAAATTATAAAGATTTTGACGTTGAAGAAGAGTACAGACCAGATTGGGATCAATACAATCTTTGGAGATATACTTCCAAGGTTGATGAAGATATTGTAAGAGCATATTCTATGGCTTCATATCCTGAGGAAAAAGGTATTATCATGCTTAACGTGAGGGTTGCAACACCTCCGCCAAAAATGCCTGATGTACCGCCTGGACAAATGTCTTCATTTATTTTTAATCTTAAACCGGGTGATAAAGTTACAATATCAGGCCCTTACGGTGAGTTTTTCGCGAAAGAAACCGAAAATGAAATGGTATTTATCGGTGGTGGTGCCGGTATGGCTCCTATGCGTTCTCACATTTTCGACCAGTTGAAACGTTTGGGTTCCAAGAGAAAAATGACTTTCTGGTATGGTGCGAGAAGTTTGCGAGAGGTCTTTTATCAGGAAGATTTTGATAAACTTGCTGCTGAAAACCCTAACTTTACCTGGCATATTGCCCTTTCAGAACCTTTGCCAGAGGATAATTGGACTGGTTACACGGGGTTTATTCACCAGGTGCTGCTTGATAATTATCTGAAACAGCACAAGGCTCCTGAAGATAATGAATATTATATTTGTGGTCCTCCCATGATGAATGCTGCCGTGACTAAAATGTTGGAAGACCTTGGTGTTGAGCCTGAAAACGTCATGATGGATGATTTCGGCGGTTAATGTTTCTTGTGATGCCTGTGAAAGCAGGCATTTTATTTTTGCTTTGATTTGTGTCGGAGATTCCTGCTCAAGGCAGGAATGACATGGTGAGTGTTCTGGTTTTGTGCTGGTGAAACGGCAAAAAGTTTCGTGTCATGCTCGCGAAAGCGGGCATCTCGTTTTTGCTTTGAGTTTTGTCGGAGATTCCTGCTCAAGGCAGGAATGACAAAGCGAGAGTTTTGGTTTTGGGCTGGTGAAACGGCAAAAAGTTTCGTGTCATGCTCGCGAAAGCGGGCATCTCGTTTCTGCTTTGAGTTTTGTCGGAGATTCCTGCTCAAGGCAGGAATGACAATGTGAGTGAAAACGTAATGCCTTGACATTTTGGTAAGTCTTTTAATATAATATAAGTACGATATGACTTTGAAAGGTAAAATATGATTAATCAAATATTAGCACTCATGGGCTTTTTTAGTGTAGCGATTATCGTGATGGGAATAGCCTTGAGATTCGCAAAATATAAAGAGCGTAAATCGGCATGTTGTGGTGGTGGAAGCTGTTCTTCAGGGATTGACCATGATCACGAAGGCCCGAAAACATGTAAGAAAAACAAAGAAGTACCAACATTTTAGTTTTGCGATAATTTATCTGCCAATGGCGGAGTAATTCTTTTGAACGTCCCGGTAATGAACAGCATTATACCGCTGCTCTTCCGGGGATTTTTTATACCCACATTCAAGTACTTGTTTAAAAAGCGAAAGTCCCCGGTTTAAGGGGACTTTCTATCAATACATTCATCTAACATTCGACTCGATTTCCTAGAGCTCCGAATGGAAAGTCTTTTAGGAGCAAATCTAAATCTCACATGCAATAAACACATATAAGTAATAAAATCCTGTAGCATATTATGCGAAAAAAATGTAGCAGAATCTTCTACAAGATTTTAACAGAAACAAATGAGAGATTAGAAATGCTAAAAGCGGAAGGAAGTTATTTTGGACGCATATTAAAAAACCCTCCCTTATCAGGAGGGTTTACCTATGCACCTGCGTAAAAATGAATCAGTGAGCCATAATCCACCCGGCTCATTAGGATGTTAAAGAAAAGTAAAATGTTTTCTCCCCTAAAAAAAACATAACTTTTCTATTATTTGTATTTGGGCTGATATACTATCTTCCTGATTGTATCGAACTGAAGATAGGGATATTCTTCCCGCAGAAGATCTATTGCTTCACCGGCGCTAATTTTTTCTTCTCTGAGCGAGCGAAATTTTGTTCTGATTTTATAGTCGCGAACCGACTTCTCGTTTATGAGTCCGCGGCTGCTTAGCGACTCGTAAATTTCATCAGGAATAAGTTCTGATAAAGGATTAAATGATTGATCCTTCAATTCAAGGTCTTTCATGTCTCCCCCGAATTATTATAGAATAATGAATGAATGCTTAACTTCTGATTACAATATTGCATTCCGGCGGGAAGATCACAACAGCATAAGTGTGCGGTTTTTTATGGAGTTTTTTACATGACCTGCATAAATGTGCGGTAATTAGATTAAACCTTTGCGAATTGCCTTGGCCACAGCCTCCGATTGTGAGTGTACATGTAATTTGGTGTAAATATTGCGGATATGATGTCTTACAGTATCAACGCTAATAAAGAGTACATCAGCAATTTCATTATAATTGTTTCCCTCAGCAAGGCGGTTAAGAACTTCAATCTCGCGGGGTGTTAACTTGTATTCATCTTCAACTACTTCAGCCTGGTTTTGCTGCTGGAAAACAGTTATTACCTGGCGTGCTATACGGGAACTCATCGGGCTGCCCCCTTCGTAAACTTCTTTGATTGCCTCGAGTAACCTGCTGGGGGGTGTTTTTTTAACAAGATAACCGCAGGCACCTGCACATAAGGCTTCAAAGACTACATTACTCTCCTCGTAAATTGTAAGCATCAGAATACTTAAATTATCATCAATTTTCATTGCACGCTTTACCCCTTCAATACCATTTATACCGGGCAATCCAATATCCATTAACACAACATTGAGAGCAGCCGGCGTTAGGTCGCGCAAGAATGATTCACAATCTTCATAGGCTCCGGAACACTGGTAACCTTCAGTACCATTTATCAGCGCTGCAAGCCCTTCCCTGATGTTGTTATTATCTTCAACAATTGCTACTTTAATCATTCCATTTTCGCCGTTTAGATATTTGAGAGTAATGTTTTCATACTATTAAATTTACCAAATTTACCGCGGAAAATAATCTCGGTTCCGGTTTCTTTACGGGAGCGAAGTGAAATTTCACCCCCAATTGTTTTTGCCCTGTCTTTCATATTCTTTATACCGTTACCCCTGAATTCTGTCTTTTCTTCAACACCGCGACCGTTATCCTTTAGAGAAAGAATAAGCATATCTCCTGAGATTCTCGCATCCAGTGAAATCCGGGTGCAGCCACTATGCTTAATACTATTGTGAATACCTTCTTTGAAAATCAAGAATAAATTTTGTTTATAATCCATGGTCAATTTTACATCATCTAAACTTTCCAGCGAAGAAATTTTAAATGCCACATTAAGTTCAGTTAACAAATCAGCATAAGAATCTTTCAGCCTGATTAGCAAGTCACGCAGTGAATCGCGTTTCGGGTTAACCATCCAGACAATATCACTCATTGAGTCGATAAGTGTACGGGCAGTTTCAGATATGGACCCTAACCTTTTTGATATTCCCGGAGAATCGGTTTTCAATTCAGCAGCAGTTAATTCACTCAAAATTGAAATTTCTGTTAACCCGGCACCTATGTTATCATGAAGATCAGCAGCCAATTTTGACTTTAGACGTTCGATAGCCAGCAAATGATCTAATCTTAGCTTAAAAATAATAGTTAAAATACCGATAAATGTAATTACTCCAATAGCTATGAACCACCAGGAGTACCAGAATGGGGGTTGCACAACTATTTTTATCCTATCTTCCTCGGTATTCCATACACCATACTTGTTCATGGCACGAACACGAAAAGTGAAATAACCGGGTGTAAGATTTGCGTAACTAACACTTCTTACCCCCGCAGCTGCCTGATGCCAATCGTGGTCGAGACCTTCAAGCTTGTAAGAATAATTGTAATTGCTTTCCTCGTCATAATCCAGAACAGCAAATTCAACGGTAAAAAAGTTCTGTGAGTATTTAATCTGCACCTGTTCATAACTTCCGGCAAGTGGTTTATTAAATACTTTAAAATTTGTTATTACGATGGGTACGGTACGGAAATACTGACTGATATGTTCGGGGTAGAAATAGTTAATTCCATTTATCCCTCCAAAAAACATTTCACCATCGGAAGTTTTGGTGTAAGCACCGCCGCTAAACTCCATGCTCAGTAAGCCGTCATTAAGATCAAAATAGCTGATATAAAAAATATTGTAATTAAATTTTATTATCCCGTTATCAGAGCTTAACCAAAGATTTTTACGGTCATCTTCTAGGATGCCGTAAATAACGTTACTATAAAAGCCATTCGATTCATTATAACGAATAAATCTTCCGGTTTCGGGGTCAAGCTTGTTCAATCCACCGCCATAGGTTCCCACCCACAGGTACCCGTTTTTATCTTCATGAATTGTCATACAGCGGTTATCGCTAAGGCTGTGCATGTTTAGAGGATCATGTTTATAAGAAACAAACTTTTCCGTATTGCGGTCAAATCGGGTAAGACCGGTTCCGAAAGTTCCCATCCAGAGAAAACCTCTTGAATCCTCCGTGATTGTATAAGTGTTGTTCCCCGGAATTCCCGTTGAATCATTTTCTGAATATTGGTAACGGGTGAAGTTAATTTTACCATCACCATTATAAGCATCAGCAAGGTTAAACTTATTTAAACCTCCGCCAAAAGTAGCAACCCAGCAAATATTCAGGCTATCAATATAAATATCAATCACCTGATTTCCCCCAATACTACCGGGGTCATTTTCATCATTCATGTAATGGTAAAACTTCCCTGTTTGCTTATCATATCGGTTAAGTCCGCCGCGATATGTGCCAATCCAAAGCGATTTACCATCTCCGGTGATACACCTAATGTGATTATCATTTAAAGAATAAGGGTCGGATGGGTCATTGAGGATGTACTCGAATTTTTGAGATGACCTGGTATATTTATTGAGTCCTCCTTTATATGTGCCTATCCAGAATACATCATCATCTTCTGTGTAAATTTCCCAGACAACATTATCATTAATTCCCTTACCTGGCAAATCTTTGGTGATTTGTTCAAACTTTTTTTCACGTTTAAATAGTTTACTAATTCCCTGGGAAAGATGAGCCCCGACCCAAATTATTCCGGCATTATCAATAAACAGACTTAAAACCTCATCATCAGTAAGTGAGTTTGATTTTTCAGGATCGTGCCTGAATGTTAAATAAGTTTCTTCGCGGGGATCAAATTTGGTTAAACCTCCACCGAAAGTACCTATCCAAAGATTCCCCTCCTGATCTTCTGAAAGCCCCATTATGTTGGAAGAGTTAAGTTTATCTTTCGATTCACCAACTTTATTGTAGTTTTTGAATTTTACATTTTGGGGAATGGGATTATCCTTGATATTCAGCTTGTATAAACCTCGAGAATTAGTTCCAATCCAGAGTAGAGAATCACCGGAAACAAGCAGCGTGCTTAGATACAGGTTTTCGCTTTCTGCGGGAATGCCTCCCGGATCAAACCTTTCAAACCGGAAAGGTGTACCTGTATCGAAAGGGTTTTCCATTAGATGGATTTGATTTAAACCACCACCAAAAGTAGCTATATAAATGTTACTCCGGCTATCCATTTTAATATCTGTAACCCGGTTAGAGTGCAAACTGTAATCATCACCGGGAATATTGAGGATATGCAAAATGGTACCGTCATTTTTATTATATATTTTAATGCCATTTCCCCAGGTACCAATCCATAAATTTCCAAACTTATCTTCAGCCAGTGAGGTAATTGAATTCTGGTTCATCCTGCTAAAAAGTAAAGGACCTGCATAAAAAGTTACATTTAAGGGGGGAGTATTATCTGCCGGGGTAAGTATATCAATAATTTCAATTTTTCCGGTTTTTCGGTCATATTTGTTTAACTTTCCATCAAAAACACCAATCCAGATGATTCCATCCTTATCCTCAAAAATATCAATCACACCTTTATCAGAAAGCGAGGTCTCATCAGTTTCACTATCGGTAAAAACAGTGAAAGAATACCCGTCATATTTATTCAGACCATTTGCAGTGGCAAACCACAAAAATCCCTCAGAATCCTGGATAATATCCATTACTGTAGTTCGTGAGAGTCCCTTTTGGGTAGTAATATTCTTGAAGAGATACTCTTCACCTGGTCTTGTTGAGGCATTAAGAGTAAAAGCCATCAAACCAAGCAGCAGAATAGATGCCGATATTTTTTTAATAACTATTGCCAAATAGATTTACCGTTATCGATATACTGTGAAAGTGTATAATCTTTCAAGATTCAATATATCTTTTTTAACTAAAAACAAAAGTGCCATTTTTTGCATCTTTTTGAATAATTAAAATAAACAGAATTTAATATAACTTTTAATAAATCATCGTTTTTTTTACACGGAAATCAACTTGGGGAAATAATTTTTTATACTGTTTATAGCTTTTACATTATTATTGTATTATATTAAAAAGATAATCCACCACCTCTGGAAGTTCATATTTTAAAACAAAAGTTTTGTTTTTAGTATTGTATGACATTTAATGATAACGTCAATGCAGGGTTAGCAGCGAGTTTTGCGGATATT
>Ga0209692_10002785_pt1 | contig 18155 bp, 12 predicted proteins | sample tdDd472_FD_187129 | JGI IMG/M metagenome (GOLD analysis project Ga0209692, IMG submission 187129) | Marine sediment microbial communities from the Atlantic coast under amendment with organic carbon and nitrate - tdDd47.2 (SPAdes)... | ecosystem: Environmental > Aquatic > Marine > Coastal >...
GCGAGGGGACCGGGCCGATCGAGGCGCGGGAATTGCCCGGCGACGAGGACAAGAGCGCTGACGATGGCCGTGTCGTGCTGTCCGGCGCGCTGGCGACGCTGCCGCTGCGCGAGGCGCGAGAAGCCTTCGAGCGCGAATACCTGCTGACCCAGATCAACCGCTTCGGCGGCAATATCAGCCGCACCGCCAGTTTCGTCGGCATGGAGCGCAGCGCGCTGCACCGCAAGCTGAAGTCGCTGGGCGTGGTCACCTCGCATAAATCCGGCACAAGGGTGGCCCGGCTCGACGAGGCGGCGGAATAGGCCGAAGCGGGCTGCGTCAGTCAGCGGGCGACGATCTGCCAGCTGCCGTCGTCGTTGCGGATCACGCAGGCCATCTCGGTCAGCCGCGGAAGCACCGTGGTCACCCCCGGCGGCACCGCCCGCCGCACCTCGGCCGGGCAGAGCGGCAGCGTGACGGGATCATAGCCCTTCTCGCCCATGCAGAGCTGCGTCGCGCGCGCGCGCAGCCCCTCATTCGCATCGACCGTATAGATCGGCCCTTCGATCCAATGCCCGGGCCGCACCCAGCATTCGCCCTGCCCGTTGCAGATGCGCCGCGCCGGCACAAAGCTGGGCGGCGACTGCCGGATCTGGGTCGCTACCGGCGCCTGGCGCAGCGCGCGCACCTCGCAGCGGGTGGTATCGGCCTGCATCCGCGTCACCGAAACCCCGGGCCGGTAATAGAGCGACAGCGGCGCGCAACCGGCCAGAAACAGAGCGGCAAGGAGCTGGGCGGCGAGCGGTTTCATGGCTTCAGAATGCCGCAGAGCGGAGGGCGGTACAATTGAATTGACCGTTCCGGGGGCATCTGTCATTCAAAACCCCTGTCGGCAGGGAAGCATAGGCGATGAAGGTCATCATTTGCGGTGCGGGGCAGGTGGGTTGGCAGATCGCCCGCCACCTTTCGGGGGAGCACAACGACGTGACGGTCGTGGACAACAACCCCGACCTGGTCCGCCGGGCCACCGATACGCTGGATGTTCAGGGCATCGCCGGGTTCGCCAGCTATCCCGACGTGCTGGAGCGCGCCGGGGCGCGGGATGCCGACATGCTGATCGCAGCCACCTATTCCGACGAGGTCAACATGGTCACTTGCCAGGTGGCGCATTCGGTCTTTGCGATCCAGCGCAAGATCGCGCGGCTCAGGGCGCAATCCTATCTGACCGCGATCTATTCCGATCTTTACCGACGCGATCACATGCCCATCGACGTGGTGATCAGCCCCGAGCGCGAGGTCGCGGCAGCCGCGATGCAGCGCCTGTCGGCACCCGCGGCCTTCGACACCGAAACCTTCATGGACGGGCGCGCTCAACTGCTTGGCGTCACGGTGGACGAGACCTGCCCGATCGTGAACACGCCGTTGCGGCAGCTGACCGATCTGTTCTCGACCCTGCGCGCGATCGTCGTGGCGGTGCGGCGCGAGGGCACCCTGTTCGCGCCGGAGCCGGACGACCAGCTTTTCAGCGGCGACAACTGTTACGTTTTCGTCCATGCCGATGACGTGAACCGGACGCTCGAGGTGTTCGGCAAGATCCAGAAAAGCCAGGAGCGCGTTGTCATCGTCGGCGGCGGCAACGTGGGGCTGGAGGTCGCGCGCGCGCTGGAACAACGCAAGACGCGTACAAGGGTAAAGGTGATCGAACGCAACCGCGCCCAGGCCGAACGCGCCGCCGAGGCGCTGGAGCGCACCATTGTCCTGAATGGCGACGGTTTGGACGCGGGTCTGTTGAAAGAGGCCGGGATCGAACGCGCCGATGCGATGCTGGCCATCACCGACGACGACAAGACCAACATGCTCTCGGCGGTGCGCGCCAAGGCCGAAGGCTGCCCGCTGGCCATTGCTCTGATCAACGATCCCACGCTGGTGCCGTTGATGGGCCCTCTGGGCATCGACGCCTATATCAACCCGCGCGCCACCACGGTGAGTTCGATCCTGCGCCACATTCGTCACGGCCGGGTGCGCCAGGTCTATTCCATCGGCGATGCCGAGGCCGAGATGATCGAGGCCGAGGTTCTGTCGACCTCTCCCATGGCCGGACAGAAGCTGCGTGACATCGACTTTCCCGAGGGCGTGCTGATCGGTGCGGTGGGCAAGGGCGACAAGATCCTGCGCCCTTCCGGCGGGCTGCGGATCGAGGAGGGCGACGTGGTGGCGATCTTTGCCATGGCCAAGGATGTGCCAGAGGTCGAGCGTCTGCTGCAGGTCTCGATCGATTTCTTCTGATCATGGCACGGCACACCCAACCCGGCCTCGCGATGCGGCTGCCGCTGTTTTTGATGATCTGGGGCATCGCCTCGCTGTCGATGTGGCTGCCGGCGATCCATGCCGAGATCCGCAAGAATCACCAGGTCTCTCAGACGTTCTTCTTTGCCGGGCTGCTCGGTCTCGTGGGGGTGACGATGATCGCGCTGGCGCTCGGTCGCCGAAGATCGCGCCACGGTAGCCTGGGTCAGCTTCTCGTGCTGCTGGCCACCTTCGCGCTTCTGCCGGTGTTCCTCGCGCTGCCGTTCTACGAGGCGTTGCAGACCACCACCTTCCTCAATGCCTATTTCGATATGGTCAGCGCGATCACCACCACCGGCGCCAACCTGTTCGACGATCCCTCGCGGCTTGACGGCGCGCTGCACCTGTGGCGGGCGCAGGTCGGCTGGATGGGCGGGCTGGTGATGTGGATTGCGGCCTCGGCGATCCTCGCACCGCTGTCGCTGGGGGGATTCGAGGTCACGGCCCGGGGCCAGCCGGGCCGCGCGGTGGCTTCGTCCAACGCGCTGGACGGGGCGGACCCGCGCCGCAGGCTGGTCCGGATCACCGTCACCCTGACGCCGGTCTATGCCGGGCTGACCGGGGTGGTCTGGGTCATGCTGCTGATCGCCGGAGAATCCTCGCTGACCGCACTCTGTCACGCGATGTCGGTGATGGCGACCTCCGGGATATCGCCCGTCGGCGGCATGGCCGGCGCCCATGGCGGCATCTGGGGCGAGGCGATCCTGTTCCTGTTCATGTTCTTTGCCCTGTCGCGGCTCACCTTCTCCTCGGACACCGCCACGGTCAGGCGGGCCAACCTCGCCACCGACCCGGAGTTCCGGACCGGACTTCTGGTGATTCTGGGCATCCCCGCGCTGCTCTTCCTGCGGCATTGGCTGGCGGCGCTGGACGTCAGCAGCCAGAGCGACCCGCTGCTGGCGGTCGAGGCCCTGTGGGGGGCCGTGTTCACGGTGATGTCCTTTCTCACCACGACCGGGTTCGAAAGCGTTTACTGGGACGAGGCCGGTCAATGGTCCGGGCTGACCACGCCGGGGTTGATCCTGCTGGGGCTGTCGGTGATCGGCGGGGGCGTTGCAACCACCGCCGGGGGGGTCAAGCTGCTCCGGGTCTATGCCCTTTACCTCAACGGCCTGCGCGAGATGGAGCGGCTGGTCCATCCCAGTTCGGTCAGCAGTGAGGGCCGTTACAACCGGCGAATCCAGAAAAACGGCGCCTTTATCGCCTGGGTCTTCTTCATGATGTTCGCCCTGTCGCTGACTCTGATCTGCATCGTTCTTTCCGCGCTGGGGCTGAGTTTCGACCAGGCCATCGTTCTGAGCATTGCCGCGCTGTCAACAACCGGGCCACTGATCGACGTGGCCGCCGACACGCCGATCCGGCTGGCCGAGCTTGGCGGTTGGGCCAAGGGGGTGCTCTGCGCAACGATGGTGCTGGGACGGCTGGAAACCCTGGCGATCATTGCGCTGATCACACCGGATTTATGGCGGAATTAGACGATTCGCGGAAAACCCGTGCGGAGAGATTGCTTTTTCGGCTGGAAACTCCCTCAACCTCACTCCATACTCGACCCCCGAGGGGCGCGTTGGTCCGCATCGCGTTGCAAGAACAAGGGCGAGAATTTAAAAAAATGGCTTCGGACAGACAGAACCTGCAGGACGCGTTCCTGAACCACGTCAGAAAAACCAAGGTTCCGGTCACGATTTTTCTGATCAACGGCGTCAAATTGCAGGGCGTCATCACCTGGTTTGACAATTTTTGCGTGTTGCTGCGCCGTGATGGCCAATCGCAACTGGTCTACAAGCATGCGATTTCGACCATCATGCCGGCCCAGCCGATCAGCCTTTATGAGGGCGAAGACGCTTCTTGATGGACCATGACAAGGAAGACACCCGCGCCTGGGTGCTTCATCCGGACATCAAATCCGATTCTGATCGCCGCGATCCCGCGCCGGCGCTGAAAGAGGCCGTCGCGCTTGCGGATGCCTTGCCGGGGCTCGATGTGGCGGGAGCCGATATCGTGCGCCTGCCGCGGGCGCAGCCCGGCCACCTGTTCGGCTCCGGCAAGATCGAGGAACTGCGCGCCAGGTTCGAGGCCGCCGAAATCGAACTAGTCCTGATCGACGGGCCGGTGACCCCGGTGCAGCAGCGCAACCTGGAAAAGGCCTGGGGCGTCAAGATCCTCGACCGGACCGGGCTGATCCTGGAGATCTTCAGCGACCGCGCCCGCACCCGTGAGGGCGTGCTGCAGGTCGAGATGGCGGCGCTCTCTTACCAGCGCACCCGGCTGGTGCGGGCCTGGACCCACCTGGAACGCCAGCGCGGCGGGCTCGGCTTCGTCGGCGGCCCCGGCGAGACCCAGATCGAGGCGGACCGCCGCGCCATCGATGATCAGCTGGTGCGGCTGCGCCGGCAGCTCGACAAGGTGGTGAAGACGCGCGAACTGCACCGCAAGGCGCGCGCCAAGGTGCCCTATCCGATCGTGGCGCTGGTCGGTTATACCAACGCCGGCAAATCGACCCTGTTCAACCGGCTGACCGGGGCCGAGGTGATGGCCAAGGACATGCTGTTCGCCACCCTCGATCCCACCATGCGGCGGGTGCAACTGCCCGACGGGCCGGAGGTGATCCTGTCGGACACGGTGGGCTTCATCTCGGACCTGCCGACCGAACTGGTCGCCGCCTTCCGCGCCACGCTGGAAGAGGTTCTGGCCGCCGACCTGATCGTGCATGTGCGCGACATCAGCCACGCCGGCACCGAGGAACAGGCGCGGGACATTGAGGCGATCCTGACCTCGCTCGGCGTCACCGATGCAAGGCCGCGGCTGGAGGTCTGGAACAAGATCGACCAGCTCGCCCCGGCGGAATTCGAGGCGGTACAGGCCCGCGCGGCGCGCAGCGACACGACCTTTGCCCTCTCGGCCCAGACCGGCCAGGGGATGGCGCCGCTGCTGGCCGCGATCGCGGGAATCCTGCAGGGCGTTCGCCATGAAACCCAGCTGCACCTGGCCTTCTCCGACGGGCGCAAACGCGCCTGGCTCTTTGCGCAGGATGTGGTGCAGGAGGAGGAGCAGACCGAGGACGGCTTCGACCTCACGGTCTACTGGACCGCCCGGCAGGAGGCGCAATACGGCGCGCTTTAACCTTTCTCGAGGTCTGTTTTCCTTGCGACCCGGCTGAGTGTCACCGCCGCGGCCAGCGGTCCGATCAACTCGAAAACGATGGTCGTGCCCACCGCCATCGCCATGATTCTGGCGCCGTAGCCGGGAAACACCTCTGCCGCGATCAGCGCCATGCCGATGGCGACGCCCGCCTGCGGCAAGAGCGCGGGGCCGTACCATTTGCGGTCCTTTGCCGGTTCCCCGGCAAGCGATGCGCCGATCCATCCGCCCAGCAAACGCGCGACGATCCGGAACACCGCATAGACCAGCCCGGCGGGGCCGATCAGCCACAGCGCATCCGCGTCCAGCGAGGCCCCGGCAAGGATGAAGAACATGATCATGAACGGCCATTGCAGGTGTTCGATCTCGTGAAAGGCGCGGGTGTGGTGGCGCGCCAGGTTGACGATCACCGCGCCCGCCGTCATCCCCGCGATGAGATAGGACAGCTCGAGCCAGATCGCGAGGCCCGCGGTGACAAAGACCAGCCCCAGCGCCTCGATCCGCAGCGGCTCGCCCTTCGACAGCCGCCCGGTCAGCAGGGCGGCGGGCACCCCGACCGCAAGCCCGAGAAGGACGGACCCGGCAACTTCGCGCAGCGACATCTGCAGCACTTCGAAGGACAGCCCGCCCCCGTCCAGCGCGCGGGCCAGCACGATGATCAGGCTGAACACGATCAGGCCCCAGGCATCGTCGATGGCGACGATCCCCTTGAGCGTATGGGTGAAACGGTTCTGCACCCCGGTTTGCGCGATCACGTCATAGGTGGCGGCCGGGTCGGTGGCCGTGGCCAGCGCGCCCAGCACCAGCGCCGCCGCCAGTGGCACCCCGACCAGCCAGAGACCCGCCGCCACCAGCGGCAGGGTCACCAGCACGATGGCGAGCGAGATCAGGACGATTGCCCGCCCGTGCGCGCGCAGGGTTTTCAGCGACAGTTCCCCGCCCAGCAGAAAGGCCACCATGCTGAGCGCGATAATCGAGATCACCGGGTACATCCCGGTCAGGATCGTGGGCATCTGGTCGAACCCGGCAGGACCCACCAGCAGTCCGCATCCGAGCAGAAGCGTGACCCGCGGCAGCCGTGTCCGATGCCCCAGGGCATCGGCGGCCAGCCCGGCCAGGAACAGGAAACCGAGCGAGATCAGCGCAGCCGGCAATCCCTCGGGCGCGCTCAGCGTCATTGCGGGATCAGCCGCGTGACCCCGACCGAGGCGGCGCGGGCCAGCTCGGTATCCAGCGACATCGGAATGTATTCGCCCCGCCGCCACAACTGGGCCAGGTCGTCGTAGTGGCGCGACAGGAAATGGCCCGACTGACCGGTCGAGATGATGAACACCGAACTGTCGGGATCGGCCAGATCATAGACCCCACGAAAGCCCGCGCCATGCACGTTCAGAAAGGGTGCGGGATCTTCGCCCGAGGTGCGACCGCGCTGCAGCGTGTTGTCGCCGCCGCTGGTCGACTGGCGGATGTTGACGAAATAGCGCAGCACCGGCACCTCACCCAGCACGGGATGGTCATGCGTGGCCTGGTGCGCGTCGCCCCAGCGCAGGCTCTCCAGCGCGCCGCCGAAATTCTCGCCGATCCAGACCAGCGCGTCGTCCAGCGCCAGCCGGGCCATGTCGGTGCAGGTCTCGCGTGGGGCGCTCTGGCGCACGTCGCACCAGATGCCGGCGCCGTCAATGTCGCGATAGACCCGCTCGACAAAGACCGGATCGACATGTTTGAACTCTGTCGCCAGCGGACCCATCTCATCCTCGATCAGCCGGGATTGCAGGGCGCGCAGCCATGCGGCGTAGATCAGCGGCTCGGGCAGATGCTCGTTCATCTCGCCGTTCCACTCGGCCAGCAGCGACAGCGCGATCTGGCGTTGTCGTTCGGGGGTGCCGTCGGGCGCCGCCTCGCCGGTGAACCACAGGTCGGCCCCGATCAGCGGCAGCAGCGAGCGGGCGGTAAAGCTCACGGTGTCGAGCTGCGCCTCGATGAAACTGTCGCGGGTATGGACCTGGCGGGCCTGCATCAGCCGCTGCCAGCGGTTGATCCTCTGGCTGTCGCCCCAGAGGTAGGAGATATGGTTGGGAAACGGGCGTTCGAGCACCTTGTTGTTGGTATTGCCCAGGATCCCGCCGCGCGGGCTGACGAATTCCGGATTCGAGGCATAGGGTTGGCGACCTTGCCAGCGGTTCTCGGCGCGCCAGCCCTGCACCGGAAGCCGCCCCTTGCTCTGTTGCCGGGGGTCGCGCCGGGGCGCTGCGCCGATGGTCTTGAAGGCGATGGTCTCGCGGTCGATCAGCATCAGGTTCTGCGACGGCGCGATATAGCGTTCGCCGGCGGCGATCGCCTGCTGCACGGTTTCCGCGCGCATCAGCGCCATCGCCGCGCTCACCGTCGTGTCCTGGGGATCGAGCACGGTCCAGCCAAGGGCGGCGACATGTCCGGGCGGCGTCACCGTCTCCAGCTTGTAGTGGCTGCCGGGCAGCACCGGACCGTTCTCGGTCCAGCGCAGGGTCAGGGTGATCGGGGCGGCGTCCTTGATCTGGATGATCGAGGGGCGGCTCTCGAACGTCTTGAACCCGTCAGGGGTCAGGTACTCGTCCGGGTTCTGCGGGTTCACCTTCTCGATGAACACGTCCTGATCGTCGAGATAGGACGAGGTCACGCCCCAGCCCAGCTTGCGGCTGCGCCCGGTCAGGATTGCCGGAATGCCCGGGATGCTGGCACCGATCACGCCGCCGGATTGCAGTTCGAGCCGCGCGAGATACCAGGTCGAGGGCGCGGAAAAACCCAGGTGCGGGTCATTGGCCAGTAATGTCCCCCCCGAGGCCGAACGCGACGGCGCGGCGGCCCAGGCATTGGACGCGCCCGCCAGCCCGCGCCGCGGGAACGGCCAGAGCGGATCGTCGGGGGCTTGCTCCCCCTCGGCGTAGCGGGGAAGGCCGGGAAACAGCGCCGCGTATTCCGGCAGGGCCGCGATGCCGGTGCCCGGCGCATCGGGCAGGATGTCGCGCAGCCGCGCATCGTCGTCCAGCATCAGCGAGGTGCGCGCGCGCAGGACCTCTTCTTCCATATGCCCGCTCAGTTGCAGCCCCATCAGCTTGATCAGGGCGAGCGAATCCGCCGGCTGCCATGGCGCGACCGGGGCGTTGAACAGGAACATCTCGGGCGCGCCGCGCCCCAAGGCCTCATCGTTGATCTCGTTCAGACGGGCGTTGACGCCGGCGGAATAAGCCTCGAGCGCGGCCGTGGTATAGGCATCCTGAACCGCGACCGATTGCTGCGCGAGCCGATAGAGGTCAAGCCGCCGCAACAGCCGGTCGATCCGTACCGTGCGCGCGCCAAACACTTCGGAAAGCCGCCCCTGCACGGTCCGGCGCATCATCGTCATCTGCCACAGACGATCCTGCGCATGGGCATAGCCCAGGCCGAAGTAGACGTCCGGATCGCTTTCGCCGAAGATATGCGGCACATTGGCGTTGTCGCGGATGATCTCAACCGGGGCCGTCAGGCCAGCGACCTTCTCGGTCTGGTCATAGTCGGGCAAGGACTGGCTGGCCAGGAAATAGACCAGCCCGACGGCCAGGACCACCAGCGCCACCAGGCCGGCGGCGATCCGCAGCAACCAACGAAAAATCTGCCTCATCTTTCCCCCGCCTGCGGCGTCGGCCCGCTCATCCGGGCGGCAAGAGCGCCGCCCCTCGGTCGATTTCAACCTAGGCGATATCCCTGGGTGGTGAAAGCCATCTCAACTGCCCAGCGGCGCAATGTATCAGGGAATGATCCGGGTGTATTTCGTGCCTTCCAACGTCGCGCCCAAGCGCAGCCCGGCCCGTCCGAAGACTGCGGCGATGATCGGCGAGCGCAGCGTGTTGGTATCGGCCGCGATGGAATCGCCCTCGTCGCGGATCACGTATTCCAGATCGCCCCCCGCAGCCCAGCCGGAAGATCGGCGGAATTCAAGTAGCGCGTCCTCGGTCATGAAGAACAGCACATGGGCGTATTGCTGGGCACCGATCTGGAACCCGGCGCTGCCCTTGACGGTGGAATAGTAATCGACCGTGGCGCCGTTGACCCGCAGCGCACCGCGGCCATAGGCCCCGCCGAGCCCGAGGCCCGCCTCGGTCACCAGCGGCATCACCAGCATGCCGGTGGATTTCTCGGCCAACGTCACCGTATTGGGATAGCGGGCGTACATCTGGTTCAGCGTTGCATCGACGCGCGCGTCGATCTTGGCGGCCTTGTTGGTGCCCACGCCGTTGCCGCAGGCTGCGGTCACGCCCAGGGCGGAAAGGGCGCTCAGGGCAAACCCGCGCCGGGTCAGCCGATGGGATTGGATCGCGTTTTTCATTGGATTAGCCTGTTTTTGACCTGCTCTGACCGGTTTTCCGGCCTTGGCGCGGTTATACGCTCATGCCCGGCGTCTGTCACGCCGCAAGCGGCGCAAATGCGCGGGATGTTGCCCGCATCCGCAACCCGGCTCCGCTGTCGCCACCGTATCAGAGCAGGAAATCCCCGGCCTCCAGCAGCGTCACCCCGCGCAGTTCCAGGATGAAATCCGCCAATCCGTCGCCGTCGCAATCGGCGCTGACCAGGATGTCGGCGCCGGCGGCCTCGTAGCGCAACTCGCCCGCCGAGGCGGAAAAACCGTCGTTGCCAATGAATCTCAACCTTCCCTCCACCAAGCCGGTCAGGTCGATAATGTCCTCGCCGGGGGTGAAATCGCGGATCCGGTCCGGGCGGGCGGCATCGGCGGCGCTGTCGTCACAGGCCTCGAACACGAAACTGTCGGCGCCCTCGCCGCCGGTCATCGCGTCGCGTCCGGCGCCGCCGGTCAGCGTGTCGTCGCCATTCCCGCCGAACAGCTTGTCCAGACCCTTCAGCCCGAGAATCCGGTCGTCGCCCTTGTTGCCATAGACCTTGTCGCGGCCCGCACCGCCGCGCAGCGTGTCGTCGCCGCGATTGCCGTTGATCTGGTCGGCGCCACTGCCGCCCTTGAGCGTGTCGGCGCCGCCGCCCCCGGTCAGCGTGTCGTTGCCGCCATTTCCGAGCAGGGTGTCGGCCCCGGACAAGCCGGCCAGGCTGTCGTCGCCCTGGTTGCCGGTCAGGCGGTTGTCCGCCGTATTGCCGGTGATACGGTCGTCGCCGGCGCCCCCCTCGGCGTTCTCGATCAGCGACCGCGGGTCGTCCTCGTGCAGCAGCGCGTTGTAGATATTGCCCGAGGGCGTGTTTCCGTGTCCGAGCCCGGCCAGTTGCGCCGCGCTGAACAGCGAGGCCGCGCCAGGCGCCAGGTCGATAGACAGATCGCCTGCATAGGCGCTCAGGTCATAGGTGTCGGTGCCGCCGCCGTCCCAGATCGTCGCGAAGATCCGGTTGCCGCCGGGGCTGATCGCAACCGCGCCATCCACCCAGGTTTCGCCCGATGATGGGGACCAGCGATAGACCGTGTCGCCAGAGTTGGTGCTGTAGTCGGCGCCGTAGAGGTGCTGCAGCGCGGCGATATCGAGCATCATGTAGCTTTGCGCATAGCCCCAGATCTCGTTGCTATAGCCGGTGGTCGCGCCGCCCACATAGGGGCGATAGGTCATGATGGTGTATTCCATCGCGTCATAGGCATAGGGAACGCTACCGAAAGAGCCGTATTCATGTCCGTGCTCCAGGCCAAGCGCATGGCCGATCTCGTGCAGCACGGTGATATGGGCATAGTTCCCGGCCCGCGCGGCGGTAAAATCGACCGATACGTTGGTCAGCCAGACATCCCCGGCGGTGCTTGCCCAATGGGGGAAATAACTCCAGGCGGTGCCGTAGGAAAACGGATCCGATGTGGTTTCGGCAACGCGGATATGGGCATTGGAAAGAACGGTCGGTTGCACCGTGATGGCGGTGAACCCTTCGAGCGAGAATCCGTCGTCGGCGCGCCCCCCCGCATCGGCGTCCAGCGCAAACCCTGCGGCGCTCTGGATGCCGGTCGATGCGATGAAGGCGCCGACGTTCTCTCCGCCGCCATAGCTGCTGCCGTATTCATCGGGCCCGCTCGGAAAGCTGTAGGTCAGAGGCAGGTCAGACCAGCGCACCGAATGCAGGATGCCATCGACCCGCGCATCCCCGGTCGCCGAGACCCCGGCGGTTGCATGTCCTGTTCCACTCATTCACGTAAACTCCGGTTGCCGCCGTCTTGCACATTGATCGAGAACGGAGTCAGCCGTTCAACGCCCGCGCCACCTGCGGCGCGAAATAGGTCAATACGCCGTCGCATCCAGCCCGTTTGAATGCCATCAGGCTTTCCACCATCACCTTGTCGCCGTCGATCCAGCCGTTCTGCGCCGCCGCCTGGATCATCGCGTATTCGCCCGAGACCTGGTAGGCATAGGTCGGCACGCCGAAGGTGTCCTTGGTGCGCCGACAGATATCCAGATAGGGCATCCCGGGTTTGATCATCACCATGTCGGCGCCCTCGGTCAGGTCGCGCTCGATCAGGCGCAGCGCCTCGTCGGAATTGGCCGGGTCCATCTGATAGGTCTTCTTGTCGCCGGTCAGCGCGCCCGAGGCGCCGACCGCGTCGCGGAAAGGCCCGTAAAAGGCGCTGGCGTATTTCGCTGCGTAGGACAGGATCATCACGTTTTGATGACCCTCGGCCTCCAGCGCGCTGCGCATTGCGCCGATACGCCCGTCCATCATGTCCGAGGGGCCGATGATGTCGGCCCCGGCCTCGGCCTGGGCCAGGGTCATCCTGACCAGCGCCTCGACGGTGCGGTCGTTCACGATCTCGCCATCCACGACAAAGCCGTCATGGCCGTTGATGTTGTAGGGATCGAGCGCCACGTCGGTCATCACCGCCATCTCCGGCACCGCGTCCTTGATCGCGCGGATCGCCCGGTTGCTCAGGTTGTCGGGGTTCCAGGCCTCGGCGCAATCCTCGGTCTTCAGGCCGGGGTCGGTATAGGGAAACAGGCAGATCGCCGGAATGCCCAGGCCATGCGCCTCTTTCGCCGCCCTGGCGATCAGGTCGACGCTGCGCCGCACCACGCCGGGCATCGAGGCAACCGGCTCTTCCACGCCGGTGCCGTCGCGCACGAACACCGGCCAGATCAGATCCCCCACGCTCAGCGTGTTCTCCCGCACCAGCGCGCGGATCGCGGGGCTTTGACGCGCGCGGCGCGGACGGGCGGCGGGAAACGGGGCGATCGTGGGTTTCATGGCGCGGACTCCTTGAACAATTCCGTATTGGGTGGCATGGAAAACCTTCCCCCACAAGGGTAACAATGGACGCGCCCGATGCGGCGCTGGGGCGGCATCAGGGCGGAAAAGGGCAGGGCGGTTGGACTGGTACACCACGGTTTTCGAATTGATCGACATGCGCTCCTTCTCGAACCTCTGGTTCTGGATCGCGCTGGCTGTGGTCTGGTCCTCGGCCAGCCACTGGGTGCTGGGCGTGCCCTATGACATGGTGCTGCGCGCGCGCCGCAACGGCGGCCAGGCCGAGCGGGACCTTGAGGATATCGCCCGGGTCAACGTGAACCGGCTGCTCTATATCGGGCGGGTGTCCGGCCCCTGGCTGGTTGGGATCATGTTCTTCGGACTCTCGACGCTGGCGACGATGGGGTTTTTCTACCGGGTCGAGTTCGCTCAGGCGCTGTTCCTTCTGGCCGCGCCCATGTCGGGCGTCGCGGCGATGAGCGCGGCCACCGCCCGGCGGATCGAACGGGAACAGGCGCACGGGCCCCTGCTGTACAAACGGCTGACGCGCTGCCGGCTCTACACCCAGATGATCGGGACGCTGTCGATCTTCGTCACGGCGCTCTGGGGCATGTACCAGAACCTGTCGCTGGGCGTTCTTGGATAGCGCGCGGCGAACGAAAGGCGAGAGCGGATGACCGAAGCCAGCCACATCACCGTGGGCGGCGCGCCCGAGGGGTTCGACGCGCAACTGATCCTGAAAGAGATCGCGAAAACCGGCGCGCCGGTTTGCCATGTCGCGCGCGACGACAAACGGATGGAGGCAATGCGCGCTGCCCTGGCCTTCTTCGCCCCGGATATGCCGGTGATCACCTTTCCGGGGTGGGATTGCCTGCCTTACGATCGGGTCTCGCCCAATGCCAATATCTCGGCCGCGCGGATGGCAACGCTGGCGGCGCTGGTGCACCAGATGCCGCAGCAATTCGTCCTGCTGACCACGCTGAACGCCGCCGGCCAGAGGGTGCCGGCGCGCGATGTGTTGCGCGAGGCCGCCTTTACCGCCCGTGTCGGCCACCGCGTGGACGAGGCCGCGTTGCGCGCCTTTCTTGTGCGCATGGGCTTCAGCCAGAGCCCCACGGTGATGGAGCCGGGCGATTACGCCGTGCGCGGCGGCATCATCGACATCTATCCGCCGGGGAACGCGGGGCCGGTGCGGCTCGACCTGTTCGGCGACGTGCTCGACGGCGCGCGCCGCTTCGATCCGGCCACCCAGCGCACCACCGAAAAGCTCGACGTGGTCGAACTTGCCCCGGTGAGCGAGGTCATCCTCGACGAACCGGCAATCCTGCGGTTCCGCCAGAGCTACCGGATCGAGTTCGGTGCCGCCGGCACCGATGATCCGCTCTACGAGGCGGTCAGCGCCGGGCGCAAGCACCAGGGGATCGAACATTGGCTGCCGTTCTTTCACGAGCGGCTGGAAACCCTGTTCGACTACCTGCGCGATGCCACGGTGACACTCGACGACCAGGTCACACCGTCGCGGCTGGCGCGCTGGGACAGCATCGCCGACCAGTACGAGACGCGGCGGCTGGCGATGCAGGCGAAAACCCGGATCGACACCGTCTACAAGCCGATCCCGCCGGGGCTGCTGTTTCTCGACGATGCGGCCTGGGAGGCCTCGGTCGCGGGTCGGCGCAGGCTCCAGTTCAACCCGCTGCCGCAGGCCAGCGGACCCGAGGTGATCGACGCGGGCGGGCGCATCGGGCGCAATTTCGCCCCCGAACGGCAACAGGAAAACATCAGCCTTTTCGGTGCCCTGGCGGATCATATTCGCGCAAAACTGGAAAAGGGGCCGGTGCTGGTCGCCTCCTACTCCGAGGGCGCGCGCGAACGCCTGTCCGGGCTGATCGAGGACGAGGGGCTGGCTGAAACCATCGACGTGCCCAGCGGATCGCGGATCAGCAAGCGCGGGTTGCATCTGGCGGTCTGGGCGCTGGAGCACGGGTTCGAATCCCCCGAGATGACGGTGATCGCCGAGCAGGACGTGCTGGGCGACCGGCTGATCCGGGCGCCCAAGAAACGCCGCAAGGCCGAGAATTTCCTGACCGAGGCGCAATCGCTGTCGCCGGGCGACCTGGTGGTGCACGTGGATCACGGCATCGGCCGGTATCACGGGCTGGAGGTGATCACCGCCGCCGGTGCGGCGCATGAATGCCTGTTGCTGGAATATGCCGAGGACGCGCGGCTTTACCTGCCGGTCGAGAATATCGAGCTGCTGTCGCGCTACGGCCATGAAGAGGGGCTGCTCGACCGGCTGGGCGGCGGCGCCTGGCAGGCCAAGAAGGCCAAGCTCAAGGAACGCATCCGGGAAATGGCCGACCGGCTGATCCGGGTGGCCGCCGAACGTGCGCTGCGCCGCGCCCCGGTGCTGGAGCCCGAACACCACGCCTGGGAGGCCTTCTGCGCCCGCTTCCCCTATCAGGAAACCGACGACCAGCTTGGTGCCATTTCCGACGTGCTCGGCGACCTCGACAGCGGCCAGCCGATGGATCGGCTGATCTGCGGCGATGTCGGATTCGGCAAGACCGAGGTGGCAATGCGCGCCGCCTTCGTCGCCGCCATGTCCGGCACCCAGGTCGCGGTGATCGCCCCCACCACGCTGCTGGCACGGCAGCATTTTTCCAGCTTTTCCGACCGGTTCCGCGGCTTTCCTCTCACAGTGCGTCAACTCAGCCGTTTCGTGTCCGCGGCAGAGGCACAGAAAACCCGCGACGGGCTGGCGCGCGGCACGGTGGACATCGTCATCGGCACCCATGCGCTCTTGGCCAAGGGGATGCGGTTCAGCAATCTCGGCCTGCTGGTGATCGACGAGGAACAGCATTTTGGCGTCTCCCACAAGGAGCGGCTGAAACAGCTGCGCTCGGACATCCACGTGCTGACACTCACCGCCACGCCGATCCCGCGCACCCTGCAACTGTCGCTTTCGGGGGTGCGGGACCTGTCGATCATCGGCACGCCGCCGGTCGACCGGCTGGCGATCCGCACCTATGTCAGTGAATTCGATGCCGTCACCGTCCGCGAGGCGCTGCTGCGCGAACATTATCGCGGCGGGCAAAGCTTTTACGTGGTGCCGCGCGTCTCCGACCTGCCGGAGATCGAGGCCTTTTTGCGCGATCAGGTGCCCGAGGTCAGCGTCGTCACCGCCCATGGCCAGATGGCGGCGGGCGAGCTTGATGACCGCATGAACGCCTTTTATGACGGCAAGTATGACGTGCTGCTGGCCACCACCATCGTGGAGAGCGGCCTCGACATCCCGACCGCCAACACCATGATCGTGCACCGCGCCGACATGTTCGGGCTGTCGCAGCTTTACCAGATCCGGGGCCGAGTGGGCCGATCCAAGACCCGCGCCTATGCGTACCTCACCACCAAACCGCGGGCGAAGTTGACCGCCACGGCGGAGAAACGCCTGCGCGTGCTGGGCAGCCTCGATACCCTCGGCGCCGGATTTACCCTGGCCAGCCAGGATCTGGACATTCGCGGCGCCGGCAACCTGCTGGGCGAGGAGCAGTCGGGCCAGATGCGCGACGTGGGGTATGAGCTGTACCAGCAGATGCTGGAGGAGGCGATCGCCAAGATCAGGGCGGGCGAGATGGAGGGGCTGAGCGAGGCCGACGATCAATGGGCGCCGCAGATCAACCTCGGGGTGCCGGTGCTGATCCCGGAGAAATTCGTGCCCGATCTCGACGTGCGCCTCGGCCTCTATCGCCGGCTCTCGTCGCTCACCACCAAGGTGGAGCTGGAGGGCTTTGCCGCCGAGTTGATCGACCGGTTCGGAAAATTGCCCAAGGAGGTCAATACCTTGCTTCTGGTGGTTCGGATCAAGGCGATGTGCAAGCGCGCCGGAATCGCCAAGCTCGACGGCGGGCCAAAGGGGGCGACGATCCAGTTTCACAACGACAAGTTCGCCTCGCCCGTCGGGCTGGTGGAATTCGTCCAGGCGCAGAACGGGCTGGCCAAGATCAAGGACAACAAGATCGTCGTGCGCCGCGACTGGCGAAAGGACAGCGACAAGATCAAGGGCGCCTTCGCCATAGCCCGCGACCTGGCCGAGAAACTGGCCGCCGAGAAGAAGAAAGCCAAGGCAGAAAAAGCGTGATCGGATAATCGGTTACGCGCCGGATCTGATCGCTGCCTGGGCACATCCGCAAGAGGCCGCAACCCCATCCGCACGGGCCTGGGCCAGCGCCAGCCGTTGTTTGATCTGCAGGATCTCGATAGCCTCACCTCGAGCTTCAAGGCAATCGTGCAGGCCCTTGAGACTCCAGACATTATCCGGGTGAATGCAGGCGCGGGGCAGGGTGCCGCCGAGGCCCAGATCCGCACGATAGACCGCCTCGGCCTCCTCCGCGCGGCCCTGTTCCAGCAGCAGGGCGCCAAGCGCGTGGCGCGCCGGCTGCATCCAGCCCCAGGGCTCGTCATAGGGCAGGGTGTCGTCCAGCTCGACCGCGCGGCGCAGGTGGGCAAAGGCGGTCTCGAAGTTCATTTTCCGGTACTCGATCTCGCCGCGCAGCATTTCCGCCGCGATTTCAAGAAGATCCGTGACCTTGTTGTTATGCATCAGCCGGGTGTCCGGCACCCGCGCGCGGGCGGCTTGGAACAACACCTCCTCGGTCTCGGCCTGCGGCACCTCTCCGGTCGCGGCATGACCCAGCGCGCGGGCATAATGTACAGTTGCGCACAGGGTTTTGTACAATTCGGGGTCTTCAGGCAAGTCCAGCGCTTTGCACGCCTCCCAGCGGCCGAAGCGGATCAGGATGTGCGGCTCCATCGCCATGAAGCTTTCGAAATAATCGGCCATCGGCGGGCTTTCGATCCGCAGCATCTCCTCCGGCGTGGTCGCCCACAATCCCCGGTTGGCCTCCAGCGCCGGTTCGATCTGGCCCAGGAACAGTGCGCCGTAGATGACGAAATGGTAATCGTGCTGACGGTAGCCGGTGTAGATGTTGAAGGCGCCCTCGCGCTGGTAATACTTAAGGTCGGCCTCGACCGCCTTTTGGTTCCAGTGCACCACGTCGCGATAGGCGCCGCAGAGCACGTCGATATGGGTCGGCATATGCACCAGATGGCCGGCGTCGGGGACCAGGGTGCGCAGCACGTCGGCGGCCTTCAGCGCCTTTTCCGGGGTCGGCGACATTTCCATCAGGTGCACGTAGAGGTGCAGCAGGCCGGGATGGCGCATCGCGCCAGGCAGGGTGTCGAGCGCCTGTTCCAGCGCCAGCTGCGCCTCTTCGGTGGCGGCGCCCTGGGCCGGCTGGCCGGTTTTCAGATCCCACATCTGCCAGGGCGTGAGGTTCAGCAGCGCCTCGGCGTAGATCGCGCGCAGGTCGAGGTGATCGGGCACCGCCGCGAAAGCGGCGCGCATGGCACCGGCGAAATCATGGTCCCAGCGGTGCATGTCGCGGGCCAACTCGCGCTGCGGATAGCGGGCGGGCAGGGCGCGGATCAGCGCCGCTTCGCCCGGG
>Ga0209692_10002786_pt1 | contig 18147 bp, 14 predicted proteins | sample tdDd472_FD_187129 | JGI IMG/M metagenome (GOLD analysis project Ga0209692, IMG submission 187129) | Marine sediment microbial communities from the Atlantic coast under amendment with organic carbon and nitrate - tdDd47.2 (SPAdes)... | ecosystem: Environmental > Aquatic > Marine > Coastal >...
TGGTGTCACCCGTGGATGATGGCCCGGGGAGACCACGTTTGTTGCCGTTTTCCTGCTGTTTTCAGGGATTCTCGGCAGGGGCGGAGATCCTGGATGCGGGTATCCACGGGCTGGTGGATCCTCATGCATATTGCAACGGACGGACTTCGTGAAGCCATCGTACCTGATCCAGCGTGAAATGGTTCTGCGGGCGTTGATCCTGCTGGTCGCCGGGGTTTGCGGTCTGGCCGGCATGGCGGTGGAATTCGGGTTTCCCATCACCCCTTGGCGGGATCATGTCGCCAGTGGGCTCTCCCTGACCGCCATCGTGCTTTTTCTACTGGAGTTAGGGCTAGCGTGGCGGCAACGTCTCTCAAACGCCGCCTTCCTGCGCCGACGATGGCCCGGCCTGACCATGGCCGTGCTGATCCTCTTGCAGATCATCGTGGCCCTGACCTTCGGCCGCAGCTTCTGGCCCGACTCGGCGCCGTCCTGGCTCAGGCCCACCTCCCTCACCGAGATTTTTCTCGTGGTGGCCCAGTTCTTCGTGGCGGGCTTTCTCCTGGTCAACCTGCCTCGCTTGCACAGCCGGTTCGCCTTGCTCAAGATCAGGCCTGGAATAGCCTTTCAGCTCGTCTTCCTGACGGTCATTCTCACAGGTGCAGTGCTGCTCTATCTGCCTGAGGCCACGCCGGATGATTCACCCATCGGGCCTCTCGATGCCCTGTTCACCGCCACCAGCGCCGTGTGTGTCACCGGACTGGTGGTGAGGGATACGGCCACCGAGTTCACCCGCTTCGGCCAGGTGGTGATCCTGGTCATGATCCAGCTGGGCGGCCTGGGCATCATGTCACTGACAGCGGCGCTGGCCCTGCTCCTGGGACGAGGAATCGGCGTGCGTGAGAATTCTCTCATGCGTGAGGTCTTCCAGGTGCCCGTGCTGCAAGAAGTCGGTCAGATCCTGCGATTCGTCCTGGCCTGGACCGTGATCAGTGAGGCCGTGGGGGCCATGATGCTGTACAGCAGCCTGGAGGGCATGGTCCGTGACCCCGGCGAGCGGCTCTTCACCGCCGTGTTCCACTCCGTCTCGGCCTTCTGCAATGCGGGATTCAGTACCTATGGCGATTCCCTGATGAGCTGGACCGACGCACCCCTGGCCATGGTGACCATCATGGCTCTTCTGATCATCGGTGGCCTGGGCTTCATGGTGGTCTTGAACCTGTTGCGATCCTTGAGGGCCTTAGGACGGGAGGTACCACGTTCCCAGCGTCCACGGATTCAACTGGGGACCAAGGTGGTGCTGCGCTGGACAGCAGGTCTGCTCGTGCTGGGCACCGGCGGTCTGATCCTCCTGGAGTGGCGGGGAGCCCTGGCAGACCTTACCTGGGGCGAACGATTGCTCCAGGCTTTGTTCCAGTCGGCCACTTGCCGTACGGCCGGTTTCAACAGCCTCGATTTGACGACCCTGGGACCGGCGGCCCTGTTTCTGATGATCCTGCTGATGTTCATCGGGGGCGGTTCAGGTTCCACGGCCGGGGGGGTGAAGATCTCGACCCTGGCGGTGCTGGTTGCGGATTTCAAGGCCATTGCGGCCGGGCAACGCCAGGCACGCCTGGGCAATCGGGAAATTGATGAATCGGATCGGCATCGCGCGGCCGTGGTCTTGACCCTGGCAGTGGTGGTGGCGGCTGCGGGTGTCCTGGTTCTCCTGATAACCGAGTCCGCGGGACTGCTGCCCATCGTGTTCGAGGTGGTGTCGGCCCTGGGGACCGTGGGGCTGAGCCTGAACCTGACACCGGAGCTTTCCCTCGCGGGCAAGGTGGTCGTGATTCTCCTGATGTTCCTGGGCCGCATCGGTGTGCTCACCATCGCCTATGCCCTGGTCAAACCCCAACGCGACGCCACCGTTCGCCTGCCGCGCGGCAGCATGATGATCGGTTGACGCTAAATCTGAGGAGCATGTCATGGCCAAGGTTGCCGTCATCGGGCTGGGTCGATTCGGATCGGCTTGCGCCAAGCGACTCTACGATCAAGGGGCTGAGGTCCTGGCCATCGATCGCAGTCGTGCCAGGATCGAAGAACTCAAGGATGGGGTCACGGCGGCCATCGCTTGCGACGCCACGGTGCGATCCAACCTGACGGCTTATGATGTCGGGAACATGGATGCCGTGGTCGTGGCCACCGCCTCGAATTTCGAGACGTCGGTGCTGGTCACTCTGCACTGCCATGAGATGGGCGTGCCCCGGGTGGTGGTCAAGGCGCTGAATGCCTTGCAGAGCCGGGTGCTGCATGAGGTGGGGGCCGACCAGGTGGTGATGCCGGAAGAAGAGATGGGTGAGCGGTTGGCGGACCACGTCCTGCGTGAATCCATCGTTGATTTCGTGGAACTCCCTGATGGCTATACGCTGCGGCGGCTGGCCGTGCCGGAGGACTGGTACGGCAAGAGTCTGGCTGATCTGGCCCTCTTGCCTGGCCAGCGTCTGAACGTGGTCCAGATCGTCCGGACAGCTGAAACAGCCGCCAGCGGGGATGAAAAGGTCGAACTTGGCTATGACCGCATTCCCTTGCCCAGTGGCGAAACCGTGTTCCTGGCTGGTGATCGGATGGACGTCATCGGCCCGGACGAGGTCTTGCAGGGGCTGTCGGCGACCCCGTCATCTGAAAATGGTGACAATTAATGCTTTGCACCTATTGGTGTTCGCGATATCTTGTTGCCGATCCGAAGCAGCGGTGTCAGGATGACGCCGTTGCCTTCTAGAAATGAAAAATGGAGTTCGTACGATCGCGCGTCGGCCCACCCTGGCCCCAGGGATAGAGCCTGGCGCGGCAAGCCCCCGAGGAGGGACACGATGAAGATGCGGAATCTCGTCCTGCTGGCCGTGCTGGCTACCCTGGTTGCCCTGGCCGGTTGCTCATGCAAGGAATACGAAGAGCAGATCATGGCCCTGGACGCCCAGGTCGCCGACCTGCAGCAGCAACTGGGTGAGCGCGAAGCTACCCTGGCCGAGTGCAACGATCTGACCGATGAACTGCGCAGTAACATCCGCGATGCCGAGATGGAGAACGCGGTCCTCGTCGAGAAGGCCAACGAGGTCGTCATCATCACCATGGATGAGACGGTCCAGTTCGCTTCCAGCCAGGCCATCGTTCTGGATACGATGGTGCCGGCTCTCGAGGCCATCGCTTCGACGCTGAACAACTATCCTGACTGGGAGATCTACGTCGAGGGTCACACCGACTCCAAGAAGATCCTCGAGGAGTTCCAGGAACGCTGGCCGAGCAACTGGGAGCTGGGTGCTTTCCGGTCCGCCGCCGTCACGCGTTACCTGACCAACGAGCTGGGCCTGGGCACCGACCGCTTCGCCGTGGTCAGCTACGGTCCCTTCCGTCCCATCGCCGACAACGATACGGTCGAGGGTCGGAACGAGAACCGTCGGGTCCGCCTCGTGCTGCACAAGCCCGAGAAGTAGATTCGATCGTTCACGGTTGAGAAGAGGGGCCCGGCCTTTTGGTCGGGCCCCTTCTTATTCTCCTACGCTCATATCCAAGGGATTGGCACTGAAGTAGATAAGGGCCCCCAGGAAGATCGCCATGGTCGCTGCCAGGGTGATGCCCACCACCGTACCCACCGTGTTGCCTGTTTTCTGATTGGATTGCTCGAGGGCGATGATGTCCACCCGCGCCACCGAGAACACGGGTGCATTGGCGAACTCGCTGTCATGATTCAGCTTGTCGAAGTGGAGTGAATCGCGGGTGGCCTCTATGAGATAGCCATCCAGTTGCTGACCGTTCCGAAGGCTCAGGCGTGTCTGGGCTCCGATCTTCAGCGGCCAGGGATCCGGGCTGGATTCCACCAGGTAGACCTCGTTGATCGATGTCCGGGCTACCGTGAACTGTTCACAGTACAGGCTATCCTCGTCGATGCTGACCAGGTCTCCGGTGAGGGTGCTGCCGTCCCTGGTCAGGACCCTGATGTGATCTCCGTTGCATGGGAGTGTGGGATCCTGTCCTACGGTGAGGTCGATTGACTCCCAACTGCTACAACCACTCAAGGACACCATCATCCCGATGATGGCGGCCCAACCCAGAGTTCTCCGTGAACGTCTGACCACGCCAATCCCCTCTCGTTGCATACGTTACATGTGGGGCGCCCGACATTCTCCCAGTCGCCGGGGGATGCCCCTCACGGTGCATGTAGGGGACTTATGCAAAAACCCCGCCGAGCACGAGCCAGGCGGGGTTTCTGATCGGAAAAACGGTCAGCCGTTACCGGGCCATGGACACGACGTCCTTCATGCCCTCGATGGCCGCATCGATGTGCGCCGCGGTGTTGAACGGTCCCACCGAGAAACGCACGGTGCCCTTGGGCGTGGTGCCGATGCCCTCGTGGGCCAGGGGCGCGCAGTGCAGGCCGATGCGGGTGGCGATATCGTGCTCCACGTCGAGGATCTCGCCGGTCTGGGTGGACTCGAAGCCCTCGACGTTGGCGCAGACCACGGGCAGGTTCCGCTCGGTGTAATCGGCGCAGTAGAGCTTGACCTTGGGGATGTCGCGCAGGCCGTCGATGAGGGTCTTGGCCAGGTCCATCTCGTGGGCCCGGATGCTGTCCATGCCCTTCTCGAGGACCCATTCGACGCCGCGCTTGAGGCCGGCGATGCCCACGGTGTTGGCCGTGCCGACCTCGCCGATGTAGGGGAAGTAGTCGAGGTGGGTCTTCACGGCGGACTTCACGCCGGTCCCTCCCCAACGCGTGGCGCGAATAGGTACGTCGGGGCCGATGACCATGCCGCCGGTGCCGGTGGGGCCCATGAGGGACTTGTGACCCGTGAAGGCCAGCATATCCACGTGCCAGGCGGTCATGTCGATGGGGATCATGCCGGCCGTCTGGGCCGTGTCCAGGGCGAAGAGGATGCCCTTATCCTTGCAGATCTTGCCAATGGCCTCGGCGTCCTGGATGGTGCCCAGCACGTTGGAGCCGTGGTTGATGATGACCAGCCGGGTGTTGGGCTTGATGGCCTTGGCGATGTCGTCGGGATCCACGAAGCCCTGGCTGTCGAAGCCCACCAGGTCATGGGTGATCAGGCCCAGCTGTTCCATTTCGTACAGGGGGCGGAGCACCGAGTTGTGCTCGAGCATGGTGGAGACCACATGATCGCCGGGGTGGCAAACGCCCTGGATCATCATGTTCAGGGCCCCGGAGGCGTTCATGGCGAAGCAGGTGCGGTCACGGTCCTTCGCGGGATTGTTGAAGAATTCACCAAGCAGGGAGCGCGCGCCGTCCAGCATGAGACCGGCTTCCACGGCCAGGTCGTAGCCCGCCCGGCCGGGGTTGACCCCGTAATTCCGGTAGAAGTCGGCCATGGTGTCGATGACTTCAGGGGGCTTGGGGAAGGCTGTGGCGGCATTGTCGAGGTAGATCAGGTCGCTCATGCTCGCTCCTAAACTCATGAAGGGGAGGCCTGGTAGTGGGGTTGACCCCGAATTTCTGTCCAAGTATGGCCTACTGATTCAGTAGATGCAAGAAGGCCCCCTTGCCAGTGGCCCCTGTGGGAACTAAAATCCCCGACTCGAAGTTGTTACTCCGCCCTGGAGCCCTAGGAGGAACCCATGCATCGAATCTTGATGAGCGTCGTACTCTGCGTCGCCTGCACCGTGCTCGCCGCCGTCTCCCTGGCCGCCCCCGCTGATGCGGACGTGCCTTTCGTGAAGATGTACACCGAGGAGGGCATGTTCCTCATCGCCCTGTTCCCGGACCTGGCGCCCCACCATTCCGCCAATTTCACCTACCTGGCCGAAACGGGATTCTTCGATGAGACGGCTTTCCACCGCATCATTCCTGGATTCGTGATCCAGGGTGGCGATCCCAACAGCAAGGACCGCGACCCTCGCAACGACGGCCAGGGCGGGCCGAGCCTCGCCGATGTCCTCACCGAGGATGAGCAGCAGCAGCTGGCGGCGGCCGGGGAGATTCTCGAGGCCAAGGGCTATGCCGGTCTGAGCCTGGATACCCGCGCCAACCTGAAGGCTGAATTCTCGGTGACTACCAAGCACCTGCGCGGCACCATGAGCATGGCCCGGGCCCGGAGCCACGATTCGGCGGGCAGCCAGTTCTTCGTCTGTGTCGATGCGACCCCGCAGCTGGATCGCCAGTACACGGTCTTCGGTCATGTCGTGACGGGCATGGAGGCGGTTGACCGCATCGTCAGCGCCCCCACAGACCCCTCCAAGGGACAAGACTACCCGGCCCAGCCGGTGCGGGTCGTCCGCTGCGAATTGCTCACCGGCGTGGCCCACCTGTCGGCTGACGAGCAGATCGCCTACCGCGAGATGATCGAATTCCTGAAGGCCGAAGGCAGCAGCTGGTAGCCTCCTGACGAGGGACCGAAAAGTCGGAGTGCAATGAGCGACACCCAGCCCGCCAGCATCGGCCGCCAGGCTCGTGGCGAGATCATCATCAAGGGGGTCCGGGTCCATAATCTGAAGGACCTGGACCTCAAGTTACCACGTCGCCGCCTGGTGGTGGTTACCGGACCCAGCGGGTCGGGCAAGTCGTCGCTTGCATTCGACACCCTGTATGCCGAGGGACAGCGCCGTTACATCGAGAGCCTGTCCAGCTACGCGCATCAGTTCCTCGACCAGTTGCCCAAGCCCGATGTCGATCGGGTGGACGGCCTGTCGCCCTCCCTGGCCATCGACCAGAAGGGGCTGGGGACCAGTCCACGATCCACCGTGGGCACCACCACCGAGATCACCAACTTCCTGCGCTTGCTCTATGCCCGCGTCGGGGTGCCGCATTGTCCGGATTGCGAGGTGCCGGCCACGAGCCGACCCCTGGCCGACATCGAGGACGAGATCCTGGGCCTGCCCTCGGGGACCCGCTGTTATCTGCTGGCGCCCGTGATCCGGGGACGCAAGGGACAGCATCAGAAACTCATCGAGGGTTTGCTCGAGGATGGTTATGTCCGGGCCCTGGTCGATGGCGAAATGCGTGACCTCGACGAGCCCCTCAATCTGGCTGCCGGCAAGCGTCATGACATCGCCGTCGTCATCGATGGGCTGGTAGTGCGTGACGGTGTCCGGGAGCGCCTGCGGACTGGCCTGACCACGGCCACCGAGCTGGGTGAGGGTGCGGTCCTGGTCCTGGCCGACGACCAGGAGTTCTGGTACAGCCGGACCTCCAGCTGCCCCGGTTGCGGCCGGGGTTTCCCCGATCCCGATCCGCGTCTCTTCAGCTTCAACAGCCCCGTGGGGTCCTGCCCCGAGTGCAATGGCCTGGGCACCTTGCGCACGATTCCGGCCGACCTCCTGGTTCCCGACGAGGATCTCAGTCTGACCGATGGAGCGGTGGAGTTTCTCAAGGGCAAGGAGAGCAGCTGGCTCCACACCCAGGTCGAGGCGCTGGCCGGCGCCCTGGACTTCGGCATGGACCGCCCCTGGCGGGAGCTCGACCAGGGCCAGCGCTCCATTCTCCTGCACGGTCTGGACCCGGCGGCCGACAAGGCCCTGCGTGACCATCCTCATTACGAGGCCTTCCTCAAGGGCTGGACCGGGCTGGTGCCCGAACTGGTTCGCCGCCATCGCGAGACCAAGAGCGAGCGTGTGCGTCAGAACCTCGAGAAGATCATGGCCGAGGAGGATTGCAGCGCCTGCCGGGGCATGCGGTTGTGCCCGGAGGCCCTGTACTACCAGGTGGCGGGCCTCAGCATCGGCGAAGTGGGCTCCCTGACCCTCACCGAACTGGAGGAGTGGGCGGGCAGCGTCTCGTTCACCGGTTCCCGCGACGTGGCCGTGGCCGGACCCATCATGCAGCAGATCAGGCATCGCCTGGGCTTTCTGCTCCGTGTCGGCGTGAGCTATCTCTCCCTTTCGCGCTCCACGCGCACCCTGTCCGGCGGCGAAGGACAGCGGGTGCGGTTGGCGACCCAGGTGGGCAGCCAGCTCACCGGGGTCCTCTACATCCTCGACGAACCCAGTGTCGGTCTGCATCATCGGGACATCAAGCGCCTGGTGGGCACCCTCGAGGCCCTGCGTGATCGGGGCAACAGCGTGGTGGTGGTGGAGCACGACAAGGACATCATGCTGGCCGCCGATCATATCATCGACCTCGGACCCGGGGCCGGCGAGCACGGTGGCGAGCTCGTGGCTCAGGGGACGGTGCAGGAGGTCATGGACACCGTCGGTTCGGCTACCGGCGACTTCCTGGCCGGCCGCGTGGGTGGTGGCGGGCCCGAGCCCCTGGTGGGGGCTGCGCCCGATCAATGGCTGACCTTGCGCGGGCTGAGTGGCCGCAACCTCAAGGACATCGATCTGGCCTTGCCCCTGGAGCGCTTGACCGTGGTCACCGGCGTGTCCGGCTCGGGCAAGAGCACGGCTGTTCACGACACGCTCTTCCGCATCCTGTCCGGCCGGCTGCATCGGGCCCGCAAGCGTCCGGAGGCCTTCCGCGACCTCGAAGGGCTGGAGCACCTCAAGGCGGTGGTCCTGGTGGATCAGTCGCCCATCGGCCGCTCACCACGTTCGACTCCGGCGACCTACACTGGACTCTTCGGGCACATCCGCAAACTCTTCGCCCAGACCAGCCTGGCCCTGATCCGGGGTTACGAGGCCGGCCGCTTCAGCTTCAATACCGTGGGAGGTCGCTGCGCCACCTGTGAGGGCGCCGGCGTGCGCCGCCTGACCATGGATTTCTTGCCCGACGTGGAAGTGCTCTGCGAGGACTGCGGGGGGCGCCGCTACGACCGGGAGACCCTCGAGGTCCATTTCAAAGGTCACGACATCGCCCAGGTCCTGGACATGAGTGTGGATCAGGCCCTGGAACTCCTGGAATCGGTACCGCACTGTCGGAAGATCCTCGAGACCATGCAAGGCGTGGGGCTCGGCTACCTGCGCCTCGGCCAGGCCGGAGCCACCCTGTCCGGTGGGGAGGCTCAGCGTCTCAAGCTGGTCAAGGAACTGAGTCGGGGGGGCACCCGGCCTACGCTGTACATTCTCGATGAGCCCACAACAGGTCTGCATTTCTGCGATGTCGACCGCCTGCTCCAGGTTCTTCAGCGTCTCATCGCCAAGGGGAACAGCGTGCTGGTGATCGAGCACAATCCCGAGGTTATTCGACGCGCCGACTGGGTTCTGGATCTCGGACCTGAGGGTGGGGCGGAAGGTGGCGAACTGGTGGTGGCCGGAACGTTGCAGGACGTGGCGGCCTGTCGGAGATCCTACACCGGAGCGATGTTGCGGGAGATATTCGAAGCCTGAACCGGGGTCAGGTGCCATTCGTAGCTTGGATTTGAAAGCCCGGCGCGTTAGATTTTCACCCGCCGGTCGGCTTTCCTTGAGAGCCCGGCCGCCCTCTTTGCATATTCATCATGAATTCTGATCCGGGGGTCCTCAAGTGACTGACCTCAAGCAGACTCCGCTTTCGTCGTGGCATCGCGATCATGGTGCCCGCATGGTTCCCTTCGCCGGCTTCGAGATGCCTGTCCAGTACGAAGGCGTTCTGGCCGAGCATGCCTCGGTCCGCAGCCAGGTCGGCCTCTTCGACATCACCCACATGGGAGAGGTCTGGATCTCCGGCCCCGGCGCCAAGGCCTGGATCTCCGGCCTCATCACCAACAGCCTGTTCAAGAGTGAGCCGGGCAAGGTGACCTACACTACCATGTGCAACGAGCAGGGCCGCACCCTCGACGACATGCTGGTCTACCATGTCGCCGACGAGCGCTGGCTCGTGGTGATGAACGCCTCCAACCACGACAAGATCGCAGCCTGGATGACCGCCAACCTGCCCGCCGAAGGTGTCGTCATGGACGATGCCAGCGATCGCACGGCGCTCATCGCCGTCCAGGGCCCCGACAGCCGGGAGCTCCTGGGCCGCCTCGCCAATCTGGCCGGCCAGGAAGCCGCCATCGATGCCCTGGATTTCTACACGCACTTCATGGCCGCCGGCCCGGCCGGTGAGTGGGTCGTCTCGCGGACCGGCTACACCGGAGAGCACGGCTACGAGCTCTATCTGCCCTACGCCGATATGCTGCCGGTGTGGGAAGAGTTGCTGGCCAAGGGGGAGGACCTCCAGGTCAAGCCCATTGGCCTGGCCGCCCGTGATACCCTGCGGTTCGAGGCCTGCTACTGCCTGTACGGCCATGAGCTGACCGAGGACTGGACGCCCCTTGAGGCGGGCATCAGTTGGGCCGTGAAGTTGAAGAAGAAGGGCGGCTTCGTGGGGCGTGACGCCCTGGCTGCCCAGAAGGAGAACGGGGTGCCCCGGACCCTGGTCGGCCTCGAGGTCACCGGCGGGCCCATCGCCCGCGAGGGTGCCAAGGTGCTGTCGGGCGGCAAGGAAGTCGGCTTCGTGACCAGCGGGACCTTTGCGCCCACGCTGCAGAAGAAGCTGGCCCTGGCCCTCATCGATGCCTCATTTGCCGATGCTGATCTTGCCGTGGACGTCCGCGGCAAGCAGCTGGCCTGCTTGAAGGTTCAGATTCCATTCCTGACGGCGCGGGTCAAGGGCGATCCGCGCGCCGAGCGCACACTGTCCTAGAACCTCCGGAAGGTTCAGGGGCGGACAACCCGAGGAGTGAGCATGATTCCCGATGACCGCAAGTACACCCAGGAACACGAGTGGGTCCAGGTTGAGGGCGACATCGCCACCATTGGCGTCACCGATCACGCCGCCAGCGAGCTCGGCGACATCGTCTACGTCGACCTGCCCGACACCGGGTCCGAGTTCTCCGCCGGCGATTCCGTTGGCTCCATCGAATCGGTGAAGGCCGTGGCCGACCTCTACCTGCCCATCAGCGGTGAGGTTGTCGAGATCAATGAGGGCCTGGACGGTGATCCCGGACTGGTCAACAGCAGCCCCATGGATGATGGCTGGATGATCAAGGTCCGCATGACCGATTCCAGCGAAGCCGATGGTCTGATGGACGCCGCCGCCTACGAGGAGCTCCTCGGCAACTAGAGGATCCAGACGCCGCCACTGGTCAGGAGAAAACTACCATGCCTTACGTCCCGCACACTCCCGAGGACGTGCGTGCGATGCTCGATGTCATCGGCGCCGCTTCGGTGGATGACCTGTTTGCCGGCTTGCCCGAGGCCGTGCGCCTCGACGGTGAGCTCGACCTGCCACCCGGTCTGACCGAGGAAGAGGTCCGGCAATTCATGGGTGATCTCGCAGCCGAGAACGTGACCCAGGCCGACCTGGTCTCCTTCCTCGGTGGCGGTGTCTACGACAGCATCATTCCCGCTGCCTGCGACGCCATCTCCTCGCGGAGCGAGTTCCTCACGGCCTACACGCCGTACCAGGCCGAGGTCAGCCAGGGCACGCTCCAGGTGATCTACGAGTGGCAGACCTTCCTGACCCGGTTGACGGGCTTGCCGGTGGCCAACGCCAGCATGTACGACGGCGCCACCGCCCTTGGTGAAGCGCTGTTGCTGGCCGTGGTCTCCAAGCGCAAGAACAAGGTGATCCTGCCGGCGACCATGAACCCGCGCTGGCGGCGCGTGGCCCGCACCATGCTGCAGGGCTTCGACGTCACCATCGTGGAGGCTCCGGCCAATGCCGACGGTGTCACCGATGCCGCCGCTCTGGCCGACCTGGCTGACAAGGACACTGCCGCCGTGGTGGTCCAGAACCCCAACTACCTGGGGCTCGTGGAGCCGGTGCAGGCGCTGTCCGACGCGGGCAAGGCCAACGGGGCGCTGCTCATCGCGGCCGTCAATCCCGTGAGCTTGAGTCTGCTGAAGAGCCCCGGCGAATACGGTGCCGACATCGCCGTGGGTGAGGCCCAGCCCTTCGGGATCTCCTGCTGTGCGGGCGGACCGTTGCTCGGGTTCTTCACCGTCAGCGACAAGCTGACCCGCAAGATCCCCGGCCGCGTGGTGGGTCGCACGGTCGATCGTAACGGAGCCGACGCCTACGTGCTCACCCTGCAAACCCGTGAGCAGCACATCCGTCGCGAGAAGGCCACGAGCAATATCTGCTCCAACCAGGGACTGAACGCCCTGCGGGCCACGGTCTACCTGAGCATGCTGGGTGGCACCGGCTTGCAGGAACTGGGCGAGGCCAACCACCTGCGCCTGGAGGCCCTACGCTCCGAGATCGCCGACATCGAGGGCGTGAGCGTGCCATTCTCCGGACCGGCCTTCAACGAGCTGGTGATCCGCTTGCCGCGGCCGGCTACCGAGTTCCGAGACTTCGCCCGACAGTTCGGTCTGCTGGCCGGCATCCCCCTCGAGGGCGTGGCCGACTGCACCGAGAACGACCTCCTGGTGGCCGTCACCGAGAAACGCACTGCCGACGACATCGAGCTGTTCGCCGAGGCCCTGGACGCCTTTGCGACCGGCGAGGAGGTGGACGTATGAGCCAGCCCATCATTCCCGCCAACGTTTGCCAGCGCTGGATGGGTGCCCAGCAGCCCAGTCTGTTCGAAAAAGGCAGCCGCGGCCGACGCGCCCTGGCCATGCCCGCCTGGGACGGCGACACGGTGGAGAGCTCTCTTCCCGAGGACTGCCGCCGCGCCGAGCCGGCCGACATGCCCGACCTCTCCGAACCCGAGGTCATGCGGCACTTCACCCTGCTGTCCAGCCTGAATCATCACATCGAGCGGGGCATGTACCCCCTGGGCAGCTGCACCATGAAGTACAATCCGCGGGTCAACGAACAGGTGGCGGCGCTACCTGGGTTTGCCGCCCTGCATCCGGCCCAGGATGCGGCCGACATGCAGGGGCTCCTGGCCGCCCTGCTGATGCTCGAGGACAGCCTCTGTGAGATCACCGGTTTCGAGGCCTGCAGCCTGATTCCGGCCGCCGGCGCTCAGGGCGAGTACCTGGGCATGCTGGTGATCCGGGCGCTGCACGTGGCCAACGGTGATCAAGACCGGGTGGAGATCCTCATCCCCGACAGTGCCCACGGCACCAACCCGGCCTCGGTGGTCGTCGCCGGCATGAAGCCACGCACCATCAAGAGCCGCCCCGACGGACGCATCGACCTCGACTCCCTGCGTGAGGCCTGCGGTCCCCAGACCGCCGGCATCATGATCACCAATCCCAACACCCTGGGCTTGTTCGAGAACGACATCATCGAGGTGTCGAAGATCGTGCACGACGCCGGCGGCCGGCTCTACATGGACGGCGCCAACATGAACGCCATCATGGGCCACGCCCGTCCCGGCGACATGGGCTTCGACGTGGTGCACCTGAACCTGCACAAGACCTTCTCCACACCCCACGGCGGCGGCGGTCCCGGCGCCGGTCCCATCTGCGTGACCGACGAACTGGCCCCGTTCCTACCCGGCCCGCGCATCGTCGACGAGGATGGCGACTTCGCCTTCGATCGCGTGCCAGGCCCCGGTGATCAGGCCATCCATTCCTGGATGGGCAACGTGGGTGTCTGCCTGCGGGCACTCACCTACATCCTGCGCTGTGGCGGCGACGGTCTGAAGCGGGTCAGCGACATGGCCGTGCTCAATGCCAACTACCTGCTGGCACGTCTCAAGGACTTGATGCCGGTGGACCATCCCGAGGGCTGCCTCCACGAGTTCGTGGCCAGCGGAAGTTCCTGGAAGGACAAGCACGATGTCCGCACCCTGGACATCGCCAAGCGCCTCCTCGACTTCGGAGTCCATGCGCCGACCATCTACTTCCCCCTCATCGTGGAGGAGGCCTTCATGGTCGAGCCCACCGAGTGCGAGGCGCGGGAAAGCCTGGACCACTTCGTGGCGGCCATGGAGCAGATCAAGCGTGAGGCCGCCGAGCGTCCCGAACTGCTCAAGACCGCGCCGCACGCCACGCCGGTGGGACGTCTGGACGAGGCCCAGGCCGCCCGGCAACCCGACCTGAAATGGATGGGTCCCTGCAACTGCTAGGAGTGACGACGTGAACACTCTGCGCGTGATCATCGACGGCCCCCAGACGGGGGCCGTCAACATGCAACGCGATACCGATATGCTGGAAGCCTGGCGTCCGGGTCAGGATCCAATCCTGCGTCTCTATCGCTGGCAACCCTACGCGGTGAGCTACGGTTTCCATCAGAAGCCTGAAGATTTCGACACCGAAGCCATCGAGCGCCTCGGCTTCGGCCTGGCGAAACGGCCCACCGGCGGCCGCGCCATCCTGCATGCCGAGGAACTCACCTACTGCGTGGTCGGCACCAGCCCATCCGAACTCTTCGGCGATTCCCTGCACTCGTGCTACATGAAGATCAACGTGGCGCTGGTGGAATTTCTACGTGAGCTTGGCCTGGACGTGGAGATTTCCGGTGGCGAGGACCGCAGCGAGATGCGCCAGGCGGTGTGTTTCAAGTCGGCCGGCCAGCATGAGATCCGGGTCGGTGGACGCAAGATCGTGGGCTCGGCCCAGCGGCGGACCGACCAGGCATTCCTGCAGCATGGATCGATCCTGGCAGGGCCGCGTCATGCGGACCTGCTGGAGTGTCTCACCGAACGGAGGCGGGGCAAGCTGTCTCGCGAGCAACTCCTGGACGTGACCTGTGACCTGGGTCGTCTCCGGGGTGAGCCGTACACCGAGGCGGAGCTGGACGGTCTCGAGGAAAAACTGGCCACGGTTTTCTGCCGGGTCCTCGGCCTTGAGGAACAGCGCATGTGCTGGGAGGATCTGAACCTCGGCACCTGATCCTGCGGGGTCCTGACATGGTGACGGCCGGTCCAACCTTGGTTGAACCGGCCGTTGTGTGTTTTCAGCCAGGTGGAAACTCCGGAGGCCGGTCATCCCAGATCACCATCCACGGCCCGGCCCCCGGAGCGGGGAATCCACCGAACCTAGAACACCAATCGTGTCGATAATCCGAAGCCAAGTCCCTGTGAGTCGTTGCTGGTGAATCCACCCCGGTTGACCACGGCGACATCCAGTTGCAACACGGGAAGGTTCAAGCCCAGGCCAAGGGCCAGACCGTTGCCGGCCGCGCCACCCATGGACACGCCGCCACGGGGGGAAAGCCAGCTGAGGGGCTTCCATTCAACACCGAGGTTGATGCGAGGCGTTGTGCTCGATCCAGCGCGGTTCTCGAAACCCTGCACGTAGTCGGCAGCCAGCATGAAGTTGCCGGTGTCGCGGGCCGCTCCCAGGCGCAAGCGCCGGGGCAAGGTGGTGCTGTATGCTTCGACGGCATAGGTGGTATCCGAGTCGGACACCGCGTTGTCCAGGTCGTCGTTGAGGGCATTGATCTCGCTGGCGGTCACGCGGAACTCGGTGCGCTCTACGGTGCCATTCCAGTCCAGGTTGGCCACGACGTTGTCCATGGCGATGCCGAAGGTGTACCCGCCGGGCGCCTGCCAGGACGCGCCCAGATCGAGTCCATAACCACTACCGCCTTCAGCGGTGACGGCCGAGGCGTAGGCTTCGCCAGAGATCTCGCTCATGGATGTGGTGAGGGAACCATAAGCTTCCTCGACATGCATCTCATAGAGACCGTGGAGGTAACTGGCAGAGGCACCCACGGCCACGCGGCCGAGGCTGCCTTGGTACACGGCCTGGCCATAGCTCAGGGAGGCCTTGCCGATGGCGTATCCTTCGCCCCAGGAATCGGAGAAGTCGGCGGTCTGGCCGAGCTCGTTACCGAAGAGGACGAGGTCAAAGAAGTCGCGGTCAAGGTTGCCGCGACCCGCGCCCACGGCGCCGGTGGTCACGGCGAAGTTGCCGATCTGTACGCCCAGTGCGCCGGCGCTGATGTTGGTGTCCAGAGCAAAGCCGCCGTCGGGGATGTCGGCAAGCAGCCGTTCCTTGTCGGCGACGCTCAGGGTCTGGCCGGCCACTTCATTGTAGCGGCCCAGGCTGAAGCTGTTGTTGTGAAGGTCGGCGGTGGCGCCGGCCAGGCCCACGGTCACCCCGGGGCTGAAGGCCAGGTTGGCCGGGTTCGCGCTGGCGGCGTCCAGTCCCCGGGCCGCGGCGGTGCGGGCACCGCCCATGGCCAGGCTGCGGGCGTCGCCTGCGGCGGTGGCGGGCCCGGCGGTCAGGGCCGCCAGGAGCACCAGCAGGGCCGCGGTGGCGCCGATGGGTTTGAGATTCTTGGTCATCATAATGCTCTTATCCTCCAGAAACCGATCCGGTCGTGCCGGACGCAGTGCTATTCATCGTGGACGTCGATATCCAGGTAGATCAGACCCTGGACGGTCACGTAATCGGTGATCATCACCCGCACGGGGTTGCCTTCGGTACTGGGCAACGTCACCTCGAGCAGGCTGTACAGACCCTCGGTGGACAGGACCTGGGTCTCGGATGCCGTGATGCTCACCAGCGGGTGGCTAGTCAGGGGCTCGAGGACCGTGTGGTCGTCCGGGTTGGTGGACGCAGCGCCCACGGTGACCGGCCCGATGACCAGCAGCGGATCAGTCTTGATGGTGGTGGTGTCGGGACTGAAGAGCACTCGCGTCTCCACGCCCACGGGCAGATGATTGAGGATCTCGAGCTGGATCTCGGCGCCCAGGCCGTAATCCTGGATCATCTCGCGGGCGTCCTCATCCAGGCCCAGGTCTTCCGGGCTGCCGTACAGATGGGAGGATTCCACGATGACTTCCACCGGCGAGGTAATGGCCCAGTTGACCACCGCATAGTCGCCGCCACGGACCGTCCCGGTGGCGCCGTCGCCGCCCAGGTTCACGCCGCCCTCGAGGGTGATGCGCGTGGGCATGTTGTTGAGGAAATCCACGATGCCGCTGTTGTTCTGGTCCAGGATGATCTGGGTCACGGCGGCGCGACCTTCTGTGGCGGCATCGATCTGCTCGCTCACCTGGAGCTCCTGGCGGTCGCCGGCATCGTTGATGCCCACGAGATTGAAATCAGCCTCGGCATTCAGGCCGGCACTGTTGACCATCTCCAGGACCAGGGTGGCCTGGGTCAATAGCAGCCCGTCCATCTCGTCGGGCAGGTCGATCTCTTCATCCATGGAATCGAATTCGTAACTGAGCTCGGGCACCGTGCCGGTGACGCTGCCGAACTCGATGCGACCGGCCGAGAGGTCGGCTTGCACACCCTGGCCGGCCTCGAGAAGCACGGGCAGTCCGGCGGAGCCGGGGCTGGTCACGGTGACCACGGTGTTCAGTTCGGTGATGGGCACGCCGCCGGGGGCGCGCACGATATGCGCGGCGAAATCGACCGTGCGGGAGGCGCTGCCGGCGGGCTCGAGGTCGATGACCAGTTCGAGGGGATTGTCATCGAGGTCGACGACTTCGGGCCAGGTCACGGTGGCCTGGCAGGGGATGCCCATCTCATTGACCACGGCCAGGTCGATGTCACCGGCGGCGATGACGGCTTGCACCACGCCGTAATCCTCGGGCAGGTCGGTCTGGAAACTGGTCTCGAATTCCTGGGCGGGAACCACGGCCTCGGCCGCGGAGACCTCGAGGTCGCTGAATGCAGCATCCACGGCGATGGCCGCAGAGGCGTCGACGGTCACGAAGCTGCCACCGCTGCCGGGGGAGCCACCGGCCAGGCGGACGGCGATATCACCAGGCAGGGTCACGCCGGCCAGGTCAGCGGTCTGTTCGGCATGACCACCGGCCGGAATGACGTCGAACTCCACGGTGACCAGGGCGTCGCCGCTACTCGGGTCGACCAGTTCGAGATACAGCCGATTGGGGCCGGAAGCAGCCGACACGGGCACGGGCAGGCCGTTGTCCACGGTCACCGTCAAGGTGCCCGCCGTCAGGGTGGCGCTCTCGACGTCCTGCAGATCCTCGGGGCTGCTGGCGGAACTGAAGGTGAAGCCCGGCACAGGGACACTCATCCCATCGACACCCGCTGCGGCGGGGTAGAGATCGACCAGGGTGAAGTCGAAGGCGGCCGGTGGTGGTGGCGCCAGGTCGAAGGTGCCGAGACTACCACTCACGTTCTGGGCGTCGATGTCGGCGGCCAGATCGAAGTCCAGGCTGACGGTGTCGGGATCACCGTCCACCGTGAAGCCGAGGGTGCCGTCTTCCATGGCGATGAGGTATTCCTCGTCGTCCACGACTTCGGCAATGTCCAGGCGCTCTTCGCCCAGGGGCAAGGCCACCCGGGTCTCGAAGCGGGGCAGTTCGGGGTCGGCGATTTCACAGCCGGCCAGCATGAGTCCGAGCAAGACCAGTGGCAAGAGCACGGCCAGGGCTCGGCGGGAGGTAGGTTGGAGATTCTGGGACATGGTAAAAGGTCCTCCGGGATGGTGATCGGAGATAGGTCACCTTT
>Ga0209692_10002789_pt1 | contig 18139 bp, 12 predicted proteins | sample tdDd472_FD_187129 | JGI IMG/M metagenome (GOLD analysis project Ga0209692, IMG submission 187129) | Marine sediment microbial communities from the Atlantic coast under amendment with organic carbon and nitrate - tdDd47.2 (SPAdes)... | ecosystem: Environmental > Aquatic > Marine > Coastal >...
AAAAACCATCGCGCTGGTTCAGGTAGCCGTCCAAATGTTGGCCTAACACTGCGTAAATAACCTATGGTAAGTCCAGATGCAAGTAGTCCACCAGCTGATCCCAAACCAATCGATAATTGCCCAACTTTAACAGATAATAAGCCAACGATTACCCCTATGACTATGCCAAATGCAAAAGTAACCATATCTGTCTCGACTATATTCCGTTCTACATGACCCAGTTTCTCACCGAGCAGATCAACATTCTCCTGTAAGCCCACAACATTTAATATGTCTCCTTTTTTCAATTCATAATCAACTGAGGCAGGTAACTTAATACTGCCATTTTTAATGCTGGTAAGCAAAACACCGAATTCTCTGGCTATGTCCAATTCGCCAATCGTTTTGCCAACCGCGTCTTTTTTAATAACTACAATTTTAGCTGTCTTCGAAGATAGTTCAGTGCTTACATCCGGAGTTATTTCTTCTCCAAATTGTGTACCGACTTTTGTAAAGAATTCAACTGGTGCCACAATACGTAACTCATCTCCAATTCTAAGAAATTCTTCCTGTTGCAATTGAATAAATTCATCATCTCTTTTAACACGAACAATTGATGTCCTATCCCAGTATTTCTTTTTAACCTGAACAATCGGTATTTTTGTTATTCCTTCATTTGTTACTTTATAAATTCTTGCGGATACATTGGTTAATTGCGTTGCCGCTCCTTGTTCATCTGCAGCTTCAAGAGCTTTAGCTTCCTTTTTCAGGTCAATGCCCAGTAATGGCGGAAACAGTTTAATTACTGCTATCAATCCTGCTAATCCAAAAATATATGTTATCGCATATCCGGTAGAAACATTTCCTATCATACCGTCAGCTGTATATCCTTCGGGTGGTTTAACTTGTCCGGACCGGATAGCATCCTGAGCTGAAGCTAAGGTGGGAGAACTGGTTAATCCTCCCGATAACAATCCTGCTGAAGTTCCAGGTTCAAGTGATAATAACTTAGATGCGACAATAGCAATGATAAATCCAGTGGCAGCAATAACTACGGCAAGTAAAAAGTATTTAAGTCCATCTTGCCGAAGCACATCAAAAAATCTTGGACCAGCCTGGAAACCAACAGAAAATATGAACATCGCAAATCCGACGGACTGAACACCTGGATTCATACGAAAGCCATAATGTCCCAAAAATAGACCAGCAAAAAGAACTCCAGCGACGGGTCCAAGAGAGAAACTTCCGATTCGGATATTTCCAATTAGATAACCCACACCAAAAATGAGAAACAACGTAATTACGGGTTGTTCTCTTAAACCCTCTAATAAACGAGTAAATAAACTTATTTCTTCCATTTTCTATTCTTTTAATTACCCCTGCTGCTATATCTGGCCATTTGAATGTTTATAATCCAACTATTAACTTATAAAGTTATATTTGTCGAAAGCAAAAGTAAATACCACTAAGGTGTTATTATCGAAATTAATAATAGACAGTAACTTTTGTACCAATAGCTGAATATTAAATTCTACTTAACCTCTTCCCGGAATAGTATAATATATCCGTAATCGGTAGATAATGTTGTCTGTATGAAACCTTTCGGAAGAAAGGTTCCTGGTATAGTTGTAGCCGATAAAAAAGGAGGTCTTCCAATATGGATTAATCTGATACCCTATTCCAGGTGTAATGCGAACAACGTCGTTGAATACTGTGGCTGTTATCAGGTTCCACCAGAACTTGGCACTGGCACTCAGGAAAAATCCTTTGCCATGTTCCCAGAGATCACCTTTAAACTTAAATACTATGGTAGCCTCATAACTCAATTTCAACCCAAATGAATAATCCCAATCCTTTACTCCCCATTGAAATCGCTGTCCTAATTCAGCATTATGTTGTAAATCCAACCTTTCCCTGTTAGGCCACGTAAGTGTGTATCCCTGGTATGGCGAAATCTCAATTACGTCAGGGAGATCAATAAAAAAAACATAGTAAAAATCAACTCCGGCATATACCCTTTCGTTGTACTTAAGTTTTTTAAATATATTCTTAGGGATAGCGTAAGAAATTTCGGTCGTCGCATATAACTTGTACCATGCCTTGGGATAGATACTTTTTGCTCCAACCTTACCTATTAGATCCACACGTTCTGAGATTTTCCATTTCGGATTAAAATCCAGCCATATCTGGTTATTAACTGTAGATGTATTCGTCTCCTGCGCCGTGAGTACAGGCGATACAAAAAGAAATAATGCGATTATTATGCAGACTTTAAACATAGTCAATAAAATATCTACATTGCTCTATTCCGCCATCAGACTGGTCACAAAAACGAGACTCAAGCCCCAATAACTATTTCTAAATCGCTGTTTTACACCATAATCAAATATGTATTTGCCTCTCAATTGTAACCATCCCGCCCATGGCCATACACCCATCCCAACAGAAAAGGTATTCTTACTATCTCTGCTATCAAGAGTTGTACCCTTCCACCAGTCATCATCTCCCTTATCATCGCTGATTTGCCAGTTATGAGCATTCATAATTTCTATCTCCAGCCAATCATTTAGATATTGGCTGATCCCATATTCCAGGGAAAATCGACTCCCTGCCCACACTTCCGCATCTTTAACCTTTCCATTGATTTCAATTGTTGGTATGATTCCAATCGCAGTTGACCGTTCCATTAAATAGTAGTACGCAGGCACCTGGAACTGATGCGTCCAATATCCTTTTCCAATATTGTCATCTGATCCCGTAGAATACCTTCCTGTGGGTGCATAAAGCGTATACATAAATGCAAGATCGACCTGGGATGAAAAAGACCAGCTTAATCCCAGTGGCATAAAGGACAGGTCACCCCAGCCACCTGCTTTTCCTTCTGCCACAATCGTACTGTCTCTCAATTTTATGGACATGTTAAAATTCGACGAAAAATAGTTTGGGGCAACTGATGCAAGATAAGTTGCCCCACCTAATAATTTGAATTTTGAAGCATAAAAAAGCATTGGAACCGTTGTGAATCCTTTAATTTGAGTATCAAGCTCAAGTGTTCTGGTTCCCAGGCCTGGTTTAAGATTATTAAGATCAATATCCAGACTCCCTACTTTATTTCCATTTTTATCGTAGTAGCCATTACCGTTAATCCAGTAATTATAATTAATTAAATACAGTCCCCCAGGCAGTGATCCCAGATCACGCAGATTTACTAATCCGGGCACATAGGATCCTGTCTGGTAGGGACTGACGAGCTGGGCATGTGCAATGCTGGAAATAATTAATAAAAAAGTAGCTATGCCCGCTTGAAGTTTATTCATTCAATTACCTCCATATAAATTTAAGTTCGCATTTTATTGCGACTATTAACGCCAAAGAAATTTAATTGCAAACTCGAAGTTATAGTTAAAGGGTCTATGCTCACCAATACCAAACCCAGGGCGAATGTAACCACTGATTCCAGATTTAGGAACGATCATGAAGCCCCATTCTACATCGACTTGCGCGAAAGTAACGTTGTTATGGTGGTCAATGATGGGCTGGGGGTTGAATATCAACCAATTCTTTCCTTTCGCCAGAATCCAGACAAAATAAATGTCGATTATGCTTCGGCTGACAGTATTCCCATCAACATTGAATTGGTATTGATAGCCCGGTGCAAAAATACTACGTTTCCCCAATAGATTAAAAAACCCAACAAAGACTACCGGTGCAAGAATGTTACTTCCTGAACCAAGCTTGTCGTGTGAAGCGGTATTGAAGAAGCCTTCTAATCCGGGAGCTACACCCCACTTTTTATTGGCGTATGCGATAGCCATAAAGCGTGCGTCGAAATCACCTATCCCCGAAGTGGTGGAACTTCCCTTGGCTGTATCATTTAAGGTAAGGGTATTGTAATATCCCCTCAAGCGCAATTGGTACCGGCTACCCAAATTGGGTAAAAAGCCTTCACTTTTCCCCAATACATTGGCCATATCACGCCCCAGGGGTACCCTGAGCTCCATTATTGTCCTGTTCTGCGAACCGCCATCATCTTTGAACTGCTGCCACTCATTATATAGCCTATAATCGTAAGTGAAATTAATGGGATTTGTACCGGTATTGTCCTTCTTTTTCACTTCTTCTTGTGCAAAAGCAGTCGCTGTGAAAGCAATTACAAGGAACAGTGATAGAATTCTTTTATTGATCTTTTTCATAGTTATAAGTATTAAATGCTAATCAAATTTTGTCATGGAAAATGGTTTGGGAACCGGATATTGGGCAACTGATTTTTTGTAAGCACCAATAACCTGCAAATAAGGTCCGATTACAAAAGCATTGTCTGCTGCAATATTATGTTGCTCCCTGGGATCTTTAAAAATATTAATTACAATAGGATAGAGATTTGTCTCTGTACGGGCACCAAAGATTCCAGTCATGACCGGATTCCCTTCTGTTTCAATAAATTGCTTTGGATAGATACGGAAATGGTTCCAGCGAACTGCCACAATTTCGTTACCAAGGAAAGTAATCATACTCGTCCTGCTTGAGTTTTCCTGTTTTCCCAAAAAGAAATCAGTCTGGTCAACCCCATCTATGGCCCTGTCAGCAGGAATCTCTGCACCAATTATATTACCCAGAGTGGTGTAGAAATCGTGAATAGACACCATTCCGTTTGAATTACGTGGTGCGATTTTTTCAGGCCATTTTATCATTGCCGGTGTACGCAGCGCCCCTTCTCTTCCATCGCCAAGATCACCAATCCACATACCATTAAAACCACCAATATCCTGAGGCGGACCTGTATTTGGGGAGGCGCCATCATCCGATATCCAAACCACAATGGTATTATCTTCAATACCTGCATTTTTAATAGCATCCAGTATTTCACCTGTTCTGTAATCAAGTTCCATAATGGCATCACCATAGGGCCCTACAGGCGATACTCCGGTAAATTCAGGAGCCGATAAACATGGGTAATGACTGTTTGTAAAGCCTACGTAAAGGAAAAAAGGTTCCTTTTCTTTCGATAGCTCATTAATAAAATCGATAGAGGCATTAGTGATATCAGCTTCGACCTGTTTTCGGTAATCCAGTGTATATTCACGTACCACCTTCATGCCATTTTCAGCATCGCCTTCCCAAATCTTTGGTGCCGTTTTAGCAATGAGTTGTTCGGGCAATCCCATGCGTTCCATATGGCCACGGTAATAACATCCGTCGGAACTGTTCAATACACCTACCCTGTATTCATCGAAACCCTGATTTACCGGTTGACTTTGCTCTTCCTGTCCTACGTGCCATTTTCCTGTAATAGCTGTATTATATCCCACACTCTTGAACAGTTCAGCCATGGTAATTTCTTCATCTTTCAGGGTACTTGGAGTGCCCACAACAACAATTGATCCCAGCCCGCAGCGGTGTGCATAGCGTCCGGTAAGTAACCCTGCGCGTGAGGGTGTACAGCCCGCTTCTGTGATGAACTGAGTGAGTACCAGGCCTTCGCTTTGCAGTTTGTCGAGGCGTGGGGTTGGCATTCCACGGATCTCTCCACCCTGGAAAGCACCGCCAACATCACCGTAGCCTACATTATCGGCAACCATAAAGACTACATTAGGCCTTTCAGTTTTCTGGCCAAATGCCACAACACAGATCAACAGTGCTGTACTGATGGCAACAATGAATTTTCTTAATTGAATTTTGTCTTTCATAATACCTAGCTTTTGGTTAAACATCTATATATTCTTTAGTCTGAACTTTTCTAAAAAGCTTCCTCGATCCCAAAATATATTCCGGTACTTCCATCAAATCCATACCCGATATCCATCCTTAGATTGATCTTTTCCCTCCTGTTGAACTGAAACCTCAACCCGCCTCCAACACTATATTTCAGGGTTTGGAAACTATATGTCAGCAGTTCATCAGAAACATTTCCGGCTCCTCCAAAGAATACAAACCCAAATCTCTTCCAGAAATATTGCCTGTATTCAAGTTGAAGCATCATATATACATTATCACGGTACCTTCCCATAAAATATCCTCGCATTCTTTTTGGCCCTCCAAGGGCAGGTAGTTTATAAAAAGGTGTACCCCCCGAAGCAACTTCAAAAACGAAATTGCTGGCAAATACACGATCGGGTTTAAAAGCCCAGAAATGTTTAACATCTATCTCGAAAACTCCGAATCTAAAGTCACCAATCCCTGGATACATCACAAATTTCATATACTGGTATCCCCCCCGGTTGGGAAAAAATATATTATCTCTGCTGTCCCATACCAGGTCGCCGCCAATCCCAAAGAACTGGCCTCCATTACTGCCTGTAACTTCATCATTTAACAGGTAAGTATTTGAATCCTTATCTACAATCTCCGTATAATTGTAATCCAGGATTAACCCGGATCTGTCAGCCATAAATAGTAGAGGAGGAATCTGGACTGTAATGGCTGCTGTGAAAGTGGTTTTTGTATAGGATTCGGTGCCCGTAGTCTCCGTATCATCACCGATGCCCCAGAATTTATCAACGAAATAGCCATAACTTAATGGCAAGCTGAAAAACAATTTGTTATTAAAGAAATAATACTCATTGTTCATACTGATCTTGTACTGCTTATTGCTGGAATAATAACCACCAAAACCGATCTTGGAAGGATTCACGATTGTGTCTGTTGCTGTATAGAATATGAAAATACCACCTGCTCCTCCCGCAAATTTAGTTTCCGGTGTGTAGAACACATATGGATATGCGTTAAACTTCGATTTGGTCCTTGCCGAATCTGTCAATTCGAAAGCAACCTCTTCAAGCGCATCTTTATCCTGTGCATAAGAAATTTGATTTATGACAAAGAATAATATCGGTGTCATTCTCAAAACGTACTTACATAAATTTTTAAACCTCAACATTTGGAACCTATTTGAAAATTATATATTGAATTACAGTTTTATTTCTTCTTAACTAATTTCATTAGCCTATTTGAAATACATAGTCAGAAATAATAAGTTCATCCATTCATTTTATCCACCCTTAATGCCCACCTGACAGCATCGAGCAAGGCTGTACCATCAACTGGTTTACGAAAAAACCCTACTGCATTGATCTTCTGTGCCATCTTCCTGACTTCCTTGTCATCATCAGCGGATATTACAATAATCGGGATGGCTTTGCACATTGTATGTATTTTATCAATGAGCTCTTCAATAGACATCCCTGGCATTCTAACATCCAGGATCAAACATCCGAACAGCCCGGGTTTAAGGGAGGCAAGAAAATCATTGGCATTTGAAAAAACGTGAACGTCATAAGAAGCAACACGCAACAAGCGTGCAATACCAATCCTTACTGATGGATCGTCATCAACTACAAATACATGTCTTTCTCCTTTCATATCATGAAATTACATTCATATTGCAATGAACACAATACCACCTTAGTGGTATTGACCATATTTGAAAGATAGAGTGTTAATATTTTTGTGCCGGGACTGGCATGTGATGGTGAAAATATGTGTTTGGGTCGTTTTCTACATTTAAAATGCTTCTGTGAAATTAAAGTAGAAACCAAAATTATCTCGACCGACACCAAAATCAAAACGAACATTCATCCGTGGCTGCACTTCAAACCGATAACCTACACCAAAATTGGGCATCCAGTGATTATCCACTTCCTCGATATCTGACAGGATATTACCACATGCCAGCCAGCTTACGAATCCATGTTTTCCACGTTCCTCGAGAGCTCGCTTCTTGAACATATGTCGGTATTCAACTATTGCATATATCATTGAATTGTCACGAAACCGGCCCCAGGTATATCCTCTTAGATCGAATGGAGTACCCAATTGTGACATTTCCGCATAAGGAACATCCTTAGTGGTGAACCGGCCCCTGATATTCCAGGCCAATGTTTGCCCTTCGAGGCTATTAAGTTGATGATATTTACGAAAATCGATATCATATAATTGATAGTTATTGTCTCCGCCCAGCCATCCTCCGTAAAAAACCGCCTGGAACTGGATCAGCATTCCACGGTATGCATTTACGGGAATATCCCTGGAATCGTATTGAAGTATTACACCAGCACCACCATTATAGTTATTTGAACCATATTTTTGATACAATGAGTCAGCCAATACGCCCGGGCTTTCATTTCTGGTTTTGGTCTGGTTAAAATCCAATGCAGGTCCTAAATACAAGTGCTTTTTTAAGCGGAACAGGAAACGTGGATTGACCTGCCACCAGAACCTGTGATAAGCCGTAGTGCTATCGCTTTGGGGAGTATTCAGTCCTTCATCGTAGCCCGCGCCCCAGTAATTATCAGGCATATCCTTAAAATTCAAGTATGCATAGATGCGGATCTTATCCTCTTTCCAGAATGATGTAAGATAAAGCTTACTTACAATTGCTCCGGTGGTTGAAACCCCGAAACTGCCATTCACTGACGATCGCTGGATCAGGCTGTCCTCCCGCTTGGTCTTAAAAGTGTAAAGCCCTCCCACTGCAATGAGGAGTTTTAATTCCGGTGTATAGCCCGGTCCCCCCAAAATCGAAAGGAATCCCCTGCCTTCGTCGATCTTGACCTGCTTAATCGAATCCCTTCGAGCAAGCCACCCTTTTTTCTTTTTTTCATCTTCCTGGGCAAGCAGTTTTGTAGGATTCAATAAGCTCAATCCAAGGATCAGTATCATGATCCTAAAAGCTACCCGGCAGGCCAATAAACTGGTATTTTTTCTCCTATGATTTGTAACCATATCCATGATTTGGTCCTATTATGATGTTTGAAAGATGAAATTACGATAATATTCTCTACCTCACAATTACATTTTAGTGTTACTAAATTTATAAATCTTTGTATAACCGTATTTGATTACTAAACAATACGATGACTGTGTTTATTTTCATCGTATTTGATATAACACTTTAAGGTTATTGCATACTCGTACTAGTGAGTTTAATTTTATCACTATATTAGGTGTGATATACATTTGATTATGAGTGATTCTATCCTTACTTTGATCAACGAAGAACCAGTCCTGTCCATGTTTCTAGTGATCGCTGCAGGCCTGCTGATTGGGAACATCCGCATCGGTGGTTTCAGCTTGGGATCAGTAGTAGGGGTGCTAATTGCCGGATTGGTGTTAGGAAACTTCGGGGTTACAGGCAACGCGGCTATACAAACCCTTGGTATCGTACTTTTTATTTTCTCTGTTGGGTATCAGGCCGGACCCAAATTTATCGAAGCAATCAAAAAAGATGGACGGCGATACTTTATCATATCATTGATAGTTGCTTTAAGCGGTTTTATTACATGTTACCTGGTCTCTAATTTTTTTTTATTGGAGCCCGGATATTCTGCCGGAGTACTTGCTGGATCCCTTACTTCAAAACCAACTCTTGCCGCCTCTCTGTCAACTATTGAATCAGCAAAATATGTGCTGCCAGTTGGTTATAACCTGGAAAACCTTAAGGTGAACATTACAACATCTTATGCAATCACCTATATATTCGGATTTCTAGGATTGATCCTGATCATTCGGTTTCTTCCCGGAATACTGGGCATAGATCTTGTCAAGGTCGCAACAAAGTTGGATGAACAGGAGGGCGCAAGAAGGAGACAAGCTGCATTTTCGCCCAGTGACGTTATAGTAAGGGCCTTGCGAATTGAATCTGAAGAGGTGACAGGTATACCCATGGGGCAGCTTTACAAAAGATTTCCAATGCAGTTTACCATTCAGAAAGTAATCAGAGCGGGTGAATTGATAGAACCGGACCATGACCTTGAATTACAGTTAGGAGACCTGGTATCCATTATTGGGGTTCTGGATGATGAGGCTGTAAAGCATCTTGAGGACAGGCAATTTGGAACCCAGGTAAGGAATCGTGAGTTGCTGAGGTACGATTCAAGATCGGTGAAGATTTGTGTAACGAGAAAACACGTAGCAGGGAAAACTCTAGAAGAGCTTAATACTCCGGTTAATTATGCTTCTTTTGTTTCAAGAGTATCCAGGCTGGGTGTGGACATGGAGGTAACACAGGGCCTTAAGATACAAAGGGGTGATGTAATCGATGTTACCGGTCCCCCGGCCGGACTGGAAGCACTTGGTAAATACCTGGGGTATCTTGAGAAAGATATTGAGAAAACCGACCTGAGCACCTTCTCATGGACCATTGTACTGGGGATCCTGCTTGGAGCAATAAGCATCAGCATTCTAGGAGTGAAGGTTGATATTGGGTTGGCAGTAGGATTGTTGGGTATGGGCATCCTGGTAGGATATTTAAGGTCTGTCTTCCCAATATTTGGACGTGTGCCTGAAGGGGCCAGGTGGATATTTACTGAATTGGGCTTACTCCTTTTCATGTCAATTGTGGGATTACAGGCAGGATCAGGACTTTTAGAGTCCATCCAAAACAGTGGGTTGAAATTATTATTATCCAGTTCACTGGTAACCATCATCCCCTTCTCGATGGCATATATTATAGGGATCAAAGTATTCAAGATGAATCCCCTGATGTTGCTGGGAAGTATAGCCGGTTCCATGACTCACAGTGGTGCTCTCAATGTTTTGAACAGGAGCTCAGAAAGTGAAATTGCTAATATCGGGTATACGGGTGCGTATGCTTTTGCAAATGTTATACTCACACTTGCAGGAGCATTGATAGTATTGTTTTAGTCTTTTACTATGGAGTTGAAGAAGATAAAGTAATTATTGTTTCTTGTTCTTTTTGATGATGTCCCTGTATTCTGCATGGATAGGAAATGGATAATGAAAGTCCTGTGTCTGATAAATTAAAAAAGAAATGTAACCTATAGTGCTGTAACACTGAATTTCGGCTTTGTGGCAAGCTTCATGATTACTAAGAGGAAAATTATACTGCTTAAATTGACTATAATCACCGGGGGCATCAGCAGGATTAAGGTTCAGGTTCTAGAGAGAAATCATAATAGGTCGACTATTCAGGTATATATTTCTGTTCAGTAACGATTTTTATTAATTGATCAGATGTTAAGGTCTTATTCACATCCAGGCCATTAATAAGAGAAATAAGTGTTATGTCCAGAACACCAGTTGATCTTTCATTCAATTCATTTAATGTTTCACTTTCCCTGGCACTAACAATTTTTAACTTATGTACATTAACTCCATAGCGTTCATCTTCGGTCAGGGTACGCAAGCTTAGTGCTGATGTTCTCAGATCAGGTTCAAGGGATTTTGGAGCTATTCCTATCAATTTAAAAATTTTATTATCCATGTTCAACCACAGGATATGGATATACATAATAATATCTCCTGATTGATCCTCAAGACTTATGAGGTATCCAGAATTTTCGTTGACAGTTCGGGGCTCTGACAGAGCAGGTTTTATGCCATGTGATTTCTCCAGGTTTTCTTCAAATTTCATGGCATGCTTCTCTGGTGATAAAGATGGGTCTTCCAATCCAACAAAGATGGCACCTAGCTGGTCTTTTTGTACCGCACCAACTGCAATCGACTGGTTGAAACATTCCCATTCATCAGGGAAATTAATGGAGAAGTTCAGGTCAGGATGAATAAATACCTCTTCCCTGAATATTCCCTGGCTGGGATTTAGCCCAACGACAAGCCCACTCAGCGGAACAGGAAAATCACCAGAAACCTTTTCAGTCTCTGTCCATTCCAGTTTTGATGATTTCTTTTCAATCCTTCTTACCCGGTCTGGGGTGTAGGGATGATAATCGAAATAACTTTTCTGCTCTGCTTCATCTGTTATCTGTTCAATAGTATATGCCAGTCGCTCAAGAATGATCCCCAGGGCCAACGGATCATAGCCTGCCTTGCCAGCCAGTTCGGCACCCTTCTTGTCTGCTTCAGTTTCATGACTCCTGCTGTAGGATGCAAGGAACAACTTATTGCTGGTTGTAAGAGGGGAATTCAGCATGGTGCCAAGATCTTTATCAACTACTGTACCAACAATATTACCAGGTAGTTGAAGCAGTCCGGGGAGTATACTGCCACGCATTTGTTTCACAGAATGCCTTTCAGTAACATGGATGATCTCATGTGCCAGGATCCCGGCTAATTCATCTTCCGTATTAATCAAGGCCAAAATTCCCCTCGTAACATATATATAACCTCCCGGGAGAGCAAAGGCATTCGGGATGTGGGTATCTGCAATATAAAAATTGAAGTCAAAGGGATTTTTCTCAATTTCATTCACCAATCGGGTGCCAACATTACTGACATATTCGTTCATTTCTTTATCCACGTAAAGCCCCATCAGTGCTTCTACAACTTTTGCATTTTCAGCACCAATATTTTTATCATATTCAATGCTTTGACAATATGAAGGGTTAACTACTACAAACGAAATTGTAATAATTGAAAAGATAAACTTGTGGATACTCCCAATAGAATTCATCGTTAAGTATTATTTAAAAATAGTAAAATCATATCACAATCGTAACAATATTCAGTAAAATTACGATAAGATAATAGTAATCACAATAACCTTTTAGTGGAATGCTGCAATTCGGTGGAGAAGTTGGGGTTGGTTTAGTAATCTCCTTTTATGATGGCAGATTTGATGCCCGTCTTTTCACATAATCTGACCAGCTGCGCAACGGACACTATTTTGAGTTTTTGCATCAGGCGTCCCCTGTGAACTTTAACTGTCTCTTCAGAAATCGACATTTCAGCTGCTATCTGTTTGTTGAGGATTCCTGTGATCACATAGGTCATCACTTCATATTCACGTGGGGTCAGGGATTGGATGTTCTCTACGAAACCTGAGTACTCTTCTCGAATAGTCCTTAACTCCCTGTCTTTAGCCAGGGCACGTTGTACAGCTTCAAATAATTCGGATGCATCAACAGGTTTTGTTAGAAAATCTACAGCACCTTTCTTCATGGCCTCAACGGATGTAGGCACATCACCATGTGCAGTAAGGAATACGATAGGCATTTCACATCCTTGCTCTATTAACTTTTTATGGAGCATCGGGCCGCTTATGTCCTTCATTTTTACATCAAGGATCAAACAACCTTTTCTATCACAATTACCAAATTCCAGAAAATCACTTGCTGAGGCATAAGCTTCAGTATGCATTCCAGCAGAATTTAAAAGACGCATCAGTGCTTTTCTGACAGATGGGTCATCATCAACGATATATATTATCGGTTCATTCATCTTAAGTGGTTTTAGCTGGTATTGGAATAGAGAATCCCACTGTTGCCCCCCCTAGCTTATTGTTCCTGGACCACATTTTTCCTCCATGAGATTCGATTATTGAATTGCTGATTGCCAGCCCCATCCCTGTTCCGCCGGGTTTCCAGGTAACCATAGGTTCAAAAATATGGTCAATCTTATCGGAATCGATGCCAATACCTTTGTCAGTTACTGCAATATTTACAAAGGAACCGTCTTGCACTACATCAATCCGGATAACACGTTCATCCTTTTCTATTTTTTCCATGGCCTGTATACCGTTCTGTATAAGATTTACAAGCACCTGTTGTATCATAACCTCTGTCCCATTAACTACTGGTAATGAAGGTGGACAATCGATATTTATCTTGGTATCCTGTATAATAAGTTCACTGCGTAGCAATTGCAGTGTATCTTCAACCAACATGCAAACATCAAGCGGATTGAACTCTATTTTTTGTTCCCGATACAATTCCCGAAGATTATGAATAACCGATCCGGCACGTTTTGTATCATTTACGATATCTGTCAGGATCTCATTCAGTTCTTGTTTATCCCACTTATCTTTATTAATCATCAACTGAGCAGCCTGTGCGTTACTTAATATTCCGGTCAAGGGCTGATTGAGTTCATGGGCTATTGAACCGGTTAACTGCCCCATACTTGATGCACGATCTAAACGAGCTAATGATTCTCTTTGCTGTTGTGCATCTCGCTCGGCCTGTTTAATATCCGTTAAATCCTTGTTAATAATAACTACAAATTCTACTTCCCCCTTGGCATCTTTAACCGAATGCAAATGAGTTTGAATCGTCCGAGTTTGAGCTTCTATATTTTCCAATCCCAAATCCTTTATCGTGCGATTCCCTTCGTAATCAATTGGTGGCATAATTATGGACTCTCCCTTGAAAGCTCTTTCCACCATTGGTGAAAGGCCGAGACTCTTAATCTGCTTGTCGGTAAAATAGTTATAGTTCGCAATCACCACGGCCATCTCTTCGTCGCTAAGATCCCATAGCTTCTTAAATGCAGTATTTACCTGGTCAATTTTCCCGTCAGGCTTATAAATTGCAATACCTAAAGGAGAGGCCTCCATTAGAATCTGGAAATCATCTTTGCTCTTTCTCACCATTTCCCCTGCATTTTTGAGCTCCGTGATATCCAAATAGGTATTTACGATAAAAGCAATATTACCTTCACTGTCCAGTACCGGGTATAGTTGAGACTGTATCCAGGGCGAAATTAGTTCTTCTAGGATCATTATATCGAAATCTTCCTTGGTCTGGCCCGTATCATATTTTATTGGAGGCAATACAATGTGTTTCCCTTTAAATGCCTCCTTTACCTCGTCCATGACTCCCAATTTTTCGAGTTGTGGATCGGTAAGCATATTGTATTTATCAATAGTCTCGGCTGCTTCCGTGTCATTAACCCCCCAGAGTGTCTTCCAAGCACTGTTTATAACCATGATCCTTCCGTCAGGTGACAGGATCTCCATGGCCAGCGGTGATTGTTCCATCAACTGCCGGAATCGTTCTTCACTTCTTATTAACTTGGCTTCTGCTTCCTTTAAGCGGGTAATGTCGGTTATTATGGCAAGAGTTGCGGGTTCATTATTCCAGGTTACCAGTGCAGAGCTGACGAGAACGTGTTTCTCCTTTTCATCCTTTGTTATGATGCGTACTGAATAGCTATTTTTTGCCTTATATCCGGATAACCTTGCCTTGTATTCACTCCCCACCCTTTCCTTATCATCAGGATGAATTAATTCAGAGAATTTCATGGAATAGATTTCTGCAATTGAATATCCGGATAATTCTGTGATCCTGGAATTACAATACTTAACTACTTCATCCTGTGCAATTACGATTGTATCATACGAATTCTCAAAAACCAGTCGTAATCGCCCTTCGCTCTCCTTTAACGTCTTGATTTCTTTTTCCAGACTGGCTATGCTTTTTGTCAGTTCGGTTGGGCTCTTATCAGCCAGTTTTTCAAGGTTCTGCTTCATTTCGCCCATCTGCATATGCGTCTTCACACGGGCCAGGACTTCTTGTTCCTGGAATGGTTTTAAGATGCAGTCTACACCTCCGACTTCGAATCCACGGACCCTGGAATCCAGGTCATTCTCAGAACTAATAAAGATTACAGGAACCTGCTGTGTTCTCTTGTCTTTTTGCAAACGCATGCAAAACTCGAAACAATCCATCCCGGGCATATTTACATCCAGGAGGATCAAACCGGGTGGCTTCTGGGTCGCAGTCTCAAGAGCAATTTGAGGACTTTCAGCCCAACGGATCTGATAGCCTTTTTTATCCAACAGTTCAAATAGTAACTGAAGGCTGGCATCTTGATCATCTACAATTAAAATGTCTGAATTAAATACTTGCTTAGCCAAAGGGTATTTTTTTATCTATGCGCAAAATACAAATTATTACCAAAACCTCCTGTTAATTTATGATGCTTCAGAATGTGGAATCACCAATAGTGTCTAGTATCAATAATGTGTTGATGATTTGAGAACAAATGCCGCATTTGTGAGGCATTATTAATGAGGAAGATATTGGAAAGTTGATAGCTTGCAGTTTGTACTAAATAGCAAACCTCGTGCCTTGGGCTGTTTAGGAGTACCGTTCTATTTTTTGATTACTTTTTTAGAATAACAAAGATTACCAGAGATGATGGATACAATATAAACGCCGGGATCCAAATCATTGTCATTCCATGTTATCTGGTGTTCCCCTTTCCTCAGTTCATTGTTAATCAATTCCTTCATTATCTTTCCCTCAATGTTATAGATAAAAAGCCTTGTATGGACATTTTCCGTCAGGCTGAAACAGATATTCACCTCATTTGAAAAGGGATTGGGATAAAGCTCAATGGTTTCTTGTCCAGTAATGGGGGTCTCATTCACTCTAACAGATCCTGCTGGGATGAACTCTACTGTATCAGCACTGAAATTAGGGACCGCCAGCACATTATTCATCCTATTATAGAATATATCCGCCGGATCGAAGTGGCCACTCGTAAATACCTCCGGGGGATTCGTAAATGCTGCATCATAGCGGTATACTTTGTCTTGGCTCCACGAAGAGAAATAATAGTTACCATCATTATCGATGGTCAGGCCATCGATAGAACTGATACCGGTTTCCACAACTGTGGTCAGGCTCAAATTACCAAGGTCAACAGCTAGTATTGGCCTTCCGACCAATAAACAATTCAATACCAGCAATCTGTTGTTTGGTTCATCAAATAATATCCCGTTTGGATAGCCCAAGCCGGAATCGATCATGGTAGAATATGTCATGTCACTCATGTGGACTTTAAATATTTTGTTAGCATCACAATCTGTTATATACAGGTTACCCGAATTATCTGAGGTGATATCATTGAGTAATTGTTTCTCAGGGATATCTACATGAAATACGATTTCAGCGCTCGACAGCAGAAATCCCACAATCCCTGAATATGGCCCTTCATTAGATGAAACAAACAGCGTATCGCCAACAATGTGTAATCCCAGAGTGTATGTCAGCTCCGTATTAAAATAACTCTGCTGACCATTACTGTCAATCTGGATGATCTTTCCATTTCCACAATTTGATACCAGATAACGATTATTTGATTCATCATAAACCACGCTTTCTGGATTGTTAAGCAGATTATTCCCAATAAAAACTTCACCCCAATCATCCGCTTCATAGTAGGTGATTAGGAGTGAATTGTTGTTCTCATTATATGTAGGATAAACAATATTGGCCCCTTGAAAAAACATTTCTGGGTCTCCATTGAAGTCGGGATAGAATTTATAGATACCAGGCAAATAGTAGCCAGTGATATAATAGTTTCCAAACATGTCTTTAGCAATCCCATCAATACCATTTAGGTTAGTGGATTTAAGGGTTGAAACTGTTGAATCAGTGAGACTGACAGCAAGTATTGATGTATTTGCCTGATCCAAACAAACCAATAATCTGTTTTTCTCGGGTTCATAAAGAAGGCCATTAGGCTCATCAATCCCGCCTCCTTCTGCAAAGATCCAGTATTCCTGGGTTTTTGGATTTATCTTAAAGATCCTGGTTCCGAACCTCTCAGAAGTATAAATGAACCCCGATGAATCTGATACAAAACTTGAAAGGTGTTGTACACCCAATATATTCAAATTCATTACCATTTCCCCGGTTCCCAAATCATACCCGCGAACAGTGCCGCTTGGATAAGGCCCTGATCCATAAACAGTATCACCTATTATATGCATTCCATCAACCATGCCTGCATTTTCAACAAAATAGCTTTGGCTCCCCAGGCTATCTATGGCAACAAGATCACCTCCGCTTCCCCAATTTGAAACCAGATAACGATTGTGTTGTGAATCTATAACTATTTTTTGTGGATCATTAAGCAGGTTCTGGGCATTAGAAAAAAATGCCAGGAGTATGAGTATGCTCAAAGTAATTATTCTATTCATAATCTTGGGTTTTAGGTGCAAATCAAAATTGTGTATTATTTTTAACTCTGAGGTGTTTCAAAATATTTATCATTAATAAAAATAGAGTCATATTTATAATTTTGGAAGAGGAAATTGACAAATGGCAGGTTTGGGAATGCTTTCAACTAATTTGGGCGAATATATTTAACCATTTTGAAAAAAACTTATTTTGCAGCCTGGGAATTGGGATTTAAAAAAGGGTTCTCATCTCCTGAGGAGGTCGATAATCACTTAATATTGGTATTATATTGCACCCAAAAAAATAGAAATACTGATTTCAATCAGATCAATTGCATTTGTTTTCTTAATTTGCCTACTCTTCACTTCCTGCAATTCTCATAGTTCAAAATGTCAACCCCAATCAGAAAAGAAAAATGAAGAATAAATTTTGTCAACATTGACAAAATTGGCCTAGAAAAAATCAGAAAAAGTTTTAAGAAAGATAACTAACGGAGCCTGTCCTGAGCTTGTCGAAGGGCCCAACACCCAAAACTTTATTATCCTCACTGATGAGTA
>Ga0209692_10002790_pt1 | contig 18112 bp, 20 predicted proteins | sample tdDd472_FD_187129 | JGI IMG/M metagenome (GOLD analysis project Ga0209692, IMG submission 187129) | Marine sediment microbial communities from the Atlantic coast under amendment with organic carbon and nitrate - tdDd47.2 (SPAdes)... | ecosystem: Environmental > Aquatic > Marine > Coastal >...
TACCTGCCGCCCCTGCTGATCGTCCTGCTCACCGTGGGGCTGCGCTGGCTCCGCGTGGATCACGGGCTGCCCGCCTTCGAGGAGGAGGCCCTGCCCTTCCGCAAATCCTTCGCCCTGTGGGGCTGGGAAGGTGACGGTTGGCACGCCAATCCCCACTACTTCAACTATCCCTCGCTCACCCTTTATCTGCAGCATCTCGGGCAGTGGGCCCACTACCTGTGGGGCACCCTCACCGGACAGTTCGCCTCCCGCGCCGACTACTGGCTCAGCTACATCATCGACCCCACCGCATCGGTGATCCTGGCGCGCCTCATGGGGATCGCGGCCGACACCGCCGCCGCCCTGGCCGTCTGGAAACTGGGGGAGCGCTGGCACCGCGGCACCGGTTTGATGGCCGGCCTGCTGACGGCTCTGGCGCCCACCCTCGTGCGCACCGGCAGTTCCGTCTACACCGACAACCCCATGGCCGCTCTGGTCCTGTGGTCCCTGGTGATGACCGTTCTGTGGCGCGACGGCAAAGCCCCCCGTCACCTGGTGGCCGCCGGGGTCCTGGCCGGTCTGGCCGCGGGCGCGAAATACCCCGGCGCGGTGGTCCTGCTGCCCCTGGGATACGCCCTGTGGGCCGAGTTGGGCTGGCGGCACGGCCTGCGGCTCTGGCTCGGGGCCTCGCTTTTGGCGGGCGGTGTCTTTTTCCTGAGCAGCCCCTTCATCCTGCTGGATTTCCAGGCCTTCTGGCACGACTTCACCTTCGAGCGCGCCCACATGGCTGAAGGTCACCTCGGCACCGGGGGACAGCTGTCCCATTTCCGGGTTCTGGACACTGTGCGTTGGAACCTGGGCTGGCTTCTGGCCCTCCTTTTGGTCCCGGGCCTGCTGGCCCCTCTGACCCGATGGCAGCCCCGACTGGCGGCTTTCTGGGACCGTCTGGGGCTGACCCAGCCGGCCGGCGCGTCTATCGTGATGTGGTACGTGGTCATCAGCGGCGCCATGCTCGTGGGCTTTCGCATGTTTTCGGAGCGATACCTGGTGGCGCTCATTCCCCTGCTGGCCCTGGTGGCGGCCAAAACGGGCCTGGACCTGGCACGGCGTTGGCTGCCCGAACGAACGCCCTGGCTGATCTGGCCGGTGGCCGCGGCATTGCTCGTCGGACCGGTGCTGGCCGGCACCCAGGCCGCCCGCTCCACCGGATTGACCACCCGGACTCTGGCCCAGCAATGGATGGAATCCAACCTGGGGGATGACGTGCTGATCGTTCAGGAGGGTTACGGCGCCACCGTGCGCACCTTCGACGAACAGCAGGTCACCCAGCGGCACCCCATGTTCACCGAGGCCTCGCCCGACCTCCAGGCGCGTTATGCGGAGCAGCCCGTGTTCCGGTCCGTCTCCATTCCCATGGTGGCCAGCGGATCGTTGGTGGTGCATGTGCGTGAAGGGGGACAGAGCCGCCCGTTGGTTGTCTGGCCCCGGGGGACCGATGCCAACGAAATCTTCTACTACCGCGAACTGTACAAGGGCGCTGACTTTTTCGTCACCTCGTCCGCCATGAGGGCGCGCTATCTCCAGGAGCCGGACCGCTTCCCCCGGCAAATGGCGCTCTATTATTGGCTGAGTGAAGTGGGCAAGGTGGCCGTGGCCTTCGCGCCCAGGGGGCCGGTGACCGGCCCCAATCTCACCGTTTACGACCTCCGCGACCAGTACCTGCCGCCCGGTGAATTCCCACCCCTGTTGTGGCTCGACAGCCTGCCCGAGGCGTTCCGCCGCGACCTGGCCGATCGACTGGGTGGGGGCGTCACGCCGGAAACTATTCCGCCCGATGTCTGGCCCGGTGTGCTGGGTGATCCCTACGCCCGCTTCATTCAGCCCTTCCAGTTGAAGATGGCCCGCAACCTGGCCGACCTGGGCAACCTGGAATCGGCCGTGGCCTACGCCGAGGCCATCGTGGCCATGAACCCCAGCCACGCGCCGGCGGCCAACCTGGGTGCCTGGTGCGCGAACAAACTGGGGCGACCGGCTCAGGCCGCAGACCTGGCCCGACGATGCCTGGAGGCGGGGCCAAAGCCCGCTCAACTGACCAAAAATCTTCAGTGGTATGTTGACCGGGGGCGGAATTAGCGACAAGCCGGGATGTGCTGATGTGTGGCCCGTCCTGGCAACCGTTGCTCATTATCAATTCCCGTGATAAGCTTCTTTTCATGATTCGCTGTTCATATTTTCTGGAGGCATGTCATGAAACACATATTTTTTCTATGCACCTGCTTTTTCCTCGTCAACTCCGCCCTGGCTGTCTTTGATCCGGGCGACAACCTTTTGGGCTTGTACCTGGATCAGAATGCGGACGTGATCTGCGGTCCCGCTGCACAAACCCCCCTCTACGTGATCCTGACCAACCCCACCTACCCCGAAATCAACGGCGTTGAATTCGGGGTCGACGTGATAGGTGGCCCGCTCTACGTTCTGTCCATGGAATGGCCTGAGGAGGCTGTGGCCATTGGGTCCTTCGCCGACCAACGAGGGGATTGGGCCTGCGGCTTTGCCCCCCTTCCCACCACCGCAACCACTTTGGTCTGCTCAATGCTGATTCTGCCCCTCGGTCCGGCCACTATCATAATCGGCGCCAATGCCATTCCTTCGGCCAGTCCAGATCAACCCTGTATCCTGGTGTCAGGGGCTGTAACGGAAGTTGGCTTACCCACCTATTGCAATTATGTGTCTTATGGTAGGTTCGGCTGCTGTGAGGTCCCAACCAGGAAAACGTCCTTCGACCACCTCAAGAGCCTATATCGTTAGGTTCCAGCCTCAGCCAGAGGCCTGGGAATAAAAAGAAGGTCGGCGTAAACACCGACCTTCCATCAAACTATAATACAAGCTCTTTGGAGCGGGCTACGAGACTCGAACTCGCGACCCTCAGCTTGGGAAGCTGATGCTCTACCAACTGAGCTAAGCCCGCTCCAGGATGGGAAATCTAAATCCCCGCCCCACTTAAAGTCAACCCCTTGGTTGCGCCTTCGCCCGGTCTGTGGTTTCGTGTCCCCATGATTATGCTCATCCGCGCCTTCCCGGCGCCCCTAAACCAGCTTTACGAGTGGCGCATCGGCGACACCATCACCCACCTCGACGGGGAACCCCTCGAGGACATTCTCGATCTCTATTACTACACCCCCGAGGCCGAGCGCACGGTGCTGACCATCAAGCGTCAGAGCGGCGACCGCGAACGGGTGGAGATGGATCCCGAGGATATCGTCACGGTGACGGGCTGTTTCGCCCCCATGGAGTTCAAGACCTGCGCCGCCAAGTGCGTCTTCTGTTTCATCGACCAGAACCCCAGTGGTATGCGCGACCAGGTTTACGTGAAGGATGAGGACTACCGCTTCAGCTTCCTTTACGGCAACTACATCACGTTGACCAGTCTGGGCAAGCGCGGCCTTCAGCGCATCGTCGAGCAGAAGATGTCGCCGCTCTTCGTGAGTGTTCACGCCACCGACATCGATGTGCGCACCCGGATGCTGGGCATCAAACGCCGCATCGACGTGATGGACCTCATGCGCCAACTGGGGGATGAGGGCATCATGCTGCACACCCAGGTGGTGCTCTGTCCCGGCTGGAACGACGGCCCCGTGCTTCAGCAGACCTTCGATGACCTGTTGACCCTGGCCACGCACCGCGATATGGAGCAGCCCTCCGGCGTGCGCAGCATGGCCATCGTCCCGGTGGGCCTGAGCGCGCATCGTGAGGGCCTGACCAAACTGGATCCGGTGACCCCGGAAATCGCCCAGGCCGCCATCGACCAGGTGCACGCCTGGCAGAAGCAGGCCCATGCCACCCTTGAATACAACCTGGTCTACCTCAGCGACGAGTTCTACCTGCAGGCCGGCCAGCCCTTCCCGCCCACCGAAAGCTACGACGACTTCGCCCAGGTGGACAACGCCATCGGCCTGACGCCGCGGCTCCGCGAAACCTGGCAGGAAGACCTGCAGTGGGCCGTGGATGAAGGGAATCTGCCCAAGCGCCCGCTCACGGTGCTGACCAGCCACCTGGCCGCCCGGGCCTGGCAGCGGGAATTCACGCCGGTTCTGGAAGCCGCCGGCGCCCCGCCGGTGGAAGTCATCGGCGTGGAGAACACCTTTTATGGCCTGAGCGTCACGGTGGCCGGGCTCATGTCCGGAGCCGACCTGCGCGGGGCCCTGCTTAACCTTCCCGCCGAACCCGTGCGCGACGTGGCCCTCAGTCCGCGGGTTTTCAACAGCGACGGCCTGACCCTGGACGGCCTGACCCTGGACGACCTGGCCGCCGGCCAGCCCCACCGTGTGCACGTGGGTGAGGAAGAGGGCTTTATTGCTTTCTGGACGCAATTGGGCTAGTTTCGGGGCATAAACCACTTGCAGACTATTCGCTAACTTATGGCAGGTTTTTCTCTTGGCACTGCGAACCGTCGCCATCATCGGGCGCCCCAATGTGGGCAAAAGCACGCTGTTCAACCGCATCCTCGGTGAGCGGCGTTCCGTCGTGCATGAAAGTGCCGGCGTGACCCGTGACAAGATCAGCGAACTGACCGACTGGGCCGGACATGCCTTCATGCTCCTGGATACCGGCGGCATCATTCCTCACGGCGAATCCGTGAGTGAATTCGACAGCATGGTCACCGAAATCGCCCGCAATTCCATCGACGAGGCCGACGTGGTCCTCTTCCTGGTGGACGGCAAGGTGGGGCCCATGGCCTGGGACGAATCCATCGCGCGGGACCTCCGCAAGAAGAAGGTTCCGGTGGTGCTGGCGGTGAACAAGCTGGAGAAGGAGTCCGAGCAACTGGCCGTGCACGACTTCTACAGCCTGGGCCTGGGCGAACCGTTCGGGATCAGCGCCCTGCACGGCTACGGGATCGGCGATCTGCTGGATCTGGTGGTCGAGGGCTTCCCCAAGCAGGAGGTGGAGCTGCCCTGCGACTGCAAGGTCGCCATCGTCGGGCGCCCCAACGTGGGCAAATCCTCCCTCCTGAATCTTCTCACCGGACGCAACGACGCCCTGGTCAGCGAGATCTCCGGCACCACCCGCGACTCGGTGAACACCGACCTCAAGTGGCACGGCAAGACCATCCGCCTGATCGACACCGCCGGTCTGCGCCGCAAGTCCCGGGTGAAGGAAGCGGTGGAGATTTTCAGCAACATGCGCACGGTGAAGGCCCTGGAGCAGTGCGATATTGCCGTTTTCATCGTGGACGCTTCGGTTGGGGCCGTGACACAGGACTCCAAGATCGCCGGCCTCATCCACGACTCGGGCAAGGGCGCCATCGTGGTCTTCAACAAGTGGGACCTGATCCCCGAAAAGAAGACCAACACCCACAACGAGCACTGGGAAGAGTTCCTCCGCGACGTGCCTTTCCTGACCTACGCGCCCTGGTTCACCACCAGCGCCGAGTCCCGTCAGCGTTCGGGGAAGATCCTCGAGACGGTCTGGAACGTGCATCAGGAACGGCAAAAACGCATCCCCACCAGCGAACTCAACGCCTTCCTGGAAAAGGTCATGCAGTACCAGCTGCCCCGCGCCCACGGGGGCGGCCTTGGCAAAATCTACTACGCCACGCAGATCGAGAGCGCTCCGCCCACGATCCTGCTGTCCGTGAATGAGCCCAAGTTCTTTGCGCGCAACTATCTGCGCTTTCTCAACAACCAGATCCGGAAGGAATATGGCTTTACCGGCAACCGGATCTTTGTGAAAATGAAGAAACACTGATCGACACCCTGACACGGGTTTGGAAAAGGACCGTCCATGTTTGTCATGCTCTTTCTGGTGGTGGCCTTCGCTCTGGGATCCATTCCCTTCAGTTTCATCATCGCCAAGCAGGTCAAGGGCATTGACCTGCGCAAGCACGGTAGCGGAAACCTGGGGGCCACCAACGTCTTTCGCACGCTGGGCCCCTGGTGGGGCGGCCTCTGCCTCTTCCTGGACATGGCCAAGGGCGCCCTGGCCGTGCTGCTGATGACCTTCCTGGTGCGCACCTGGGACCCCGGTGCCCCCACGCCACTGAACATCACGCCTGACCTGTTCCGGATCTTTGCGGGCTTCCTGGCCGGCCTGGGCCACACCTTCAGCCCCTTCGTGAGTTTTCACGGAGGCAAGGGCGTGGCCACCACCGGCGGGGCCTTCGCGGTGCTCGCACCCTGGGCCGTCCTGGCCGCCACCGTCGGGTTCCTGGCCGTGCTGGCCACCACCCGCATCGTGTCCCTGGCCAGCATCACGGCCGCTTCGGTCCTGCCCGTGGCCGTCCTGTTCTTCGAGATCAAGGACCCGCCCGTGTCCAAGACCATCATCGTCTTCGTGGCCCTGGCCTGTGGCTGGGTGATCTTCAAACACCGGGGAAACATCGCCCGCCTGCGGGATGGGACAGAGTCCCGGATATCCTCGGGCAACGGCGACGCGCCCGAAACAAAGGACTAGACCATGAAAGCGGCTATCCTCGGCACCGGCAGCTGGGCGTCGTCCTTCGGCCGCCATCTGGCCCACAAATGGGAACGCGTGGTTTTGTGGGGCATCGAAGAGCGCCAGGTCAACAGCATTAACCAGACCGGGACCAACCCCGACTTCCTGGGGGACATCACCCTGCCGGCCAACGTTCGGGCCACCCTCGACCTCGACGACTGCCTCCGCCAGGCCGACATCCTCTTCATCGTCGTACCCAGCCAGGCCGTCCGGCCTGTCATGCAGAAGGTCCTGGAGTCCAAGGCGCTGCCCCAGGGGGCGCCCATCATCAACATGGCCAAGGGCTTCGAAGTTTCCAGCCTCAAGCGGATCAGCGAAGTGATTCAGGAGGAATTGGCCACGGCCGGCGTTCTGGACGATCATGGTGTCGGGGTCCTTCTCGGCCCCAGCCACGCCGAGGAAGTGGCCTTGGAGCAACCCACCGCCGTGGTGCTGTCCGGCTGCGGAAAGGCCGATTGGGCCCACTGGCAAACCTGGATCGCCGGCCCCTTCTTCCGGGTGTACACCAATCCGGATACCGCCGGCGTGGAAATCGCTTCCGGATTCAAGAACATCATCGCCCTGGCGGTCGGCATGGCCGATGGTCTGGGGGCGGGGGACAACACCCGCGGCACGCTCATGACCCGCGGCATGATCGAACTGGCCCGCCTCGGCATCGCCCTCGGCGGTCGTCAGGAAACCTTCTTCGGTCTGGCCGGCATCGGCGACATGATCACCACCTGTATCAGCCACCACTCGCGGAACCGCAACTTCGGCGAGGCCATCACCAAGGGGGAGAAAACCCCCGAGGAGATCCTGGCCAGCGCCATCCAGGTTGTGGAGGGCGTGCACATGACCAAAGCTGCCTTAAAGTTGAGCGACAAGCTAAACGTCGAACTTCCTATTACCAAACAGGTTCATGATGTGCTATTCTCCAGAAAACCCCCGCGGCAAGCCATGCGGGAATTGATGGAGAGGGAGCTGCGACCCGAACTGGATTAAGCCATGGACAAGACGTACCCCAGCAAACTCTATTACTCGATCAGCGAGGTGGCCGAGATCACCGGGATCAAGGCGCACGTGTTGCGGTACTGGGAGAGCGAGTTCCCCAGTCTCAAGCCCAAGAAGACGCGCAACGGCAGCCGCCGGTATCGTCAGGCCGACATCGAGGAAGTGGAGGCCATCCGGCGTCTGCTTTACGACGAGGGCTTCAAGATTGCCGGGGCCCGCAAGCAGCGGAAGGTGGAGCGGCAGCAGGCCAAGGCCCAGCAAACCGGGCAGAGGCCCCAATTGGCTTTGGGCTTCAACGCCCTGAGCGACACGGAACGCTTAACGCTGGTTCAGGGTGAACTGAAGTCGGTGCTGGAAATGATCCGGGATCTCAAAATCGGCGCCGCCGAGCCCAAGAAGGCCAAGGGCAAGAAGATGGAAGCGAAGGGCTGATATTTTGCCCATTTGCTCCTTGTCCAACCGGGGGGCGGGTATTACATTGTGCCCTCGGAAATTCCCCCAGCCGGCCGCAGGGTCGGCGGATAGAGATTGGTCGGGGCGTGGCGCAGTCCGGTAGCGCACTTGCATGGGGGGCAAGGGGTCGGAGGTTCAAATCCTCTCGCCCCGACCACTTTTAAAACCGCCAGCCACCCCCGTCGGGTGGCTTTTTCATTGCCTGCGGCCCCTGCCGCCCCTTATGCTTCCCCGCGCCATCCTTTCACCCGCACACAGGGAAAATTCATGAGCTACGGCGCCATCCTGCCTGCTTTGAACGCCGCGCGTTTTCTGCCCGACGTGATTCGCGACATCGAGACCGCCCAGCCCGGCCTGCGGGTGTTGGTCGTGGACGACGGCAGCACCGACGGCACCGCCGAAGCGGCCCGCGCCGCCGGCGCCGACGTCATCGTCCACAAGGTGAACCTGGGTAAGGGGGAGGCCCTCAAGACCGGCTACCAATGGGCCCTGGACCAGGGCGTGGACTGGGTCTTCACCCTGGACAGCGACGGCCAGCACCTGCCCTCGGAAATGCAGAATTTCATCGACGCGGCCACTCCCGGTGACCTGGACGTTATCGTGGGCACCCGCATGGCCCAGACCGACAACATGCCCTGGATCCGGCTCAAGACCAACCAGTTCACCAGCTGGGTCATCAGCCGGCTGGCCGGTCAGCCCATTCCCGATTCCCAGAACGGTTACCGCCTCTACCGCACCGCCTGTCTCAAGGGCGTCAAACTCAAGACCAAGCGGTACGATTCCGAATCGGAAATCCTCGTCCGCCTGTCCCGCCGCGGTTTCCGTATCGGGTCCGCGCCCATCACCACCGTTTACGGCGACGAGGAAAGCTCCATCAATCCCTTTGTCGACACCGGCCGCTTTTTCCGGCTGGTGTTCATGCTTCTTTTTACCCGCGACTGACGAGGCCCCCATGAGCAACGTGCGACATATTCTCATTTCCAACGACGACGGCATTGATGCGCCCGGGCTGAGGGTCCTGGAAGAGGCCGTCGGCAGCCTGCCCAACGTGCGGGTCACCGTGGTGGCCCCCCATGACCAGCAGAGCGCTTCCAGCCACGCCCTGACCCTGACGGCCCCGCTGCGCATCATCGACAGCGGTCCCGGCCGTTACGCCATCACCGGCACCCCTACCGACAGCGTGCTGGTGGCCATGGAGAAGATTCTGGCGGAGGACCGCCCGGACATCGTGCTCAGCGGCATCAACCACGGGCCCAACATGGGCGAGGACGTGATCTACTCCGGGACCGTGGCCGCCGCCATGGAGGGCACCCTGTTCGGTCTGCCCAGCTACGCCCTGAGCCTGGCCAAATGGCATCCCACCGATTTCAGCGGTGCCGCCGAATTCATCCGGCACCACTTCGAGGACATCCTGGCCTATCCGTTGCGCAAGGGCACGCTCATGAACATCAACCTGCCCGAAGGGCCCTTCGAGGACTTCAAGGGTGTGCGCGTCACGCGGCTCGGCACCCGCGTCTACCAGAACGTGATCACCGACAAGGTGGACCCGCACGGCAAGCCCTACCTGTGGATCGGCGGCCAGGGCCCCACCTGGCAGCGGGACCAGGGGACCGATGTGCACGCCGTGGAGGCGGGCTTCGTGAGCCTCACGCCCCTGATGACCGACCTGACCCACTACGGACTCCAGTCCGAGATGAAGGGCCTGGAGAAGGACGGCCTGACCTGATGCGCGAGTTTGCGGTGGCGCGCCGGCGCATGGTGCGGGAACAGATTGCGGCCGCGGGGATTACCGATCCCCGCGTGCTCGAAGCCATGGAGGCCGTGCCCCGCCATCTCTTTGTGCCCAATCTGCTGAAGCATCGGGCCCATCAGCCCAGCGCCCTGCCCATCGGACATGGGCAAACCATCAGCAAACCGTTTACCGTGGGCCTCATGAGCGCCCTGTTGGAACTCAAGGGGCACGAGCATGTTCTGGAAGTCGGCACGGGCTCGGGGTATCAGGGCGCGATCCTGTCCCGCCTGGCCCGCAGCGTGATCAGCGTGGAGCGCATCACCCCGCTGGCCGACCGGGCCAAGAGCACCCTGGCCGAGCTGGGCTTCGACAACATCACCGTGTTGGCCCACGACGGGACCACCGGCTTCGTTGACTACGCGCCCTTCGACGCCATCATGGTCACCGCCTGTGCGCCCCACCTGCCGCCCCTGCTGGTCAGCCAGCTCAAGGACGGCGGGCACCTGCTGATCCCGGTGGACAAGGGCCGTGAACAAATTTTGTACCGTTACCGTCGACAGGGGGAGGAAGTGCTCATCGAACAATCCGTTTCATGCCGCTTCGTGCCGCTTCTGGAAGGCGTAACCGAAACCACCGAGACCCTGCCGGACCTGCCGGCGGACGACACGACCGACCTATCAGGAGACTCTCTTGCGTGAACATCTGATGCAGTACATCGAACAGTTGCCCGCCCCGCTGGCGGTGGTCCTGGTGGCCATGTTGCCGGTCTTTGAACTGCGGGGCGCCATTCCCGCCGGCTATGCCATGGGGATGAGTGGGCAGCCGGTCCTGGTCTACGTTCTGGCCGTCATCGGCAACTTCATTCCGGTGCTGCCCATTTTGCTGGGGTTGGGGCCCGCCGAGCGTCTGCTCCGGCGGTTCAAGCTCTTCGACCGCTTCTTCGACTGGCTGTTCAAACGCACGGTCAGCCGCAGCGCCGTCATCAAGAAATACGAAAGCCTGGGCCTGATCCTCTTCGTGGCCATCCCCGCGCCCATGACTGGCGCCTGGACCGGCAGCGTGGCCGCGTACCTGTTCAAACTCCCCTTGCGCATGGCGGTCCCATGTATCATTCTTGGCATCCTGATCGCCGGCGTGGTGGTCACGCTTGTCTCCCAGGGAGTTGTCTCACTGTGGGGCTAGTTTTTTGACAGCCGGTGGCCACAGACTCGGTTCGGGGCGTAGCGCAGCCCGGTTAGCGCGCCTGCTTCGGGAGCAGGAGGTCGGGAGTTCGAATCTCCCCGCCCCGACCATTTTCCCTTTTTGCGATCTGCGGACGGCCCTGGCGGCGGTCCTTTTTTTGTGCCTGCTGACGGGCCCGGCGCAGGCCGGATCCCGTGCCGTGTACACCGTGGCCCGCGGGGACAACCTGTCCCTCATCGCCGGCCGATTCGGCACCACCGTCCGGGAGCTCCAGGCCACCAATCGATTGTCATCGGACGTCCTGTCCATCGGACAGACCCTCCAAATCGACCGGCCGTTTGCCCGCTGGAACTCGCGCGCCATTCGATGGCAAAAACCCGTACGCGACACCCGCCGGGTCCTTCAACCCTTCGGCCCCTACAAACGGAAGGGCATCCTGATGCCCAGCCTGGGGGTGGACCTGGGACAGACCGTGGGCACGCGCGTGACATGTCCCGCCGACGCGGTGGTGCGGCACATCGGCCACATGGACCGCTTCGGCACCCTGATGATCCTGGAGCACGGCGGCGGCTACGCCACCGTGCTGGCGCCTTTCGACCCGGACCGGCTCAACGTGAAGGTGGGCCAGGCCATCGGGTCAGGGCATTTTCTGGGTGTGACCGCCGAGCCGGAGCCTGGGCTGCAGCCGCACGTGCACATCGAACTGCGTCGCCACAACAAGGCGATCAAACCCGACCCCCTGTTGCGCTGAGCAACCGGGACTGGAGGAGACCATGGACCTGAAAAGCGTGATCCGGGGCATTCCCGACTTCCCCAAACCCGGCATCCTCTTCCAGGACATCACGCCCGTGATGACGGATCCCGAGGCCTACGCCGCTGCCGTGGACGGACTGGTCGACCTGCTGGACGGGGTCGAGTTCGACACCTTCGCCGCCATCGAGAGCCGCGGTTTCATCTTCGGCGGACCGTTGGCCCTGGACCTTGAAAAGGGAATGGTGCTGGTGCGCAAAGCCGGCAAACTGCCCGCGGATGTGCGGTCGGTGGACTATGACCTGGAATACGGCAGCGCCACGCTGGAGATCCATTCCGAGGCCATCCAGGCTGGGGACAGCGTCATGATCGTGGACGACCTTCTGGCCACCGGCGGCACCGCCTTGGCCACGGCCCAACTCGTTCGCGAATGCGGGGGCGAAGTGGCGGGTTTCCTGTTCCTGGTTGAACTGGATTTCCTCAAGGGACGGGAAAAGCTGGAGGCCGAGGCCCCCGTCTTTTCCCTTGTGAACTATTCCTAGGGCGTCTATTTTTCGGTCCCGGCCTACACGCCGGACCGCTTCGGGTGCCCCCGTAGCTCAGCAGGATAGAGCACCAGATTCCTAATCTGGGGGCCATGGGTTCGAGTCCCGTCGGGGGTACCATACAGGATGACCAGCCGCAAAAGGCTGGTTTTCCTTTGCCATCTTCTTTTCTTCCACCGCCGCATCTACAAACAGATCAAAAGGTTTCCTGAACTCCACCTTCACCTGCCCGCCTTGCAGTGTGCAGTTCTGATACAGGAAATCGAGGATTTGCCGTTTTTCATCCAGCGTCGATTTAAAGTACAGGGATTGTGCACGTTGCGCGAGTTCTAGCAGCTTCACCCCATCGGAATAGTATTCATTCGTCGCAGACGACAACCGTTCAATGTCCGCCGCCAGTTTGATCTTCAGATCCTCGTACTCCCGAAATTTCTTCTGCCAGAAATCAGGCGGGATCACGCCGGCCAACTTGTCCTCGTACAGCAGACCTTGCTTGTGTTCAATCTGCTCAAGCTCCTGACGCACCTTGGCGGCTTCCTCCTTCTGGTACCTCTTCTGATCCTGATGGCTCTCCTGAAGGGCCTGACGGATCCACTCGGCCCGCTCAGGGGTTATCTCCAGGTGCTTGAGGTGATCGCCCAGGGCATCGGCCAAAGCCTCTTCACGGATGGAGCCTTCCTTGCACGAACCCACATTGTGGGTGCAGTGATAGTAGACGTACTTCCCCTTCTTCCGTTCCGGGGTCGCAAGGCACCCGCAGTTGCCGCAGTTCAGGAGGCCCCTAAAGGCGAAATGGTGCTTGTTCTGCCTGGGTCTATGGATCCCGCCTATCTTGCTTTGAACCTCAAGGAAGAGATCCCTGGAAACGAGGGGCTCGTGCTTGCCGGGATAGATTTCCCCGTCCCACCGAACGTCTCCCACGTAGATAGGATTCCGCAACAGCTTGCGGATCAGTTCGATCGAGACGCGAAATCCCTTCTTGGACCTCAGGCCGATAGCCTCGGCAAACTGGCACATCTGGTTATAGGAGGGATGCTTTGCGGCATAGTGCTCGAATAGCCGCCGCACCTCGGGCGCCCTCTGGGGATCGGGATAGATCCTTTTAGTTTCTCGGTTGTTCAGATAGCCGAGAGGGGCATTGGACGGGTAGAAGCCCTGCCTGGCCTTTTCCTTCATGCCCTTGCTCGATTCCTCCGACAGGTTGTCGATGAAATTCTTGGCCATGAGAACCTTGATCCCATGCATGAACTTTTCCGAGGAACGGGATTCCTCCGACAGGACCACATTCTCCTTAACCAGGTGAACCTCCAGATCCAGGTCGTCAACCGTCACCCAATCCTTGACGTTGCGGTAAAGCCGGTCGGTTTTCTCAACCAGCAGCACGGTGGGGGAGGATTTCTTCTTCAGGAAATTCACCATCCGGTCGAACTCGGCCCGCCCCGCCTGCTTCGCCGTTTCCGCTTCCGAGAACTCCCGCACGATCTCCAGATTGTTCTCCTTGGCGTACTTTTTCAGCAGCCTCTTCTGCGAGGGTATCGAGAATCCCGAGTCCTGTTGCTCCTTGCTGGAGACTCTCAAGTAGCTGACCGCTTTCCGCATTCCAAACTCCATCTTCCTGTATTGCCAACATTTCAAAACCCAATTCCCCAAACCCAGGGGGCATTTCATACGAGCTCAAATCCCCGCCATTGGGGCAAATTTCCGGTTCCTGGTCAACCGGCTTAACCACCTCAAACGATCGAAGACGGCCTTCTGCATCCGCTTCAAGGTTGGAAACACTGCCCTTAGCGATTGTGAATGAGGTTTCCAAATCGTTTTTCAGCAAATGCCAATCGTCCGTCGAAAGCTTTTCCCGGAGCTTGATGTTCCTGGATGTGCTGTACCGCCTACGACCCTTCGGGCCGCCGAGTATCATATCCTTGGACAAGTATTTGCTCAGGTACCAGCCCGCCTTTTCCAAATCACCGACAATTCGAATGTCCACAATCCGACCGCCACCCAACGCCGCCCAGGTTCCCTTGATCCACTTTTGGTGAATGTACCGATCAACCAAAACGTGGAGGTGGGGCAACCCCGACTTGTGGTATTCCATAACCGAAATGAACGAAATGGCCGTTTTGTATTTCCGCTCCAGGTACTTCCTGAATTTCGCCCACACCTTACGGATGTGTTTCACAGGATCATCGCCCTTTTTCAGATTCTTCGGATCCAGGGTCAAGGTCAGCATCCGACTCAAACCGAATTCTTTTGCCTTGGCCGTTATGCTCTTCTGGAGTTGCCACGCCCGTCTTGGCCCGCAATAGGGACAGCCCCAGGTTTTACAATGCATCCGGTTGTACGTTCGGACCACTTTCCCATCCACGACCTGGGTGCGCATCACGACCTTGTATCCACACGTGTTGTCTCGATTGTTCTTCTTAGAATCAAGGGAAGGGGATTTCATCCGTCCTTCCCTTCGGTCTGGCCGGAAAAATCCCGATCCTGAGGGATACACGAATAGCCCTGCCGCTCATTGGTATTGAACGACAAGGCAGTGTCCGAGTCAGCGATTTCTGGGGTGGGGTTGTATTTCTGATCCAACTTATGGAGCAGATCTAGAAGCCCGACCACCTGTCGCTTCTCGGTATCCGTGAAAGGATGCTGGGTGTCCCGCTTTTTACTCATGCGGGAAGATTAGAGGTTATCCAAAACCCAAACTAGGAAGCCAGAATTTGGAACTTTCCTACTTCTTGTTGTAGCGGGATTTCTTCAAACCGAACCTGTGAAGCTGTTTGCGGAAGTAGTTGTAATCGTTGGCATTGGGCAGAATTTTGTGTTCTCTCAAAACATCCACGGTTTCCGTAAACTTCATTTCTTTGAAGTGGCTTTCCCAGAAATACGCGACAATGGCAACAGCCTTCGGGAGGTGCACCCGAGCATTCAACGGCCTGGCCGAAACTGCTTTTCCGAGGACCTGGAAGAATTCCCAATCCCCACACAACTGCTTGTCCACCAGCATGGTTTGAAAGCGGGGTAGGGCAAGGACCGACTTGTCCACCTGGACGAGTTTGAAGAGGGCTTCATCATCCCCAGCCTGGGCCTCATCGAATATCCGGTAGATCGGCGTATCCCAGTTCAGAAGGGAAACGTAGTTAACCAGCAGCGACTTGATCTTGGAGCAAGGTTTGATTATTGCCGCAATCCGGGCCTCCAACACCGACCTGTGGAAATCACTGTCACCCTTGGCCAGGGTTTCCTGCTGCAGGTTCAGGTGGTCCGTTAGAAGGTCATTGACCTCAAAGTACCTCCAAAGCAATTGGATGATGCTGAGGATTCCGGTTCCTTCTTCTGGCTCGGTCACCCCAGGCCGGAGGTCTAAGTAGTACAAAGCTAGAGGCTTGATGTGGGTATGCCGGACTTGGACGAATTCCGGCGGGAAGATCATGGCCGATTCGATGTCATCGAGGTAGGAGAAGCGGGTATTGGCTTCTTTCAGAAGGTCCTGGTCAATCATTCCGGTGCACCGCCAGTTGTCGTTTCCATCACATCTTTTCCCATCAGGAATTCTAAACGACTATCGATAGAGGGCCTTGAAGTTGCCTAGGGACTTCTTTTCAGCGGGAAGGGGCACATCAGAGTAGAGCCCATAATCTACAGTATAGCAGGCCTCCTCGGAGTCATTTTGGTCACGGATCCAGGCTTGAATGCTGTCTGGATTATCGGTCCCCCAGTAGTTGCCTGCCATGTTCAAAACTCCCAGCTGGGTACAATTCGTAATATCCTTAACCCAGACCACCCCCCTATCTCCTTTTGCAAGGTCGCAATTATTGACAGAGAAGTCTCCAGCATACGAGACCAAGAAGCTACAATCCGTGACGTTTTCGATGACAGAATTGGTAATGGTCACATGATTTTCGCCTTCCCGAGATTCCAACACCTTAACCTGGTTCTTGAAACTGGAACTATCAACAGCTACATATGAGTTAACAGAAGGAAAAAGAGCAACAAGCCCTTGGCCGTCAAATAGACATTTCCGGAACTGAACGGGCCCGCCAAAAGTCACGGTCACCCCACTTGTCCCCTCAAAAAAATTGCATCCTTCAATCAGTGCATTCTGAACCCCCATTAAGCCAAGGGCACTTTGGCCATAAATATCATTCACTAGCCGAAAGTCACACCCCTGGATCAACATATCATCTTGGTTCCACCCATGGATGTGGAACCCATTTTCGGGCATATAGTTAAAGCTGCAATCCCGAACCTCAACATCTCCACTGTTCCCAATCAAATAGAGGGAAAAATCATTCCCACTGAAGGAGCAATCGCTTACATGAAAAACATCCTTATCGGCAAATTCAGCAAAGGTGTAGATGGCCTGGGCCATGTTTTCCAAATGGAGATTTTCAACTCGTAAAACTGTGTTCCCCCAATAATCTCCTGTAACAATTCCTTTGTGCTGGCCCTGTTCTGAATTCCAAGGAAGAACTTGCCCAATAATTGTTTCGGCACCAGAGCCCACAATTGTCAATTCAACCTGGGTGACAAGAACCCTCACAAACTCAGACCACCCCTCAGTAACCACCCAATGTTTCTCATTGAACCGGCCCGGACCAATTTTAATTGTATCGCCTGATGCGGCGGCATCTACAGCGTCTTGGATAACCGAGAAATCCCCTGTTCCATCCCGCTCGACAAACCAAGTATTGGCTGATGCCAGCTTAAGAGTCGTTACCTGCAAACATATACTAATGCAGGCGAAAAAGAGAGCCACACGGACTTTTGACACAACGCCCTCACTTCAAGAAAAATTGGGCGACGAGGTCCAAACACCGCCCTCTGCCAAAACCTACCGGATCAGAGTAAGTCGTCCGGTCATATTTATCGAACCCGCCTTTAGCTGACTAAAATACACTCCGCTCGGTACATTCTGCCCCCTATCGTTAACTCCATCCCATTCAACCCAGTGCTCGCCTGCGGTCATTAATTTGGAAACCAAGGTCACAACCTTGCGACCGCGAACATCAAAGACAACTAAAGTCACTTTCTCCTTCTCAGGCAAAGAAAAGGTGATTTTGGTACGCGGATTGAATGGGTTTGGTGCAATAGTTAAACTAGCAACCGTTGGCACCTTTTGAAAGTCATCCTCGGGTGGGCTACCCAAATTATCCTCATAACCAAGAACGATTACACTGCTGCTCTTATTTGCGTTTCTGACCGGCATAACCGCCATCTGGTACTCCGGGCTTAACTGGCCCCACTCACCCTCCTCTGTTGAGACCCAAGAACGCACCTCTCCATCTCCTAGCAAATAGCCAACCCCAGCACCCTCACCTTCCTCAACAAAGGCACCATCTAAAGGAAGACGAAACACAAGAAACAGGCCTGAAGTCTCTGAGGCATATGCCGAAGGAAAGGTGAATTCACTCCAGCCCAGTGTTTGGCCTCCAACATTTTCCCCCACAACGACCGCCTGGTTCAAAACAGACGGAAAACTCTGGCTTCCTGCAACCGCAAGCAATTCAGGAAATACCTTATATCCATCATTATTATACCACATTACACCGCTGACGGACTCCCCTGATTCAAGTGGGACCCACACAGCAAGGGCAGCACCCTCAGGAACTGGCGCAAGGCCAAAAACCCCAGTAATCTTAGGCTCAGAAGCATTCGCTACGGCACTCATGGCCAAAAAGACCGTGCAGAGAAATATTTTCATGGCATTCATTGCTTACTCCCTTTCCTGGTCCTATTTGCCCAAAAGGCAACTAATGGTTCTCACAGACCGCTCTTCGCTGGTGCTAATGCAGTCAACGACAGCGCTTGTGATTGTAAACGGGATGGTACACCTTGGCCTGCACTCAACATTAGGGTAAGTGAGAGTGTGTTTATATTTCCCGCCCCCTACAGGGGTAATGGAAACCGTAACACCTCCAATCCCGGTCCGAAGAACGCTATGCTCTGGCATACATTGCGCAGGAACACCCGAAAGATTGAACTGTAAACGCCG
>Ga0209692_10002793_pt1 | contig 18104 bp, 9 predicted proteins | sample tdDd472_FD_187129 | JGI IMG/M metagenome (GOLD analysis project Ga0209692, IMG submission 187129) | Marine sediment microbial communities from the Atlantic coast under amendment with organic carbon and nitrate - tdDd47.2 (SPAdes)... | ecosystem: Environmental > Aquatic > Marine > Coastal >...
GGCATGTACATCGTGGAGGTCACGGTTGAGGGCAGGAAGGTCAGGCAGAAGCTCCTGGTCGAATAAAGAATAACGAACAAGGAACATGAATAAGAACATTGAAGTGATTCTGAATTCGGCACTCGGAACTATTGTCATCCTGAGTACTTCGTCAAGCTCAGTATAGACTCCACCGAAGGGCGGCACTCAGAAATTGCTTCCGGCCCTGTGATTTAGTATATTTACAGGATCAATGGGCTAGGCTTAAGGTTTAGCTTTTAATTAAAATAGTTCGAATTGGTCAGCCTGCAAATACTGGCACGTTGGATGCAAAGATTATAGTTTTATTGTAAATTAAACTCTATATTATGACAAGCAAAGCAATAAAAATAATTTGTACCATTATTTTTTGGATGACCACCATTGCCGGTTTCTTTTTCGCGGCGATGTATCTTTTCCGGCCTGAATTTATGCCTTATCATGAGGTTGCCATAGGGAAACCATGGAATGAGATGGGTGAAGAATATCGAGTGCTCATTATCGCCCTGATGAGGGTAAGTGGAGGTGGATGGCTGGCCACATCTGTTGGAATGCTACTATTATTGCTCATCCCATACAGAAAAGGAAGGTATTGGTCAAACATTGGTATTCCTGCCATAGGTTTGGCAGCCCTGGTCCCCACATTTTTGGCAACCATCATTGTTAAAACCCACTCCCCGGCAATTCCTCCGTATATCCTGGCAGCCGTACTGATAAGCCTATTGGTCATAACGATCATTTTATCCATCTTATTTAAAAAGAAGGCCTGAGTGTATATTCCCATTAAACTGAGCAGGTCATTACTGCTCAAATTGAGCAGTCAACTTCTATAAACAAATTTCCTGTTATCAATGACAAGCAACTTAATACCAGATAAGTAAACTGATACATCCATGCAGGAATTGCATGCTCTGCTAAAATAGGAATTAGTTGTTCACCTTGACAGGATCATCCACTAGATAGGAGGATGGTGAAAATTAATTTCTAATTCCTAAACCCTAAATCCTAAGCACTAAATCATACATAAATTCAGAATTCAAAATCAATATTCAGTATTGATTTCTGATGCTACCAATAGGTATTAGGCTCTACTGGATGAATGCGTTTATGAAAAAGATCCCGGCATTAATGAAACAGTATCCAGCGATAATATATCTTTCTCATTATCTCATTTCCTGTGTTGTAGATTTATACTGTCGCATTACAAATTATTAAATATCGACAATCGACAATCGACAATTAAAAGGGAGGTTATTATGAAAAAAATTCTATTCACATTCTTATCAGTATTATTGAGTATTACCTTTTATTCACAAACACCAATAGAAGGAGGAGTGGTCAGCGGAACATGGACATTGGAAGGATCTCCATATCTTATCGAGGGATTAATAACCGTCCCTGATGATCACACCCTGACGATTGAAGCAGGTGTAGAAGTAATATGGCAGGGGAGTTATACTTTTTACATCCTTGGGCAAATACTTGCACTTGGTACTGAGAACGATTCCATACTGTTTACTGCAGCAGATCCTGAAACGGGCTTCGCAAGCATTCGATTTGTGGAAACACCGGAGGAAAATGACAGCTCTCGTTTCGATCATTGTATATTCAGGTATGGAAAGGTATATGGTACAGATCCGGACTTTTGTGGTGGGGCTATTGCAGTGTTCAATTTTAGCAAGGTGGTAGTTAACCATTGCTTGTTTGAATACAATGAAGCAATCACCCCGGATCCAAATTCTGAAAATGAACCCAGTGGTGGGGCTATTGCGATGGAAGGAAGCAATATGGTGATTAAAAACTGCACTTTTAAGGAAAACAAAGCCAATGGGGGGGGGGCTATATTGTGTTTTGGTGGATCTAATCCGACGATCTTGGGCAATTTATTTTATGGTAATATAGCTTATAAGTATGGTGGCTCAATATTTTGCTATTTAAATAGTAGTCCCAAAATAATAGATAATATATTCAGATATAATACTGCTCATATGGATGGCGGAGCTATTTTACTTGCTGAGAATTGTAATCCTGATATTGAACATAACCTGATTCATCACAACACATCACTTGGCTTATCAGGAGCAATAGAGGTTGCATATACTTGCCCTAAGGTTAACTTGATCAATAACACAATTGCACATAATCATGCGGCGGATTCAGCTGGTGGAATATTGATTAGTGACAATTGTTCTGTTACATTTATAAATTGTATCATATGGGGAAATACCACTGACTATGGAAGTTGCCAGGTATTTTTCTTTGGCTCAACAGGCACAGTCGAATTCTACTACTCTGATATCGAAGGTGGGCAGGATGGCGTGTGCGGGTATGGTACTATCGAGGAATGGGAAGAGTGTATTGATGAAGACCCTGAGTTCGTAGATTATATGAATTACTACCTGAGCGATGACTCTGAATATTGTGTCGATATGGGTAGTCCTCATCCATTGTATGATGATGATGATGATCCTAATAATCCTGGTTCTGCTTGGTGGCCTTCAATAGGGGAGTTGCGTAATGATATGGGTGCATATGGTGGTCACTTATATAGGGATGTAATTCTAGGGATTATGGAACCATCAAATCCTAACCATATTAATTCACTGAATCTTGATTTAAACTGTTTTCCAAATCCGGCTAGCAGGGATGTAAAGGTGACATATAATCTGGAGAATGCTTTAAATGTAGAATTGAAGATTGTAAATATGTCAGGAAAAACGGTGAAAACATTGGTGAATGATAGGCAAATAATAGGTGAATACAAGATTAAAGGGGATGTTTCTGATCTTCCTCCGGGATTATATATAGTTCAATTCACTAGCATGTATTTCAGTACTTCAAAAAAGCTTATGATCATTCATTGATGGATGCAAAGAGACTACAAAGATTCTTATAAGGCTTGATATAGGCTGTTGAAATGACTATCTTTAAGAAAAAGTATAAAGTTAAAATGCTTCGATGCATTATCATTGATGATGAAACCCCGATGCGGAAATCATTGGAGTCGATGCTGAAAACCTCTTGCCCAAATATTAAATTAATAGCGGAGGCAGATGGTGTAGGTAATGGTGTGGAGGTGATAAAGAAGTATCAGCCTGATCTGGTATTCTTAGATATTAAAATGGGTGACGGCACCGGCTTCGATCTGCTCAAGCAATTTGATCCTGTAGACTTTAAAGTGATCTTTATCACTGCTTTTGATCAATATGCTGTAAAAGCATTCCGCTTCAGCGCGCTGGATTACCTACTGAAACCGGTTGATGTGGATGACCTGGTGGAGGCTGTCAACAGAACAGAAAGCCTTTTTGTTAATGAATTGAATACACAGCTTGATGCGCTGAGGGAAAATTTGAGAACAGGTGATGGAAGTGGTAAGAAAATTATCCTCAGAACTTTAGACAGCATTCATCTGATAAGCACCCATGATATTTTCTATTGTGAATCAGATGGCAGTTATACGACTTTCTATCTTCTCAATGGAAATAAGATTCAGGTATCGACCCGGCTGAAAGAATATGATGATCTGCTAAGTGAGTTTGGATTTTTCAGGGTGCATAAATCATATCTGATCAACCTGACGCATATTTCTCGTTTTGATAAATCAGAGGGAGGATATATTGTTCTCACGAATGATAGTAAGGTGCCTGTATCCTCACGGAAAAGGGATCGCATACTGGAATTATTTAACATGATGGGTGGGGAGGGAGCATAATATGAAGACACCGGCCAACATTATTCTTTCATATCTATTATTATTCCTCTGTATAACTTTAGTGTCAAGTAATTCTTATTCTCAAAAGTATATTTACATCGATTCGTATAATCCTGATAGCCTCAAACTCATATTGGTTGATCAGGAAGGTCTAGAGCGAATCAACACCCTAAACAAACTGGCCGCCACTTACTCTTTTGAACATATGGACTCCAGTATGCTCTATGCTGAAGAGGCTATGACACGATCAAAAGAAATTGAGTATCGGGAAGGGATCGCAGAGGCCTGCTGGAATTTTGGACGGATAAATTTTTACAATAGTAATTACCCGGAGGCCCTGAATATGCTTTTTGAGTCACTTCTCCTTTATGAGGAGCTTGATCAGAAGCACTCAATGGCTGAAATCTATTTTGATATTGCCAGCACACATTTTTTTGCAAGTAACTATGATAAAACAATAGAGTATGGAAGAATTGCATTAAATATATTCCGTGAACCACTGAATAATGGTAAAACAGTGGGCAACATGAGGGATACTTTGAAAGTTCTTGGTGGACTGTATCTGGCATACTCATATATGGAAGCGGATTTCAGTAAGAATCTGGAGCGCCTGTATGCAATTCAGAAAGCCAAAAGAAAAAACAATTATAGCCTGACAGAGAATATTATCATTGATCTTGAGATAGGCTTTAATTATTATGCACTTGGTGTAATGGACAGCGCATTGCCATATTTCAATAATGCACTTGCGTATCCTGATTTAAATCAAGATATTATAGCAGTGAAACATCTGATCTTAACATGGAAAACTTATATGTATCAATTGGAGGAAAAGTATGATACTGCATTTTATTATTTTGACTCTTTATTCAACTGGTATAATAATGCTGGTCATTTATATTTTGCAATGAACGCTGCAGTTGACCTGGGAGATCTTTATTATATCACAGATGATTTACAGCTGGCAGAAAAATATTACTTAAAAGCCAATCATATCTTTGAAGAAATGCGTGAGCGGAACTCATGGTGGAGACATGATTCATTAAGAAATACTATATTCTGGGGACTGGAATTATATTTGCCAATACCCAACACTTATAGAATGCGCTCAGTATGGAAGGTAGGCAGAAATCAGTTTAAGAGGATGTACGAATTTAATGCTGAAATGGGAAATACATCTGAAGCACTTAAATACCATATCTTATATTTTAATGCTGTAGATACTTTAAACAGGCTCGATCAAACACAAAAAATGATGGATCTGCAGACCAGGTTTGAATCAGATGAAAAAGAGAGGCAGATAAGAACCCTGGCGGAGCAAAATGAATTCAATTCGTACAAGCTTAATCAGTCGAGAATATATATAATTGGACTTACCAGCCTGGTGTGTTTGATCATCATTTTAGCTGTGATCCTCATCCGTTCGGGTAAACTCAGGGAGCAACAAAGAGTTCTGTTGTTACAGCAGAAATTACTGCGATCTCAGATGAATCCGCATTTTCTTTTTAATTCACTTGCAAGCATACAAAACTTTATTATCAACCAGGAACCAGTGCTTGCAGGAAAATACCTTTCGAGGTTTTCGAAACTGGTAAGGAATATCCTGGATAGTTCATTTGAGGAATTTGTTCCGATAGAAGATGAGATCAGTACGATAAAAAACTACCTTGAGCTTCAGAAAGTACGCTATAGTGATATGTTCAATTATAGTATCGAGGTAGATAAAGCTATCGACATTGAAAGCATGCAGATTCCTCCTATGCTGGCACAACCCATGATTGAGAATTCCATTGAGCATGGCATGAAAAATAAAGATGTTGAGGGTAATATATACGTACGTTTAAGATTAGTTGAAAACACCATTGTTTTTGAGGTTGAAGATGATGGCATTGGCAGGGATATGGCGATGGAAATTATGATGAAGCAGGACAAGGATCATAAATCAATTGCAACAGCCATCACCCGGGAAAGGATACACGCCCTGAACAGGAAATTAAGGCATAAGATCGTACTAAAAATTATAGATCTGCATGATGATAAGGAAAATGCAATTGGTACGCGGGTTGTTTTTAAATTTCCAGTAGTTTTCTATTGAGCTAATTTTCCCTTACAAAAAAAAAGAGAGTTACAAATTAACGTAACTCTCTGTCTTTCTGTTGTCGGGGTAGTAGGATTAATTTCGTTTCACTTCTATATCAATTATCAATACAGATCAGGAAGTTATACTATAATTTAACCTTTACTATCTTAAACTTCCTTACATAATTATTCTCAAGGTCAGTAACCGTCAGGATAAAGATTGCAGCCGGATATTTGTAAAGATTGATCTCATGATTAAATTCATTGCTCTTTACATTTTCCCTATAGACAAAGTTTCCATTGATATCATGTAACTCAACCATCAGGTTTACCTGATCATTGAGTGATCTTATATGTATGTTTACATTGTCGCGGGTGGGTATAGGATAAACCTCTACTTCGAAAGGCGCACCTTCCATGATCCCTCCCAGGGCAATGATCTCATAGGCACTTTGATGAAATCCCTGGGTCAGCATTGATCGATCATCCGTGATCGTTTTGATAACCGGTTCACCCAGGGTCCAACTCATGGTAACAGATTCATAGGAAGCGTAATTACCGGCGCTGGCGATCACCTCCGGGTAGAAGGCACGCAAACTACCATTTGAGTATGGATCATTGGGATCATATGTATCTTCCGGGTTTAGGACAATAGCATCAGATCCTCCTACGGTTACAGCCAGCACTTGTATTGCACTTAAGCCACATGCATTCTCTGTCTGCACAGTGACATCTCCTGACTTCTTGCCGAAATTCACTACAATATTGGAACTACCTTGCCCGGACACTATGCTTGCTTTGTTCGGGACTGTCCATATGTAATTACTGGCACCATAAACGGGATCAACAGAGTATATTATACCCGGGGCATTCTGAGCAACCTCCTGGGGTCCATAAATAGTTTCTGGCATAGCTGGATTGCAGTGAACCAATAATTGTGATTCCTCACTTGTGCCACAGGCATTGTCAACTCCCACAGATATATATCCTGTCACAAATGATTGATCGAAATCAACAACTATTGATGATGTACCTATGCCGCTGGTAATTGTTACCCCATCAGGTACCGTCCAGTTATAGGAGGATGTTCCATAAATATTCGGTACAGAGTAATTTATTCCTGATGATTCACATACACCATTTGCAGGACCGCTTATTTCAGCGGGTTTATCCGGCGTACCATGTACCTCCAACGTTCTCCCATTCCAGGTGGGGCTGTTTGCGCAGTTATTGGAAGATGCCACGCGGATGATGCCTACATCGATCATGCCTGCATCAACAGTAATTTCAGTTGTTCCTTGTCCACTTTTTATTACCATATCATCGGGTACATACCATACATAGCTGTTTGCATTCGATACCGGAGCAATAGAATACTCCAGGTCTGATTGCATGCAAATGCCACCACTTGGCCCAGATATCGGTCCGGGTGTGGGAGGCACTGCACCATCTGTGTTTGTTGTAACGCTCGCCGACCCAATACAATCATTTACATCAGTTACAGTAACAATAAATGTGCCTGCCGTATCTACTACTATTGTACTTGTACTTGATAATGTACTGGTATCTGAGCCAATTATTGCCTCCCAAGAATAAGATGCATATCCTCCACCAGCATCAAGCACAGATGTAGAACCAAAGCATAATGAAAGCGATCCGGTAATAAAGGGTTGTGGTGGCACATATTCTCCTGTCGAAACACTTACGGACTCGATACATCCATATTGATCTGTCACCCACACTTCAAAAATATCTGTTGTTTTTACAATAATCTTCTGGCTAGTTTCTCCGGTCGACCACAGATAGCTTATACAGCTTCCTTCAACAGTTAATTCAGTTGAATCCTCAGGGCAAAAATATGGATCCCCGCTGATAGTAGGATTAATTTCCTGAACATCTAATGCTTCTACAAAATTTGACCCCATGCAACCATGTTCATCAATCACTTCAAGTTTGTATGCACCTGGTATTTGCACATACACACTTGAAGAATCACTTCCCAGAGTGTTTCCATCAAATGTCCATAAATAACTTACATAACTACTTTCCGCTACAAGCAATGCAGAATCACCCGGGCAGATATCACCACCCGTAATTGGAGGTTCGGGTGGCTCATAGACTGTAACAGTAATTTCATTTGACTTTATTGAATCACAACCTGCAAAATATTTTACATAATAGGTTCCACTCGTATTTACTTCAATATTATAATCCTGTTCACCTGTATTCCATATGATATCTTCTTCAATATCGGATGAAAGTAATACGCTTCCACCCTGGCAGAAAGATATGGGGCCACTTGAACTAATAATCGGAATAGTATCTTTTATAAGTACAAGTTCAATTGAGTCTGTAAAACTACAGTTATTCTGGTTAGTTGCAGTCAAAGTATAAACCCCTTCAACATTGGCCTGATATGAATGACCTAAACCAGATCCCTCTCCTCCCCAACTGGGTAGATTATTATTGGGATATTCATCAATTACACCAATAGCTACCGCATCAATCCCTCTGGGTATTTTATTGGTGTGTAAATCTATCTTAACTTCTGAAACTATATAGTCAGTAAGTGGGCTCCACTTTATTCGCTTTATCCTGGATACTGTTTCTAATTCCTGAGGTTCTGTTGCCGGTGGATCAATAAATACTGTATCGAAAACAATAATCCATTCACCCTGCTCATTTTTAATTTGGACAGTCTCAATGGCTCCAGGGTGCAGAGTCTGGTAGATATCAATATAATTAATTTTCTCTTCTTCAGGAAAGTGAAGGTGTATGAAGTCATCAACAACATTTGTAGGATCTTCACTACTCCAGGCATTAATACTGCTACCATGATTTGGGAATACATCAGGGCTCCCCAGAACCTGGATCCCGCCACTCTGAAATGGAGAGTATTGTGAACCTACAGCTATTGTATCATCTGCATATCTTATTGTTTTACTGCTTGCAATGAGTTCATTGGTATTCCCTTCACATAATATAGTATCGCCTTTAATAACAGGTACCGGCATGGATGGAATGATCTCCGCCTGTATCATTAAGCGCCCGGGATATTCATGCTCGATGATGTTTGTAGGGTCCAGTTCAGCTTTATAATATGCCTCTTCCCGAAGTATACTCCCTTCCCACTGAGTGCCTACCGGATAATATTCTTTATCAGTGTATGATTTCTGAGCCAATCCAATATAGTAACTTTCATCACTAAATGAAGGTGGCTCTGGGAAGTAGAAAGAGTAATAATTATTTATGACCTTTGAGTCAGGGTTTAACTCACCTGACACATTAAGGATATCTCCTGCTGCATTTAAGATTACTGCATAAACTGGGTTTTCTTCAGCAGAATAATGAAGATATATGTTCGCCCCTATCACTTTGCCACAACCTTCCATATGATAACGGCATAATATCAGGCCTTCCCCTTTTCCAAATCCAGCACCATTGACCTGTTTTGAATCATCCGCATATGAATGCCAGGCCTTGTTGACATGCTGTATGTATTGTTTGCTATTGTTTGAAACAAGCTCCTCATTTTGCCATGGATCTACAGATACTACCACGGAATACACTCCTAATGCTGGTGGATTCCAACTGGGAAAGCTTATTGTTGAACCACAATTTTCCTCAATTGGAAAATTTGATTCTGTATATGTATGCAGGATATTGTCTGCAGTATCTATGATATCCAGTTTCACATTAACGCTTTTATCTTCTTCAGTCAGATTCCTGATAAATGCCGAAACCGGAACAGATTTGTTAAATGGATATGCTACCTGTCCAAGTGTGTACACTGATGAAACTTCAATAATATCAATCTCTCCTTCCACACCAAGGCGCGTTTCAGGCCTGAGATTGGTTGCCTTTAGATAGGAGTCATTGGAAGGTGGATTACTTTCGGTAGTATTCCAATAAAAACTTTTAATTAACTTTTCAATATCGATACCATTTTCGTCCTTAATAGTGGCATTCTGTTCAGTGCACAAGGCCAGGTTTCCTTCACCTTCTTCTAGTTTTCCGGATGTATTCTCAAACTCCCATGCAATGTATATACCTTCTCCATCATAAATAAATTCATCACCATTCTCAAATGGAATATCGAACGATCCCAATTTATCGGGGATGGTCACATTTCCATCATGGACTTTGATCATGTCATCAGTGTTAGATGGTTCCATACCATGGATAACATGATTCCAGGTAATGGATTCTTTGGGCCGGTATTGGATCTCATAGGAATCTGCACTCGGTGTACCCAGCCACGACAATATGACACTGCTACTATTAATATCACTTACTTTAAGGCCCTCCGGAGCATAGACTTGCTCAATACCCTTTGTAGGAAAAGCTTCATCCGCTTCGACATAGAGGCCAGTACAACTAGGTTCGTTGATCTTACATCTTACCCTCCATTCATAGTCTGTGCCTTCTCTTAAGTTTGTAAAAGTGAATGAATTCTCAAATGATGAGAAATTAATCCATTGTAAGGTTCCAACTCTCCGACAGGACACATCATATTGATCAATACCATCGATTGCTTCCCATGAAACATCACAGGAATGCTTGTCTATTGGAACTGCTTCTAATCCAGTTGGTAATTCAGTACAAATATCTGGACTTATAGTCTGGAATGATGAAGCGGCTTTTTCAGATTCGTCAGTCCCACATACAGATCTGACACTCCATATATAATTAGTGTTTTCCTCTAATACCTCTAAATTATAAGAGTTACTTGTTGGATTTGGCAATATTGGAATATCTTCTGAATCTGTAGCTTTACGATAGTTTAATTCAAAACTACCAGGTGATGAAAACGAATCCCAAGAAAGTAGAGCACTAGTAGTAGTAATGGAATTTGTCTCAAGATTAAATGGTTTATAACATTCTTCAATTTGGGGATATATTGAAGCTGAAGGCTCAGAAAACTTTGTTGAATCAGGATTCTGTATTTTTGACAATACCCTCCATTCATAATCACCAGGATTGACAATAAATAACTTGTGGGATTTATCGCCGGAAGAAACTGTCTCAGTAATCCAAGTGGAATCTATTCTGCTGATAACGTCTTCTGTATTTTCTAGATATATTTTCATATCCCCCTTAACAGGAACATCCTGTGCAACTCCTATGGTAAATCCAATCGAATTGATAATATCACTAACTGCAAAATCTGATGCACTTAACTCATCCGGTGTTATAAGATAGAAGCCTCGTTGAAAATTCGCTTCCCCCTGTGGAACTAATATACCTGATGTTGAACCATCAGTTTCCAGAACAGTTTCATCGCCACCGATGATAGTTATATAAAAGGTGCAATTGCGAATGTTATTCGCGTCATCTTTTGCCTTATATCTAATTTTAGTTACACCTATTGGAAATATTGAACCAGGTGGGAGCCCCTGCTTTAAAGTATTGGACACTACTCCACAATTATCTATTGCTACGGGAAGATCATAATCGACTTCCTGGCATACTCCATCATCATAGGATAGAATGATATCTTCTGGACAATAAGTAAATTTCGGCTTTTCGTTATCGTAAACTGAAACCTCAAACGAACAGTATAAATTACCACTGTTACCATTTATAGTTACCAATTCAGTTATACCGACATTCATAAAGTCTCCTGGTTCAGGACCCGAGACCACATAGCAAGTATCAGGGTAGGAATACTGAACCTCCGCATAGCATTTACCTTGAATATTTGGAATGTGAAGTGGTTCGCAATTCACGGATGAAGCTATACCCACATCAACCTCATTAGGATCATTATCCGGAAATAAAGCTGCCGGCCAAATCAATAGGATAATTGTTATTAACCATACCTGCTTTAAGTTTGGTATTTTATATCGATTGTCTTTCATGAGTTCAATTTTTATTCTTTGGACTATTCATTTGGAACTATGTCAGTAAACTTTTGATAATTCTGTTTGTATTTATCAAAAGCTTTTTGCATTCGGGATTTAATAAATAGTACTATTTCCTTTTTATAGATGGGATCAGATTCCATTTTTTGCCAAAATGGATGTCTATCAATTGGCATAAGGTAAATACCCTCATCGGTTAAATATGTATCCGAATTTATATCAAGTATGACATTGTTAAGTTGTGCTGCATCATTTACCATGCTATTATATTGTTCTCTTGCCATACTAATGGTTAGTTCGATTTGATCATCTGAGAGATTAATAAAGGAATTATCAAAATCACCTAAGTCCATTACATTAATACCTGCATTAGGTTGATCTAAATTATTTTGTTTATTACTATAATTCTGGGAATTATCTGTTTTATCTAAGCCTAATGCTTCAGCATATCCTGGTACTAAATCCGCCAGAATTGAATTTTGAGTTTTAACTTCCTGACTAAGAAGGAGAAGGTCTTCCTCTTGTTTACAAAGAATATTAGAAAAATCATGAGTATTAATTCCTACAGCAACATTAACAATATTTAATCCTGTATTTAATTCGGAGACAATTCCCCAAGCAACACCCGCTACTTTTTTATAATCACGCACTTGCATATCATCTGGATGTACAGCTCTCCCAAAACCGTTACCAATTTCACTAGGAAGAATATAATCTCCAGGATTTACCTCACCAACAATTTTTGCGGGCACCTGACCTATGAATGCGATTTTTACATAGTTGTCTTCATCTTTTGGTTGTTGCATATTACCTATAACTATTGGATTTGATGACACTATCATTATTTTGTCAGCATTCCACCAGTCCTTTACTACCTGTCCATTAATAATTCCTACTACATCCCCTTCATTAAATATTTCATCCGAATATTTTTTTGGTAACCATTCAGCGTAATCACCTGCACCGGATTGATACGACACTCCACATTGTTTCTTTTTAATTTTTTCAAACTCTTCCATATCATATATTGACCTGTTATAATCATATGCTGCTACTCCTGAATTTGCAAGAACAAGAAAGGCATTTGCCCAGGTCGAAAATATTAATGAAACAATTGGCACTGTTATACATGCTCCAAATCCAAGACAAGATGTTGACGATGTTGCGGCAGCTAAAACTTCTGCTCCTGATATTACTAATTCTCCTAGCGTAATCCCTAATGAAGCACCACTTATTAATACATCACTTTGTCTCAACCATAACTCTAACTTATAATCGGAATCATCCAATAATTCTGTATGGGTTATGCCTTCAATCCTCCCTTGTAGGATAGGATCTCCATTTCCATCCTCATCATCCCAGAAAGAGACAAAATAGTTATCCTTCGACCTGCTGCCATTTACCTTGATGGCAATGCCTTGTTCTCCTCCCTCTACCTGAAGGGGAAAATCCTCATACTCTTTCTTATCTCCACTCCCGGGATTTGCATTAATGGTTACCTGGCCGTTTGCCTTAATCTGGTAATCATAATCATTGTTTGGCACTTTTTCCACAATAAATGCATCGTCATACACATTTAAGGTGCTGTCCAGGTTTGTGTGTCCGCCAACATTTAATCGCTTTACAATTCCAGCACCACCTCTCACTACAAGTGATCCTGTTCCTGTATCTGCTGATTGAGTCACTCCTTTAATCAGTAGATCTTTATCCAGGGTTAAGCTCCCGATATTTGCTCTGCCACCCACCAAAAGATTTTCACCGATCCCTACTCCACCTGCTACATACAAAGCACCATTGGTGATATCTTTACAAGAATCTGTATTATTGATTAGAACCTTATTATTGAACGTTGCAAAACCTTCTGTTGTGGTTGATCCCGTAAAAAGGGAAGGCATGCTATCATTTACGTTAAATGACTTATACAAGTTGGTTACTCCAAAGACATTTAAAGTGTTATTCAGTTTTGTTACACCGTCAACTTCTAGTGTGCCAGAAAACAGAGATGGTTTTAGATCGTTCACTGTAAAAGGCCCATGGATGTTAGTTTGGCCGCCCTCAGTATTCAATCGGGCACTCTTTATAACCGTTAAGGAGTCACCAACTTCCAGGCTACCTTCAATATTAACTTTCCCCTCTGCTGTTATATTTATCCTACTGATATCATTGGTTACAATGTTTAAATCCGTTGCATCCGTTGTACCCAGTTTGTCTTCCGTAGGATCTGTTCCACTGTTACCAAATAATATCCAGTTGTGTGCAGGAGAACCACCGCCACCATCGGTTTCTCCTTCAATACTTTCTGCTGTGCCAGCATGTAGTGCATAAGGCACGGATAGCAATTGTGCTACACCCATGGGCTTGAAGTCACTGCCACCATATTCGTCCATCTCTATCTTTACAAAATATTTGCCTTCGGCCCAGTTTATTTCTGAGAGGTTGCCGGTGGGATTAAAGCCCCGGCCAATTTCAATGTTTACCAGACCCATACCGTTGGTTGTGACTGGATGGGTTTCGGTGTATACTGTTTCACCTGCAGGATCCCCATATATCAGGCTGACCCTCAAATTAATATTCTGGTCAGCAATTATGGTCCCATGCTGATCCCTGACCACCGCCTGGTAGTTAAAGGCCTGTGGTATCTGTGCCATTAGCATTGAAAGACAAATGGCTAAAAAAACTGTGGTGAGCAAAATTCTTTTCATGATGTATTGTTTTTGGGTTAATTCAATTATTTCCTGATACACAAAACTTGAGCATGCCTCAAAAGCCCACAGCTAAATGCGATGAGCAAGTTTTTTAGACAAACTCAATTCATTGCCAATAAAGATGATGTTGGTTTTGCCTATTTGTATGAAAAACAGGTTTGCTAAATCATAGCATTCCTTATATTAGCTTAGTATTTTATGATGTAGTTTACATATACATTCACTGGCCTGGTTTCAGCGTCGCCCCCCGAGATTGTGTGGACGTGATTTCCTTCATTGAAAATAGTAGCTGAATGGCTGTGATCAGATATGGTATCAATAGTTATCATATGTTTATGAGTATCATAGTCTGTATCTTCTGAATGTGCATAGTATCCATTATTGGGAACAAGGACATTAAGCCCTGCAACTCCGAATGGAGGTATTTTACCAAAAGGGCTAACGTCAAAATCATGCTCATGTTTATGAGAATCATTTTGAATATTAGCGGAATGATCATGCCCCCCAGAATTGTCGATACTAATTGTATGCATATGGTCTCCAGTTGAATCTACTTCAAAAAAATTAACTGGCATACCGGTTGCATTGGTCTGCAAGCTCCCCACATTATCTCCAGTATTCCCACCGTTATTAGAAGCAATCCGCGAACCCGCTTCAGGGTCGTTACCACTGCCATTATCGACTCCACGCATAAACATCCCACGCATATCAGGCAGGTTAAAAGTGCTGCTGCCATCACCCTCACCATAGCTGGTGCCCAACACAGCGAAAAGATTGGCATATTGTGCCCTGTTCACTGCACTACCATCGCAAAACAACCAGCCGACAGGAACATTGCTTGAAACACCACCATAAGGAACGATCATGCCCGGTGGCAGGAAAGAATTTCCGGCTGCCATATTTGCGGTATATACAGGGTCCGTCTCTTCTGGGAGAGTCACAAAATAACCACTGTTCGTCAATCCTAGCAATGTATCACCAAGTAAAGTGATCATCTGCAGTTCATTAGTGGGATCACCATCCTCTTCTTCATCAAGCTTACTATTCCAGTATGCAGTATCAGTTTCTGTTATCCCACCCGCTGTTGATTCAGCAAATACAGGATCGAGTTCGTCTAGTACCCCGGTAACCGTTTCGGCTGAATTGGCATGAAATGCAAAAGGAACACTTAAGAGCTGTTGAACACCTGTAATGGTGTAATTGGTCCCTCCATTGGGATCAGTTCTTGTTTGAAGGAAATAGGGTCCATCCGACCAGTCAATATCAGCAAAATTACCTGAAACAACAGATCCATTTCCTATTTCAATACTAAGAAGGCCATTGGTATTCGTCAATGGGGAATGTGTCTCTGCATATACCACTGTCCCTGAAGGAGAAGCCTGAATGATGCTGATCTCTAAGCCAACCTCGGTGTTGGCCATCAGACCATTATCAGCACCTCTTACCACTGCCTGGTAACTCCATTTTTCAGGTGTTTGAGCTAACAGGCCCATACTGATGAGCAATACGATTAAAATTGTAAGTGTTTTTTTCATGATCCTTATTTTTTAATGATTTTAAATACTTTAATATCTTTTTGCTTATCACTGATCTTCAGAAAATAGCTGGCAGGTGAATACTTACTCATGCTCAAAGTGCTTATATCTCCCATGATCCTTTGACTTTCCAGGAGGTTTCCGTTCATGTCGTAAAGGTGATATGACAATGATTCGTTGTGATAGTTCTCAATGACTATATTGAGATTATCACTCACAGGATTGGGATAAACGGAGCATGTATAGGTCAGGTCACTACTTTCATCGATAACAGTAATGACAGAGATCTCCCAGGGTTGCTGTACCCCTTCAATAGTTGAACAGCCGGTAGTTCCTGTGCAGCAATAAAACTGCACCTGTCCGACAGAAAAGCTTGATGACCCGCCGCTCCCGGAGGCATCACCACCGGCAACCATTACGGCGTCCTGGGCCTGGATACCGATGAGGCCTACCCCTAACAAAAGGATGATGCCCATTAAAAGAATTTTATTTTTCATATGGATAATATTGAGATTATTGAATTGTGTTTAGTTTATTATCTGCACAATCCTTTTTGATGAAAAAATAAGACCGGAGTAGCTATGAAAACATATGTTTTGAGAATTTTTCCCTTATTCCCTTATGCCTAAAATTTAGACTCTAAAATAATATGATGTAATATTCAAACTAGTCAAGTATAACAAAGGAACACCTGTTACCAGGGTATTCCCACCTTCCTTTTTGGCATGTCAAATGATTCTTTATTGGTTTAATATTCGTGAAGCATCCATCCATTTTTCCAGGATGCGGGCAGTCAGTTAAGTGTACCTGCTAAACATGTAAATATACTGAATGTGAGAGGCTCAATCAATAACCCAATTGGGGTAGTTAGATGTGATTAGTTGGAATGTGGATGACGTAGAGACTCTGAGACTATGGGATAGAGAGACATTGAGATTAGACCAGTCCGTGATCATGAGCAAAAGTGGATAGTGCAGCAATGTTGTTAATCTTAAGTTTTAGGTAGACATTTTTGCGGTGCTTGTTCACGGTTTCAGGGCTGATGTTGAGTTTTTTAGCTATGTCCTTATATGTCCAACCCAGGGCAATGTAATAGGTCACCTCGAGCTCTCGAGCTGTTAGTTTTGCAATAACGTCCATATTACTGCTTTTGACCCTTTCTTTTAACTGGGATAATATTTTCCGTACGGTGGTGATATTTTCAAAGGCATCCATGACCTCTCCCAGGAGTAGTTTAGGCTTCCCTTCAGCATCCCATTTGAAAACATGCATCTTGGAGAATAACCAAACCCAGTGACCCTTTTTGTGACAGATTCGATAAACTCCTGACCATTCTGTGTTCTTCATTTCCTTGAAGAACTGTATTCGTTCACCAACAATTTTCTTATCGGCAGGATGAAAGTACTTTTCTGCAAACTCCATGATATCAAGTGGAATCTCATTTTCTGTGTAGCCAAATATTTCATAGTACCTGTTGTTACCCCAGGTATATTTCATGGTTTCCAGATCGATAATAAATACAATACCACAAAGGTTAGATACGATCTTTTTTAGGAAGTCAAAGTCTCCACTATTGGTTTTCATATATTATCCTCTCAGTGATTAATTCCGTGAATAATCAAAAATGGTCAGGATAAAAGAAATGGGTTTTCAAGTGACAAGATACAAAATGTTAGGATACTGTGGGTTAGGATTATAGGTTTTATTAACTAAACAATGTTTATTTCTCTATCGCTAACATTGACAAAAATAAAATAGCAATGAAAAATTGGGAAAAATATACTGACACCATGTTGACACCGGAAATAAAAAAGGACTCACGATCTATCGTAAGTCCTAGATTTTCAGGTCGGGGTGATAAGATTAATTTCGTTTCACTTCATTGATCCTGGAGGGGGGGGAGTAATCCAAAAATCCTTAATCGCTTCGATCACAGTGCTTTACATGTTTTATACCTTCGGTTTAAAAGCAAGCTTTTACCTCGGATATAAAACAAAAAACCCCTCACTTTCGTGAAGGGTTTTTGTATTGTCGGGGTAGTAGGATTAATTTCATTGATCCTGAAGGGGGGGGGAGCTAAAGAAAAAGCCCTCCTTCGCCACGCTCACAATGCTTTTGGGTTTTCCACCTTCGCCCGAAAGCAAGCTTTCAGCTCGGTATAAAAACACAAAAGCCCCTCGTTTGCACGAGG
>Ga0209692_10002794_pt1 | contig 18101 bp, 14 predicted proteins | sample tdDd472_FD_187129 | JGI IMG/M metagenome (GOLD analysis project Ga0209692, IMG submission 187129) | Marine sediment microbial communities from the Atlantic coast under amendment with organic carbon and nitrate - tdDd47.2 (SPAdes)... | ecosystem: Environmental > Aquatic > Marine > Coastal >...
TCGGGCACCAGTCCCAGCTGCAGCTGATAGATCACTTCGCTCGATCCCTCGACGACCTGCAGGCTGTCGGGACTCAGCGTCAATTCCTTGGTGCCGCGGGTAAACGCGCTCCAGTCGCTGTCCTCGGAGTCGCAGCCGCCGAGTAGACCGGCCACTGCCAGAACGACGATTACTACCGGACCAGCCTGCCAGGGTCTCATGCCGTTTCTCCTTCTTTGCCGCTCGTGTGCGAGCTGCGGCAAGTCCACGCGCCCCTCCATCACGGACCGTCGTCGTCGACGATGGTGCCGACGGCGCTGGCATCAATGAAACCAGCGTTCTGGGCGGCGGACAGCAACAAGGCGAACGTCTCGTGATTCTCGCTCTCGGCGTCGTCTATGAGTGCCACCGTCAGTGTGGCCGCGGTACGCCCGGCGGGAATGACGAGCGAGTCGTGCCAGCCGATGAAATCATCCCCTTCGACGGCGGTCAGGTTCTGGGTGTCGGCCTGTACCACGACTTCGGCGCCGCTGGGAGTCGATAGAAAGACGGTGAAGACCGCGACTCCGCCGGCCTCGAAGGCCACCTCGTCGACCACACTGAGCAGAGGAAAGTCGTTGTCGACGATGGTGCAGCGCGCGGCCTGGGCCGGAGCCTCGGCGCCGCTGACCGAGTCTACGTTCAGCAGGAACCACTCGTCCCCCTCGGCGGTGCCGTCATTGATGATGGTCACCGGTACGTTCACCTCGCTGGTACCGGCGGGCAGGGTTACCGCGGTGTTCACGCTCAGGAAGTCGGCGGGGGAGCCGGCGGTGCCCGCCTCGGTGGTAACCGTGACGGTCACGGTTCGCGTGGCCGCTTGAGGCAGACTCAACACGAACTGGACCTCACTGGCGTTCTCGGGCACCTCTACATCGGCGATCGTCAACACCTGTACGCCTTGCCCGGGGTCGGTGGGATCCTCGCCACAGCCACCCACGAGCACGCCACCGGCCAGCAGCGTGCCGATGAGCAATGCCGCTGACCCCATGCGCAACCCTGGAATCCTGGTCTGCATTTCCGCCTCCTGCGGGTCAGTGAATGATGAGGCCGGCAGTCAGCGCCGGCATGCCTCCGTACCAGTGATCATTCTCGCCGTGGTCGGCAGAGAAGTACGTGTAATCGAAGCGCGCCAGGGGTCCGAGAGCCCGCGGGCCCACCGGAAAAATCCAGGTCAAGCGCAGGTATCCACCGAATCCTAATCGCTCGTAGCTACGGCCATCGTATTCCAGGATCGAACTGCCATCGAAAATCCCGCCGCCTGCCAGAACTACGCCGCCACTCAGATCGAATCCGGTTCCTCCGCGAGCTGTGCCCAGGCCTACCGAAAGCATCAAACGATGAAAGGTCACGTCGCCGGTGGCCTCGGGATCAAGGGCTTGACCGATCACATAGCGATTGCCCGCATAGGCGAGGCCGATCTCAACATACCGGTGGCGGGGTCGATTGAGAGTGCCCCCGGTGCCGGACCGGAGCGGCATAAACTCGGGAACCGAACGCCAGGCCAGACCCAGGCTCCACCCGGTCTGGACCTCTTCCACTCCGAACAGAGCCTCAGGTGCGGCCGTGAATTGCTCTCCCAGAGGCCAGGTGGCCCCCGCTATCACCAGCCAGCGGGGTGGCGCGTGGCCGCCGTTCTGTGCGGCGACAAAATCCTGGTAGGCCTGGTCCCAGAACGGATTGGGCGTCCGTACGACCTCGAACACGAGATCTCCCGCGTCCGTGGCCGTGAAGGTGGGATAGGCCAGTTCAGGTGCGATCCCGATCTCGGGATCGCGCGTCGTCTGCCAGCGCTCCGGCTCGTAGACCCAACCATCCAAGGCATACTCGCTTTCTCCATCCAGGGTCAGGTACGTCACCCTGTAGCTGGTGCCCACCTGCAGCGAGTCGTCCGCCACGACGAATCGACCATCGATGTGGTCGATGTTGATCTTGAGGCAGGGTCCCGCGGCAGGGCAGAATCCGATGCGGCCGAAGGGGAGCGCAGTGGAACCGGCAGGCACCAGTTCAAAAAGGGTTTCCCTGAACTGGGCAAAGGCTCTTGCCGTGGGCAGCGTCGCTGCCGCAGCACCCACGAGCACGGCCATCAGCAGCACCAGCGCATGACCCGCGCCGCGCACTGGCTGTGGGCGGGGAGTTGGGCCGCGATACGCCGGCACCTGGATACCTCCGGTCTTGAGCGAGGTGCGTACACCATACCGGCTCCCTCCGGCGTGGGACGGACCTCATCTTGTCGGTCGCGAGTTGCCGACAAACCCGTTCATGGCCACAAGCATCGATGCGATATCGAGGATGGATTCAGCGTTCTGGACTCTGCAGAATAGATAACACAATCCGGATATTTACGCTCTACATATCAGATTGGACCGGGTTTGCGCCCGGGCGCAGAGCCTCGGCCTCGACCACGACAGCCAGAAGGAATCCCATTCTATTCTGTTTTCAGCTTGAGCTCGGGACGTCGGGCTGAGAGGCTTAGAATCAACAGCAGCAAGCAACCGACTCGGGTCTGCGGAAAGCGGCGGGGAGATACCATGGAATTGAGCGTCTTCGACATCTTCAAGATCGGGATCGGCCCCTCGTCGTCCCACACGGTGGGGCCCATGCGTGCCGGAAGCTTTCTCCTGGAGAAGTTGAAGAAGCATGGTCTGTTCGAGTCCGCAGCCCAGGTGCGATGCGACCTGTACGGGTCGCTGGCCTCCACCGGTCGAGGTCACCACACCGACCGCGCGGTGATCTGGGGTTTGCAGGGGGAGGAACCGGAGACCATCGATCCCGACCAGCAGGATAGGCTGTTTGATGGGGTCGTGGAATCGGGAGAGCTGGTGCTCGGCGGGGAGCGGACCCTCAGTTTCGTGTACGATCGCGATATCGGATTCAAGCCGGACGAGTTGCTGCCACACCATCCCAACGGGATGCTGTTCACCGTTCTTGACGCAGCCGGCGCAGAGATCTACGTGAAGAAGTTCTATTCCATCGGCGGCGGCTTCATCGTCGGCCACAAGACCGCTGAGGCGGATCAGCTGATCAAGAATCCCGTCCAGGTGGCGCACCCGTTCGCAACCGGTGACGAGCTCCTGGAGGTCACGCGCGAGACGGGCAAGAGCATCGCCGAGATCGTTCTCGCCAATGAGCATACGTGGCGAACGACCGAGGAAATCGAGGCCGGACTGGCGCTCATCGACCGCACCATGAACGCGTGCGTCGAGCGGGGCTTCCGGCAGCGGGGATCGCTTCCCGGCGGGTTGGGTCTGAAACGGCGGGCCCCGGGCCTGCACGAGACCCTCACTCGCCAGGACGAAGGGGCATATGGAGACCCGCTCGGGGCCATGGATTGGCTCGTTCTCTACGCTCTGGCAGTGAACGAGGAGAACGCGGCCGGGGGCCGGGTGGTCACCGCGCCAACCAACGGTGCGGCCGGCATCGTGCCCGCCTGCTTGCGCTTCTTGCAGCGTTTCATTCGACGACTACCCCCGACCACTACGAGAGATTATCTGCTAGCCGCCGGTGCGGTGGGCATGCTGTGCAAGACCAATGCTTCGATCTCCGGCGCCGAGGTGGGGTGCCAGGGCGAAGTCGGGGTGGCCTGCTCCATGGCGGCCGCGGGGCTGGCCCAGGTCGCCGGCGGCACGCCCGAACAGGTCGAGAACGCCGCCGAGATCGGCATGGAGCACAACCTGGGGCTGACCTGCGATCCCATCGGCGGTCTGGTTCAGGTGCCGTGCATCGAGCGCAACGCCATGGCGGCGGTCAAGGCCGTCAACTCGGCCCGCATCGCCTTGCGTGTCGAGGGGAAAGGCATCGTGTCCCTCGATCAGGTCATTCAGACCATGCGGGAGACCGGTCTGGACATGCAGGCCAAGTACAAGGAGACGTCCGAGGGAGGGCTGGCCATCAATATCACCGAGTGCTAGGATCCGCCAGTCTGTGCGGCGAGTTTTCTCACCCGATCCTGAGGGTAACCCAAGGCGGACGACCCATGATCTGTAGCAAGCTGGGCAAGGTTTGGATCGGTTTGACGTCGCCTCTTCTGCTTACCTGGGGGCTTGCTGGCGCCACGGCTTTGGCCCAGACCAGCGAGCAGGATTCGCAGAACATGCAAGCGATCGAAGGTCGCTGGATCCGGACCGATGCTCCCTATGTGATCGAGTTGAGTCCCGATGAGAGCGACTCGCTACAGGCCTCTTATTTCAATCCCAAGCAGATCCATGTCGAACGAACCGAGTTCGGCGTTCGCGAGGGAGTACTGCACGTGTTGATCGAGTTGCAGGATGTCAACTACCCAGGCTCCACTTACTTCCTGGCATTTGTGCGCGATCAGGATATTCTGCATGGCATATACTACCTGCCGCAGAACGGGCAGCAGTTCGAAGTTGCGTTTACACGCGCGGCCGACTCGCCACAGCCCGAAGAGTCGGTCCCGGATTAAGGGTCTGGTGATCTGGACCCATATTCATTCTGTGATCGGTCGGGTGGTTGCGGTCCGTCCGGCACCGAGATACTCGATAGACCTGCCTGATGAGGGAGTTGGGAGTGAACATGAGAATCCGGACCATCATCGTATCGGGGCTGCTGGTTTTACTTCTGGCCGGTTCCGCCCTGGGACAGGATGCAGCCAGCATCGATAGCGACTACGAGGCCAAGGACAACGACTGGCGTTTCATCGTCAGCCCTTACGCATTGTTCGCCGCCAACGCTACCGATGTGGGCGGCCAGCAACTGCGTCAATCCTTCAACGACCTGGCGTCGCTGACCAGTGTAGGGTTTCAGTTGATCACGAATATCATGTATAGGGAGTGGATCCTGACTGCCGACGGCACTTATGCCAACCTGGGGTCAAAGAGCGATGAGGGGTTGTTCCAGGTCGATCTGGACATCAAGCAGTACATGCTGGATCTCCGCCTCGGTTACCTGGTCCTGAATCGTGTAGACCAGGAAGACGACTCGGGAGTGGTCCGTGGCTGGGCTCTGGAAGCGAACGCTGGCGCCAAGTACTGGCGCAACGACCTCACGCTGGATTATCGCGTGATAGTGGGCGATCCGCCCCCCGTGGCCGAAGGCCGCCTCCCCACCAAGCAGGAATGGTGGGATCCCATGGTGGGGGCAAAGGCCAGGATCGTCTTGAGTCGATCAGTGGTCCTGGGCCTGTTCCTCAGTGGTGGCGGTTTCGGGATCGGCGACGCCTCCGACTACTCTTGGGATTTTGCCTATACCAACACTTTCAAGGTCTCGCGCTTGATCCTGGTCACGGCCGGCTTCCGGTCCTTCAAGTACAAGCGTGTCGATGGTGAAGGCGACGCGCAAGTGGATACAAAAGTGTCCGTCCTCGGACCGATGCTCGGGGTGTCATTCGTTTTCTGATGCCCAGGTAAGTCGGGATAGCTGAGGAGTGTGCCGTCGGGCTTCGTCCCGTGGCGTTTGTGGCATTGGAACGGGTTGGACCAAAGAACCGGATTCCTGATCCCGGTAGGTTGGCCCCCGGCTTGTACCGCCGGGGGCAAGCACAGTGTTCAAACCGCTCCTTGCACAAGGCGTCCAGCGAGATCAATGGGCATCTCGAATCTTTTCGAAAAGCTCCTCACCCATGGTCTCCCGTGCTTCAACCGCTGCCGTGGCGTGCAGCTTCAACAGGTCGGCCTTGGCGGCAAAGTACCGATCGATGGCTGAATGCAGGGACGCTTCGGACACATTCCTGTCCTCGTGGAGCCGCTCCAGATCCAGTTCGGCCCGCTCTAGGGCCGCGTTCAGGTCGATCGACTCATCCTCGTATTTCCTCTCCAATCCGTGCAGCTCGTCGATCATTTTCTGGTCGGCGCCCCATTCCTTCAGCTGTTCGTCCGAGGGCAGGTGAATGCCGTTGTGGACCCCGTGAGTGGCGTGTTCGCCGTGAAGGGAATGATCAGCATGGGGGGCATGGGGTGCATGCCCGACCTTTTCGGCGTGGGGCGCATGCCCGTGCTGCGCCAGAACCATCGGGACGCTGATGCCAAAGGAAAGCAGGGCCAGGATGATCAGGGTCTTCTTGAACATGGAAGTCTCCTTTTCTGGGTCTGAAATCGAACCTCGCCATAACCTACGATGCGCAGATGAACCCTGTGCTCGCCTCCGAATGAATAAAATTTCATCAAGCCTTCCCGGCCGGGCCTCGTATAATGGAACCATGAAGATCCTGGTTGTCGAAGACGAGAAGAAGATCGCCTCCTTCATCAGCAAGGGGCTGGCCGAAGCCGGTTTCGAGGTGCAGGCCTGCCATGACGGCGATGAGGGGTTCCGGCTGGCAGTCGAGCACCGTTTCGACGCGGTGGTGCTCGACATCATGCTGCCGGGCCGGGACGGTCTGAGCATTCTCAGGCAGCTGCGTTCGCGACGCAACGCCGTGCCCGTGATCCTGGTGACCGCGCGGGGGGAGCTGGACGAGCGCCTGGAAGGTCTGCAGCTGGGAGCGGACGACTACCTGACCAAGCCTTTCTATGTCGAAGAGCTCATCGCCCGGCTGCACGCCGTCACACGGCGTACGCGTCCCGATGGTTTGAACATCCTGGAGATTGGACCCCTGCGTATGGACCTGATGAGCCGCGAGGTCCGCTGCGGCGACGAGGTGTTGGAGTTGACGGCCCGCGAGTTCTCCCTCCTCGAGTATCTGGCCCGGTCCCCGGGCAGGGTTTACACCCGGACCCAGATCCTGGAACAGGTCTGGAACTACGATTTCGATCCCAGTACCAACATTGTCGACGTCTATATCCGACGACTGCGGCAGAAGCTGGGGGATCATCGCGACTGCGTGGAAACCGTTCGCGGCGTCGGCTACCGGCTGCGCAAGAACTGAGAGGGCGCCCTTGATCCGTTCCTTCGAGCTGAAACTCGCGCTGCTGTCCACCGTGGTCAGCGGCGTGGTGCTGACTGTATTCGGCTTGGTGTTCTGGCATTTCGTCGAGCAGTCCCATCTGCAAAGACTGGATCGTGACCTGGCGAGTCTGGCCCACCAGTTGCTGACCTCGGGATCCCACTCCCTGGAGGAACTGCACCTCAGCGCCGAGCAGGTGGCCATCTACGGCGAGGAACTCGAGAGTGCCGCGACCCTGTTGACCGACCGTCGCCAGCGTATCGTGCACCAGTCCGAGAACTGGCCCTCCGGTGTGAACGAGATGGCGCTGCCCGAAGCGACCCAGGTGGCAAGAACGAAGTTGCCGCCGCGTGAACACGGCCCTCACGCGGCCCCTCATGCTTCCGGTGATCGGCACGAGGAGCACCTGGATCATGAGGTCCACTCCGATCATGCGACCGCTCCGCTGGTCGAACCTCATTACAAGACGGTGGAGAACGACGGCGCCCAGTGGCGCCTGATCGGGCTGAAGGCCGCTGACCACACGCTGCACGTGGCCCTGGATCTGGCCAGGTTCAACGCTAACCTGCACCACGTGCGCGTCGCCCTGGTCCTGGCCATTGGTGTGGCCCTGGTGGTGTCGGCCCTTGGCGGAGGCTGGATTGCCCGCCGGGCCTTGCGACCCGTCCGCACCCTGACCGAACTGGCCGAGGGTGTCACCGCTACCGAGCTGGGCCAACGCCTCGACGATCGCGGGGCCGATCTCGAGTTTGCGCGTCTGATCCGGGTCTTCAACGAGATGTTGCAACGGCTGGACGCATCCTTCCGGCAGGCCACTCGATTCAGTGCCGACGCCTCCCACGAGCTGAAGACGCCATTGGCCGTCATGCGGGGTGAAGTCGAAACGGCTCTCCAGCGCGCGCCGGCCGGTAGCGACGTCCAGCTGGTGCTCGCCTCGCAGCTGGAGGAGATCCAGCGACTGAACAACCTGGTGGGCAAGCTGCTGCTCCTGTCCCATGCCGACAGCGGGGCACTACGACCGTCTCGTGAGCGTTTCGACTTCCGTGAGCTGGTCGCACGAGTTTGCGAGGACATCCCGGCCCTGGATCCGGATCTGACCGTCGAATGCCTACTGGGCAATACCGTCGAGCTGGTAGGCGACCAGGATCTGCTGCGCCAGATTGTACAGAATCTGGTTGTCAACGCCGTGAGCTACAACCGTCCCGACGGCTGGGTGCGTTGCGAACTCGAGAGGTCGACAGATACGGTCGTCCTGCGGATAGCCAACAGCGCCAAGCCGATACCCGGCGACCAGCGCGAGAAAATCTTCCGCCGTTTCTACCGGATGGACGAGTCCCGTACCGGCGATCACGCAGGCCTGGGGCTCAGCCTTGCCCGCGAGATCACGCGGGTGCACGGTGGACAGCTGATGCTGGCCAAAAGCGACGAGACAGGGACGGTCTTCGAGTTGACGCTGCCGGCGAAAACGGTCTGACCACCAGCGGCCTGCTCTAGCTCTTGTGGGCGATACCAAGGGCGATCGACACGCGGTCCTCACGCAGGTTCCGGACCAGATTCAGCAGCTTGTCCTTCGTGGTGGATCCCATCAGGAGATGGAGTCCCAGGGCAGGAGAACCGTGGGCCTCGATCCGTTCAGCCACCTTCTCGAAGAATGCCAGCGATTCGGGCACCTTGCCGGTCCACTGACCGATCTCCAGTCCTACCTGCTCGATGGTCGCACGCGCCTCGGCCTCGGTGGCCAGTGAGCTGATCGATTCGTCCTCGGCCCAGGGCACCGGATAGATCGGGGCATCCCCACTGCCCTGGAAGATGTCGTGGAAGAGCAGCCGACCACCGGGCTTCAATACCCTGGCGATCTCGGCATAGAATCTGGGCTTGTCGGCGATGTTCATCTGCACGTGCTCGGTCCAGACCACATCGAAACTACCGTCAGCAAAGGGGATATCCAGGGCGCTGGCCTGGCGCAGGTCCACGCGGTCGCTCAGGCCTACCAGGCGGGTCAGCTCGATTCCGGCGGAAATATACTCACTGGTCAGATCGATGCCCACGACCTTGCAGCCGAACTGCTGGGCCAGATGGCGCGCGGTGCCGCCGGTGCCGCAACCGACGTCGAGGACAAGATCGGACCCGCGCAGCTGCGCCAGTTCGGCAATCTCGTTGGTCGCCTCCCGTCCACGGGTGTGAAAGGCATCGACCGGGGCCAGATCCTCGACCGTGAGTGAGGCCGGGTCCTTGCCCAGCGTATCGAGGGCGGACAGGATCCTCTTCAGGAGGTCGTCCGACCCGTAATGCTTGTCCACCAGTGCGTCTGCTTTCATCGGATTCTCCACGGATTGCGAGGCAAGAACGAGTATAGGACAGAAAAGATACTCATTGGAATTGAGAGTCGCGACAACGAGGGTTCTCTGGTAGCATATGCCCAACATGCGACCTCGAATCCTGGTGTGCCCCAAGTCGTGAAGGAGAATGGCAATGATGCGCCGTACGATGATCCTTGTCGCCGCATTCCTGATGGTAACCACCATGGCGCATGGTCAGGGCCTTGGTCAGCCGCAGACCTCACGCACCGACAAGTGGGAGTTCAGTGTCCAGACTCGCTACTCGTGGTCCAAGGACTATGATGGCGAAGGCGGGTCCTCCATGAAGGTCCAGGAAGATCTGGGGTGGGGATTCGGATTCGCCTACAACTTCAATCAGCACTTCAATCTCGGCATGCTCTTCACCTGGCGTTCCGTGCCCTTCGAGTCAGAGGCCGTGGATGTGGACGATCCAAACGAAACTCATCGATACAACGGCGAGTTGAGTACGTCCACGATCGGTGTGAGCGGCGAGTACAACATCCTCAAGGGGCGCTTCACGCCCTATGTGAATGGGTCCCTGGCCTGGATGCACATCAACACCAACGTCTTCGCCGGCTGGACGACGGGCTGCTGGTGGGACCCCTGGTGGGGCTACATCTGCGGTCCCGTTCCCTTGACCTATGGTTTGAACACCGGTGCCTATACCCTGGGAATCGGGGGACGGTTCGAGTTGAGCAGCAAGGTCTACCTGAGGGGCGGCTACGAGAAGGGTTGGGTCAGTTCCGGTGCCATCGATTCTGTCGATATGATGCGGATCGATATCGGATTCTTGTTCTAGCCGGTGACCCTGGTCGAAACCCGCTGCGCGTCACATTCGAGAGCGGAGAGTCGAGCACAACCCGGTCACGCAGTCGACGTCCGCTAACCATACTGCTATCATGTGTTCAGCCGATTTGGGGGGACCATGATTGGCAAGGCTATTTCCCACTACCGGATCATCAGTAAACTCGGCGAAGGCGGAATGGGCGTGGTTTATCGCGCCCACGACGAAACCCTCGACCGTGATGTGGCGATCAAGGTCCTGCCAGAAATTTTTGCTACGAATCCCGACCGACTGGCCCGTTTCGAGCGGGAGGCCAAGGTCGTCGCGAGGCTGTCCCACCCGAACATCATGGCGATATTCGATTTCGGGCGGGAAGGCGACGTGACGTATGCCGTTGCCGAACTTCTCGAAGGTGAAACTCTTCAAGAACGCCTCAAGAACACTCAGCTCAGCTGGCGGTCGGCGACCGAGATCGGAGCGGCTATAACGGACGGTCTTGCCGCCGCCCATAGAGATGGCATCGTTCACCGTGATCTCAAGCCCTCGAACATATTTCTGACCACTGGTGGGCTGGCGAAAGTGCTCGACTTCGGGTTGGCCCGGAACGTCGATGTGCCTCGAACCGAGGACGCCAATGCGGGTACTGTTACCGGGTATACCGTCCCGGGCTCGGTGCTGGGTACTGTGGGCTACATGTCGCCCGAACAAGTGCGCGGCGAACCGGTGGATCATCGATCAGATATCTTCTCGCTGGGTTGCGTGCTTTACGAAATGGTTACCGGCAGGCAAGCGTTTGCACGCGATACGGCCGCAGAGACGATGACGGCGATTCTCACGGAGGATCCTGCTGGTCTGCGCACCTTCGCGTCTGTCGGTCCTTCGGCCATTACTATTGCTATCCGACGATGTCTCGAGAAACGGCCGGGCGCCCGTTTCCAGTCGGCTCGAGATCTTGCATTCGTTCTCCGTTCGGCCGCTCTGGCGGAAACCGGCCCTCTGGCACCCACGCCTTCGGTGGAGAAATCGATCCTCGTACTTCCGTTCGTCAACCTGAGCGCCGAGTCCGAGAATGAGTATTTTAGTGATGGCCTTACTGACGAGATCATCTCCGACCTTGCCAAGGTCCGCTCGCTGCGCGTTATCTCTCGAACCTCCGCCATGCGACTCAAGGGAACCGACAAGGACATCAGAACGATCGGCTGCGAGTTGAATACGCAGTACGTTCTCGAAGGCAGTGTCAGAAAGGTGGGGACCGATCTTCGCATCACTGCTCAGCTAATCGATGCGGCATCCGACATCCACCTGTGGTCGGAGAAGTACGCCGGCACAATGGCAGACGTCTTTGACATTCAGGAAAAAGTGTCTCGTTCCATCGTCGATGCTCTCAGTCTGAAGTTGAATTCCGAGGAGAGTCGAGGAATCGCGGAGCGCCCCATTGCCGATGTTCATGCCTATGAGTGCTATCTCCGAGCCAGGGCCGAGATGCTAAAGGGTACCAAGTCTGGTTTGGAACGAGCACTTAGATATCTGAAGGTCGGGTTGGAGATTGTGGGTGAGAATGTTCACATCTACACGGGTATGGCAGAAGTATATACCTTCTATTATGAGTACGGTATCAAGGCGGATGAAGAGTCCCTGCGGAATGTCGAGACCCTGACCCGCAAAGTAGTAGAAATACAGCCGAATTCGGCGGAGAGTCATTATCTGAGGGGGCGGGTCGAGAGGTTTCGAGGATCTGTTCTGAAGGCAATCAGGCATCTGGAGAACGCCTTTGCGATTGATCCGAATCATACAAACAACCTGTTGTTTCTCGGACAGTCCTATACATTCGCGGCAGGCAGGGCGGTTCTTGCCGAGCCGCTGCTGAGGAGACTTGTTGAAATCGATCCGCTCACGCCGGTTACGTCCTATTGCCTGGGACTATCGCAATGGATGAATGGCCAGCTCGACCTTGCTCTTTCGACCTTCCAGAAGTTCTCCAAATTGGAACCCGAGAGCACGGCTGCCGGACTGATTATTGTGCACATCCTGGCGTGGCAGCAGAAATATGATGAGGTATTCGCCCTGATAGAGCAGATTGCTCAGCTGGACTCACATGATGTCTTCAGCGAGTGGTGCTTGTTCTTTGGCTACGCACTGCGAGGGGAAAGGACACTGGCGTTGGAAACGCTTTCTGAAGACGTGAAACGATACTACTGGAATGATGCAGACATAAACTGGCTAGGCGCAAGCGCTTATGCTCTCATCGGTGAGAGGGATGAAGCCCTCGACTGGTTGGAACACGCGATCGATCGAGGCTGTATCAACTATCCGCTTTTCTGCAGGGACGACCCACTGCTTGATAGCATCAGGGGGGAGGAACGATTCAAGAAGCTGATGGATAGGATCAGACCCGAGTGGGAAAGGTTCGAGGCTCGTGCTGGCGTGTAGGGTATCTCCAGATTGAACGATGGTGTCTGATGTGGACCATCTCTAGGTAGCAGATAGGCATCTAGAGCAGAGTCTCAACCATTTGAGGGCAGCGGTAGTTCTGAATTCCACATCCAGATTGCGATCAGCCAGGAGCCGTCGGTCTGCTTGCGGACGATTGCCAGGACAGTGCTCAGATCCTCCATCACACCTTCAACTCCTTCCACAGTGAAGGCTTCTTTGGCAGGTCCCCTGGCATATGCAATATCTCCACATCCGTCGACTTCGAGCAATTCGACTTTGTGCTCGGTGATCGTCAGTCCCACGGATTCCAGCCAGGACCTGCACGCGGTTTTCCCTGGATGATCGGACTGTTTGGACCGATCCAAACGACGTCATCAGTGCCATCAGTGCCATCAGTGCGTCCCAGTCTCCCGCTAGTGCCGCTTGATCCATGCTGGGACCCAGTGATCTGATGGCCAATATGTCCGCTTCGGATAGGGGGCCATTCTCGCGATCAGACGTTTGGCAGGCAGTGTTGGCCATCAGAAGCGCGTGATCGTGTCATATGGGAAGTTCTCAGAGGTGGGCGCCCTGCGTTGGTTCATTCTCCAATATTTGCGAAGCAGGATCGTGGAGTCGAGCTGTGCCGCGCACGCAAAACTGACAAGAGACGGTTGGCAACGCAACCGTCTCTCGTCTCTAAATGCTGCGACCAGCGGTCCTATTTCGTTCCCGCGGCCACAAGCAGTTCACAGGGACCCTCGAAACCATCGGCCGTTTCGAAGCGATCCAGGGCCGTTGCGATCTCGTCCCACACGCTTTCCTGCTCCGATTCGTCCAGGGACGACAGCATCTGATGCAGGGCACCGAACGATTCCTGCTCGAACTGCACGCACTCGGCAGCGGTTTTCACTCGCACCGGAGCATTCACTGACCTGACCACCACGTCGCTGAAGCCGGCCTCCGTGAGCAGGTTCTGCAGCACCACAGGATCGCCCAGGCTGAACGGACCGGGCTGACCCGGCTGGGGCGCCGGCAGATTGGCACGCTTGCGAATGATCGACACCGGCAACGAGAAGAACTGGTTCTTGTCGGCAGCGGCGTAGGTGATCAGGCTCACCTTGCCGCCGGGCACCAGGGTGTGGCGCATGCCCTGCAGGGCCTTGAGCTGATCGGGAAAGTAGATCATGCCCACGCGACTGATGACCGTGTCGAACGATTCGGCGGCCAGGTCGCCCAGCTTCTCGCCGTCCAATTCCTTGACCTGCACGTTGTCCAATCCGGCGCTCCGAGCTGCTTCCCGGGCCAGCCGCAGGATGTTCGACGAGAGGTCCGTGGCCAGGACCGTTCCACCCGGGCCGACCCGACGGGCCGCCGTCAGACTCTGCTCGCCGGCACCGGCGGCCACGTCCAGAACCCGGTCATCCTTGCCCACGTTCCCCAGATCCAGCATCAGTTCCGTGGCTTCACCCAGCCACTCGCCAAGCAGCGGCCCCCAGCGGTGCCAGGCGTCGGCGGCCTCCTGCCACTGGGCACGGGTAGTTTCCTTGAAGCGGACGGGACAGAAGGCGGTGGCGGTCCTCGTGTTGGTGGTGCTCATGACATTTCTCCTTATGTTGGGCCGATGCTCGGCGGTTGGGTTGTTGTCGCTGTCGGTTGTTCATCGAACTGGTGACACGATGCGACCTCACCGTTTGAGCCAGCGTTTGAATGGCCGTTGGAAATGACAGAAAATCTCCCGCGGAGAATCGCAGATGAGCAGTTCTGGATTGCAAATCCATATATTGGGCGAACTTACGGTATTTACGGACGGGCAATTGGTGCCGCTGCCCGGGTCGCGAAAAACTCGTGCCTTGCTGGCCTATCTGCTCCTCCAGGACCGACCGGTCACCCGTGAGCATCTTTGCGAGATGCTTTGGCCCCACCCCGATGACCCTCGAGCGGCCCTCCGCTGGAGTCTCACCAAACTACGTCCGATCCTCAATGCCGACGTCCAGCACCTCGTTGCCGATCGGAGCTCGGTGACCATCGAGGGACTCGACGACCGCGTGGACCTCAGGCGGATTGATCGGCTCTTCCGCAAGCCCATCGAGGAGATCGCAACGGCCGATCTGGAATCTGCGGCAGCGAAATACCATGGCGAGTTGCTGGAAGGAATGGAAATTCCCGACTGCCATCGGTTCAACGAATGGCTCATCGCCCGGGGCGAGGCCGCACGCCGGACGAGAAGATCAATACTCACAGAGCTATCGGTGCGGCTGGCCGATGATCCCGAGGCGGCGCTTGTCCATGCTCGCGGTAGGGTGGCTCTGGACCCCTTGGATGAAAGCGCCCACGTGGACGTGGTGAGGTTGCTCGGAAGCCTGGGTCGGATGAACGAAGCTCAGGAACAGGTGGAACGGTGTCGCACGATTCTCCACCTGGAGATGGGTGTGGAGCCTGGCGCCGAACTGTCGAAAGCGTTGCAGGGAAGCAAACGGCGGACGGTGCAGGGACCGGTCCCGCCGCAGCCTACGGTTTGCTCGGAGCCGGCCGTCACTGTCGATGCCGGGTTGTTCGGACGCGCCGAGGAGTGCGCTCGCCTGGAGGCGTTTCTCACGGCGGAGGTGCCGCGACCCGCCCTGTTCCTCGAAGGAGAGCCTGGGATCGGCAAGTCTCGACTTCTGACCGAACTCCAGCGTCGGGCCGAGGCGCGCGACATGCTGGTTCTCTCCGGGAGATCCTGCGATCTGGAGATGGTCCGGCCCTTTGGGGTCTGGATCGATCTCCTGGCGGACCTGCCGAAGAACCTCGTCCCGGAGAACCTGTGGTCTGATCTGGCTCCCCTGATGCCCTCGCTTGGTGAACCGCAGCGCCGCCAAGGTGAACTGGACCGGCTCGCAGGCGCCGTTGCCGGCCTCATCGAGCATCTCGGCGCGGCGGGTAGGAATCTCGTGCTGGTATTCGATGACATCCACTGGATAGATCAGGCCTCTGCCGGACTGCTCGCCCACGTTTCGTCGTCGGCCGAGGCGACAGCTGTGGGGCTGGCCTGTGCCGGTAGACCCGGCGAGTTCGCAGACAACGATTCGGCCCGATCGCTGATACGACGCTGGAATCGTGCCGGAACCCTGGACCGGGTGTCGGTTGCACCTTTGTCCGACCGGGACGCCGCCGCCCTGGCTCGATCATGGTCGACCGGGGTTGAAGTGGCTGACATCGTCGCTTCCTGCGGCGGCAACCCGCTGTATCTCATCGAATCGGTGCGCGAGGGGACCGGCAGGGCTTCGGGCAGGGTCACCTCCCTGGCGGTCGACCGGCTGATGGTTCTCGCCGAACCGATCCAGGCCATCGCCCGCTGGGCGGCGGTTCTGGGCCGAGCCTTTCCGGCAACCTGGATGGCCGAGTTGCTGCCGCAGTCTTTGGACGATCTTCTGACGGGAACCGAGATCCTGGAAAGACACGGCGTACTCCGTCCCGATGGCGACGAATGGGATTTCACCCATGATCTGTTGCGTCGCGCAACCCTGGCCGGGATTTCGAGCCCCCGCCGAACGTTGATGCACCGGCGCATCGCTCAGACCTTGGCTGCAGCGCCAGATCCCGACGGTGTCCTGTCCGGAGATGTGGCATTCCACGCAGCACACGGCGGTGAGCCGGAGCTCGCTGCCCGAGCCGCGGTGGCCGCCGGCGATCGGGCATTGCGGTTGGCGGCATTATCCGACGCCTGGCGACTTGCCGACCGCGGACTTCGTGAGGTTGCGAGGCTCGATGGCGAACCGGGTATCGAGGTACAGGTTGAATTGTTGCGGGTCCTGGTACTGGCGAGCCTGGGACGCCGCCGGGTCGAAGCGATTGGCGAGCAGCTGGCCCAACTCGCCCGCCGTGCCCACGAGGTGCGGCTTCACACCGCGGAGCGCACCGCCCTCTGGTTGCTGTCGGTCGTGACAGAGGAAGCCGGAGACCTCGAGGCTGCCCGACAACACAGTCTGGGAGCCGAAGCGGCCAGCCGCGACGCCGACCCGCGCACCCGCTTGCAGGCCATGGCCAATACGGCCCGTTGCCTGGTGCAACTGGAGCGGGAACCGGATCGGGCCGGAGACCTGCTGCGCCGGGCTGCAGAACTCTCCAGGTCGTTGCAAATGCCGGTCCTCGACATCCCCTGGGGTTTCGGATTGTTGTACGCCATGGAGGGTCGGCAGCAGGAAGCGCGAGATGCGTTGGAGCAAAGCGCAGCCATGGCCCGTGACCAGGACAATCACTGGGCCCTGTTCGAGAGCCTCTCTCGTCTGTCGATGCTCGATCTGGCAAACGGAGATCTGGACGGGGTCGAGGGACGTGACGGTGAACTGTGCGACGTGACGCGGAAATTGGGCGAAGGCAGCGAATCCGCCTTGGCGATGACCTTGCTGGCATTGGCTCGACGACAGGCCGGCCAGGGCTCGGACGAACTGGACGCGGCTTTGATCGAGTTGCGGGCAGCCGACTCGAAAGGCTTGCTGGCCTATGCTCTGATCGAGGCCGGGAAGATGGATCTGGAGGATGGTGACGTCGAGGCGGCGATCCGACGTTCTGACGAGGCACTCGCTGCGTCAAGTGAGGTCCGGAGGTATCATCAGAATGATCGGGCAATGCTCTTGAGGGGGCGTGCCGCACTTCTGGAACAGGATCTGGAGACCATGGACCGAATCGACGCACAGCTGGAATCGAGGCTGGCGGAACTGAATCCCGAGGTCGCCATCGGTGGCGATCTGGACCGATTACGGGCGAGTATCGCCGAATTCAAGGAGAAGAAAGCTTGAAAACTTACGTGGTTGAACGTGATTTCGGAGAGCCATTGGCCGAAGCCGACCTGGCCGCTGCACTGGAGCGGATGGGCCCCTGTCTGGAGCAGTACGGTCTCATCTGGGTCCATAGTTACTTCTCGCAGGACAGGACCCGCATGGTCTGTATCTACGAGGGCCCGGACGCCGAATCCGTGCGGGGGGCCCAGCGGAGCGCCGAGGCGAAGTTCGACAAGATCTGGCAGGCCGAAGTGCTGAGCTAGTAGAAGGATCTGGTTGGTTGGGATTTGCTTCAGTGGCTACTGATCTATTGCGCGAGAACGGTGTACACAGGTAGTTTGGTACATCAGATGCGGTTCGAATCCCACGCAACCGTCGGAAGGATTCCGTGAATATCCCTCGTCTACTGGGACGACTCGCCACCATCTTGGTAATGCTTGTCTGCTCCAACGCCTCGGCCGCGATCATACGCGGCAGTGTCACCAGCGAGGGTTTCGCTACTTCGCTGGTCTACGTGAAGGTCGATCTCGCCGAGAGCACCGAAACCGGCCGCCGCTGGAGAGCATCGGTGCGCACCGATGCCGCGGGTCGATACCAGCTGACCAACGTCACTGCCGGTCGCTGGATCCTGGACTTCACCGCTGACGGCTACACAGCGATAGCCGACACGGTAGCTGTGGCCGCGGACGATACCGTTCTCGTGGACGCCGTGCTTGCCCTGGATGCCGTCCAGATCGAAGATTTGGTCGTTGTCGGTCGTGGTGCCGACACTGAGGCTGAACTCCAGACCGGCTATACCAATCTGGATGCCGCCACGCTGAAAAACATCCCCAGCGTGATAGAACCGGATCCCCTGCGGGCTCTGCAGACCCTGCCGGGTGTTCAGGCCGCGTCGGATATCTCCAGCGGGCTGTACATCCGGGGCGGCGGTCCCGATCAGACCC
>Ga0209692_10002795_pt1 | contig 18094 bp, 16 predicted proteins | sample tdDd472_FD_187129 | JGI IMG/M metagenome (GOLD analysis project Ga0209692, IMG submission 187129) | Marine sediment microbial communities from the Atlantic coast under amendment with organic carbon and nitrate - tdDd47.2 (SPAdes)... | ecosystem: Environmental > Aquatic > Marine > Coastal >...
CCCGAACTGCTCCACCATCCAGATGGTCGTGGCATTGAAGCCGCTGCACGACGCTTTCGGGATCGAGCGCGTGGTGGTTTCCACCTATCAATCCGTTTCCGGCGCCGGGCGCGAAGGGATGGACGAGCTGTTCAACCAGACCAAGGCCGTCTACGTGAACGACCCGATCACCAAGGAAAAGTTCACCAAGCAGATCGCCTTCAACTGCATTCCGCATATCGACGTCTTCATGGATGACGGATCGACCAAGGAAGAGTGGAAGATGGTCGCCGAAACGAAGAAGATCCTGGACCCCAAGATCAAGGTGTCCGCGACCTGCGTGCGCGTGCCGGTCTTCATCGGCCATTCGGAATCGGTGAATATCCAAACCCGCGAACCGATTTCCGCGGAAGAGGCACGAAAGATCCTGCGCAAGGCGCCGGGCATTTCCGTGATCGATTTCCGGGAGGACGAAGGCTATGTCACGCCGCAGGAATGCGTCGGCGAGGACGCCGTCTATGTCAGCCGTATCCGCGACGACATCAGCGTCGAAAACGGCCTGAACATGTGGGTTGTCTCCGACAATTTGCGCAAGGGCGCGGCGCTGAACACGGTTCAGATCGCCGAAGTCCTGGTGAACGGCGGATATCTGCGCAAGGCCGCCTAAACCTTTCCGCTGTTGGGTTTCCGCATTAAGGGGCGCGGTGCCGGTTTCCGACCGGTTCCGCGCCCTTTTTTCTTCAAATTAAAAAGATTATGGCGGACAGAGCCCGCGTCTGTGCTTCCATCCGCCTGCGAGGCGCACTACCATCGCGCCGATGAGCGGGGACAACGACAAACCAAGGCAGGAAGATCCATCGGCCGGGGCAATCCCGGATGGTATGGATCTGACTTCCTATTTGAAGGACAAGGCGCCGACCGTGTCGCGCATCCTGAAGGAAGAGGAAGAGCGCACCGCCGCGCTGGCCGCGGGCAGTGGCGGCGCTGACGAGATGGAATTGGAATTCGCCGAGGACGGGGCCGAAAACGGCGCCGAAAACGGATCGGAAGACGACGACCCCTTCGTGATCGTGGAGGAGGACAGCTTCGATATCTCCTTCGACACTCTTGAGGAAGACGACGGCGAGGACCTGACCCCCGCCGCGCTGGAACCGGATGAGGCGGAGAGCCTGGAAGAGGCGGAAAGTCCCGAAGAAGACCCCTTCGATATCGCCGCCATACCGGCGGACGAGCCGGATCCGTTCCGACTGTCGGAAGACGACCTGGACGACGACGACCTGGGCCCGCCCCTTGTCGACCCGTCCGCGCCGCCCGAAGACCTGGATCTGGACACGGACCTCGACATGCCGGAAGACGATCCGGAAACCGGCGCGACCGAGGACGACCTGCCGGACATCGAGTTCATCGAAGACGAGGACGCCCCAGAGGAGGAACCCACAGCCGGTACGCCGGCCGGCGCGGAGCCGCTGGAACTGGCGAAATTCGACGACGGATTGGACATCGCCTTCGACGACGAACCGGAATCCCCCGCGCCCAAGCCAGAAATTCCCGACGCCGCCGCCATGGGCGCGCCCGCCGGCCCGCCCCACGACATGTCGAAACATGCCGGCGGGGAGGACATGCCGGATATCGAGATGTCCGAGGATGATGAGGACATGTCCGCCCCGTCGGACGAATTCGCAGCCTGGAACGAAGAGGGCGACGAAGAAGACGCCTACGACGAGGATCTGGGCCCGCCCCTGCCCGACCTTTCAGCGCCGCCGCCGGAAGATGAGCCCGCGGCAGAAGAAGCCTCGGTAGAGGCGGAGACGGTTCCGGACATGGCGGATGATGACGCCTGGCCGGAAGACGACGCCCTTCCCGACCTGGAGACGGAGGGCTCGCCCGATGCCGAACCGGAAGCCGTGGAGGCGGAGGAGGAACTGGTCCTCGAAATAGAGGGGCTGGAATTCGAGATGTCGGGCGACGGGGAAGACGCCGGCGCCGCGGAAGATGGATCGGCCGCCCCGGCAGCGGAAGCGATGCCGGAAATAGAGGCTGAACCAGAAGCTGACGTTGAGGTTGAAGACGCGCCCGCGCCGGAACCCGAAGAGGCCGCGCCGCCGCCGATTGCCGCCGAACCCGCCAAGCCGGTCTCCGTCCAGGAAGCCTTGATGGCGGCGATAGAACTGCACCGGATCGGCGACCTGGAAGGCGCGGCGCGCGGTTATGAAGGGCTGGTGCGCCGGTTCCCCAATTCGGCCGCCGGCTGGATCAATCTGGGCATCGTGCTGCGGCGGTTGAACAAGCTGGATGCGGCCCTGGTCTGCCTGCGCCGCGGCGTGATGCTGAACCCGAAGGACGGCGCGGCCTGGTCCAATCTGGGCAATGCGCTGCGGGCGGCGAATTTCCTGGAAGACGCCAAGCGCGCGCAGATCAAGGCGATCAGCCTGACCCCCGGCGCGGCGCAGATTCACTACAATATGGGCCTCGTGATCCGCGATTTCGGCGACCTGATTGAGGCGGATGCCTGTTTCCGGCGCGCGGAGCTGCTGGGCTACGCCAATCCGGATCTGGCCTGGGACCAGTCCTTGAACCTGCTGTTGAGCGGCAATCTGGAAGAAGGGTTCGAGGCCTATGAAGCGCGCTGGAACCTGCCGGAAACGAAACAGCGCTATGCGGACCTGCCGCGCTGGGGCGGCGACATGCAGTCCGACAAGACCGTGGTCATCCATGCGGAGCAGGGTTTGGGCGACACTCTGCAATTCTGCCGATATGTCCCTGCCTTGAAGTCCCGCGTGGGCCGCCTGATCTTCGACGTTCAACCGCATCTGGTCGACCTGCTGAACGCGACGCGCCGGTTCGGCGGGATCGAGGTTCACGCCCGGGATCAGGGCCTGGTCGAGGCGGATATGCAGATGCCGCTGTTAAGCGCGCCGATCCTGCTGCCGCTGGGCGAAAGCGTGCTGCCCGGCCGCGATCCCTACCTGACCCCGCCGCCGGACGGCCCGCGCATCCGCGACGAGGTGGGCGGTCCCCGCATCCGTATCGCCTGGGCCGGCAAACCGACGCACAAGAACGACGGCAACCGATCGGCCGGGCTTGGCGCTTTCACCGCCTTGTTCGATGTCTTGAACGCGCGTTTCTACAGCCTTCAGATCGGCCCGGCGCAGGCGCAGCTCCACGACTTGGCGCTCGGCGCCGTGCTTCAGGATTTGAGCCCGGCGATCCGCAGCTTCGCGGATACGGCGTCCCTGCTGCAGGATCTGGATCTGGTGGTGACCGTCGATACATCGGTCGCGCATCTGGCGGGCGCTTTGGGAAAACCGGTCTGGGTTCTGCTGCCCTATGCGCCCGACTGGCGCTGGCAGTTGAAGCGGCAGGACAGCCCCTGGTATCCCAGCATGCGGTTGTTCCGGCAGGCCGGCCCCGGCGATTGGGACGGCGTCTTCATGCGGGTCCGCGCCGCTCTAGACGAGTTCATTGACGGTAAAACCGGCAAGGACGCCTAGGGTCAACTTTCCAGCCGGCGTGCCTCGAAGCGCTGCGGCGGGGCGACGATCGCATCCTGCGCTTCGACCAGCGCCATTTCCCGGCCGCCCAGCTCCCGTGTCCTGTCCAGCACCGCATAGACCGCAGACAGGGTATCGCTGAGCGCCATGCCCGGATCTCTTCCTTTCAGCACCGCCGCCAGGAAAAGCGCCGCGGTCATGTCGCCCGCCCCGTTCGGATTGATCGGGAAGGTCAGGCGGGGCGTCGCCGCCAGCCAAGCCTCGTCTCTCGAAACCAGCAGCATTTCGACCGCGTCGGGCGGTCCGTCCCGGCGTTCCAGACTGGTCACCAGAACCAGCCGCGGTCCTTTCGCGCATAAGACGCGCGCCGCCGCGATCAATTCCGGCAGGCTGTCCCCGTCGAAAGGGCTCATCGCCTGAAGCTCGAACTTGTTCGGCGTCAGGATATCGGCGCGTGGCAGGGCGGCTTCCTGCATGAAACCGGCGACGCCGTCCGACACGTAGAAGCCGCGGCCCACATCGCCCATCACCGGATCGCAGCAATAGATCGCCGAAGGATTGGCCTGCCGCACCCGGTCGACCAGATCGGCGATGACCGATCCCAGGTCGGGATTGCCGATATAGCCGGTCAGCACCGCGTCGCAATCGGCGAAGATTCCGCGATCCTCCATACCGCGCAGCACGTCGCGCACGGTTTCCGGCGACAGCACCGGTCCGCGCCACCCGTCATAGCCGGTATGGTTGGAAAACAGCACCGTATGCACCGGCCAGACGGTGACGCCTTGGCGCTGCAACGGAAAGACCGCGGCCGAATTGCCGACATGCCCGAAGCTGACATGGGATTGGATCGAGATAACGTTCATGCCATTCGCGATACACGGCGGCCCCAGCACTGGCAAGCATCCGTCCCGCTCCCCCGTCCCTCCGCTTCGTCCCGAGGCGTGCGCCGGCCCCGCTTGCTTGCCTATAATCCGCGGCCGGGTATTCTGCGCCGAACCCGGCAATACTGATCGAAATGGACATTCCGCCTTGGCCGCCTCTTCCCGCCCCCGCCGCTCCGTTCTCTACATGCCGGGTTCCAACACCCGCGCGTTGGAGAAAGGCCGCACGCTTCCCGCCGACGCGCTGATCCTGGACCTTGAGGACGCGGTCGCGCCCGATGCGAAGGAAGCGGCCCGGGCCAACATCAAGACGGCGCTGGCACAGGGCGGTTACGGCAAGCGGGAAATCCTCGTCCGGGTAAACGGGCTCGACTCCCCGTGGGGCGCCGACGACCTCGCCGCGATGGCGGATGCCGGGTCCGACGGGATCTTGCTGCCCAAGGTCGAAAGCGGCGCAACGGTCCTGACCGCCCAGAAGATACTGGACGAGCATGGCGGACCGTCTGACCTCGCCCTCTGGTGCATGATCGAAACGCCGCTCGGCGTGCTGCATGCCGAAGAAATCGGCAAGTCGACCCCGCGCCTGGGCGGATTCGTCATGGGCACGTCCGACCTGGCCAAGGACCTGCATTGCCTGCATACGCCGCAGCGCCTGCCCTTCATCGCCAGTCTGAACATCGCCGTCCTGGTGGCGCGCGCCTTCGGCCTGGTTGTTCTGGACGGCGTTCACCTGGATCTGGCCGACGAGGCCGGTTTCGAAGCCGCCTGCCGGCAGGGCCTGGAACTGGGTTTCGACGGCAAGACGCTGATCCACCCGAAGACGATCGCCGTCGCGAACACCGTCTTCGGCCCGACGGCAGAGGAGGTCGACCATGCCACCAAGATCATCGACGCCTTCGAAGCGGCGGTGGCCGAAGGCAAGGGCGTCGTCGTGCTGGACGGCAAGCTGGTCGAGAACCTGCATGTGGAAAACGCCAAACGCGTCCGCGCCCTTGCCGCGATGATCGCGGAACTGGAATCCGCGCAGGCCTGATCCGACCGGCGGCCAATCCGGGTCAACGTTCATCCCGCTGGATTCCGGTCAGCATCGCGTGTAAAGCGCTGCCATGACCGACAACCTCAAGGGTGCGATCTTTATCGTCATCTCCTGCGGCTTCATCGCCGCCACCTCGGCCATTGCCAAGAATCTGGGCATGGATGGCGGCGCCGACCTGCATCCGCTGCAGGTATCCTTCGGCCGCTTCCTGTTCGGATTCCTCACCCTTGTCCCCTTCGCGATCATCAAGCGGCCGTCCTTCGAGGGTGCGCGCTGGTCGCGCCATATGGGACGCGTCTTCTTCGGCTGGGCCGGCGTATCGGGCATGTTCGCCGCGGTCGCGCTGATGCCGCTTGCCAACGCGACCGCCATCAGTTTCCTGAGCCCCTTCTTCGCCATGATTCTCGCCATCCTGTTCCTGGGCGAGCGGGCCGGACCCTGGCGCTGGGGCGCCGCCGCGATCGCGTTTTCCGGCGTCGTCGTCCTGACCCAACCCGGTACGGACGCGTTCCAGCCAACCGCGCTGATCGCCCTGATGGCCGCCATGTTCATGGGGACGGAGCTGGTCTTCATCAAAAGCCTTACCGGGAACGAACCGCCGCTTCGCATCCTGCTCATCAACAACGGCGCGGGCGCCGTGTTGTCGGGATGCGCCGCCGCCTTCTTCTGGGAACCGGTAAGCGCCCCGCAATGGGTCATGCTGGCCGCCATCGGCACCGTCATGGTGACGGCGCAGTCCTTCTTCCTGCGCGGCATGAAACTGGGCGAGGCGAATTACGTCGCTCCCTTCATGTACACGACCCTGCTCTACGCCGCCCTGTACGGAATGCTGTTCTTCGGGGAAATCCCGTCGCTCGCGACCTTTGCCGGCGCCGTCCTGATCCTGACCGGCGCCGCGATCCTGGGCTGGCGCGAAAGGCGGGCCGGGGCCAAAGAGCCGATCGCCACGCCTTTCCCGGACCGTTGATTACGGCCATCGATTCCCGCGCGACCCCTGATATACTCACCCGAAGCCGGCATCGACCGGCCAAGCAGGGAGGCTGATATGAGCAAGACGCAGGAAGGCCGATTTTTCGAGGATTTTTCGTTGGGCGAGGTGATCGACCATGCCTTGCCGCGGACGCTGACGGAAGGCGACGCCGCCCTCTATCAATCCCTCACCGGTTCCCGCTTCGCTCTCCAGTCTTCGGAAACATTCGCGCGGCGGGCCGGATACGACCGCATGCCGCTTGACGACATGCTGGTGTTCAATGTCGTTGTGGGAAAGAGCGTCCCCGACATCTCGCTCAACGCCGTCGCCAATCTCGGATATGCGGAATGCGACTTTCTCCGGCAAATCTATATCGGTGAAACCCTAGGCGCGCGATCAACGGTAATCGGGCTGAAGGAAAATTCGGACGGCGAGACCGGAACCGTCTATGTCCGCACCGAGGGCATGGACCACCGCAACGTTCCGATCCTGACCTTCGTGCGATGGGTGATGATCCCGAAACGGGATCGCAAGTCGAAATGCCCCGCCCCGGTGGTGCCGGACCTTGCCGCCGCCGTGGAACGCCTGACCATCCCGCGCCACAAATTGAACCGGCACTGGGACGCGAAGGATTCCGGTTCACCCCATTTCTGGGACGACTACGCGACCGGCGAGAAGATCGACCACCGCGACGGCTTCACCGTTGAGGAGGCCGAGCACATGATGGCCACACGCCTGTACCAGAACAACAGCCGTGCGCATTTCGACGCCCATCTGGCGATGAGCACGCGGTTCGGCAAGCGTGTGGTCTATGGCGGGCATGTCATCAGCATCGCGCGCGCGCTCAGCCATAACGGACTCGGCAACGCCTGCATCATCTCCGCCATCAACGGCGGCAAGCACACGGCGCCGACCTTTGCCGGCGATACGATTTACGCCTGGTCCGAAGTGCTGTTGGCGCAGGCCCTGGAAAACCGAACGGATATCGGGGCGCTGCGCCTGCGCACGCGGGCCGTCAAGAACCGTCCGGCATCCGACTTCCCGGCCGAAAGCAAGGATATCGTCTTGGACCTGGACTATACCGTCCTGCTGCCGAGGCGCCGATGACGCCGCCGCCGAACGGAAACTAGGACGCGGCCTGCAGGGCGCGTTCGACGAACATCAGCCGGTCCTGGCCGTAGAAGGCCTCGCCATCGACCACATAGGTCGGTGCGCCGATATAGCCCCGTTCGACCATTTCCCGGGAATTGGCTTTGACCCGCGCCTGGGCGGCCTCACCCAATGCAAGCCCGCGGAGCTCTTCCGCGTCGAAGCCGCAGGCGGCGCAGAGCGGATCGGTGACCGCCGGGTCGGCGATATCCGTATCATCCCGCCAAAGAGCCGCCAGGATTTCGAAGCTGAGCCGGTCGACATCGCCCTGCCCGCCCGATTGGACGACATCCTGCGCGGCCGCCACCAAGCCGGAGGGCAATTCCATCGTGCCGTAGTGGTGGACCGGATCCGGGATGATGGAGATGCCGAGATAGTCGCCCCAGCGTTCCATATCCCTCTCCTGCATCCGCCACCACGCCTTGGACCGGTTTTCGAAGGGAACGCCCCCGGCCGCGGGTACGACGATGGAGAGCAAGGCGGGCCGGTGGGTGACCCGGCGTCCGTATTTCCGCGCCAACTCGTAAAGGCGCTGAGCACCGAGATAAGTGTAGGAGGAACGGATCGAGTAGAAATACTCTATTTCCCCCGACCCGGCCTTATTCATACCTTCCGCCATCGCCTTCCCCTCCCGTTCCGGGTTAGTGTTTCCGTCCGCTTCCCTATCCATGGCAAACGCCCCAAGTGACCGCAAAAGTCAAATGACAGCTCTGCTAGTTCCAATTCTGTCCGCGATCTTTCCCATCTTTGCCGTGGTGGTGCTGGGATCGACCTTGCGGCGCAGCGGTTTTCTGGCCGCGACGTTCTGGGACGGTTTGGACAAGGCGATTTTCTGGATTCTTTTCCCCTGCCTGCTCTTCGCCGTGACCGGCCGGGCCAATCTGAGCGGACCGGACACGGTGAACATGGCGATCGTTCTGGTCGCCTCCACTTTGGGAACGGCCCTTCTGGCGCGATTGAGCAAGCCGCTCGTCCGCCTGCGCGACCGCTCCTTCGTCGCCGTCTATCAAAGCGCTTTTCGCATGAACGCCTATGTCGGGCTCGCCGCGAGCGCGTCGCTGCTGGGCGCGACGGGATCGGCCTTCGCCGCGATCGCCGTCGCCATCGTCGCCCCCTTGATCAACACGCTGGGCGTGATCGCGCTGGCCGGCATGAACGGCCGCGCCAGCGGGACGCGCCCGTCCATCTTCAGCCTCGCGCGCAGCGTGGTCGCCAACCCGTTGATCCTGTCCACCCTTGCCGGCGCCGTCGTCAACCTGCTTGGCGTTCCCTTGCCGGAAGCCGTTTGGGACACGGTCGACGTGATCGGGAAAGCCGCGCTGCCAATGGCGCTGCTGAGCGTCGGGGCGGGTCTGCGCCTGCGGGCCCTGAAATCCGCCGGCTGGCCGGTTGGCGTCGGCGCGTTTCTGAAACTGATCGCCGCGCCCGCCATCACCGTCGCCGCGGCCCTGGCGCTCGGCTTCTCGGGTCCCGCCGCGCTGGTTGCCGTCATCTTCACCGCGCCGCCCGCCAGCGTCAGTTCCTATCAGATGACGAAAGCGATGGGCGGGGACGCGGACCTTATGGCCGCCTCCATCTCCGTCCAGACGATCGCCGCGTCGCTGACCATGACGCTGGTCCTGCTCTACGCCACCGCCCTGTTCCTGCCCGGCGGGTTGTGACAGGCGGATCGTAACGCAGGTTTCAACTGCTTTTCGGCCATGCGCGTTGCCGGTTTGGGCGACCGACCGTATAACGGCAGCAGCCTTTTGGGTATTTTTTGGCAAATCGGACGAACGGGGCCGACAGCATGATCTTGGTTACCGGCGGCGCGGGTTTCATCGGGTCGAACTTGGTCGCGGGACTGGCGCAAGCCGGTCTTGGGCCCGTCGCGGTCTGCGACGTCTTCGGTCATGATGAAAAATGGAAGAACCTGGCCAAGCATCCTGTGCATGAGGTCGTCGATCCCGGCGACCTGCCCGATTTCCTGAAGCGCCAGGGTTCGTCGATCGACGCGGTCTTCCATATGGGCGCGATCTCCGCCACGACGGAGACCGATGTCGACCTGATCATGCGCACCAACCTGACGCTGAGCCAGGCGCTCTGGCGGTTCTGTCTGCAGGCCGGATGCCCGATGATCTACGCATCCTCCGCCGCGACCTATGGCGACGGATCGCAAGGGTTCAGCGATGACAACGATGCGGCGGCGCTGGCCGCCCTGCGCCCGTTGAACCCCTATGGCTGGTCCAAGAAACTGTTCGACGATTTCGCCATCGCCGAGGCGGCGAAGGGCAACGCCCCGCCCTTCTGGGCCGGGCTGAAGTTCTTCAACGTCTATGGCCCGAACGAGTATCACAAGGGCGGGCAGCGGTCGGTCGCGCATCAACTGTTCGAACAGGTCCGCGACACCGGACAGGTCCGCCTGTTCAAGTCCCACCACCCCGACTACGGCGACGGCGGGCAGCTGCGCGATTTCGTCCATGTCGACGATTGCGTGAAACTGATGATCTGGCTGCTGCGGGAAAGGCCCGGGAGCGGCGTCTACAACTGCGGCACCGGCAAGGCCCGCAGCTTCAAGGACCTCGCCTTGGCAGCCTTCGCCGCGATGGGCCGTGACCCGAAGATCGATTTCGTGGACACGCCGGAAGCGATCCGCCGGCATTACCAATACTTCACGGAAGCGGATATGAGCCGCGTGCGTTCAGCCGGCTACGACGCCAATGTGATGAGCCTGGAAGACGGTGTGGCCGGCTACATCAAGGACTTCCTGGCGAGCGACGACCCCTATCGGTAAGACGAGATGCCATTCCCCGACATAAGCCCTATCGCCCTGGAACTGGGGCCGATCGCCATCCGGTGGTACGCGCTGGCCTATCTGGCCGGGATCATCATCGGCTGGCGCTATTGCATGGCCATGGCCAAACGTCTTTCGACCGGCGTCACGGCGAACGACATGGACGATTTCATGGTCTGGGCCGTCGCCGGCGTCATTATCGGCGGGCGGCTCGGCCAGGTGATCTTCTACCATCCGGGATACTTCCTGCAGCATCCGGTGGAGATCTTCATGGTCTGGCAGGGCGGGATGGCGTTCCATGGCGGGCTGCTCGGCGTCATCGCCGCCATGGTCATCTACACCAAGCGCCGGCAAATCCCGTTCTTCGCCTTCACGGACCTGATCGCCCTGGTGGCCCCGATCGGAATCTTCTTCGGGCGCCTGGCGAATTTCATCAACCAGGAACATTTCGGAAGACCGGCCGATGTCCCCTGGGCCATCGTCTTCCATACCGACGCGTTGCAGGTCCCCCGCCACCCCAGCCAGCTTTACGAAGCGGGCCTCGAAGGGTTGGCGGTCTATCTGGTTCTGGCGCTGATCGCCCACGGCACCGCGGCCCTGCACCGCCCGGGCATCGTCACCGGCGTCTTCCTGATCGGCTATGCCATCGCCCGGATCGTCAGCGAGTTCTTCCGCGAGCCGGAGGTCTTCGTCGAAAGCCTGCCCTTCGCCACGACCTGGGGCCAGTGGCTGTCCTTGCCGATGCTGGCGGTCGGCCTCTATGTCCTGCGCCTGGGCCTGAAGCGGAATACGGTGACGCAATCAGCGAAATGACCCCGCTCGAGAACCATCTCAAACGGCGCATCGCCCTCGACGGGCCGCTGACGGTCGCCGATTTCATGGCCGAGGCGCTCGGCCATCCGCAATACGGCTACTACCGCACGCGCGACCCGCTGGGCGCGGCCGGCGATTTCACCACCGCGCCGGAAATCAGCCAGATCTTCGGCGAATTGATCGGATTGTGGATGGCGGAGATGTGGCGCCTGCACGGCACAAGGTCGGGCCTGCGTCTGGTCGAGCTGGGCCCCGGGCGCGGCACGCTGATGGCCGACATGCTGCGGGCGGGCGCCCGCATGCCGGGTTTTCTGGACGCCGTCACGATCCACTTGGTGGAGACCAGCCCCGCCTTGCGACAGGCCCAGGCAAAGGCTTTGAACGCCTATCCGGGTGTTACCTGGCACGACAGCCTGACGGACGTGCCCGACGGGCAACTGCTGCTGGTCGCGAACGAGTTCCTGGACGCCTTGCCGATCCGCCAACTGGTCCGCACGGAGGCGGGCTGGCGCGAAAAACTGGTCGTCTGGGACGAAGACAAGGACCGATTGGCCTTTGGCCTGTCCCCTGGCCCCAGTGCCGTGGAATACCTGCTTGCCGAGGATGTCCGTCACGACGCGGAAATCGGCGCGGTGGCGGAAGTCTCTCCGGCCTCCCTCTCGGTGACGGCGGAGATCGCCCGGCGGCTGCAATCGGGCGTCGCCGCCCTGATCATCGACTACGGGCATCGCGACAGTGCCGCCGGTGACACGCTGCAAGCGGTGAAACGCCATGACTACGCGCCGGTCCTGGAGGATGTCGGGGAAGCCGACCTGACCGCGCATGTGGACTTCGCGGCCATCGGGCGCGCCGCGGAAGAGGCCGGCGCCGCCGTTCACGGCCCGATCACCCAGCGCGATTTCATGATCGATCTGGGCGCGCTCCACCGCCGGGACGCCCTGCTTGCCCGCGCCACGCCGGAACAGGCCAAGGCGATCAAATCCGGCGTAGAGCGGTTGATCGATCCCCGGGAAATGGGCACGTTGTTCAAAGTACTGGCCTTGACCGCGGGGGGCGTAACGGCGACGAGCCCGCCCCCGGGATTCTGATGGCCCGCAGCAAACATCGTATAGAAGACCACAGCCATGAACACTGAAACGCCGACCCCGATAACCGATAGCGGCCTCGCGTCCTTGCGGGGTGTCCGGCACGGGTTCTTCACGCGGCTCGGCGGTGTCAGCGGCGGCCTCTATGCCTCCCTCAACATCGGCTTCGGGTCCGACGACGACAAATCCGCGGTCGCGGAAAACCGGCGCCGCGCGATGGCGGCGCTCGCCCTGCCGGAAAAGGCGCTGACCACCGTCTATCAGGTCCATGGCGCGACGGCGGTCCCGGCGGCGAAGCCCTGGGCGCATGCCGATGCCCCGACGGCCGACGGGCTCGTCACGAACAGGCCGGGCGTGGCGCTTGGGATCGCGACCGCCGACTGCGCGCCGGTCCTGTTCGCGGACGAGAAGGCCGGCGTGATCGGGGCTTGCCACGCCGGATGGAAAGGCGCCCATGGCGGCATCACCGACGCGACGATTTCCGCCATGGAAGAACTCGGCGCGCGGCGGGCGGACATCATCGCCGTCATCGGCCCCTGCATCGCGCAGCCGTCCTATGAAGTGGGCGCGGAGTTCCGTGCCTCCTTCCTGGAACTGGACCCGGCCTATGACCGCTACTTCGAGCACGGCGTCCGGCCGGACAAGTATCAGTTCGACCTGCCGGGCTTCGTGACGGCCAAGTTGAAGGACGCGGGCGTGGCGCAGGCCGGTTGGCTCGGCCGCGATACGAAGGCGGAAGAGGACGCGTTTTTCAGTTACCGCCGCACCACCCTGAACGGCGAGAAGGATTACGGCCGGCTGCTGTCGGCCATCGCGCTCGCCGACTAGGCCTGCGCCTCACAAACGGGAGCTTTCTATGGCACTTCATTTCAGCGAACAGGAACTGGCCGACCGCCGTGCGAAAGCCTGCGCCGCGATGCATGAACAGGGTTTGGACGGGCTTCTGATCACCCGTCAGGAAAGCATGTTCTACCTGACCGGCTACGACACGTTCGGTTACGTCTATTTTCAGTGCCTCTATCTCGGCGCGGATGGCGACTACTTTCTGCTGACCCGGGCGCCGGACCTGCGGCAGGCGCGGCATACCAGCACCATCACCGAAATCCATATCTGGAAGGACGTGGAAGGCGCCGAACCCCACCGCGAATTGCGCGACCTGCTGCACCAGCGCGGTCTGTCCGGGAAACATCTGGGTGTCGAATACGAAAGCTATGGTCTGACCGCCGCCAGCGGCAAGAAGCTGGACGCGGCGCTGGACGGGTTCGTCACCCTGTCCGATGCCTCCACCTTGGTGACCCGCCTGCGCCTGATCAAAAGCCCGGCGGAACTGGACTATGTGCGCAAGGCGGGCGAACTGGCGGACCATGCGCTCGCCGAAGCCCAGCGTCTGGCCCGCCCCGGGGCGGATGAAGGCGAAATCCTGGCTGCGATGCAGGCCGCCGTTTTCGCCGGCGGCGGCGACTATCCGGGCAACGAGTTCATCATCGGGTCCGGCAACGATGCCCTGCTGTGCCGTTACAAATCGGGACGGCGCCTGTTGGACGATGTGGACCAGTTGAACCTGGAATTCGCCGGTGCGTATCGCCACTACCATTCGGCGATGTTCCGGACCATTCCGATCGGCAAGGCCCAGCCGCTTCATGTCGAGTATCACAAGGCCGCCCAGGATGCGCTGCTGGCCTGCGAGGAAGCCCTGGCGCCGGGGCATACGGCCGGCGATGTCTTCGACGCCCATGCGCGGGTGTTGGACGCCGCCGGCTTGGCGGACCATAGGATGAATGCCTGCGGCTATTCGCTGGGCACGACTTTCGCACCCAACTGGATGGATTGGCCGATGCTGTATCATGGCAATCCGGTTGAAATGCGCCCCGGCATGGTCTTTTTCATTCACATCATCATCTTCAATTCCGACGCCGGGGTCGCCCAATGCCTGGGACGCACGTCCATCGTGACGGAAAAGGGGGCCGAATCGCTGTCCACGGCGGGCCTCGACCTCTTCATCGGCGAATAGGCGAACTGGATTTTCGAACCATGCCCTGGCTGATCCAATTGATTGCGCTGACCGTGCTGGCGATGCTGGCCGGATGCATCATCCTCAGTTTTGCCGGGGGCTGACATGCCGTCTGCGTTTGCCGCGCCGCGCCGGCGCCTGACGGCCTTGTGCTGGATGGTGCTGGCCGCCATCGCTGTTTCCCTGCCGGCCGGATGCGGGCCCGTCCCGCAGCCGTTTCGGCAGGATGCGGAAACCAAGGCCCGCACGACCTTGGCCCGGGCGACCATCACCAGCGGCATCCGGCTGTTGCCGGTCGCCGGCCTGGAGCCGGAGCGCGGCGCGGCCTTGAGCGAGGAACTGGCGGACAAGCTGCGGGAACTGGGGACGGTGGCCAGCACCAGCAACGCCTTGCGGAACGCCCATTTCCTCAGTCCAAACGTGATCCCCGGCGCGTCCGGCCCCCTGATTCGATGGGACCTTTTTGATCCGGACGGCGTCCTGCGCGATACGATCATGACGGAAGTCCCGACCGCCGGGCAGCTTGACGCCTTGCTTACCGGGCGAAAGAAGACCCTGCGGGACATGATCGGGCAGGTCGCAGCCCGGCTGCACACGACCTTGAACCCACGATCGACCGGGCCCGCCATCGCCCGCACGGCCGAGTTGGCGATCGGAACGATTTCGGGTGCTCCGGGCGACGGTGCGGAAGAACTCACCCGGGCCGCCACGGCGATCTTCTCGCGCGCGGGAATCGCCATGGCCCGGAACGGCAAGGCGCCGGAGCTGTTTCTGAACGCCGAAGTCTCGCTGACGCCAATCGACGCGGTCAGCGAACTCCTGACGCTCGCCTGGTCGGTCGACACGAAAGACGGCAGGCAGGTCGGCAGACTGGTCCAGGAAAGCGCCGTGCCGAAAGGATCCATGGACGGCCCCTGGCGCAACCTAGCCTATGACGCGGTCCTGGGATTGGTCGATGCGGTCCTGGAGGTCCAGACGGCCTACAAGCAGGGGGCTTGAAACGCCTTTCGCCGGAAATATTCGTCCCAGCGGCAACAGAATACCGCCTCAATGCAACAGAGCGTTCCGTCAGTCGTTTACAGTCCGTAATGCCCTTGTTATAGAACTTCCGGGCCGAAGGAGTGTGCGTTGCACACTGCGGCGGGATCCGGTCTTCGGACGGTACTGACGGCAAGCGTGAACCAGATAAAAAGAAATGCCCGATGCGATCATCCGGAAAGGTCACAAGTTCAACGTCACAGACTGATTGGTCACGGGCTCTGACGGCGCCATGAAAATTCTTTCCGGCAATTCCAACAGGCCCCTTGCCGAGGCCATTTCCGCTTACTTGCAGGTTCCGCTCACGAAGGCAGCGATCCGTCGCTTTTCCGACATGGAAATCTTCGTCGAGATTCAGGAAAACGTCCGGGGCGAGGATGTGTTCGTCATTCAATCGACGAACTACCCCTGCAACGACAACCTGATGGAACTGCTGATCATGATCGACGCGCTGCGCCGGGCATCGGCACGGCGCATCACGGCGGTCATCCCCTATTTCGGATATGCCCGCCAGGACCGCAAGACCGGCCCGCGGACGCCGATTTCGGCCAAACTGGTGGCCAACCTGATCGAAACGGCGGGCGCAAACCGCGTTCTGACCATCGACCTGCATGCCGGTCAGATCCAGGGTTTCTTCGACGTTCCCACCGACAACCTCTTCGCCCTGCCCGTGCTGCATACGGACCTGTCGGCGAACCTGGCCAACGGCAATACCGTGGTCGTGTCCCCGGATGTCGGCGGCGTGGTCCGCGCCCGGGCGCTTGCCAAGCGTCTGGATGCGGAACTGGCGATCATCGACAAACGCCGCGAACGCGCGGGCGTTTCCGAAGTGATGCACATCATTGGTGACGCGAAGGGCAAGGATTGCGTCCTGATCGACGATATCGTCGACAGCGCCGGCACCCTGTGCAACGCCGCCGTCGCCCTGATGAACGCCGGTGCGAAATCCGTTCAGGCCTATGTGACCCATGGGGTTCTGTCCGGCGGTGCGGTCGCCCGTGTTTCCGCGTCCCCGATGAGTTCCCTGGTGGTGACCGACAGCATCATGGCGACCGAGGCGGTCCGCGTCAGCGATACGGTCCGGCAGGTCTCCATCGCGCCCCTGTTGGCGGAGGCGATCCGCCGCATCTACGAAGAGCGCTCGGTTTCAAGCCTTTTCGACTAGACCTGTCGAACCGGACCCATCCGGCCGGGAAAACCTTGCACCACGGGGCTTTCCGGCAATTCCGGGTTTGACTTAGCGTCCTGCGCGGCATAAAGAAGCGCCGCTTTCACAGTATACTGTGACACAAGCGCCCCCGGCACCCCTGGAGGTCGGCGGGTTATTCCGCATGGATAGCCAACGCTTGAAGGAGTTTATCATGGCTGATGCGCACACGATTCCCGCAAAACCGCGGGACCGGGCCGGTAAGGGGGCAGCCCGGGCCGTCCGTCGCGAAGGGCTTGTGCCCTGCGTCGTATATGGCGAAAACAAAGATCCCCTGTCGATTTCGATCGATCCCCGCGTGATCATGAAGGGCCTGATCGAAGGCCATTTCTTCAACACGATTTATGCGATCGACGTCGAAGGCGGCACGAACGAACGCGCCCTACCGCGTGACGTTCAATTCCACCCGGTGACGGACGTTCCGTTGCATGTGGACTTCCTGCGCATCGGGCGCAACACCCGGATCAGCGTTTCGATCCCGGTGGTCTTCGCGAATGAAGACGATTGCCCCGCCCTGAACGAAGGCGGCCAGCTTTCCATCGTCCGGCATGAAGTCGAAGTCCATTGCTCGGCCAACGACATTCCGGAAGAATTCGTCGCGGACCTGACGGGCCTGCATATCGGCGATACCATCCGTATCTCCAGCATTTCCCTTCCGGACGGTGTCGAACCGACCATCACCGACCGTGACTTCGTCATCGCCAACCTGCTCGGCGCCACCATCGCGGAGCCGGTCGAGGGAGAAGATGAAGGTGAAGAAGGTGCTGCGGATGATGAATCCGCGGACGAGGAGTCGGAGGAGTAACCCCCTCCCATGCTGCTTATCGTCGGACTCGGCAATCCGGGACCGAAATACGAACGAAACCGGCATAATGTCGGCTTCATGGCGGTGGACGAGGTCGTCCGCCGCCATTCGTTTGGTCCATGGCGCGCGCGGTTTCAAGGGCAGGTTTCGGAAGGCCAGATCGATGGCCGGAAGGTGATCGTCCTGAAGCCGATGACTTTCATGAATGAAAGCGGCCGCGCGGTGGGCGAAGCGGCACGGTTCTTCAAACTCTCCGCCGAGGACATTTGGGTCTTCTACGACGAGTTGGATCTGGCGGCGGCGAAACTGAAAGTGAAGCAGGGCGGCGGCCACGCGGGACATAACGGGTTGCGCAGCATCGACGCCCATCTGGCCAAGGACCTCGGCAAGGACTACTGGCGCGTTCGGATCGGGATCGGCCATCCGGGCGACAAGGCAAAGGTGCACGGTCACGTCCTGGGCGACTTTTCGAAAGCCGAATGGCCGGCGATGGAAAAGCTGATCGACGCCATGGCCGGCGCCTTTCCAAAATTGGTGGAGCGCGGATATTCGGATTTCATGTCGGCCGTTTCGCTGATCCTGAAGCCGCCGCGCCACAGCACCCCTGACGGAACACCGATCGACGGCGGCAGCCGCGGCGCGGATACGGCCGACAAACCGAAACCCGCGCCGGCAGGCGGAAGCGGTAGTGACAAGAACCGGATCGACTCGGCCCTGGCGCAGGCGATGGCGAAGGTCGGGCTCACCCGGAAGAACAAAGATTAAGGAGAAGTCCCGATGGGATTCAATTGCGGGATTGTCGGGCTTCCGAATGTCGGCAAGTCGACACTGTTCAATGCGCTGACGGCCACGCAGG
>Ga0209692_10002796_pt1 | contig 18088 bp, 15 predicted proteins | sample tdDd472_FD_187129 | JGI IMG/M metagenome (GOLD analysis project Ga0209692, IMG submission 187129) | Marine sediment microbial communities from the Atlantic coast under amendment with organic carbon and nitrate - tdDd47.2 (SPAdes)... | ecosystem: Environmental > Aquatic > Marine > Coastal >...
AAAAAGGTGAATCTCTTAGTGAAATAGCAGACAGATATCATGTCAGTCTCAGTAAAGTTCGTTACTGGAATAATATCTACGGAAGAAAATTTATCTATCCGGGACAAAAAGTAACAATCTACCAGTAGACAAGGTGAAGACTTGAAACGAGATAAAATTTTATCAATTGTAATCATAGTATTTGTAATTTTATTCATTATAGCACTTTATGCAGGATTGAACAAAACTGATAATGAATCGGATTCCTTTAGTAGTCGGGACAAAATTGCTCTAGTAGAATTAAAGGGTACAATTCTTTCGGCAGACAAATTTTCCATACAATTAAAAAAATATCGGGAACGTAGTGATATCAAAGCTCTGGTTCTGCGTATAAATACGCCAGGTGGCGGTGTTGCAGCATCTCAGGAAATATATGAATCTGTGAAAAGATTTCGTGATTCAGGAAAACCTGTAGTTGCATCAATTGCTTCAATGGGTGCTTCCGGTGGATACTATGCGGCAATCGGTGCCAGCAAGATTATGGCGAATCCCGGCAGTATAACAGCCAGTATTGGGGTGATTGCTTCCTTTCCAGTAGTTCATGGTTTATTGGAAATGCTAAAAATCGAATATAAGACTATGAAAACCGGACAATATAAAGATACAGGCTCTCCATTTCGTGATTTTACGGAAGCTGATAGTTTGGAAATGGCCAGACTTATCGACGATCTATACAATCAATTTCTTGATGCAATCGTAGCAGAAAGAGGAATTGAAAAAAATCACTTGAAAAAAATTGCTGATGGACGTATCTTAACGGGTTTACAGGCTTTTAAGGCCGGACTCATTGACACTTTAGGAACTCGAGAAGATGCTATTGCTTTAGCAGCACAACTTGCAAATCTGGAAAATCCCAAAGTGATCACTCCCGGTAAGAAAAAAGTGACTATGATCGATTTATTATTTGAAGACCTGAACGAGACAAAAGCTCTTTTGAATACAGAACCTAATTTAAAATATATTTTAAAATAAAAGGAGAGAATACAAATGGTTAAAGCTGAAATTGTAGATATCTTAGCAGAACAATCCGGTTTAACAAAACTTGAAACTAAAACTATTGTTGAAGGTGTTATTTCAACAATATCTGAAGCACTTTTGAAAGGTGAAAGAGTAGACCTTCGCGGTTTTGGAAACTTCAGTGTTAAAATTCGCAAATCCAAAGTTGCAAGAAATCCTAATACAGGTGAAGAAGTGATCGTTCCTCAAAGAGCCGTTCCAGTATTCAAACCTTCTAAGCATTTTATCCAGGCAGTTGACCAGGAAAATCAAAAAAGAAATTAATTAAGATAAATAAAACCCTAACAGGAGATTCTTATGCCAAGCGGTAAAAAAAGAAAAAGACAAAAAATCAAAACTCACAAGCGTAAAAAACGCAGAAGAAGAGATCGTCATAAGAAGAAAAACAAATAATTTTTGATTGATGATATTAAAGGTGTATTCATAAATTGTAAAAAGTTGAATACACCTTTTTTTTAGGTAGAACATGGAAAGCAAAACAAACCTATTATCAGTATCCCAAGTAGCAGATAGAATCAGTGAAGTAATCAGCGATTACCTACCATCGGTCTATGTTGAAGGAGAAGTTTCAAACTATTATCGCTCCAATGCCGGACACATATATTTATCACTAAAAGATGACAAAGCGTTAATAAATGCTGTGATCTGGAGTTTCCAGGCCAGTTCCTTGAATTTCAAAATTGAAAATGGGATGCGTGTCGTTGTTTTTGGTGAAGTAATTACCTACAAACTCCGTTCACAATATCAGATTAAAATCCAGTCAATACGTCCTTCAGGATTGGGTAATCTCTATCTTGCATTTGAGGAATTGAAGAATAAACTGGAAACTGATGGGCTTTTTGATGAGTCTGCGAAAAAGCCAATTCCAAAATATCCAACCAAAATTGGTGTAATTACCAGCCCAACTAGTGCTGCAGTTAGGGATATGATTCAAGTCAGTGGTCGAAGAAATCCTTCTGTAAAAATGATTGTTTATCCAGCTGTTGTCCAGGGAGCGGAAGCAGGGGAGACCATCATATCCGGAATCAGGCATTTCAACCAGGAAAAAGATCCAGTTGATTTGATTATTATTGGACGTGGTGGCGGATCAATTGAAGACCTTTGGGCATTCAATGAAGAACCGGTTGTGAGAGCCATATTTGAATCAGAATTGCCCATTGTTACTGGAATTGGACATGAGATTGATTTTACTCTTTCTGATTTTGCATCTGATTATCGTGCACCTACACCATCGGCTGCTGCAGAAGAATCTATTCCGGATATTCGTGAAATTCTAGATAACTTGTCAAACCTGGAAAACAATATGACAAGTTCCTTCATGGGCATGTACAATGAGTCAAAGTTAAATATCAATCACTTGACCAGGCAGATTAAACTGCTGAATCCAGAAAATACCATAATGAACCAGATCCAACATACTGATGATTTGACCAGGCGGATTGAATATCTTTTTTACACAAAGTTGAAAGAAAATCAAAACAAAGTTCAATACCTTTTAACAACTTTGAACTCTCTAAATCCAGAAAGTATTTTGGAACGGGGGTACTCTATTGTGTATGATGAAAATAATAAAATAATAAAATCAGTAAAAAACATTAACGCCAATGATAAATTATCCATTAAATTGTCTGATGGAAACATTGATTCCGTAGTGGATTCAGTTATATATCGAGAGGGAACGAAAAATGACTAAGAAAATTTCACTGGAAAAAAACATCAAACGAATGGAAGAGATTGTTGATCTATTGGAAAATAATGATCTTGACCTGGAAAAAGCGTTGAAACTTTTCGAGGAAGGAATAAAAATTTCTAAAACTTGTCAGCAAAGATTGACTGAACTGGAAAAGCGTGTCAGGCTTTTGGCAGTGGATTCAAAAGGTCGGATGATAGAAACTAATATGGCGGAAGTTTAATAAATGAATATCGTCCTTCATCTTCATCCTGACAAAACAAAAGTTGAGAACGTCCTTCCTGAGCTTATCAAATATCTGAATTCAAATAGACATGAAATTCATATTAATTCAAAAGATAATTCTATATACAATGATTTAGGGTTTCCAACATTAAATCAACAAGAAGATTATAAAGGAATTGACCTTATAATAAGTGTTGGTGGTGATGGAACTTTTATTGGTGCATCCAGAAATATTGTTGGTACAGAAATTCCAATTCTTGGATTACATCTCGGTGGTTTGGGTTTTCTTGCTGAAGTGTTAGTCAATAACTTTCATGAAAAATTGGATGAATTTTTTGCAGGAAAATATAAAATTGAAACACGGAAGATACTGGAAGCAGAAGTTGAATATTCAACTCATACAGAGAAGCATTTCGCAATAAATGATATTCTTGTCCACCGTAGTGAAACAATGGGAATGTGTAGAATTGATACTTATGTTGATGACGATTTTTTAAATACCTATAGGGGAGATGGATTGATATTGTCAACACCTTCAGGATCAACAGCCTATAATATGTCAGCCGGCGGTCCGATTGTCCTTCCACATCTGGATATTGTTACATTAACTCCGGTTTGTCCACATTCGCTCTCTGCTCGCCCTGTTATTATTGGTAGTAATCAGGTTGTGACATTTGATCCAGAATCTAGCCAAAAAAAAATAGATCTCGACATTGATGGACAATTAAAAATATCATTGAAAGATGTAATAAAAGTGAAAATAAAACTCTCCTCAAGTGCACTAAAAGTAGTCAGGTTTAGTGATTACTCGTTTTTTCGTACATTACAGAAAAAACTTAGTTGGGGTGTAGACAAACGAAATGAAAAATAAATTGGAAAATAATGAATAAAACAATTAGAAAAATAAAAAATATAGCACTAGTTGCTCATGATAATATGAAAGATGAATTACTGGATTGGGCAAAATTCAACAAAGGAACCATAGCAAAACACCATCTGTTTGCAACCGGCACAACTGGAAGCTTATTGGAAGAGGTTTTGGATACAGGTATCAATAAAATGCAGAGTGGTCCACTGGGTGGTGATATGCAACTTGGAGCATTGATTTCTGAAGGGAAAATCGATTTCCTTATCTTCTTCTGGGATCCACTTGAAGCACAGCCGCATGATCCTGATATTAAAGCACTTTTACGTATTTCTGCTGTGTGGAATATTCCAGTTGCCTGCAATCGTGCAACAGCAGATTTCATCATCAGTTCAGAATTGATGAATGAAGCCTATACCCGTCGTATTACGGATTATGAAGCCTACAAAAATAGGTACAATAAGTAAAATGATCGGCACGCTGGTAAATGTTTTAACGGTATTGATTGGAAGCACCATTGGTTTGCTTTTCCACAAAAGCCTACCGGATAAAATCATCAAGCCGGTTTTTCATGCAATCGGACTATTCACCCTTGCTTTGGGTGCTTCGATGGCACTAAAGGGAAATGAGATTTTGTTGATGGTATTTAGCCTTGTAATAGGGACAATCATTGGAAGTTTACTGGATCTTGATGAAAAATTTCAAAACCTCAGCAATGTTCTTCAAAAACGTATCAAATCCAAAAATGAAAAATTTACTGAAGGACTGATTACGGCTTTTCTCCTTTTTTGCATGGGTTCAATGACCATCCTTGGAGCATTTGAAGAAGGACTTGGTGGTAAACCAAATCTATTATTGGCAAAGTCGGTTTTGGATGGCTTTGCTTCAATGGCACTTTCGTCAGCAATGGGAATTGGTGTATTATTTTCGGTAATTCCGTTGTTGATATTTCAAGGTGGATTAACTCTTTTGGCGACATTGCTTGAACAATATTTTACCGATGCAATGATTACTGAATTAACTGCAACAGGTGGAATTCTTCTCCTCGGTTTGGGACTTAATATTTTGGAATTAAAAAAAATAAAGATTTTAAATATGCTTCCATCTTTATTGATCATTGTAATTCTCACATTAATTTTTGTAAAATAAATATGATATAAATCATATCCCCCTTTCTCTTTTTTTTCTAAGTTCTTTTCAAATGTTTTACCAGGAGGTAACTATGAAAAATTTAAGACTTGTTTTAGTGATGTTTGTACTTTGTTCAATAATTTTTGCTCAGCAAACTGTTGAAGAAATGATGAAACAGATGCAGGAACAGGTGAACCAGGAAATCGAAAAAAGCGAAGAAGCTGTTCGCAAGTTTATTTCCAAAAATGATTCACTCTTTGCTGAATTTCTGAAAAATGAATGGAAGCCCTTCAATGCTGAGGAAGGTGAAAAGCCAGAGGAACCACCAAAACCCATAGAAATCCCTGAAATTCCAGAAGCAGAAATCGAAATTGGTGAATTTGTTCCTGTTGATCTGGATATTCCTCTTGAAGATGATATTGATACAAGAATTCGACCTGAAATCACACCGCCTGAAGTTATTATTCCTCCTGAAGTAGAAAAAGAATATGCAGGAATGATAGTCAATTTCTATGATGAGGAATTGGAGTTCCAATACAATAAAGAAACAAAAATTACAGCAAAAAAACCGGTAAATGATAAAACCATTCCAAAATATTGGGAAGAGATCAGCCGTGTTAATACAAAACCAATGTTGGAACAGATTGATGAGTATTCCAAAAAAATGACACTCAATGATTATGGAAAACTGATGTTGATCAAGGCTATTGCATCAGAAATTTTGGATGATGAAGAAAGTAAAGTGCTATTTTCCTGGTATCTTATCACAAAACTTGGCTATGATGTTCGAGTTGGCTATGGACCCGGTTTCGCAGTTCTGATGATTCCCACAGACAATATGCTATTTTCTCGTCCATTCCTGACTATTTACAACAAGCGTTATTTTATCTTTAATTTTAAGGAAACTCAAAAACGTAAATTCAGTCAACTATACACCTATGATAAAAACCATCCTGCAGCAAAGAAATATTTTGATTTCGCGATTCCTGCACTTCCAACAATTGGAGATTTTAGTGCAAACAAGGAATTGAGTTTCAAATACCAGGGACAAAAATATTCCTTTGATTATGGTTATAACGAAGAATTAGTGAAGTATTTTGATTTTTATCCCCAGACGGATTATGATATTTACTTTAGTGCTCCGATAGCAAAAGGTACAAAAGCATCGTTTGGAAAAGCATTTAAACCAATTCTGGAAGGTAAGTCAGAGCAGGAAGCTTTGAATATATTGTTGAGATTTGTGCAAACAGGGTTTATGTATAAAACCGATGATGCAAATTTTGGACGTGAAAAACCATTGATTCCGGAAGAAACTCTTTTCTATAAATATTCTGATTGTGAAGATCGTTCAGTTCTATTTTCCATGTTAGTTGAAGAATTATTGGGATTGAAAGTTGTTGGTGTAAAATATGAAGGTCACATGGCTACTGCAGTGAAGACTACATCGAAACCGAAAGGTGATTATATCGGGCATGATGGAACGAAATATCTTGTTTGTGATCCGACATATATCAATGCTAATATAGGTATGAGTATGCCGAAATATAAGAATCAGAAAATTACTGTGATCGATTTTTAATTTTATCTGAAATGCAGGGGCAAGGCTGTTTGCAATATAATATATACAAAAAAGGCGACAAAATGTTGTCGCCTTTTTTAATGTATAATTGAGAGAAATATATTGATACCCTCTGTGTTCTCTGAGCCTGTGTAACTAATTTTTCTTACACCACAGCATCAGATTCATAAATTTTTTCAATCACATCTTTATAATTTTCATTAATTTGTTTTTTACGCAATTTCAGACTTGGTGTCAATTCATCATTTTCAAGTGTGAATTCATTTGGAATAAGTGCGATTTTTTTGATCTTTTCAAAGGTTGCTAGTTTTTCTTGTTGTGTTTCAATTTCGGCCCACATAAAATCTTTAACTTTTTGGTTTTCCACCAATTCTTCATTGTTTGAAAATTCTATTTTATTTTGGGAGGCCCATTTACTTAATTTTTCAAAATTAGGTACAATCAAAGCGCTGATGAATTTTTGACTGTCACCAATCATACAGGCTTCGTCAACATATCTTGATTTTTTTAAAAGACTTTCAATTGGAGCTGCTGCGATATTTTTTCCACCAGCTGTGACGATAATATTTTTCTTCCGATCAGTGAGATAGAGAAAATTATCTTCGTCAAGATAGCCAATATCTCCAGTGTGGAGCCAACCATCTGCATCAATCAATTCAGCTGTTTCTTTTGGTTTTTTATAATAGCCGGCCATGGCTGTGGGTCCTTTAACCAGAACTTCACCATCTTCAGCTATTTTTACTTTCAGGATATCAATTGGTTTTCCGCAAGAACCATAGCGAATCTTTTCTGCAGGTGTCAGAGCAATGATCAAATGGGTTTCAGTCATTCCATAACCTTCAATGATATTCAATCCCAGTGCTTCAAAAAATTTCAACGTTTTCACTGACAATGGTGCTCCACCGGCAATAGGGAACTTCAATCTACCACCGAGTTTTTTCTTGATTTTGCTGAAAACAATCTTGTCTGCCATATTATATTTTTTGGTAATTGACTTGTTTAGAGTTCCTTCATATTTACGAGCATTGTATTCTTTTCCAACTTTCAAGGCCCAGTAAAACATTTTTCTGGAAACAAAGGAGCCGTGATCTACTTTTGAAAGTATCTTTTCTGTAATTTTTTCGTAAAGTCTTGGTACACTTACTATTACAGTAGGTTGTGCTACCTGGATATCATCGATTACTGTGTTGATACTTTCTGAGTAAAAAATTGTATTGGTTTTGTACATCGGAGTCCAGTGACCTGCAACTCTTTCATATAAATGGCTCAAAGGTAGAAATGACAAGAATGTCTCATCTTCATCTAATCCCAAACGATCTTCGGAACTGATTATCTCTTTCACAAAGGCTTCATGATAGAGCATGACACCTTTTGGTTCACCTGTAGTGCCGGAAGTATATACGATAGTGCAGATTTCTTTGGGATCAATATTATTATATGTTTCTGAAAAATATTTTGGGTTTGCATGATAATATTGGCGGCCTTTTTCCAGTAATTCATCATAGTGTATGATATTTTCATCATCAATTTTTTCAAAAGATACAATTGCTTTAATCTTTGATAAATGTGATTCTATTTGTTTGATTTTTTCATAATGCTCTTCATTCTCGATAAATAGTACCCGTGATTCTGAGTTTTTTATAACGTAGAGCATTTGTTCTGCAGTAATATTTTGGTGAATCGGTACAACAATATTTTTATGACACATAATGGAAAAATCAGTGATTGTCCATTCCGGTCTGTTGTTGGAGATAATAGCAATTTTTTCACCGGGGATGATTCCCAGATCTTTAAATGAACTGGTTAAATAGCGAATTTGATTCCCGAATTCTTCATAATCAAAATGTTTGATTTTACCATGTCTTTTGTAGACAAGTGCTTTTTTTTCAGGCGTTTTTTGAATTGTTGCAAATAGAATATGTGGTACACTTTTGAACATTTTTCCCTCACTATTATATGATAATTTTCAGCCAACTTATTAAGGAAAATATAAGGAAAAATATCTAAAAAACAATTTAATAATACAAAAGTATAAAAATGTCAATAAACAGTAAGTTTAACTTCTAATTAATGAAATTTTTAACGATATAATTTAACTGTTCTGTCTCAATTAAAAATCCATCATGACCATGAATAGATTTCACTTCAGCATATACACTTTCTGGAATATTTTGTTGAATAAAGTGTTGTTCATCTGTTGGATATAATATGTCTGAATCGATTCCAATCACCAGAGTTTTTGCTTTGATTGATCCAAGGACATCTACAACATTGTCACGATTTTCAGATAGATCAAACAAATCCAGGGCTTTTGTAAGATATAAATAACTGTTTGCATCGAATCGATTGACCAGTTTCTTTCCCTGATAATGAAGGTAATTCTCCATTTGGAAATGTGGTTTTGAAGTGATCGAAAATTTTATATCTGTATATATTTTATCACGACCAAATTTAAGATCGTAGCTGTCTTTGGTTCGATATGATATCATTGCTAACTGTCTGGCTTGTGATAATCCTTTCAAAGGTTGGTCAATATAATTTCCATTTTGCCAATCTGGATCTGACATAATCGCTTGTCGTTGAATTTCATTAAGACCAATTGCCCAGGCTGAGTGTTTTGCAGGAGTAGCGATTGCAATTAAATTTTCAACCATTTCTGGAAAAGAAACACTCCATTCCAAAGCTTGCATAGCACCAAGAGAACCACCAATTACTGTATGAAGTTTTTTAATTTTTAGATATTCAATGAGTTGTCGCTGACTATTCACCATATCGTAAACTGTAACAACTGGGAAATTCATTCTGTATTGCTCCCCAGTATTTGGATTAATTGATGTTGGCCCTGTGGAACCATAACAACTTCCCAGCACATTAGTACAAATTATAAAATATTTTTCAATATCTATTGTTTTCCCTACGCCTACAAATTCATGCCACCAGCCTTCCACATGGTTTCCATTTTCATCAAAATAATTAGCAACACCTGAATCACTAGTCAAAGAATGACACACCAAAATTGCATTGTCCCGGGATGAATTCAATTCACCCCAGGTTTGATAGGCAATTTCTACTTCAGGAAGAGATTCACCTGATTGTAAGGTAAATTCTTTTTCGGTTTTGAAGATTTGTCTTGAACTCAAAATCATTTTCCTTATAATGCCTGTTCAATATCAGCAATAATATCATCAATATGTTCATAACCTACTGAGAGTCTGATTGATTCAGGTTTTACACCAGCCAAAAGTTGTTCTGATTCTGATAATTGTTGATGTGTTGTTGATGCCGGATGAATGATCAATGATTTTGCGTCACCGACATTTGCCAGATGGCTGATGAGTTTCACATTATTCACCAATTTTTCACCGGCGGGTTTTCCACCTTTTACACCAAAACTAATAATTCCACCAAAACAATCTTTGCGGAAGTATTTTTTTGCACGTTCATGATATGGATTATCTTCTAATCCAGGATAAACTACCCAATCAACTTTTTCATGGTTTTGCAACCATTTTGCAAGGGCTAATGCGTTGTCATTAATTCTCTGAACGCGCAATGAAAGTGTTTCAATTCCCTGGAGAATGAGGAAAGAATTAAAAGGTGATATTGCTGGACCAAAATCCCGTAACTGTTCAACTCTTGCTCGGATGATAAATGCGATATTTCCAAAATCACTATCTTTACCAAACACTTCATTAAAATTCAATCCATGATATCCAGGATTCGGTTCTGTAAATACTGGAAATTTTCCACTTCCCCAATCAAAATTGCCTGAATCTATGATCACTCCGCCAATTGAAGTACCATGTCCACCAATCCACTTGGTTGCAGAGTGAGTGACGATATCTGCCCCATATTTTATTGGATTGAAGATGTATCCACCTGCACCAAAAGTATTATCAATGAGAAGAGGAATTTTATTTTCATGAGCAATGGCTGCAATTTTTTCAAAATCAGGAATATTGAGTCCTGGATTACCAATTGTTTCTATGTAAACAGCTTTGGTGTTTTCATCTATTGCATTTCTGATTTGTTCAAAATCATCAACATCAACAAAATGAGTATTGACTCCAAGGCGGGGGAGAGTAACTTTTAATTGGTTGTAAGTGCCACCATAAAGTCTGTTACTTGCCACAATATTATCGCCTGCTTGTGCTAATGTGCTTATTGCAAGGAATTGTGCTGCCTGTCCTGATGCAGTAGCCAATGCAGCTTTTCCACCTTCCAGTGCAGCGATTCTATCTTCGAATACTGCGGTAGTTGGATTCTGGATTCGTGTGTAGATATTTCCAAATTTTTTCAGATCGAAAAGATCGGCTGCTTCTTTGGTATCTGCAAAATTGAATGAGGATGTTTGGTAAATCGGGACTGCTCTTGATCCTGTTGTTGGGTCAGGTTGTTGTCCGGCATGTAATTGTTTTGTTTCAAATCTCATTTTATGTCTCCTGTTTCGTTGTTGTAAAAATAAAAAAGCCCTTCACATTTCTATGAAGGGCTTGGTAAATATATCATGATAAAAATGATTACATCTCAGGCCCTTCCCTGCTCATCATCATGTCCATCATGTTTATATTTAAATTTTTAGTATTCATTTTTCTTTCTTTTATTTAATTCCTATAAGAATTATAGGTAATAAAAATTATTGATGCAATATTTTTTTTGAGAAAAATCAAAATTAATCAATTGTCCGTCCGAAAGGAACAAGAGAAACCGCTGCCAATTTCATATGTTGAATTGCAAATGGAATCCCGATTATTGTTATGGCAGTAAAAAATGCAAAGGTCAAATGAGTTATTGTTAACACAATGCCACCAGTCAATATCCAAATGATATTAAAAATTGTTGATAAGCATCCTGCAGAGGATTTTGCACTATGTATTTCTTTTCCAAAAGGTACAAGGCCAAGATAGGATAATTTGAACAATTGCAGACCAAATGGTATTCCGACAATTGTCATACACAATAAAATTCCACCTAATACATATTCAATAAATAAAAATAATCCGCCACCAAAAATGATCCATAAAATATTTCCTAAAAATGACATACTAACCTCTTTTCTATCGAGTTTTCAATTTCTAATTATGGGAGTTCAGACAATTTATAATTCATAAAGTTGTCTTTGTAATTTTCTCACTAAATTGCTCATAACATTACAGATTTTGTAGATTAATCAAAATGAAAATTTTAATTCCTAATCACTAAATGAACTTTTTATTGATTACAAAGTTTATTGGAAATAGTTTATAAAGTTTTAAAAAAGGCATAACATGAAACATTTTTTACTTTATATCATTTTCATATCACTTTTTACATGCTCATCTTATGAAGAAATTACTCCAGGAACTACCAGACCAAAACAAATCAGTACTATGGATCAAACCGGGAAATCTATCAAAACAAACTTGATTTATTCAGTTCCAAATACCTATAATCCCAAAGAAAAATTTCCACTTATTGTTTGTCTCCATGGAAGTGGAAGTAATTCCGCAGCATTCCACGATCTATTCAAGCCTGTTACAGATGAATTGGGATATTTACTTCTTACACCACAAGGTAGCAAAATGACGGATGAAAATTTTGGCTGGTCCTGGGGCGAGAATGCTGAACAATCGATTTTGAATTCCATTGATTATGTTCGGCAAACTGTCAATATTGATATTTCTAGAATCTACATTTTAGGATTCTCATCTGGTGGTTCACTTGCCTGGAAGATTGGTTTAAAATATCCTCATAATTTTGCCGGAATTGTACCACTCTGCTCAACAATAGATTCTGAAAAATTATCACCAACAAACTATCATCAAAAATTTTATCTGGCTCATGGTGAATTGGAAGAATCACTTCATGAACCATACTCGCAAATCAACGAAATGTTAAAACAAAGCAATGTTAAATCCAATTATGTGGTTTATGATGGAGTTGGGCATGATTTACCGGAACTGAAAGGGGAGGAGATCAGAAGGATTTTTGAATTTTTGGAGAATAAATAAATGAACTTAACGCGTAAATTGTTAATTGTTATAATTTTTTCTTTTATCTATTTAAGTATATGCTATAGTCAGGATAGAAAGCGAACAAGACGTGAAATCTATGAGAAAATGGATAAAAAAAGAAATCACTTCTATTCTGCAGATATTGTAAAAATAGATATTGATCATGAGGTAGTTGGACCATTTTGCAAATCGTTGATTGAAATAGATTTTCAGAATAATCGAGTAGATGCTGATACTTGTGAAGGTAGAATTCATTTCAAAATAAACAAGAATTCATTTATAAAAAAAGTCGAATTATTAACAGACAATTGCTGGATTCCTGATGCTACTGTTTTATTTGAAAATGGCCAACAATCTTATAATATATTTTCAAACCAAAGAACCAATAATCCTGTTCATCACAGAGCTTCGTTATATAATCCCAATGAAATTCTAAAACGATTTGATGATAATGAGTTCTACTTGAGTGTATTTCCTGTAAAACAAGGACAATTTGAAAAAATTCGTTTGGAAGTTTATTCGTTGCTGGAATCAAATGAATCAGGTGATTTCGTATGGTTATTTGACATATTGGAAAAAGAAGATTGGATGCCATATGTGGACTCTGATAATATTTATTTTGTTAATATAAGAATTCAAAATACAAAACTATTTAATTATTCAATAAATAATGAAAATATTTTCAAAATTTTTAATAAGGAGTATTTATATGCTGGTACTTTTCGAGATAATATTGAAATAGTTTATCAGTATAAAAATGACATTCAGAATTACCAAATTAATGACTTCAATTTTTCCCGGGAGATTGATAGATATCAAAGAAAAGAAATATGTATTCTTAAAGATGAATTATTAAACACATTAATAAAAAACGTGTTCAGTGAATTTGACAAATATATAATAATTGATTATCCTGAACTCCAAAATAATACTTTTCTCAGGAAATTTGTTGATTATCTTAGAAAACACAGAGGATATGATATTTGTTTTGGCAAGAATTGGTTTGATCATTCAATGAATGATATTCTTTTAGACGAAAACTATATCCTTAGCTATAATAAGAATATTAATTCAAATGAAATGGAAGTTCTTCATTGTGATTTTGTTAATGAGTTCGTTCATTATTTTCAAAATTATCATCAACCTATCAAGACTAAAACAAAAGAAGGAATTTTATCATCGACAACCATTAAAAGAATATCTATAAAAGATACTAAAAATGAACAAGTTCTTCTGAAAAAATTAAATATAGAATACAATGTACTTGCAGCAGGAGGAGGCCATCCATTTTATAATTCTTCTCCTAAACCAATTGGTGGTTATGAATCCATCCAAAGTCGAGCGGTTTATCCAAACGAAGCAATTGAAAAAAAAATTGAAGGAAAAGTTGGTGTTATCATGTGGATTAATGAATATGGGGAAATCACACATGCTGATATTATGCATTCAACTAATGATATTTTTAATGAATCAGCACTAAGAGCAGTTAAAATGACTGAGTTTAAACCTGCTACATTGGGAAAATATAATAAACCTGCAGGTTGTAAAATATCAATATTTGTTGACTTTAAATTGGATAGTATAAAAACAGAACAAGTCAATTTACTAGAGAAAAATTTTCTAAAACTCCAAAAAGATGTCTATATGGTAATAGATGAAAATATTACACAAGTTTTTGATCTTGAATTTGATAGCGAAAATAATACTGAATATTTTTATGATTCAATTGAATTATATGATTTGATGTACTCAAAACCCAAATTGATTAAATATATAGATAAAATCTCTAAACATGATATTGAATATGCTGGTATTTGTATCGATGGAGAATCATATTTGATTAGATTTCCTATTAAATAGAAAAAACCTCGCAGGTTTTAAAAACCTACGAGGTTAACGAAAATTATTAATTACAAATTACCATCTACTCAATAATACGCCCGATCGCTAATTCATAATCAAAATAAGCAATCAAATAATCACAAACAGCAGCATAGTAACCAAGTTCAGCCTGGTTGAAAAGAAGACGAGCATCTTTCAGTTCCAACTGTGTAGCAAGTCCGTTTTCTGCTGAGGTTTTGGCTATGCCATATCCTTTTTCTGCAGTTTTCAATGTGGTTTTTGCAGAGAGGATTCGTTTTTCTGACTCACTGAGTTTGAGTTTGATATTTTCCAATTCTTTGGCAATAGCATCTTCTTTTTTTGTCAGTTCAATCTGAGATTTGTCGTAATTGATGCGTGCTTTCTGTACTTGTGCCCCAGTATATCCGCCAGTCCAGATTGGGATAGTCAACGTCAATCCAGCCATCCAGAGATTGTTTTCTCTTTCCAGTTTGAAGTCATCAGACATGGAAGAGTAAGCATAGGTAATATTTCCAGATAGCGAAGGGAAAAAACCGGATTTCTGAGCACTGATATTGGTTTTTAGTAGTTTGGATTGCCATTTCAGTGCATTGTAATCAGGACGTAATTCCAGTATGCTTTTCAAATCTGAAAATACCGGCATCTGTGGTGGGTTTTCAAATTTTCCAGATAATTCCACCTTATTCGTCAGTTCGATTCCAGCCATTTCTTTGATATTATTGAGAGCAAGTTCGTAGTTCTTTTTAGCCTGGGTTACATTGGGAATTGTATTTCGCCAATTCACTTCAGCCTGGTAGAGAGCCAATTCTGATACTGTGCCGGCTTCAAACCTATTTTTTGTCATATCGTAATTTTCTTTAGCATTCGCTTCGGACTTTTCATTCACTAGATAGACTTTTTGCAGAAGCAGTGTTTGATAGAAGAGTTTTTTTGATCCAATCATGATTTGCAAAAAACCACTTTTGTAATATTTCTCAGTCATTGCAGCATATTGTTTTGATGCTGTGATAGCATTACCTACCTGTGAACTAAAAAGTGTTTGCTCAAGGCGAGTATTGAATTCAAATTGATTACTGTAATTCACTTTGAATTTATCAGGAAAACTTAAAGTCGGGCCATCTTCTCCCAATTGAATTGGCGGCATATCAAAATCCATAAAGGAATAATAATCAGTGAGGTTTCGAGTATATCCACCTTGACTGAAAATTTTTGGTAATGCAGTTGAATAGGCTTCTTTTTTATTCGCTTTTGCAGTTTCCAGTTCTTTGGCTACAAGTTTCAGATCCTGGCTATTGTCCTCAACTTTTTCTAGAAAATCATTCAGATTCAATACCAAGGTAGATTGTGCAAAGATCACTGAAACTGTAAGTAGCATTAATATCATTATTTTAGTTATATATTTCATTTTCAATACTCCGTTATTCTGTAATTTCAGCTACTTTTTTACGTCTGGAAGTCGCATAATAAACTGATGGAATCAATAGCAAACTGAGTAGTGTTGATACAACTAGCCCACCAATACTTACAATACCCATCGGTTGACGCATTTCAACACCAGCAGCTCCAATACCTAATGCCAATGGAGCCATACCAAAGATAATAGCAATAGAGGACATCAGAATCGGTTTCAATTTAGTTGGACAGGCTTCAATAAGTGCATCACGTACTGACATTCCCTGTTTGACTAATTGATTTGTATAGTCAAGCATCAAAATCGCATTATTTACCACAATACCAAGAAGCATAATAATAGACATCATGGAAACGATATTCATGGTTGTTCCGGTGATAAACAAGGCTCCGAAAACTCCTATCAAAGCCATTGGTACAGTTCCAAGAATGATCAATGGTTGTGTGAAATTTTCGAGGGTTGCGGCCAAAAGCATATAGGTCAAAATCAAAGCAATAATGAATGCTCGCCCCATATCGGCAACAGTATCCTGCATCATTTCTGCATCGCCGGACCAATTATAACTATATCCTATATCGAAATTAATTGTATCTAACCGTTTGGAAATTTCATTGGTAATATTTCCAAGCACATAACCTGGAGCAATAGACCCGGTGAATTCAACCGCTTTAGATTTATTGTTATGTAAAATTTTTGAATAACCTGACGAGAAATTTACTTCGGCCAATTGACTCAGTCGAAAAACTCCTTTTGGTGTAATGACAGGAATGGTTTCAATTTTTTCCGGTGAATTTACAGATTCATCAGATAGTGAAATTTTTACATCATATTCATCGCCATCTACTTTGTATTGAGTAGAAACAAGACCTTCAATAGCAGAACGAACTGTAAAAGCCAATACTTGAATATTAATTCCAGCATCTGCAATAGCTCTTCTGTTTGGAGTCAATGTTATTTCAGGTTTTCCGGATCGTGAACTTGTAGTCAAATTTACCAATCCTGGTACAGATTCAATTGTTTCCACAATTTGTGATTCATAAGATTCCAGCTTAGAAAGATCCGATCCTTTCAATTGAAACGTAACTGGTTCCTGTCCACTTCCGGCTCCAGGATTAATTGCTGCAACACGGATTTTTACATTAGGAACATCTGATAGAATTTTGATCATTTCATCAGCTACTTCTGTACTGGATTTTTCTCGATTTTTTACATCAATAAGTTTTATAGAAACTTTTGCCATGTTGGTTCCTGAATTGATATCATCGATATAGCCAACTGATGTCAAAATATGTTTCACAAGTTCATGCTGTTTAATTTTATTTTCGATAGTTGTAACAATATCAGATGTTTCATTGATATTGTAGCCTTCTGGTAATTCAACTTTTACATCGATGTCACCTTCATCCATTGTTGACATGAATTCAAAACCAACTTGTGGTGCAATGAAGAACATTGTACCCAAAAATAGTAATATCGCAACGATAAGAACGCTTGCTGATCGAAGTTTGCTCCCCAGAATTTTTTTGATGAGAAATTTGTAGCCATTTTCCCAACTGTGGAACATTGCTTCCAACTTTTTCCCTATAGGATGACTCTTGGTATCTTTTTCAGGTAAAATCAGTGAAGCAAGCATTGGTGTTATTGTGAAAGAGGCAATCAATGAAAAGATTGTTGCGTAAGTTACTGTAAGAGCAAATTCCTGAAAAAATTGACCAACCATACTAGTCATACTTGCGATTGGTAAGAATACAACAATATTTGTCATCGTAGAGGCAAGTACAGCAACTGTAATTTCTGCAGTTCCTTTGTCTGCTGCTTCACGACGGTTATTTCCCATTTCTTTGTGACGGAAGATGTTTTCCAGTACAACAACAGAGTTGGTTACCAAAATTCCCACAGCAGTGGAAAGTCCCATCAATGTCATCATATTCATTGTAAAGCCACTAATGCTCATCAACATAAATGTAGATACAATTGCAAATGGCATCGAAATAGCTACAATTAAAGTTGATCTCAAATCGTGGAGAAAAAATAGTAGAACAATACCAGTAAAAATAATACCTAGTAAAATATTATTGAGTGTATCTGCCACAGAACTTTCAATAAAAATTGATCTATCTTTTACAACTGTAATATCAATATTTGTAGGAAGTTCTTCATTTAGATCTTTGATTGTTTTTTTCAATCCTTTGGCAAGATCAACTGTATTTCCTCCCGACCGTTGGATAATACTCATTACAACTATATTATCATCTTTGGTTTTGTCTATATTGTC
>Ga0209692_10002797_pt1 | contig 18081 bp, 14 predicted proteins | sample tdDd472_FD_187129 | JGI IMG/M metagenome (GOLD analysis project Ga0209692, IMG submission 187129) | Marine sediment microbial communities from the Atlantic coast under amendment with organic carbon and nitrate - tdDd47.2 (SPAdes)... | ecosystem: Environmental > Aquatic > Marine > Coastal >...
ACCGCCATACGTCTCCGCCATCACCTTCGTGATCGCTGCCGTAAGCGTCGTCTTGCCATGGTCAACGTGACCAATCGTGCCGATGTTGCAGTGCGGCTTCGTACGCTGAAATTTCTCTTTCGCCATCTCTACACGTCCCTGGGTCTACCAGTTAATCCCTTAAGTTCGTGCACCGCGCACGGCACACCGCTTCCGACAAGTCCAGACCGCGGCCCCTGCCCTTTTCAGCCGAGACCTTTCGGCCCCGAGGGACAGCCAGCCCGCCGGACCATGCCGGAGGACTGGAGCGGGCAGCGGGAATCGAACCCGCACCAGGAGCTTGGAAGGCTCATGTGATACCATTTCACCATGCCCGCACGATAACGACAGCGTAACGGCCGATACGGACTTTTCCGTACCAGCCCTTTCACCGTCGGTCCCATGCAAACCCGCAAGCGCACCGCATGGTGGAGGGAGTTGGATTCGAACCAACGTAGGCTAAGCCAACGGGTTTACAGCCCGTCCCCTTTAACCACTCGGGCATCCCTCCGATATGCGTGCCCAAACCGAACCTGGAACTCCTGTCGGCGGCGTGCGGTGTATGACTTGGCAAAGAGGATGTCAACTCCATTACCGTCCGCAATCGCCCTATCGCGCCCTAGCTGCAAGGCGCCCCTTGCGGCAGCCCCTTTCCGGACCTACAGCTATCCCCCCGAAGGGAAGGAAGAGATGACGAAACGCGATACCCGAAAAACCGGTTTCAGCAAATCCAGGTCGGACCGGCCCGAAAAGCAAACCGCACAATCCCGGCAGCGGGACCCCGGCCGTGGCGCCCATGCAGCCTCTTCCGGTGACGGCAAGGCGCGGGCTCCGCGCGCCGACAGCGCGGGGACCAAAGGTCCCGGCGCCAAGCGTTTCGATGCGGACAGGGCGGACACCAATAAGCCCGACACAAAAAGACCCGATGAGAAACGGTCGGGGAAACGCGGCAAGACACCGCGCGACAAACGCGTCTGGCTGTTCGGCCAGCACCCGGTGACCGCAGCACTCGCCAATCCGAACCGGTGGGTCCATCGCCTGCTGGCCACCCCGCAGGGACGGGAGCGGCTGGAGGAAGACAATGTCCAACCCGATACGGCCATCGAAGAAGCCGACGGCAAGACCTTGGAGGGATTGCTGCCGGAAGGCGCGGTTCACCAGGGATTGGCCGCGCTTTGCGACCCGCTGGACGCTGTCTTCGTCGAGGACATCATCGCCGACCCGAGCGAATCGAAACCGATCCTGATTCTGGATCAGGTCACGGACCCGCATAATGTCGGCGCGATTCTAAGGTCGGCCGCGGTTTTCGGTGCCGCAGGCGTGATCATCCAAGACCGCAACGCACCGCCGGAAAGCGGGACGCTGGCGAAATCGGCCAGCGGCGCGCTCGAAGTCGTCCCCTTGGTGCGGACCGGCAATCTCAGCCAGGCGATCGGCGTCCTGCAGAATGCGGGATATTGGGTCGTCGGATTGGCGGGCGAAGCCGACGACATGCTGCAGAAGACACGGTTGAACCGCAGGACCGCCATCGTTCTCGGCGCGGAAGGCGCCGGGCTGCGCCGGTTGACGGCGGAGCGGTGCGACCAGCTCGTCCGCATTCCGATGGCGCCGAACCGCATCGGCAGCCTGAACGTATCCAACGCGGCCGCGGTCGCGCTCTATGAATTGTGGCGGTCGGTTTCGGCGGCGGAGGTGTGATCGGATAGCCTAACCGCCCATCACCGCGGGCATGCCGCGGCGTTGAGGGAGGACGGAGTAGAGAAGAACCGGCTCCTGCAGCAGGTAGAACTCGCTCCGCGGGGTCATATCCGTGATGACGAAGCGAAATTCGACCGCCGCGCCCGCATTGACATGCCCGTTCTTGAACCGAACCCGGTCGTGCGGCTCGGAAATCCGCTCCCCGACCAGGAACCGGTCGGAATGGAACCTGTCCTCGCCGACCGCCATGATCTGGTCGAAAGACAGCCCGTCCCAGTAGTCGCTCGGGCGTTGCAGGACCTCCTGCAATTCCACATCGAACCCGACCCATACGCCGGCGGCCGCATTGCGGACGCGGCTGACGACCCAGAGCCTTAGAATGGGCGCGACCGCCCCAGCGCCCGCCAGCCGCGGATTGCGGATCGTGATGACGAAGGGGCCCGGCCCGGACAGATCCTGGTCGATCACGATGGGATCGTCGATCGTCCCGGCCCCGCTGACCGACAAAATCCGGAACCCGCCCAGACGGTCGCTGAATTCAAGACCGCCGGCCCGATGCCATTCGGGGTCGGCCGCAAGAGCGGAGACCGGCGCAAGGGCCGCTGTCATGGCGATAATCACCAACGCGCCGAACGCCTTCCGGACGGCCGGTGCAGCGGCCTTGGGCCATGTCCATCGGAAACCCAATGTCAGACATGCCTTCATGATCGGGGAGGATACACCAATTCCGACAGACCAGCTATCGGTGTCCGTACCGCTTTGTTCCTGTCCAGGCGCCGCACAGGCACGTGCGGCGTCAGCACGTCCTGCACTGTCCTTCCCAGTTGCCTCCAATCGCGCAAAGCGCTAGAGAGTGCGCGATAAGCCTAGGCTGGCCTGGATGGCCCTGGCGCGCCCCTATAGCTCAGTTGGTAGAGCATCTGATTTGTAATCAGAGGGTCGGGAGTTCGAGTCTCTCTGGGGGCACCAGCTTTCTTCGACGCAGACCGGATGAAAGACGGCCCGGATGAAAGACGGCCCGGATTTAGGACGGCCCGGATAAAAGACCACCCGGAGATTTGCGAGGCGGGAAATGAGCGGGCCGGTTCGGGAAAACCAAGACGAGGCCTTCGCGTGCCTGACGGCGCTGGCCGCGGCCGACGGCGCCGAACCGAAGCGGATCGATACCCACGCCAATGTCGTCTTCATCGGCGCCCGGCACGTGTACAAAATCAAACGCGCCGTCCACTACCCTTTTCTGGACTACTCGACCGTCGACTTGCGCTACCGCTTTTGCGCATCGGAAGTCGTCCTGAATCGCCGTACGGCGCCGGATCTGTATATCGGCGTCGTCCCGCTGATGCGCGCTGCCGATGGCGGCCTGACCGCGAGTCGGGTGCTCGACAATCCCGATCCCGAGAACCGTCCCCCCGAGGTCGAAAGCGCCGTGGATTGGGCTGTCCTGATGCGGCGTTTCGACGAGCACTGTCTGTTCGACCGGTTGGCCGAAGAGGGAAAACTCGCGACCGAGCACCTGCAGGACCTGGGCGGGCGCGTCGCTGCGTTCCACGCCAAGGCGGAAGTGGTGAAGACCGCATGGCGGCGGATCACGCAAGACGTGCTGGCCGACAATCTGGATGAGATTGCGGACGCGCCCTGGCTGCCGGCCACAGCGGTCGCGGCGCATCGCCGGGCCTGCGAGGACCTTTTCGATCAACTTGCCCGGCGACTGGCGGACAGAGCGGCGGACGGCTTTGTCCGGCAGTGCCACGGCGATATCCACTTGCGCAATATCGTGCTGATCGACGGGCGCGCGACACTGTTCGACTGCATCGAATTCAGTGATGACTTCTCCCAAATCGATTGTCTCTACGATCTGGCCTTCCTGCTGATGGATCTTGAACACCGGGCGATGCCCGGCGCGGCCTGCCGGGTGCTGAACCGGTATCTGGAAGAAACCGGCGACTACGGCGGCGTCGGACTGCTGCCTTTCTACACCGCGTTGCGCGCCCAGGTCCGAGCCAAGATCGAGATCGCGACAGTCGGTTTCGCCGGCAGCCAGGACGAGGCGGACACGCACCGGCGCGACGCGGAGGCGTATTTCGACCTGGCCTGCCGCGCGGTCCATCGCCCTCCCGCCCGGTTGATCGCCGTCGGCGGGCCGTCAGGCTCAGGGAAATCGACGCTGGCCATGGCCATCGCCGAGCGCATGGCGCGCATCCATGGGCCGACGGTCCTTGTCCTGCGCAGTGACGCGATCCGGAAGGCCCTGTGGGGGGTGTCCGAGACCACGCGGCTTCCGCCGGAGGCATACAGATCCGATGTGAGTGAGCAGGTCTACGACCAAATGCATGAAACCGCCGCGATTGCGCTGAAACAGGGAATCCCGGTGCTGCTGGATGCAACCCATACCCATCCCGAGTCACGGCGCGCCGCGGTCGATCTGGCCAAAAGTCTCGACATTCCCTTCCAGGGCATATGGGCGACCGCCCCGAAGGATGTGTTGATACAGCGGGTCTCGGCGAGAACGAACGACGCTTCCGACGCCGACGCCGCCGTGGTTCGGCTGCAGTTCAAGCAGGACTGGGGATCCATAGACTGGGAAGAGGTCGACACATCGAAAAGGACGGCCGAGGCGGACGCCTTCGCCGCATCGGAACAAACGGCGGCCCGTATACTAGGGCTTTCCTGATACCAGCGCTTTCCTGATACCAGGGCTTTCCTGAGCGCCGCCGCGTCTTCCGAACCGGTCAGCTCGACTTGTCGGACCAAAAGGGGGCCGGCTTGCCCTCGGCCACGCCCTCCTTCAGCCATTCGTCCCAATCGGCCTCGATCCTGGCATACACACCATTCGCGTGAATGCGGGCCAGACCGGCATCCAGGGCCGCGGCCAACCAGACCGACCGCTCGGTGTCCGTTTTCGAGAACGAGACGAACAGGTCGAAGTCGACCAGATCAGAAACCGGGACCGGCGCCGGTGAAATCCGATCCGCATTGTTTCCGATTTGGAACTGCGCGACCTTCTCATAGACCACGGCAAAGTCGGCCCGGCCGCGCGACACCAGGGCCAGGGTCTGGAAATCCGTCTCGACCTCGATCTTCCGAATCGCCGGGTTGGTATCGAAATCGTCGGTATAGGTGTAGCCGCGCACGACGGAAAAGGTGGACTTCCCGTATTCTTCATTGGTGAACCGGCCTTTGAAGCTCGGCCGGCCGTAAACCAGGATTCTGCCGCGAAACAACGGTTCCTTGTGAAAGACGTATTTCTGCCGGTTTTCGTCCGAGTTCGTCGTATTGAAGCAGCCGTTTTGACGCCCCGCCTGCACTTCGCGAATGCAGCGGTTGTAGGGCATTTGAACCAGTTCAAGCGCGCATCCGACCGACTGGAAAGCGGCTGAGACGATGTCGAGCGAGAAGCCGCGCAGCTGACCCTCATAGACACCCGTATAGGGGAAAAAGCCGTCTTCCGCCGCCAGGACGACTTTTTCGCCCCGCTGGCAATAGGGTCCGGTATCGTCCGCCGCGAAAGCGGACGAGCACGCTGCAAACAAGAAGAAAAAGACCGCCAGCCTGACCAAATCCGCGACCCAATCCGCGTGCTGAACCCCTCAATTAACCCATTCTACATAAAATGAGTCAAAAATCACTGCCGGCACGCCACAAAATACTGGTTGGAATTACATGACTGAAAGATGATGCGCGATTGCTGAAAGTATACTCGCCAGATCGACTAACCGTTATTGTTTGCCGAATGCAAGTTGCTTTGGGATTTTTATTGTGACTCTTCCTTTTTCAATAAATAAACAGCAAACAACTGCAGTGGAGTGTATGGCGAACACCCCCTCGACAATTCCGTTTCGACACCGGCTGTCGGTCAGGCAAGCGCAGATCGCCGTCGCGATCGCGGTCGCGATCGGTACGGTATTCGCGTTGGCGCAAATTCTTGCGGATGCTTCGGACGAACGGGAAAGCCTGGAACAGCACGCGGCTTTCGTGCTGGACTATGCCAGTCTTCCCGCGGCGCGCGCCGCATATCGGCTGGACGGCGTCGGCGCCCAGGAATTGGCGCAGAGCCTGTTGAGCGATCCCGCTGTGACAAGAGCCACGATCCAGGACGATTTCGGAGAACCCCTGGCGAAAGCGAAACAGGACGTTTCCGTCCGCCATTCCGTGGTGACCGACTTCCTTCTGGGGTCGGGGCCGGTCAGTTTCGAGCGCAAGCTGCACATCAATTTGGACACATATGTCGGGACCTTGAAGATCGAGGTCGATCCGGTGGCAGCGGCGCCGGGCTTCGAGCAACGGACCATCAACTCTATTCTTTCCGGCCTGGTGAAGAGCATGCTGCTCTCCATCATGCTGCTGATCATCTACCAGAACATGGTCACGAAACGCGTAGCGCGCCTTGCCTCTCAGGTGGCACTGACAGGCAGTGAGGATGGGCAAAAAGCCGGCGGAGACGAACTCGACCAGTTGGAGCAGCGATTTCACGAATGGTCGGACACCTTGCAGACCGCCGCACGCAAGGCGGAGCAAGCCAACAACGCAAAAACCGTGTTCCTCGCGAGCATGAGTCACGAAATGCGCACGCCGCTGAACGCGGTGATCGGATATGCGGAAATGCTGGACTTGGGCATCGGCATCGATAACCCGAAAACTCGCAGCGGATACCTCAAGAGTATCGTTTTCGCGGGACGTCAGCTCAGCAAGTTGCTGGGCGATATTCTGGATTTCTCGAAAATCGAGGCCGGCGCACTGGATTTTCACCTTGAAGCGGTTTCTCCCTCGGAAGTCATCCAGGAAAACGCCTCGCTGGTCCAGGACATGGTCGGTGAAAAAGGCCTGACGCTGAAAATTGACATCGCCGAATGCGCACCCGTCATTGCCGACCGTTCCCGGCTGCGTCAGGTGATCCTGAACCTCGTCTCCAACGCCGTGAAGTACAATACGCCCGGCGGACAGGTCCGTATCGGGTGCGCCAGCACGTCGTCGAGAACCGTTCGCCTGTTCGTCGCCGATACCGGGATCGGAATCCCGCACGATCAACTGGATACGCTGTTTTCCGACTTCGTCAGGGGGCGACACCATCAGCCTGACATTCCCGGCGCGGGCCTGGGATTGGCGATATCGAAACTTCTGACCGAAGGCATGGGCGGAACCATCGGCTGCGACAGCAAATTGGGTGAGGGGTCCATCTTTTGGGTCGACCTGCCGACCCAATCCGACGCGCCCCCGGCCGCATCCGCGTGAACGAATTGGAGACAGCCTGGATGAGCTTTTTCGAGCCGCTTTCATACGATCATGGCCATGACCTTTTAAGTCACCGTGCCATCCTTAGGGTTGATTGATTGTGGTCACAGGTCTAACGGTCCCACTTGGTTTTGACGGCCGCGCATTTCCGTCAACCAAGCCTTTGGTAAGGCGTCCGGACCCAGCAGGATCAACCGCGCTCAAGTTTGGGGGACTTGTACTGTGAGGCTTTCACCCGCCATGCGTCCTATCGCATCCCTGGCAATGGCGCTGGTTGTTTCGCTTGCGCTGGCCGCACCCGTGTCCGCACTGGCCGCCAATCCGCCCAAACGCGTCCTCTTCGTCAATCCGGGTTTCGCGGACCAGGGTTTCTGGAAAGCCGTCAGCGACACGATGTCGGCGGCGGCGTCGGTCCTCGGCTTCGAATTGACGATTGTAAGCGGCGACAGGAAATGGCCGCTGATGGTGTCGCGCGGATTGCAGGCGATCGAAGAGTTGAAACCCGACTACGCCATCCTGGTCAACGAACATCAGCAGGCGCCTCAACTGATGGAGGCAGCCGAAGCCCAGGGCACCAAGACGATCCTGTTGTTGAACGGCTTAACGGCGGAACAGGAAGCAAACATGCTCGGCCCGCGCCAGAAACTGTCGAACTGGCTCGGCAGTTTGACGCCCGACAACGCAGTTGCCGGCTATGAGATGGCGCAATCGCTTCTAGCCTCCGGTGAAGCGCTAGGGCTGGACAAAGACGGTTTGTCCATCCTCACCCTTGCAGGGGACTTCAAGACCCCTGCCTCGATCAAACGGTTGGAGGGGTTGGACCGCGCCCTGCGGGAGTACAAGACACTGTCGGAAGCCCGCCGGATAACCGTAAATTGGTCGGGCGAGGAAGCCTATGACCGAACGACGATTTTTCTGAAAACAGCCGCCATCGATGCGGTCTGGGCGGCGAACGACCCGATTGCCATCGGCGCGATCCGTGCGCTGCGCGACGCGGGAAAAGAACCTGGGCGCGATGTCGTCGTGACCGGCCTGAACTGGTCGCGCGAAGCCGTCGATCTGGTGCGGACGGGAAAGATGACGTTGACGCATGGCGGGCATTTCCTTGCCGGGGCATGGGTGATGGTCCTGCTCTACGACTATGAGAACGGAAAGGATTTCGCCGCCATTTCGCCGCATCTGTCTTTTCCGATGAGCGCGATTCATTCCGGCAATGCCGACGCCTATGTCGAAGCCTTCGGCGACGGGGACTGGTCGAAAATCGACTACAAGCGGTTCAGCCGGGTGGAGAACCCGACCCGGCGGGACTACCCGTTCGACCTCACCACCCTTCTCGCTTCCCGCCGCAGGAACTGATAGATGGCAATCATGGCGCGAGGGGTACGGCAAGACATTCAGGGACACCCGAAACGGATTCCGTTCCGCAAGCGGCTGGCCGCCCGGCAAGCGGCGTTTGTCGTTTCCGTTGCCTGTTTGCTGGGGGTGCTGGGCAGCGTCGTTCAGATCTATCTGGACTACGGCAATCAGGTCCAAAACCGGGAACGCGATATCGATCACTACATCGCATCCGTCTATCAACCTGCCGCGAACGCGCTTTGGGAACTGAATGACAATATGGCCGCCGCGATCATCGACGGCTTGCTTGGATACGATCTTTTCATCGAGGCCTCCTTGACGACCGGCAACGAAATCCCGCTGGCGCACAAGGAACGCTCCGTCCTCGACGGCCGAGCCGTCACGATGTCCGAATGGCTGTTCGGCGACCGCAAGCAGCATGTGGTCGACATAAACTACAATGACGCCGGTCAATCATACCGGGTCGGCACGCTGACCGTGATTTCCCATCCCTACAAAATGGGCGGCCAGTTCGTTCAACGCGCCGCGGTCACATTGGCGGGCGGCTTCCTGAAAAGCCTCGTCCTCGCGGGCGTCCTGCTGATCGCCTTCTACCTCACGCTGACCAAACCGCTCGAATCCCTGTCGCGCCAGGTCGACGCCTTGGATCCGACCGGCATAGAACAGAAAAAAATAGCGGTCGCCGGCGTCGCCAAGGACGACGAACTGGACCGGATCGTCCAAGCGATAAACAATCAGGTACAGTTGATCCAGAGCCACCTTCGTGAACTCGACGCCGCGCATCAGGCCCTCGAGCACGTCAACAAGGGATTGGAGACCGCCGTCGCCGATCGCACGAAGGAACTGACTGACGAAATCGAGGCGAAGGTCGACATCGAACGCCAGTTGCGCATTGCCGCGGCCAAGGCCGAGGAAAGCGCGATGGTGCGGACCCAGTTCCTCGCCAATATGAGCCATGAATTGCGGACGCCGTTGAACGCCATCATCGGTTACAGTGAATTCGCCAAAATCAATCTGGAGCACGTGCAGCCCGGGAAAATGCAGGAATATCTCGGACATATTCACGGTGCGGGAACGCATTTGCTCGACCTGGTGAACTCGATCCTCGATCTTTCCCGGCTTCATGCCGGACGCATGCCAGTCGATTACGACGAGGTCGACATCAACAAACTGATTACCGACATCGCGAACGGTCTGGATTCCGCGCGAAGGAAAAACGGAAACGTGATTGAGTTGGATTTGGATCCTGAGGCGACGACCATCGTCACCGACCCGTTGAAAATGAAACAGGTTCTCTTCAACCTGCTCGGCAACGCCGTCAAATTCACGTCGGAGGGAACGGTCACGGTAAGAACGCGGCTCTACCAGCCCGAGCGCGGCATGCTGACGATACAGGTCGAAGACACAGGCATTGGAATCGATCCGCTGGCACTGCCGACCATATTCGAGAACTTTACCCAGGCGGAGCCGCATCTGAGCCGCCGGTTCGGAGGATCCGGACTGGGGTTGTCGATTGTCCGCGAGACATGCCAGTTGCTTGGCTGGGACGTAACTGTCGAAAGCAAGGTCGGCGAAGGAAGCTGCTTCACCTTGACCCTTCCCCTTCATCCGGAAAGTGAAGAAACTCATCCGGATCGGCGGGAACGGGCCTGACGCCTATTGCTTAAGAAGAACATCCTTCAGGATGTCGACGACGACGCGGGTTCCCTCTTCGATGATGGTTACATCATCGCCGACGATGATCCGCTGCAATCCTTCCCGAAGTTTGGGCAAACGCCCTTCCAAATCCGACGGCAGGCCTCGTTTCGCGATTCCCGGAGGAAGCGGTTTGCCGCGCTGGACATTCTTCGCGATCCCCGGGGGTAAGGATTTGGTGCCGATCCCTTTCTCCCGGACATATTGTTCGATGACGGTCTTGTCGTTTTCGCCGAAGATTCCGTCCAGAACCTCGTCGATGACTTCGTCCTCGACCCTTTGCTGCTGGGAATTCTTATGAACCTGGGACTTGCCCTGGTCCTTGGCCTTGTCGTTCTTGGCGAAGCCTTCCGTGGCGGCGCCTGCTGTCAGCATCGCGGAAAACAGAGCCACGAGCACAAACGATCCAACGGTCTTGACCATGGAAACCTCTCTCGCCAGCCAATATCCCAAACGGCGGTTCCCAAACCAGGGTCATCGCCACTGTTGCATTAGGTAGGATCGATGTACCGAGCATGCAAATGACATCGGTGAAAATTGTATCTATCGAGCGCGCGACTTCTGAGAAAATCCATTATTGTGGATGCATGAAAAATTAACTTTTCGAGCCTAAACTCGTCGTTTCTAATGCAAGACTGCGGGCTGTGGGGCGGAATCCGCATTCTTCTACATGTTCGGAATAGAATGCCGGGGAAATTCGGGTGCGGTCGTTCACTCCTTCAAACAATTCGTCTTTTCACCCGATCCGGCGCTGGTTCTATTGGCAGCCGGTGGTGTTCTGCTTTCTTTTCTATCTCCTGGCGGCAGGCGCCATTGTCTTCTTTCTGAACGATCTGGCCGAACGCGCAAACCGCGACGCCGCACAGACAAGCAAACTTCTGGTGACGACGGCGATAGGCGTCCTCGAGGATGACCTGTCCGGCCGCATGATCGACTACGCCTGGTGGAACGACATGTACGATCAGGTCACCGGGGAACTCGACCCGGACTGGGCGAACGACAATATCGGATCCTACCTGCAGGAGTCGTTTTCTTATGCGGGCACCTATGTCCTTTCCTCCGAAGGCAACCTCGTCTTTGCAAGCAGGGCCACCGAAGGCCTGCCGGAGTCGCCTTCAACGCTTCTAGGAGATGCGGCGGACGAGTTCCTCGCTACAGTGCGCGACACCCCCATGGATGAATCCGTGCCCCAAACGACCGTGGTGGTCTACAACGGCGGGGTTTTCCTGCTCGCCGCTGCGCCGGTAACGCCGGAGGATCCGACCGAAGAGCAACTGGAGCCGCACGACAGGCCGATCCTGATCTTCCTGCGCGAATTGACGGAAGATGTCATGACCCACATCGGGGAGAGCTACGGCGTACGGAATCCCCGGCTTGAGTTTGGAGCGCACGCGAACGGCGTTCCTCTGGTGAATGCGGCGGGAGCGGCGGAGGCCGCGATCGTGTGGGATCCCGTCCGGCCCGGTGACGCCATTCTTGTCGATCTGCTCCCCAAGCTTGCGATCGTATCCGTCCTGCTTCTGATCGCCGCGTCTGCCATCTATTTCGCATGGATCAAGGCCGCCCTGTCGGCTAGCGAGGCAAAATCCCAGTTGCTGGCAAAGATGAGCCACGAACTGCGGACACCTTTGAACCCGATCCTGGGATTCTCGCAAATGATGATCGGCGAAACCGTCGGCCCGATCGCACCGATTTATAAAGGATATGCGGAGGACATCCACAAAAGTGCGTCGCATCTGCGCAACGTGATCGAAGGATTGCTCGATTTCTCGAAGATTGAGGCTGGAAAGGTCATATTGCGGGAAGATCCACTGGATCTTGGCAGCTTGATCGGCAGCGTCATCCAAATCGTCAGCCCGACAGGCCGTGCCTATCTGGAAGGTGTGACAATTGCAGGGCCGTCCGTCCAATGGGAGGTCGCCGAGGATGTGCCCAAGATCCGTGGAGACGAGCTTCGAATCCGTCAGGTACTGATCAACGTTCTTTCTAATGCGGTCAAATTTTCCGATGGCAAGCCTGTGAACATCCGCGCGTTCAAGCAAGGCGCCAGCGTCAAGATCGCCGTCGAGGACAACGGCATCGGCATTTCCAAGGAAGACCTGCGAAGATTGTTCGAGCCCTTCGTGCAGGCCAAGCAGAGAAGCGACACCGCGCCGACACCGGGCACGGGACTGGGCTTGGTGATCTCACGGGAATTGATGCGCCTGCATGGCGGAACGCTGGACCTGAAAAGCACGCAGGGCGAAGGCACCACCGTCACCCTGACATTCCCGCCGGGACGGACGCTGAACGCCTGACCCGCACGATCATAACAACTGGACGCCAGCGTCAGTTCTCGCCGTAGCGGACGACTTCCCCGTGTTTCGAACAAGTGGGTTCGCAAAGCCGAACGAACAGGTCGGCCACCTGGGCAGGTTGGGTAATCGTTTCCGGTTTCTCGCCCGGAAAGGCTTGCGCCCGCATCCCTGTCGCGACCGGCCCCGGACTGATGAGATTGACCCGGAGGTTGGTCTTGCGGGTTTCCTCGGCATAGGTCTTCACCATGGCGTCCAGCGCCGCCTTGGAGGCGCCATAGGCCGCCCAAAAGGGTTTCAAACCCTGCGCCGCCCCGGAGGTCACGAAAACCGCCCGGCCCGCATCGCTCTGCCGCAGGACGGCGTCGCAGGCGCGGATCAGGCGCTGGTTCGCATGAACGTTGAGGGTGAAGACACGCTGCCATTCCTTGGGGTCGGCATGCGCCATCGGCGTCAACTTGCCCAGCATCCCGGCATTGCCGATCAGGATATCCAGCTTCTTGAAGCGTTGATAGATCGAGGCGCAGAGAACGTCGATCTGGTCCAACTGCAACAGGTCGACCGGCGCCAGGGTGATGGCGTTGCCGTCGGCTTGCACCAGATCGTCCAATTCCTCCAGTCCGCCGACCGTCCGCGCGGTCGCGATGACATGGGCGCCTTCGGCGGCGAAGCGCCGCGCCACGGCAAAGCCGATGCCGCGGCTGGCCCCGGTGACCAGGGCGACCCGGCCGGCCAGACGCCCGGCACCGGCGGCGGAATTCTCCGCCGCGTCATTCTTCGATGTATTGGCCATTAACTTGCGTCCCGCAACAGCGACAGTTGTCTTTGGACGCCCGAGACGTCCTCGTGATCCTTGAGGCGGATCGGGTATTCGCCTGAGAAACAGGCATCGCAATATTGCGGCATCTCGTTATTACGCCCCTCCAGCCCCATCGCGCGGTAGAGACCGTCCATGGTGAGGAAGTCCAGGCTGTCGCAACCGATCAGGTGCCGCATTTCCTCGATCGTGTGCTGCGCCGCCAGCAGCTTGGATCTTTCCGGCGTATCGACGCCGTAGAAGCAAGAATGAGTCGTCGGCGGGCTGGCGATCCGCATATGCACTTCGGTCGCCCCGGCCGCGCGCACCATCTCCACGATCTTGCGCGACGTGGTCCCGCGGACGATCGAATCGTCGACCAGGACGACGCGTTTCCCTTCCAGCATGGCGCGGTTCGCGTTGTGCTTCAGTTTGACGCCCAAGTGGCGGATCTCGTCCGTCGGCTCGATGAAGGTGCGGCCGACATAGTGGTTCCTGATGATTCCATATTCGAATGGGAACCCCGACTCTTCTGCATAGCCGATCGCGCTGGGCACGCCGGAATCCGGGATTGGAACGACCAGATCGACATCCACCGGGTTTTCGCGCGCCAGTTCCATGCCGATGCGCTTCCGCGCTTCGTAGACCGAACTGCCTTCGATCACACTGTCGGGACGGGAGAAATAGATGAATTCGAAGATGCATAGTTTCGAGGGCGCGCTGTCGAAGGGGAAATAGGAATGCAGGCCCTGCTCGTCGATGACGATCACTTCGCCCGGAGATACGTCGCGGACCTTGTCGGCGCCGATAATGTCCAGGCCGACCGTCTCGGACGCCAGGATATACGACGAACCGAGCTTCCCCAGCACCAGCGGCCGCACGCCCATCGGGTCCCGGACGCCGATCAGTTTCTTGCGTGTCAGGCAGACCAGCGAATAGGCGCCCTCCACTTGGCGCAGGGTGGCGATCAGACGATCGACGACCGACCCCCTCATCGTGGCCATCAGATGCAGGATGACTTCCGTATCCGTGGTCGATTGGAAGATCGACCCGCGGCGGACCAGATCTTCGCGCACGGCTATCGCATTTGTGAGGTTGCCGTTATGGGCAACGGCGAGGCCGCCGAATTCCAGATCGCCGAAAAGCGGCTGGACATTGCGGCGCATCGTGTCGCCGGAGGTCGAATAGCGGTTATGCCCGATGCCGGAATCGCCGACCAATTGGGCCATGACCGACGGGTCGCCGAAGACGTCCCCGACATGCCCATTGTCCCGATGCGCGTGGAACTGATCGTCCCGCTCATCATAGGTGACGATACCGGTCCCTTCCTGGCCGCGATGCTGCAGGGCGTGCAAGCCCAATGCAAGGTGCGCAGCGGCATCCGGCGTACCGTAAATGCCGAAAATCGCGCATTCCTCACGCAGCTTGTCGTCATCGAAAGGGTTGGTCGTGGTGCGCATTCGGCGGCACTCCCTATTTCCGCGACGGTCCCGGCCGGGTTCCGTGCATCGATCCAACATATACCACAGAGGCCCGGCTAACGGGCCCGTTCATTCCGCCTCTTTTATCAGAGAGTCAAGCTGTTGGCGTTCCTTGTCCCCATAGGCGGGTTGCTGGGTACCGCTCTCGTCAGCCGCGCCGGACGGTTCCCGGTCGCTCAGCTTGTTATATAGTTCATTCGTCGCCCGGATCTTCTTCTCGGCTTCCTGGATTTCGCGTTCGGCGATATTGGCCTTTTTGCGGATTTCCTCGGGCAGTACTCTCATGACCAAGTCGGCGCCAACCTTCGCAACCGGAAGCGCGCGGCTGTTGAGGACCGTTTCCGGCAGATCGGCCTCTTTTATGAACCATTGCGTCGTCATCAAGTAGACCACGCTCAGGATGAGGCAGCCGCGGGCCAGCCCGAACAGGAAGCCCAGCGCCTTGTCGACAGATCCTGCATGGCTTTCCTGGACCATGCTGGAGATCATGCTTGCGCCAACGCTCAGCGCCACCAGCAAGATCAGGCCGAGCCCGACGCCCGCGGCAACGTCGGCCACCGCCTGATCGACGATATAGGGGTAAAGATACTTTGAAACATAGCCGTAGCCGTAGAAGCCGCCCACGACCGAACCGACCCAGGCCGCAATCGACAGCAACTCCCGAATGAAGCCGCGGAAATAGGCGAGCAGGCCGGACATCACCACCAGCGCAATCACGATTATGTCGAAAATGCCGATCGGCAGATTATCCATTCCGCTTCGAACCTTGCCCGACTAAATCTCGGCAACGCGCGGCTGGTTTGCCGCACCCTTGCCAAACACAGTTTCCAAACCCTGCAGGTCCGAAATCTCGATCACCCTGAGGGCACCGGCATCCGTACGGCTTCGCCGCTTCGGCGTCAACGCGGCGGAAAATCCCAGTTTCGCGGCTTCCTTGAGGCGGCCCTCCGATTGGCTGACCGCGCGGACCTCGCCGCTCAATCCGATCTCCCCGAACACCACCATATCGGCGGGGATCGGCTCCCCCGTCAGGGAGGAAACCAGCGCCGCCGCGACGGCGAGGTCCGCCGCCGGTTCCGATATCCGCATGCCGCCGGCGACATTCAGATAGACGTCATTGCCGCTCAACCGATAGCCGGCGCGCCCTTCCAGGACCGCCAGGACCATCGCGAGCCGGCCGGAATCCCATCCCACCACCGCACGCCGGGGCGTGCCCAGCGGCGACGGTGCGACCAGCGCCTGGATTTCGACCAGCATCGGCCGTGTCCCTTCGATCCCGGCGAAAACGGCGGCCCCGGCGACATCCCGCTGCCGGTCGCTGAGGAACAGCTCGGAAGGATTGCCCACTTCCATCAGGCCTTCGCCGGTCATGTCGAACACGCCGATCTCATCGGTCGGGCCGAACCGGTTCTTCACCCCACGCAGGATCCGGAAGGGATGGCCGCGTTCTCCTTCGAAATAGAGGACCGTATCGACCATATGTTCCAGGACGCGGGGGCCGGCGATGGCCCCTTCCTTGGTGACATGGCCGACGATCAGCAGGGCCGTGCCGCGCCGTTTGGCGACACGGATCAATTCCTGGGCGCAGGCACGCACCTGACCGACCGTGCCAGGGGCGGAATCCAGCGCATCGACATACATGGTCTGGATAGAATCGACGACGATGACCTGGGGTCCGTCCGCCGCATCCATGGCGGCTGCGATATCCCTCACGTTGGACGCGGCCGCAAGCTCCACCGGCGCATCGGCAACCCCCAGACGTTCCGCCCGCATGCGGATCTGGTCGACCGCTTCCTCGCCGGACACATAGGCGCATTTCGCATGTCTCGACAGCGCCGCGACGGCCTGCAGCAGCAGGGTCGACTTTCCGATGCCGGGATCACCGCCGATCAGGGTCGCGGAGCCTTCCACCAGACCACCGCCCAGCACGCGGTCGAATTCGCCGATATTCGTGGCCAATCTGGGCGCACGCTCGCTCGCCCCGGTCAACGGCACGAAGGCGATACGTCCTGCCCGGCTTTTCGCGGATTCCCCGCGACCCGACGCTTTGCCGCCTACCGGCGGCGCATCGGCGATCTCTTCCACCACGGTATTCCATTCGCCGCAGCCCTCGCACTGGCCCGCCCACCTGGCGTGGACGGTCCCGCACGACTGGCAGACAAAGGTGGATTTGGATCGCGCCATGGTCAGTCCGGCTATAGCATCATACAGACTTGGAGCCTGTCATAGGCGACAACCGCCCGGATTTCAAACGGACGCACACCGCCTGGACAAGCGCCGCCAAGGTCTCCCGATTCCGGGTCCGGCGCAAACCCGCTGTCGATGGAAGGCGACCCGGCCGAAAGGGCTCCGGGAAACGGCGGCAGTATCGCCACGAACGGCGAACAGAAATTGATTGTTTCCATTCGTCGTCAAAACCCCTCTGGTTAACCCGTCCAGGGGACACAATCTAGCAAGTCAACATCACCGTTCAGGAGTAGACGACATGCATATCGCCAAATTGGTTCCCGGAATGGAAACCTCCGACGGGGCGGGCGTGCGTCTGACCAGAATGATCGGAACGCCGCAGGTCGATATGATCGACCCCTTCCTGATGCTCGACCGTTTCGACAATGAAGATCCTGGCGCCTATATCGGCGGGTTCCCCGACCATCCGCATCGCGGCTTCGAAACGGTCACCATCATGCTGGACGGCAAAATGCGGCATCGGGATTCTACCGGCGGCGAAGGCGTCATCGGACCCGGCGACGTGCAATGGATGACGGCCGGACGCGGCATCGTCCATTCCGAAATGCCGGAACAGATCGAAGGCCGGATGCGCGGCTTCCAGCTTTGGGTGAACCTGCCAGCCAGCGACAAGATGAACCCGCCCGGTTACCAGGACATCACCGTCGATTCGATCCCTGTTATCGAGGCGGAAGGCGTGCGCGTTCACGTCGTGGCCGGAGCCTATGAAGGGGCCGAAGGCCCCGCCAAGTCGCGGACGCCGATTCGCCTGCTGCGGGTGGAGATGGCGCCGGGATCCGTTTGGACGATCGCGCCGGAGGAAAACCGCAACGCCTTTTTCTGCCTTTACGAAGGCAAGGCTTCGGCCCCCGACAAGTCGGGCCGCGCTACCGATGCGGCGGCGCCGTCGCTGGCGGTGTTGTCCGGAAACGGCGAGACGGTGCTGACGGCCGGACCGGACGGCGCGGCCTTGTTCTTCGCCGAGGGCGCGCCGATCGCGGAGCCCGTCGCGCGCTATGGCCCGTTCGTGATGAACACCCGCGCGGAAATCATCCAGGCCTTCGAGGATTTTCACAGCGGGCGGTTTGGGAACTGACCGGACAGACCCGCCCCGGTATTGCCGCCGCGCCGTCCATCGTGAAGAGTGGCGGCATGAGTGCCGTGAAATCCTTGCTTGCCGTTATCCACGCGCCGTCCCCGAATACGGAACGGCTGCGGAACGCCGTCGCGGCCGGCGCCAGTCACCCCGATGTTTCAGGGGTGGCGCTGACCTGTCTGTCGCCTTTCG
>Ga0209692_10002798_pt1 | contig 18063 bp, 20 predicted proteins | sample tdDd472_FD_187129 | JGI IMG/M metagenome (GOLD analysis project Ga0209692, IMG submission 187129) | Marine sediment microbial communities from the Atlantic coast under amendment with organic carbon and nitrate - tdDd47.2 (SPAdes)... | ecosystem: Environmental > Aquatic > Marine > Coastal >...
AAAGCAGCCTAAACGACACTGGTTTATGTCTGCTTAACGCTTGATTTCAACTTTATTGAATAGATGCCTTTTAACGAAGGAGGACTAACCATGAGCTGGAAAAACTTAATTCCTTGGGACTGGTTTAAGCACGAAGACACATCTACCAGTGACAATACCACCATTCCCGTGAAACGCAATGAAAACGTGACTGATATGAGTCATTCGGTAATGAGTCCCATGACGCAATTACACCAAGATATTGACCGTATCTTTAACCAAGCGTTTAACCATTTTGGTATGCCTTCGCTGCACTCCGGTTTAATCGAGCCGGGTAAGCTTTGGGATAGTGCGGCTTTTCGACCTAATTTAAATGTGTCCAGTAGTGATGATAGCTATCTGGTGACGGTCGAGGCCCCCGGCATGGGAGAAGATGACCTGAGTATTGAATTGACTGATGATGTGATGACCATCAAAGGCAATAAAAAAGAGGAAAAAGAAGAGCAAGACGGTCATTTTTACCGTAGCGAACGCCGTTATGGTTCTTTTCAGCGGGTTTTATCACTACCGAAAGATGCGAAGTCTGACGGTATCGAAGCGGATATGAAAAACGGTGTGTTAACCATTCAGATTCCCCGTGAAGCGGTGGATGATAGTCAGGTTAAACATATCGCTATTGGTCATTAATCAGAGCACTGTCAGGAGGAACGGGTGTTCCTCCTGACAATTCAACATTAGACATTTAAGGAGAATGATTATGTACGGTTTATTATCAAATACACTGGATGCTTTGTTGGCCTTACAACAAGGTGTGGATTATGCCAAGGGCCGGGATTATTTCGGTGAGAACACCAGTAGTCGCGGGGTTTATCCCCCGATTAACTTCTTTGAAAAAGAAGAGGGTTTGGTGTTGATTGCCGAACTACCCGGCGTTAAAAAAGATGATATTGCCCTGGAGGTGAAAGACAATTTATTACGGATCTCCGGTGAACGCAAGGTGGATTATGGTGAAAAGGCCAGTTATCACCGTCGGGAACGGCGTGACCTTACCTTTGACCGCACTGTAAAACTGCCATTTCGGGTCGATGATGAACAGATAAAAGCCGAAATGAATGATGGTCTATTAGCTATTGCACTCCTACGAAAAGAGGAAGACAAACCGCGCAAAGTGGCGATTCAATAGCCATTCTTTAGTCACCGTTAACGAATTAGGTTTATTTTAAGGAGTTTATCATGAGCACTGAAAGTAAAGAATTACATAGCACCGAGGAAAAAGGATTGACAAAACAGGAAACCCAGGAAGAGCGCACCAGCGCCGTAAGAACCTTTTCCCCTTATACCGATATTACGGAAAATGAGGAAAGTTTAATCATTACGATGGATATGCCCGGAGTTAAAAAGGAAAACGTTGATGTTCGATTGGAAAAAAATGTGTTGGAAATTGAAGGCGTGATGGATTTTTCACGCTATGAAAATCTTAAGCCGGTCTATACCGAATACCAGGTGGGTAACTACGTTCGACGGTTTACCATCTCCAATACCATTGACCAGGAAAATATTGCCGCTTCATTAGACGATGGGGTATTAACGTTGACCTTATCCAAGGTACCCGAAGCGCAACCGAAAAAAATTCCGATTAACTAATGTAATGCCTATCCGGGGACGGCCTTGTTGCCGTCCTTTTAATGCGACAGTGGAGAAATTGAATTAACAAAATGATGTGAACAATAGTAGGAACCTGTGATGAAGACATTTGTTTTTAAACCTATATTGCTCCCATTCATTGCATTAAGTTTTTTTGTTATACCCAGCGCTGGACTATCTGAAGCGTCTATCGATGCATCAGCACAAGAAGCTAAAGATACTGCTGCGGCCATCGCATCGTTGGAAAAAGTTACGGGCAAATTACAAAACGACTTATTGGATAACTCAATATAAGGCGTGCGTATGAAAGCGATTAAACGAGGTGTAAAAGGAAGAGATAAAAAATTCAACCTGATGCAACAACGAAAGGAGGAGCGTAAGCGTCGTTTATTTATTAAATATTTATCATTTCAGGCTTTGGCTTAAATCAATAATGGTATTTTGAGGAGAGTTAAAATGACCAGACAATCAACTATTATCACATTCGTTGCCTTGGGATTAGGCATTATATGCCTCATACAGGGCTATGTAATATATGACAAATTGTACCGGGAAAACCCAACCGAACACGTGTCACAATGGAATGGTTCGGATATTGACCAGTTTTCATCCTCGTTACAGGAACGGTTTAAAAACCGTCAAACCAACGACAGGAATTTATTCGATCAGTTTTTTAATCGTGACTTTTTTTCGTCACGGTCCGATCCGTTTATGGAAATGGAAAAATTGCACGAACAAATACAGTCCTTAATGGATAATAGTTTTCGTTCCAGTTTTGACAACAGTTGGGACAACTGGTTTAGCCAGCGGTTTTCCTTGAATGATAAAAAAAATGGCGGAGTGTCTTATGAACAAGAGGAAGGCGATAAAGCGTATCAAATCACCTTTCATATTCCCAACCTGAAAAACAATCAATTGAATGTTGAAGTTAAGGAAAATCATATTACCATCAATGGTCAATTTTCACAGGTTCAAGAAAAAAAGGATGATTTAGGCAATGTTATTTCCAGACGGCAAATCAATCAGAGTATTTCGAAAATGATCCCGACACCCTACGATGCGGATTATGAAAAAGCTGAGATTGACCATCAAAAAGACAAAATTGTGATTACACTTCCTAAGCGATGAGGATGATTACGGCGCGTACCGAGCAGTTCTGGTGTCCTATCAAACATGCTAGGCGCTCACTCGACGTGCATCGTCGGGCTGAACGCTTTTTTGACTATGGCGATGTTGCTTCTTACCAACAAGGCCTGCAGGCGCTACGTCGCGATTGGTCGGACGTCTCGGATACAAATGTGCGTACTCAGAGGGTTGGAGATTGATCAAAATGTTTTTACAATCAAGCTTTGCTGGTTAGGAAATCGAAGGTTTATGAACCGGTCGAATTTTGCAATCACTCGTTTGCTGGTACTACCATACACCGCTTTGCTGATTCTCTATATTATCGTAGTTAGCGGAGGTGCTGCCTGGCTCTGGCACCAGGTTCGCACTGCCGAATCCCAGTTGTTGATCGGTAATATGATGGTAGAGCTTGAACCCTTAGCGCAGCAGTTGAGTTCGGGTGATGCGCTTGCCGCCATGCGTGATAATGAAGGCTGGCTGGTTAAAGAGGTTAAAAGACTGTTCACCGGTATGGCGGCACTACGCAAAGTATCTGTACGGGGGACTTTGTCGGGATATCAGATGGCGCGTAATGGGACGGGAGTTGTCTCCTCGCAGGCGGTATCTCCTTTGCCTGCGGATGCCAAACGTTCGACCGATTATCCGCCCATGAGTACGCAGCTGCACGACAATACCAGCAAGTTGTTTCTGATCCGTTTTGATATGGCCGAGGCAAAAAGTTCGCCAGTCAGATTAGATTTCGCATTTGATCGTTCCATGCTGCTAGCGGGAATTGACGAGGGCATGAGCACCATCAAGCAATCGATACTGCTGTTTGGGACCGCGGGTGTATTGAGTATTTTTATTGCCTTGGTTATTACGGGGGTTGCCATGCGTACCACTCGTAGACTGGAGAGTCATTTTCAGGGGATTTATCAACGCGCTTCTTTGACCGAGACAGCCGCAAAACTTGTCCATGACCTGCGTAACCCATTAGCGGCCTTGCGTGCCAATGTCAAGGCTTTACTGGTTTCCCCACAGGAGACTCGGCATATCGTTAGTGAAATGGACCGTGATATCGTAGTCTTGAACGACAAGCTGAGCAGCTTCCTCGATCTTACCCGCCAGAATGATGAAGTTGTGGTGCCGGTCGATGTGGCCGAGCTTATCGGTGACGTAGTGCGACTGGCCAAACCGGCGTTGGTGAAGCAGGGAGTGGCCATAAAAACCAACATTTTGCCAAATATCCCTCGGCCGGATTGGCAGGAGGCCTCCATCCGCGATGCTCTTCTCAATCTTATTTTAAATGCATGTCAGAGCGGACAGCAGGAGGGAAGTATCCTCATTGTGGCACAATCCAAAGAAAACCATATTGAAATCACTGTCGAGGATAGGGGCAGAGGGATTTCCAGAGAGCAGATGCCGCGCCTGTTCGATGCTTTCTATACCACACGCGAAGACGGCAATGGTCTGGGACTGGCCATCGTACAACGTATCGTCGCACAGCACCAGGGACGTGTTTATGCTGAAAATAGTCCGGACGGCGGTGCCAAATTCATACTTATCCTGCCATTGAAACGCAAGGAGACTCCCCGCTGGTGGAATCGATTGAACAAAAACTCCCAAGCCTGAACGGTATTTCACTGCTGCTATTGGACGATGACCCGAGCATCGTGCGCAGCCTGACACGGGTGCTGATTGGGCTGGGCGCTCATATTACCGGTGTTGGTAGCCTGCGCGAGGCGCGTCTGTCATTGGAAACACAGTCACCGGACGCGGTATTGGCCGATCTGCAGCTCAAGGACGGCTCCGGACTCGAACTGCTCTCCGAGTATCTGAATCGCCACCCCGATGGTGCTTTCTACATGATCACAGGACATGGCAGCATCGAAAATGCGGTCCAGGCACTTCGCCATGGCGCGCGCCACTATTTCGAAAAACCAGTTGATCCGATTGACCTCGCGCGGTATCTGGTCGAGGATCTGGCTGCCAGCCAATCAAGCCATGACCTGACCAAACAACTGGCTCCGTTTCTCTCGGTCCAAGATCCGGTAATGATCCAGGCCCTGACCGATCTGCCCCGATTTGCCGTCAGTGCTGAACCGGCTCTAATTCAGGGGGAAACAGGTACGGGAAAGGAATTGGTTGCGCGCGCATTGCATGGCCTTGGCCCACGCGCGCAGGGCCCTTTTATCGCAGTCAATTGTGGCGCTATTCCGGAAACCATGCTTGAGGCTGAGTTATTCGGCCATGAAAAGGGAGCCTTCACCGGTGCGACTCGACAACATCGTGGTCGCTTCGAGCAAGCCCATGGTGGCACTCTGTTTCTCGACGAGATCGGCGAGATGACACCAGCGGCACAGGTCAGCCTGCTGCGCGTGCTGGAAGAGGGCATGGTGCATCGCGTAGGTGGTGAGTGTAGCGTGCCTGTAAATGTACGCGTGGTGGCGGCCACGCACCGTCCTCTCGAGGAACGTATTGAATCAGGCCTGTTCCGCCAGGACCTCTTGTTCCGGATAAATGTTTTGATAGTCAAACTCCCACCGTTGCGCGAACGCGCGGGTGATATCGCGTTACTTGCACGGCACTTTTTCGCCAAAAGTCTATCCGATAGTGGAAAATTGGTTGCAGTTCCAGCTTTGTCTCCCGAGACATTATCCCTTTTGAAGAACTACCACTGGCCAGGAAATGTGCGTGAATTGCGTAACCTGATGGCACGCCTGGCAGTACGCCTACCCGAGGGCGTAAGTGAGGTCTGTGAGTCTCTTCTAAAGCCCATTTTGCCAAACCAGATGAATTGCCAAAGGGACATGGGTGACGGAGTTTTCATTCCGAAAGGTACGACTCTAGCCGATGCCGAATGGTTGCTGATTGATGCCGCCCTTAAGGAAGCAGGCTATAATCGAACCAAGGCTGCCAAGTTGTTGGGGATCGGAGAGCGGACACTACGCCGTAAGTTGAACGATTCATGAGGTAGTTTCCTGATATGCTCGCTTCTATGCCTGCGACCGAGATTATCTTGTCATTGTTCTGGCTGGCAACTTTGCTCACCGTGCCTCGCAGGATAGCACTGCATCACTGCTTGAGGCGCAGCAACATTTGGTGACGCAAGCGAAATCTTCGACTCCTGTGTTGTCTTCCGTAAGCCGTGCGTTTTCTAGGTTTAACTTTCTCACTATCCTAACTTAGCAGTTCAACTGTTCTCGCAACATGGATTCCAAATAAGTATTTCATATGCGAAGTTTTTTAGGTTTATCAGCACTAGACCGTCTTACTCACCTCAGAGTGCTTGGCTCTGCTAATGTGAGCGGCAGTCTGTTTTTTTAGTGCAGTCTTGTCATATTCCGTACCTGATTATCGAACCATTGAATCTTTCGATTTTTTAGGATAGTTCTTATGCTCTCCGTTTACCCGGTCAATCTGGCCGGTTGTTGGTTTTTCGGTCGGCCAATATGACCGCACTTTGTGTTATGAATAGTAAAAAATATCGATTAAACAGTAACTTATTTTTTGGCATGTTGATTGCTGAAAAAGATGAAATCGGTATAAGCTGTGATGTATCCCTTGAAAGAAGGTATGCCATGTTAGATTCTTTGACTGGTTAAACCGCAGGGGCCTAATGGATAGGGATGCCATTTTTGGCAACAGGAAGTATTCGTTCGATGATAAAAGGGGAGCCAATAATGAGTGCATTTACAATGCATGAATATCTATGGGGAAGTGTTTTTTAACGACAAATTTTGATTTAGTAGAGCTCTGTTGTATTCGGAATATGAGGGTTTAATGATATGGAACACACTGTCGCACTGCAGCTGGTTATTGTGCTTGCTGTTGGAACGGCTTTGGTTGCCTTTTGTCTACGGTTCAGTCTGTCGCCAATCATCGGCTATCTGATGACCGGAATGCTGGTCGGTCCGTCAGGTACGGGTTGGCTTCCGGATGGACCAACCACTCGTCTGCTCGCAGAACTGGGCGTGGTGCTACTGATGTTTACCCTAGGTCTCGAGTTCTCGCTTCCGAAGCTACTGGGGGCGAAACGCCTAGTTTTGGGGCTGGGTGGCACCCAAGTCTTTGTGACTGCGTTGTTGTTCGGGTTAATCGGCATTGCGGCAGGCCTGGCGATGAGTCAGGCAATCCTGATTGGCATAGCGCTTGCCATGTCTTCTACTGCGATTGTGCTCAAGCAGCTTGGTGAGCAAATGGAATTGTCGGCACCCCATGGCCGAGTGACGACTGGGATCTTGTTGTTTCAGGACCTCGCCGCAGTTTTGGTGCTAGTGGCAATCCCGATTCTGGCCGCAGATCCTGCTCAACTGGTTGGTGCGCTAGTCCTTTCCTTAGGTAAGGGCATCCTGGTATTTGTCGGTTTGGTGCTGGTAGGAAGTCGGGTATTGCCTCCCGCCTTGTGTTGGGTGGCATCAACACGGTCGCTGGAGCTTTTTATGTTAACAGCCCTGTTGATGGCTGTTGCGGCTGCAGGTGTCTCCAGCCTTGCTGGGCTATCGCCGACACTGGGTGCGTTCATGGCAGGGATGTTGCTTGGCGAGACTCTGTTTCGTCATCAGATTGAGGCTGACATCCGACCGTTTCGGGATCTCATGCTGGGCCTGTTTTTTGCTACCATTGGAATGCAGGTCGATCCGGCCATCTTACTGGGGCAGCCCGGTTTGGTGGCCCTGGTGTTGGTTGCGTTGGTGTTTGTCAAACCCTTAATCCTAAACCCACTTGTACGCGCCTTGGGCCATACCCCGGTTGATGCAGGTCGTGTAGCCATCAGCCTAGCCCAGGGAGGTGAATTTGGTTTGCTGGTGGTGGCTACTGCATTAGGGCTCGGCGTAATTGACATGCACATTGCACAGCCACTGTTGGCGGGCATAATTCTGAGTATGCTGGCAGCACCTGTGATGTTGCGAGATAACCAACGGCTAGCATATCGGTTGTTTTCACGTGATAAAGGCATGGAATCCTTGCAGGGAGAGGCCTACATCGCCGAAGCAAGCCACGATTTCACGCAGCACATTATTATCTGCGGCTACGGGCGACATGGTCAAAATCTGATGAGGATTCTCACGGATGAAGGATTCACTGCGATCGCTTTGGATCTCGACCCGGAACGCATCCGACAAGCAGCAGCTGCAGGTGAGCCTGTCATGTATGGCAATGCAGCCCAACCCGGCGTGCTAAGGGCTGCGGGCATAGAACGAGCGCAAGCACTGGTGATAACCCTGGGTGATGCGGCGGTAGCCGAAGGCATCGTGAACCATGTCAGGGGTATGGGACTGGATCTGCCAATGCTGGTGCGCAGTGTACAGGGGCGGCACGATGAGCCATTAGTCTCGGCTGGTGCGGAGGTGTTTCCTGAGGGACTGGAAAGTAGCCTGGCGTTTGCAGGACAAATGCTGATCATGCTGGATGTCGCGCCCTCACGGGTAGAAGCTCGACTTAACGAGATCCGCGCCCAGGACTACGCGCCGCTACGGGCCTTTTTCCACTCATCAGAAGGCGAGAAATCCATCGTGCAGGCGTTGGATTTTCCTGAGCAGATGAGGTCGGTTCTACTTTTGGAACACCATCATACCACTGGATGCACAGTACACGAACTGCAATTGGATGAGTTAGGTGTTGAGTTGGTGGATGTAAGGCGCGGAGCGTTCAGGGTGCCGGGACGGTTGCTGGATAAGCGCTTGCGTGCTGGGGATGTATTGGTTCTTAAGGGTGGCGATGAAGGGCTTGAACGGGCGATTTCGAGGCTTACCGAGGGCGTATGATGAAATGTCGCAGTTGTATCGCCAACCAGAAAAGCTATCTGTCGAATAGTCGCCTGGTCCATCCCGCTCGGGCAATAGTATCGAAGTAAATGTTGGAAAGCCTGCTACATAGGCAAGATAATCCTGCACCTGGGGTTAATCCTGGGTGTTAATCTTAGTAAAACTATAGGAGACAGTCAGATGAGCAATACAATCGGAATTGACCTAGGAACTACCAATTCCTGCGTGGCAGTGGTGGAGGGCGACAAGCCCAAGGTTATCGAAAACAGTGAGGGTGGACGCACCACGCCTTCTATTGTCGCTTTCGCCGCCGAGGGTGAACTACTAGTGGGGCAACCGGCTAAACGCCAGGCAGTCACTAACCCGCAAAACACTTTGTACGCGATCAAGCGCCTCATCGGTCGTCGCTTTGACGATGAAATGGTGCACAAGGACGTGGACATGGTTCCCTACAAGATTACCAAGGCGGATAACGGTGACGCCTGGGTTGAGGTCAACGGCAAGATGATGGCACCACAGGAGATATCCGCTAAGGTGCTACAGAAAATGAAGCAGACAGCGGAAGACTATCTTGGTGAAAAGGTCATCGAGGCAGTCATCACTGTGCCCGCCTATTTCAACGACTCGCAGCGCCAGGCAACCAAGGATGCTGGACGGATTGCTGGCCTGGAGGTCAAACGCATTATCAACGAGCCTACTGCGGCGGCGCTGGCCTATGGTTTGGACAAAAAACGTGGTGATCAGAAACTGGCTGTGTATGACTTAGGTGGTGGGACTTTTGATATCTCTATCATTGAGATTGCCGAAGTGGAGGGTGAACAACAATTCGAGGTACATTCGACCAATGGTGATACTTTCCTCGGTGGAGAGGATTTCGATAAGCGGCTTATCGACTTCCTGGCTGACGAGTTTAAAATGTCGCATGGCATTGATCTGCGTGGCGATCCGCTTGCCATGCAGCGGCTGAAGGAAGCGGCGGAAAAGGCCAAGATTGAATTGTCTTCCACCCAGCAAACAGACGTGAATCTGCCCTACGTCACCGCAGATGCCTCAGGCCCAAAGCATTTGAATGTGAAGATCACTCGCGCGAAATTTGAATCACAAGTTGAGGATCTGATCGAACGTTCGATAGAACCCTGCAAGATTGCGCTCAAGGACGCAGGGCTTGAAGCCTCGGAGATCGATGAGGTGATCTTGGTTGGGGGACAGACGCGTATGCCAAAGGTGCAAGAGAAGGTTCGGGAGTTCTTTGGCAAGGAGCCGCGCAAAGATGTCAATCCGGACGAGGCCGTCGCTATCGGTGCGGCTATCCAGGGGGGCGTGCTTAGCGGTAATGTTAACGATGTTCTATTGCTGGACGTGACCCCATTGTCGCTAGGTATAGAGACGCTGGGTGGCATAATGACCAAGCTGATCGAGAAGAATACCACCATCCCGACCAAGGCGACCGAGGTATTTTCGACGGCTGACGACAATCAGTCTGCGGTTACCGTGCATGTACTGCAGGGTGAGCGGGAGAAGGCGTCAGACAACAAGTCGCTCGGCCAGTTCAATCTCGAGGGTATTCCGTCGGCTCCGCGTGGTACCCCGCAGATCGAAGTGTCTTTCGATATTGACGCCGACGGCATTCTCAACGTGTCAGCCAAAGACAAGGCAACAGGTAAGGAGCAATCCATCGTCATCAGGGCCTCCAGTGGTCTCGATGAAAGCGAAGTGCAACGCATGATAAAGGATGCGGAGATGCATGCCGACGAAGACCGGCGTTTCCATGAATTGATACAGGCACGCAATCAAGGCGATGCGCTTATTAACGCCACGCGTAAATCGATAGTGGAACTGGGTGATAGGCTGGAGGCGAGGGAGAAGGAGCCGATTGAATCGGCGATCAAGGCACTGGAAGAGGCCATCAAGGGTGATGAAAAGGCTGATATCGAGACTAAGAGCAAGATTTTGATCGAAGCTTCTTCGAAAATGATGGAGAAGCTTAATGCTAGTCAACCGAGTGGTAATCAATCGACGGTCAGTGGCAAGTCAACTGGCAATAATGACGATGTTGTTGACGCTGAATTTGAGGATATTTCCGGTGATAAATAGAAATCCTTCTTTGGAGAAATGAATTGCAATGTTGCAAGCGGCCAGCAATTGACGGCCAAACAGCTGGCATTCTGTTCCTTTTGCCTATTCATGAAGTGAGTGAGATTTCTTGCTCGGAGTACGTAAGCTTCAGAGGTGCTGACTGTGAGTGTGCCGTCGTTTATTAGAAGCAAGTCGGTTTGATATATTACTCCGGTCATTCTGGCCGGTTTCTCTATAGGCAAATGCGGCCAGGCTGGCCGTATGTTTCCTTTGGCATTATTGAAAATCCATGTAACTAATTGAATTGTAGGTAAAATAGTATTGGCGCGTTTATTGCTATTAAATACTAAACTCAATAAAACGAAGGAGTGAAAATGCAACTAGAACTAGCTGACAAAGTGATCGATACCGATGAAGAGAAATTTTTGCTTAATCCGAATGATTGGGATGAATGCGTGGCCGAAGCGATCGCAGAGGCGCAAGGGCTAGAACTGACTGAGATCCACTGGGGTTTGGTTAATTATTTTCGTACTTTTTACGAGGACCACATGCGCCATCCGTCCATGCATGAGCTTGTGAAGACACTTGGTCGACACCACGGCAAGTGCTTTAAGGAGGCCAAAAAGTACCGTGACTTTCTTTACAATCTCTTTCCACAAGGGCCGGTGCCGTCGCTGTGCAAACTGGCTGGCCTGCCAAAACCTGTTGGTGAAATTGAAGAATGAAGCGGATTCAGGCAAACAATCAATAGATGTTCACAACTTACACTTAAACATTAAAGGAGATAGATGATGAAAACCTTGAAATTGAAGAGACTTTCCACCACCCTGTTGTGTCTGGGCCTCATCGCTTCGGCGCCGGCCTTTGCAGAAGACACGGCGCTGCCGACTGAGGCGCAAGCGCAGTCTGAGGCAACCGAGTCGATTCAACCGCAAGTGGATGCGAATGCATCCGATCAAGCTGCGGAGAAGCGCAAAAAGATTACCTCGGATGCAGTGGCTGCGGTGAATGAGACCAAGAAGGCCTTAAAGTTGCTCGATGAAAAGAAAATTGACGAAGCTCTGGCCGCATTGGAGCGGGCCACTGGCAAGTTGGAATTAATCCTGGTACGTGCTCCTGAGCTTGCGTTAGCGCCGGTGGACGTTGTTGTCAACACATACGACCTACTGGCAAGTCTGGATACTGTTAAGGCGGTGATTCATGAAGTGGAGAATTACCTGGAAGACGGTGAGGTGCAAAAAGCCCGGTCACTGTTGGGCAACCTTGCGAGCGAGATCGTGATTAGCACCACCAATATACCTCTTGCCACTTATCCTGAGGCCATTAAGGCCATCACGCCGTTGATCGATGCAGGTAAGATCGATGAGGCGAAATTGGGACTGCAGGCTGCCCTCAACACTCTTGTCATCACTGATAAGGTAATTCCGTTGCCGGTTACCCGAGCTGAGAAACTGCTCAAGAAAGCTGAAGAACTGGCAGAAAGCAAACAGCGCACCGACAAGGACAACGAAAGCCTCGCTAAGCAATTGGATGAGGCCAGGAAACAGCTGAAGATGGCAGAGCTGCTGGGGTATGGTGATAAGAAAGCATTCAAACCGATGTACGAACAGCTTGACGCGATCGAAAAGAAAAGTGTCGGCGGTAAGGGCGGCAAGGGCTGGTTCGACAAGCTCAAGCAGCAATTGTCGGATCTTATATAAATAACAACTGAGACCATAGCTGTCACGAGTGACAAAGAGAAATCTAAAATTGAATCAGCCCAAGCAGGTGAGAATGTGAAAGATGTCGCCATTGCTGAAACCAAATCCGCCATGACCGAATCTGTGCATCAGACGTAGGTCAGGTGGTTGAGGACAAGGCTATCGAGAAACGCAAGCGCTGAGTGTAGTAGGTTGTTTGTCGATAAACAAGGAGATGATGGCATGAGCCATGCCCAGGAACTGTTGATATTGTCGCTTTTGGTAAATGGCCTTCTGGCCATCGCTCTTTGGTGTGCTTTAAGGCGCGTTAGAGATAGAACTAATGAGCTTTCATATGCTGAAGACGCGCGTGATGAAGCTGAATTGCGGACAACTATTGCGATCGCAGGGGCTGACCTTGGTGTTTGGGAGTGGGATTTGGGCTCGGAACGTTTTGTCATCTCCCCAAATGCTCTGTCTATGCTAGGGTTACAGCAAAGCGACTATTTAGAAACTGCATATCAGTGGCAGCAGCTCATCCATCCGAACGAATTGCCATTGAGGATGACTAAGCTACACGCCTATTTGCAGAATCCTTCCGGGCGATATGAGTGTGAATATCGTCTTTGGCATAAAAAGGGAGATTGGGTATGGTTTATGGAGAGAGGCCGGTTGCTGAATGAAGAAGCCGATGAAAGCGAACACGTGATGTTGGGCACCCTTCTTGAGATCGAAACGCGTAAGAAGATGGAACTTGAGTTGGCGAGGCTAGCGACAACCGATCCACTAACGGGGTTGGCGAATCGACGTTTGTTGCAGGAGAGACTGCAGCTAGCATGGGCGAATGTTCGTCGTCAGCCGGATCATATCGTCGTGTTGGCGCTATGTGACATCGATTATTTTAAACGCATCAATGACACCCATGGTCATGATGCTGGCGACGCTGTCCTTAAGCATTTTGGGGCATTACTAGCGACAAACATCAGAGAAACTGATTTAGCTGCCCGATTCGGCGGAGAGGAGTTTATGATTATCCTACAGGATGAGTCAATCGATAAAGCACAGACATGGGCCCAACGATTGCAGGAGCACCTGGCGGCTGCGCCGGTGACGTATGGCGGCAACCCTTTAAGCTACACCATCAGCATAGGATTAGCGCAACTGAACGGCGACTCGGAGTCTATAGATGAGGTGCTGAAAAGCGTTGATCAAGCACTTTATCGCGCCAAACACAATGGTCGGAATCAAGTGGCTGTTGCTCAGCCTGTTGGGAACTAAACGGTGCTGCCGGAATTCACTAGCGATTTAGACGGAGGAAACTCATGAGAATGGATAAACTAACTAGTAAATTTCAGATGGCCCTAGCCGATGACCAGAGTCTGGCCGTGGGACCTGATCACCAATTAATTGAGCCGGTGCATTTGCTAATGGTGCTGAAGAAGGAGTCCGACGGCTCCTCGCGCAAACGACTTAGCGACTTGGAAGAACAAATTGCCGATTTGGAGCGGGAATTTTTCAACCTGGAAGAGGTCTGGAAGGCAGATAAAGCCGCGCTACAGGGCACCACGCATATCAAGGTGGTTGCGGAAGCCATCCGCCGTTCCCGTGCAGGTCTCGCAGATCCTAACAGGCTCAATGGTTCCTTCCTTTTTCTCAGTCCCAACTGGCGTGGGAAAGACCGAACTGTGCAAGGCGCTAGCAGAGTTCTTGTTCGATAAAATAAATTAAATATAAAAACTGATGGAATTCAAAGACTACTACGAGATTATGGGCGTCAAACGAGACGCCAGTCAAGATGAGATTAAGCGAGCCTATCGTAAACTGGCAAGAAAGTATCATCCAGATGTTAGCAAGGAAGCGGGTGCAGAGGTCAGGTTTAAGGAAGTAGGCGAGGCTTACGAGGTGCTCAAGGATCCCGAAAAGCGGGCGGCCTATGACCAACTCGGTGCCAATTGGAAGTCCGGACAGGACTTCCAGCCTCCACCAAATTGGGATCAGGGTTTCGAGTTTCACGGCGGTGGTTTCACCGGTGCGAATGCGGAGGATTTTAGTGATTTTTTTGAAAGCCTCTTTGGGCACGTAGGATCATCGAGGGGCTTTGGCAGTGGTACACGTGGCGGCTTCCATGCTCGTGGCGAGGATACTTATGCTAAGATTCTGATCGATCTGGAAGACGCCTACCAGGGTGCCACGCGCATCATGAACCTGAAGCATACCGAGTTGGTTTCGGATGGTCGCCCCCAGATAAAGGAACGCTCTCTCAATGTACGTATCCCAAAGGGTGTGTACCAGGGGCAGCATATTCGGCTGGCCAAACAGGGTGGAGCCGGCTTCGGCAAGGGCGAGGCTGGTGATCTCTATCTGGAGGTTGAGTTCCGGCCTCACTCCTACTATAAGATCGAGGGCAAAGATGTCTACCTGAATCTTCCGATTGCCCCGTGGGAGGCTGCGCTCGGCGCTGCAGTGAAGGCACCGACGCCAACTGGGCCGGTCGATCTAAAGATCCCCGCCAACTCGTCGAGTGGCCGAAAACTTCGACTGAAGGGGCGTGGAATCCCGGCCACGGTGCCGGGTGATCTCTACGTGGTTCTGCAGATTGCGCTGCCAAAGGCAGACAGTGATGCAGTGAAAAAGGCCTACGAGTCATTTCAACAGGCCACCAACTTTAATCCACGCGTACACCTGGGGGTTATGTGATGTCCAAAGGCGATTTGTTGAAACTGTTGTCGGGCGAGATCTTCGAAGATGAGAGCAAGTTGAGTCTGGCTGACCTATGTCAGGCCTGCGATCTATCTGCCGAAAGGGTTTTCGAATTGGTAGAACAAGGCATCGTCGAGCCAATTGGTCGAGAGCCTTCGCGTTGGCGCTTTAAAGGTATCAGTGTGCGGCAGATTCGCTGCGCCCTACGCTTGGAACGGGATCTGGGTGTGAATGTAGCTGGGGCGGCATTAGCGATCGATTTGCTGGAAGAGATTGAGCGACTGCGCACGCGCCTGAAACGCCTGGAAGGTTAGCGGACACAATATGCCTGAGTTGATGAAAAATGCATAATAGTCGTGCCGGATGTGCTCACCAATGCCGGTGGCGTTATTGTTAGTTATTTTGAATGGGTGCAGAACCGCCAGGGCATGTCATGGACGTTGGATGAAGTTCATACAAGATTGCAGAAATTTATGCAGCGAGCTTTCGACAAGGTTTGGGAGATTTCAGTTGCAGAAAATATACCTTTGAGAAATGCTGCTTATGCGCTCGTGATGCGGCGTATCGGTGAAGCCGTTGAGGCATAAGGCACGCGGGATTACTTCAGCAAATAAACTTTTCAATTTTTCCAAAAAAACGCTTCATCCTAAAAAAACGCAGTCGACTAAGTGTTTTTAGAGGGAGGTGTCATGGTGTTTTTACAAAATTTCAGGTACTTGTTATTATAGGCTAATTTTTAATTGCGTTATTTAGGTTGAATTAATCACTAAGTGTGCTGGTGGGTACGAAAAAGGTAATTACATGTGGGTTCAAAAAGAAATAAAGCTTAAATCAAAACATCGAGGTTTTCATTTAGTTACTGAAGAAATCTGTAGACAATTACCAGAGTTAGAAGGGATTAAAATTGGTATGTTTAATGTTTTCATCAAGCATACCTCTGCATCATTAACGATTAACGAAAATGCAGATCCGACTGTTCGTAAGGATTTTGAAAATCACTTTAACCACTTTGTACCTGAAAATGCATCATATTATCTGCACACCCTAGAGGGGAGCGATGATATGCCAGCACATTTGAAAAATAGTATTCTTGGATGCAGTTTAAATATACCTATTACTCGCGGTCACTTGAATATTGGTGTATGGCAAGGTATCTATCTTTGTGAACATAGGAATCATGGGGGCTCACGAAATTTGGTAGTAACAATTCAAGGAGAATCAACATAGGTTGCTCCTTGACAGTTGGAATGGGAGCATTGTTACCATGCGAGTTCTCGGCAATCGGTGGCCCATTTAGGCGTTTAAAACGTAACTATAACTATGAAACACTGCAATTTTGACTTAAAATGGTTTATAGTTATCGCGTCTAAGTTATTGTATTTATATTGAGGAGTAAGTGTTGTTATGAGTTGGTGGGGAAAACTTCTGGGTGGAGCCTTAGGTTTTTCTTTGGGTGGCGGCCCGCTAGGTGCTCTGATTGGAGCTTATCTAGGGCATCGTTTTGTCGATCGCAATAGCACTCAAAGCTTTAAATCCATTGAGCTAACTCAAGCTGCTTTTTTTACCGCTAGTTTTTCAGTGATGGGTCACATTGCCAAAGCTGATGGGCGAGTGAGTAAAAATGAGATTGAAATGGCGCAGCAAGTCATGCAGCACATGAATCTAAATGCCGAACAAAAACGTTTAGCTATCGATTTATTCAATCAAGGAAAGCGTGAAGACTTTGATATGGACGGAGTAATGCGGCAGTTTAAAATGGCAGCAAGGAGACGCACCACATTGTTTCAAATGTTTATTGAAATCCAGCTGCATGCCATTTATGCCGACGGTTCGAAAAGTGAAGAAGAAAATCGAATATTACACCATTTAGCGGATATTCTGGGGTTTTCAAAATTACAATTAGAACATTTAGAATCCCTGATTAGTGCCAATTTGGCTGGGCCGGGGAGGGGACCTAAAGCTACTACAGCATCACAATTGGCTCAAGCATATACCTTACTGGGGGTATCTAAAGACACCTCTGACAATGAAGTAAAAAAAGCCTATCGACGTTTAATGAGCCAGCATCATCCAGATAAATTAGTATCCAAAGGATTGCCAGAAGAAATGATAAAACTGGCGAATGAGAAAACGCAGCAAATTAAAAAAGCCTATGACTTAATTAAAGCAAAAAGGGCTACTTAAAAATGCCACAAAGACTCTTTGCACACTTTTTTTTATTGGCCTTTATCGGTTTAGCGATATCATGTTCTGCACCTCCAAAACAAAAAAAATTATACCCGAATGTATCTATGACTCGGGTGCCAGAAAAGGTAAAAATAAAAAAGCGAAAACCTCCAATGCGTTATTCTGCGATGAAGCGCTTGGAAATGTTATATGGAAAAAAGGCTGTTAAGCGCGTAAAAAATTGGCAATACCTAATCAATGACTATCAACGTAAATCTGAATTAGAAAAATTAAAAATTACCAATACTTATATCAACCAATTACGTTTTTTAGATGATCGTGTACATTGGGGTAAAAATGATTATTGGGCTACTCCTGTTGAAACTCTAGCTAGTAATGGTGGTGATTGCGAAGATTTAGCCATAGCAAAATACTATACCCTAAGTAAATTGGGGATGTCAGAACAATGCCTGAGTCTTTCATATGTGCGTGTAAAAGGCTATAAAAAACCGCATATGGTGCTGGTTTATCAATGTTTTGAAGAAGATTCAGCAATTGTTTTAGATAATCTTAATCCACGACTTTTATCCAAGCAAGAAAGACGTGACTTAACCACGGTATACAGTTTTAATGCTAAAGATATGTGGATTATGCAAGCCTCTGGACAAAAAAGAAAATTAAACACTAAAAGCCGTATGCGTCTCTGGGATGATTTAAAAAGACGTGTGGCTATGGGGAGATAAGAACGTCAACCCCGTCAAAATCGTCTAGACCGTCAAAACCGTGAAGAGCTTAAAAGACTAAAAATAATTAAAAAAACTTGACAGCCCCTTCGGTCTGAATACAATTTTTTTTGACGCCTTTGACGCCTTTGACGCCTTTGACGCCTTTGACGCCTTTGACGCCTTTGACGCCTTTGACGCCTTTGACGCCTTTGACGCCTTTGA
>Ga0209692_10002799_pt1 | contig 18057 bp, 13 predicted proteins | sample tdDd472_FD_187129 | JGI IMG/M metagenome (GOLD analysis project Ga0209692, IMG submission 187129) | Marine sediment microbial communities from the Atlantic coast under amendment with organic carbon and nitrate - tdDd47.2 (SPAdes)... | ecosystem: Environmental > Aquatic > Marine > Coastal >...
GGGCGCCTTGGCCTTTCCGATTGGCCGGGCGCCTGGCTGGGGCGGTAGGACTCGAACCTACAGTCTTCGGCACCAAAAGCCGCTGCCTTACCATTTGGCCACGCCCCAATCGCCGCGCCGAGAGTTCGCGCGGCGGCGCGAGGCTTCGTATACGCGTTTCGGAGGAACGGGGCAACGGCCAAATGGCCTGGTTTCAAGCCGCCGGTTTCGAGCTTATTTTCCCGTCGTTTGCCGCTTGCGGCCCGGCACGAGGGAGGCTATAACCCGCCCGGCCAAGTCGGAGTGTGGCGCAGTCTGGTAGCGCACCTCGTTCGGGACGAGGGGGTCGCAGGTTCGAATCCTGCCACTCCGACCATTTGGATCTTGGCCCATTCCAGATACATCGATTGCGTTCGATACCGCAGACACGGTCTACGCCATCTCCGGTGCCGGTCTCGTCAGGCCTCAGGTCGGCCCGCCATCCCGCCCTTGAAATTTCCGCTCCGCGTTCGCGGCCTTCACGAGATTGTCCACAAGGCGTTGAGCGGTTCGGTCCAGCGCCAGAAAACGCTTTCTCACTTCGGGATATCTTGTCGCGTCGTTCTCGATCTCCTCGCCCAGCTCCTCCAGTTTGTCCGTGAGGTCGTTAAGTTTGGACAAGCAGTCGTCGGTGCGTTCGGACATCTTATCGTAAAAAGTCATGTCGCCGATGAAGCCGGACGTAAAGCCCCTATCGATCTCGTCCAGCCGGCGCTCGATCATGGCGGCGAGACCGTCCGCGGAATCGAGACCGCGACGCTGCGACAATGGAAGGCGTCGTCCGTCCAGGTTCAGTTCCGCGAGCGCATTCCAGAGGGAAAACATGACGGCGAAGAACGTCCCCGCTTCGTCACCGTCCTCGAATTCCGGAAGAGTTCTCTTCCAGATATCCTCAAATTCTTCCGTCGGCCGAACCCGCGCGGCAACCGAAACCACGTTTCCCCAAAGACGGAATTTCACCGTGTCCAGCGCGAGCGGGCACTCGTATCGCTCGAGGAATTCGGCGAATGCCTTGTCGCCCGGATAGTCGAGTTGTGCCTGGTTATTCGGATCGTCGGTCATGCGTATCCATTGTGCTGTTCCCTATCGACCACGCGCACAGACTGATATCCGCAGGCGTCACGTGCTGGCGGTTCCCGTGACTTTGTAACGTCAAACGCTCTATCCGGAAACGTGTTTTCGCCGGCGCTCCGCTATCGAACGGACGGAGGAAGGCGCTGCCTCGCGGCCCGCCGCCATCTCCCCTACCCCGCCCGTTCCGGATCGCAGAACACCTCGTCCAGCACTTCCAGGATGCGCGCCGCGCGTTTCTCGGCGATCGAGTAGTAGCTCGTCTGCGCCTCGCGCCGGACCGAGACCACGCCGCCCTCGCGCAGGCGCGCCAGATGCTGGGACAGCGCCGATTGACTGAGGCCGACGATACGTGCCAATTCACCCACATAGCGCTCGCCATCGAGCAGCACGCACAGGATCTTGAGCCGCTGCGGATTGGCCAGCAGCGCCAGAAGACCGGCAGCCTCTTCGCTTTTGTCCGTCAGGTCTTGAATATTCACGATTGCTAATTTAGTATATGCTAATGAAACGTGTCAAGCTGGAGCGGGAGATGCACATGAAAACGGCTTTGCGCGCGATGCTGGCGGCGGCGATCGCCACCGCCGCCTTCGCTGCGCCCGGCGTAGCCGAAACCGCGGGAGACGGCGGGATATCCGCGTCTTCGGGGTCTGGCGAGGTCGCCTTCACCGTCGTCGAGAGGGATGTCGAGGACCTCAAGGCGGTGCTCGCCACCATCCGTTCCAAGAAGGTGGTCGCCGCCCGGGTGCGCACGCCGGGCACGGTCACCTCGCTGAAGGCGGTCGAGGGCGAATATGTCGAACAGGGCCAGGTGCTGGCGCTGGTCGTCGACCCGAAGATCGCGCTCAGGATCGAGGCGTCGGACGCGCAGATCGTGGCGCTCGAATCGCGGCTCGAAAACGCCCGGCTGGAACTCAACCGCACCGTGGAGCTGCGCAAGCGCGGGGTCGCCGCCGAGTCGCGCTACGAGCAGGCAAAGACCGCCTTCGACGTGGCCGCCAACGAACTCGCCGCCGCCCGCTCGCAGCGCTCCGTCATCCAGCGCCAGGCCGAGGAAGGCAAGGTGCTGGCGCCGTCGAAGGGCCGCATCCTCAGCGTTCCGGTGACAGAGGGCAGCGTGGTGATGGGCGGCGAGAGCGTCGCCACCGTCGCCGCCAACGAATATCTGCTGCGGCTCGAAGTCCCCGAACGCCACGCCCGCTTCATGAAGAAGGGCGACATGCTCAAGGTCGGCCAGCGCGGGCTCGGTCCCGCAACCGAGGGCAATCGCGAGGGGCGTATCGTCCAGGTCTATCCCGAAATCCAGAACGGCCGGGTGATCGCGGACGCGGAAGTCGCCGGGCTCGGTAATTATTTCGTCGGCGAACGCACGCTGGTGTGGATTTCCGCCGGCACCCGCAAGAGCATCGTCATTCCGAGCGCGCTGACCACCAAGCGCTTCGGCCTCGACTATGTGCGCGTCAAGACCGCCGGCGAGCCGATCGAGGTCGTCGTCCAGCTCGGGCGCGACGTGACCAAGGGGAGCGGCACCCCCACGGTCGAGGTTCTGTCCGGCCTCAGGCCCGGCGACGAGTTGTTGCGGCCATGACCGAATCTTCCAAAGAAACCGGCCCGGACGGGAGCCGCAGGCACGGCCTGGGCATCGCCGGCGGGCTGACGAAAGCCTTCATCAATTCGCCGGTCACGCCGCTGTTCCTGCTCGCCTCGCTGGCGCTCGGCCTCGTCGCGCTGCTCGCCCTGCCGCGCGAGGAGGAGCCGCAGATCTCGGTGCCGCTGGTCGACATCATGGTCACCGCCGACGGCCTCAAGGCCGAGGACGCGGTGCGGCTGGTGACGGAGCCGCTGGAAACAATCGTCAAGGCGATCAACGGCGTCGAGCACGTTTATTCGAACACCCAGGACGACCAGGTCCTGGTCACCGCCCGCTTCCTCGTCGGCACCTCGGCGGACGACGCGATCCTCCGGGTGCACGAGAAGGTGCGGGCCAACATGAACCGGATCCCGGTCGGCATTCCCGAACCGCTGATCGTCGGGCGCGGCATCGACGACGTCGCCATCGTCACGCTGACGCTGGCACCGAAGAGCGAGGCCGCGGGGCGCTACAAGGACAACGCGCTCTACCATATGGCCGAGAACCTGCAGATCGAGCTCGCCAAGCTCGAGGATATCGGCCTCACCTACCTGTCCGGGGGCCGCCCCGACCAGATCCGGGTCGAGCCCGATCCGGAGAAGCTGTCGCTCTACGGCGTCACGCTGCAGCAACTGGTCGGAAAGGTGCAGCAGGCCAACCGGTCGTTCCATACCAGCCGCATCCGCAACGAAAACAAGAGCCTGACTGTGACCGCCGGGCAGACGCTGTCCGGCATCCCCGATATCGGCCTCTTGCTGATCGGCACCCGCGACGGCCGGCCGGTCTATGTGCGTGACGTGGCGAAAATCATCGCCGGCGCCAAGCCGCTCGAACAGCGCGCCTGGCACTACCGCAAGAAGGATGACGGCACGCTCGAACGGGTCCCGGCGGTGACGCTGGCGCTGGCCAAGCGGGCGGGCGCCAACGCGGTCGTCATTTCCGACCGGGTCACCGAGCGGCTGCACGAGCTCGAAGGCAAGCTGGTGCCCGGGGACGTCGAGGTGATCGTCACCCGCAACTACGGCGAGACGGCCAACGAGAAGGCCAACGAGCTGCTCTACCATCTCGGGCTGGCGACGATCTCCATCGTCATCCTGGTCGGGATCGCCATCCACTGGCGCGAGGCGATCGTGGTCGCCATCGTCATCCCGGTCACCATCCTTCTGACCCTGTTCGCCTCCTGGATCATGGGCTACACGATCAACCGGGTCAGCCTGTTCGCGCTGATCTTTTCGATCGGCATCCTGGTCGACGACGCCATCGTCGTCATCGAGAACATCGCCAGGCACTGGGGCATGAAGGACGGCCGCAGCCGGACGCAGGCCGCGATCGACGCGGTGGTCGAGGTCGGCAATCCGACCATCGTCGCCACCCTCACCGTGGTCGCCGCCCTGCTGCCGATGCTGTTCGTGTCGGGCCTGATGGGCCCCTATATGAGCCCGATCCCGGCCAATGCGTCCGCGGCGATGATCCTGTCCTTCTTCGTCGCGGTGATCGTGACGCCGTGGCTGTTGATGCGCATCGGCGGCGGCGGGCACGGCGGGCACGGGGAGCATGACGCGCACGAGGCCGGCGGCGGCGGCCGGCTGGGGCGCATCTACGCGGCCACCGCCCGGCCGATCCTGAAGACCCGCGCCCGCTCGTGGATCTTCCTCATTCTCGTCGGCGTGGCGACCATCGCATCGATGTCGCTGTTCGCCACCAGCAAGGTCACTGTCAAGCTGCTGCCCTTCGACAACAAGTCGGAGCTGCAGGTGGTCCTCGACCTGCCGCGCGGGGCGACGCTGGAGGAGACCGACCGGGTGCTGCAGGAGGCCGCGCTGCGGCTCTCCGACCTCGAGGAGCTGTCCTCGATCCAGTCCTATGCGGGAACCGCGGCGCCGTTCAACTTCAACGGCCTGGTCCGCCATTATTATCTCAGGAACGAACCCCAGCAGGGCGATCTGCAGATCAACCTGACACCCAAGCACGAACGCTCGCGGACCAGCCACGATATCGCGCTGGAGGTGCGCAAGAAGCTCGCGGGCCTCACCGTGCCCGAACACACGTCGGTCAAGGTCGTCGAGGTGCCGCCCGGACCGCCGGTGATCTCGACCATGCTCGCCGAGATCTACGGCCCTGACGCCGAAACCCGGCGCGCCATCGCCACCGAAGTGCGGTCTATCTTCAAATCGGTGCCCTATATCGTCGACGACGACGACAGCTTCGGCCAGCGGGCGCCGCGCATGCGGATCTCGATCAACCAGGACAATCTGGAATTCTACAAGGTGTCCGAGAGCGACGTGTACGACACGGTGAAAACGCTGCTGTCTGGCGCCACGGTCGGCTATTCGCATCGCGGCGGCGGCCGGCATCCGATCGCGATCGCGGTGCAATTGCCGAAGGCCGACCTGACAATGTCGCCGAAGACGCTTTCGACGCCGGTGCCGGCCAACGCCCTGCCGGGCGGACGCGCCATCGTCGAGCTCGGCGACGTGGTCACGATCAAGAAGGAAAAAGCCTCCTACCCGATCTTCCGCCACAACGGCCGTCCCACCGAGATGGTGACGGCGGAGCTGGCCGGCGCCTTCGAAGCGCCGATCTACGGGATGATCGCGGTTGCCGACAAGATCGAGAACCACGACTGGGGCAAGCTCTCAAAGCCCGAAATCGCGCTGCACGGCCAGCCGCTCGACGAGTCCAAGCCGGTGATGCTGTGGGACGGCGAATGGGAGGTCACCTACGTCACCTTCCGCGACATGGGCGGCGCGTTCATGGTCGCCCTGCTCGGCATCTACATCCTGGTCGTGGCCCAGTTCGGCTCGTTCAAGCTGCCGCTGGTGATCCTGACGCCGGTGCCGCTCACCCTGATCGGCATCATGCTGGGGCACTGGGCGTTCGGGGCGGCGTTCACGGCGACCTCGATGATCGGCTTCATCGCGCTCGCCGGCATCATCGTACGCAACTCGATCCTGCTCGCCGACTTCATCCGCGGCGCGCGGACGGCGGACAAGTCGCTGCGCGACGTGCTGATCGAGGCCGGTTCGGTGCGGTTCAAGCCGATCCTGCTGACGGCCGTCGCGGCGATGATCGGCGCCGCCGTCATCCTGTTCGACCCGATCTTCCAGGGGCTCGCCATCTCGCTGCTGTTCGGCCTGGTCTCCTCGACCCTGCTGACGGTGCTGGTGATCCCGGCGATCTACATCGTGCTCCGGGACGACGGCAAGCCTTTCGCGAAAGGTTAGGCGTGTGCCGGGGCTTCGCGGTTCCGGCACCCCCACTCCGGCTTGCGGCCTTCAGCCGTCGATCTCGATCATCGCCTTGATCAGGCCGGTCTTGTCCTTCGCCCAGGCCGGAATCGCGTCCGCCGCGCCGGCGAGGTCCGTCCGGTGGGTGATCAGCCGGTCGACCGGTATGTCGCCCCGGCGAACGGCGTCCATCACGGAAGCGAAATCGAGCGAGGTGGCGTTGCGGCTGCCGAGCAGCGTCGTCTCCTTGCGGTGGAAATCCGGATCGCTGAAGGTGACCGTCTCCTTGACGACGCTGACCAGCACATAGCTGCCGCCATGGGCGACGAACCCGAAACCGCGCTCCATGGCGCCGCGGTTTCCGGTCGCGTCGAAGGTCACGTCGAAGCCGTCGTCAAGGCCCGTGTCATCGTCCGCCGAAGCAATCTCGACGCCGCCGACCAGCGATCGGGCCGTCTCGGCGCGACCGCTATCCCGGTCCAGTACGAGGACCTCCGCTCCGGCCATCCGCGAGAAATACAACACGCCGAGCCCGATCGGCCCGGCGCCGACGACCAGCACCCGGTCGCCCTCCCCCACGCCGCCGCGCCGCACCGCGTGGGCGCCGATCGACAGGAACTCGACGGCGGCGCACTGGTCGAGGGTCAGGCCGTCGGCGGGCAGCAGGTTCTCGACCGGCACCGGCATCAGTCCGGTCATGCCGCCATCGCGGTGAACGCCGAGGACCGCGATGTCGACGCAGCAATTGGGCTTGTTCCGGCGGCAGGCGACGCAGCGGCCGCAGGACAGATACGGATTGACGACGCACTGATCGCCGGCGGCGAGCGAAGCGCCGGCCGGCGCCTCGACCACCTCGACGGCAAGCTCGTGGCCCATGACGCGGGGGTATTCGAGAAACGGGTGCTTGCCTTCGAAGATATGATAGTCGGTCCCGCAGACGCCGATGCGGCGCGGGCGGACAAGAGCCTCGCCCGGCCCGGCTTGCGGAGCCGTCCGCCGTTCGAGCCGCAACCGGCCCGGACGCGGACAGACGAGAGCATCCACGGTTTGCATGGCTGAGCCGCCGTTGCTGGAGCGCGTGAAGAGGTTTGACGGGGTGGCGGGGCCGGCGTCGGGCCGGCCCCGTCCGGTCGATTGGACCGTTCCGGCTATTATTTGAAGGTGTCCATGTTCTCCTTCGTCACCAGCGCGGCGCCGGAGTCGATCAGCGAGGAGACTTTTTCGCCGCGGATCGCCCGGACCAGCGCGTCGACGCCGAGCGAGGCCATCTTCGCGGGGAACTGGGCGACGGTGGCGTCCTCGACACCGTCCTTGAGCGCCTCGGCCTCGCCGCAGCAGAAGTCGAAGCCGACCAGGACGATCTTGTCGTTGGCGATACCGGCATTCTTGATCGCACGGGCGGCACCGGCGGCGGGCGGGCCGCAGGCGGCGTAGATCGCCTTGAGATCGGGATTCCTGGTCAGCAGATCCTCGGCGATGTTGATGCCCAGTTCCTCGGTGCACTTGGTGGTGCCCCGGCCGACGATCTTGACGTCGACGCCCTTGAGGCCTTCGAGCATGCCGTTGACACGGTCGTCGAGCGCCGGAACGCCCGGTACGCCCTCGAGGATGCCGAGAGTGTCGCCGTCCTTGAGCACCGACTTCAGATAGCCGCCGGCGATCTTGCCCGCGGCAAAATTGTCGGTGGTGGCCAGCGCGGTCTTTCCTTCCCAGCCGGGAATGGAATTGTCCATCAGCACGACCTTGACGCCGGCGGCGACCGCCTTGTCGAGGGTCGAGGCCACGGTCGGATCGACCGGGGTGATCGCGATGCCCTTGACGCCCTTGGTGACCATCGACTCGATCAGGGCGATCTGCCCCTCGATATCGGTCGCCGAGGTGCCCTGGCCATAGATGATCTCGATACCGGGATTCTTCTTGGCGTAATCCTTGGCGGCGTTCTCCATTGTGGCGAAGAACGGCACGGGGAACTTGGTTATGAAGCCGAGCTTGATGGTGTCCGCGGACGCCGGGAGCACGCTCCCGATGGCGACCGCAAGCCCGGCCAGTGCTGCGCGTAGTTTCATCTTTTTCCTCCCTTTGCTGGCCGATCCGTCGCGGATCGGCCGTTTCCGCCGCCAACCGGCGGCAAATCCGTTCAGGCGTCGGCGCCGACGATCAGCGACACCAGCTCCTGGCGGTTCTCGCGGTCCGGCTTGAGTTCGCCGACCTTGGCGCCCTGGCGAAGCACGACCGCGCGGTCGGCCAGCTCGACCACGTGCTCCATGTTGTGGGTGATCAGGATCACCGCCTTGCCCTCGGCGCGCAGTTGCGCGATCAGGTCGAGGACCTTGCGGGATTCGCGCAGGCCCAGCGCGGCGGTCGGCTCGTCGAGCATCACCACCTTGCGGGCGAAGACCGTGGCCCGCGCCACGGCGATCGCCTGGCGCTGGCCGCCCGACATCAGCGCCACCGGGGCGTCGCGTTTCGGCAGCTTGACCTTCAGCCGGTCGATGACCTCCGCGGCGCTGCGCTCCATCGCCCCCTTGGCGAGGAACCGCATGCCGCGCGGCAGCCAGCGTGGAAAGGCGATTTCGCGGCCGCAGTAGAAATTTTGCGCCGGCGTCATGTTGTCGAACAGCGCCAGGTCCTGGTAGACGGTCTCGATGCCGGCGCGGCGCGAGGCGCCGGGCGAATGGATCGCCACCGGCTCGCCGTCGATCCGTATTTCGCCGTCGTCGAGCGTGTGCACGCCGCTGATGCACTTGATCAGGGTCGACTTGCCGGCGCCGTTGTCGCCGAGCAGCGCCAGGACCTCACCCGAATAGGCGGTGAGGCTCACGTCCTTGAGCGCATCGACGGCACCGAACCGCTTGCGGGCATTGACGACGCTGAGGGCGGGAACGGCGGCGGACATCATCCGTCCCCCGCGTGCAGGGTGCGGGCGCGACCCTCGAGATAGTTGCGCAACACGTCCGCCTCGACCGCGACGACGATGATCACGCCGATGGCGATCATCTGGAAGAAGACGTTGACGCCGAGCAGGTTGAGGGCGTTGCGGATGACGCCGATCATCACCGCGCCGATCAGCGCATGACCGATATGACCGCGTCCTCCGAGGAAGCTGGCGCCGCCGATGATCACCGCGGCGATGGTGTCGAGTTCGAGCAGATTGCCGTAGAGCGGCGAGCCGGCCTGGGTGCGGCCGGCGAGCACCACCGCGCCGATCCCGGCGCAAAGGCCGGAGATCACGTAGGCGGACACCAGGACGCCGCGGACCGGTATGCCCATCTGCACCGCCGCTTCCGGCTCCGATCCCACCGCGTAGAGCCAGCGCCCCCAGACCATCGCCTTGGCCATGACCAGAAGCAGGGCGGCGACCCCGAAGATCACGTAGAACGAGTTCGGGATGCCGAAGCCCGACGATCCGCCGAGAACCGCCACCGCGTCCGGCATGCCGCGCATGGTCGTGTGGCGGATGGCGAATTCGAGCGCCAGCCCCTTGCAGATGCTCAGGGTGGCAAGCGTGATGATGAAGGGATGCGGCAGGCGGCCGAAAACATAGACGAGGCCGTTGACGGCGCCGACGAGCGCGCCGGACAGCAACATCGCGAGGATGACGACCGTCCCCGAATCCGTCCAGCGATAGGCCAGCGCTCCCATCACCGTGGCGAGCGCCAGGTTGGCGCCGACCGACAGGTCGATGCCGCGGGTGAGGATGACCAGATGCTGGCCCATCGCGACGATGGCGATGACCGCGGTCTGCGACAGGATGTTGCCGATATTGCGCGGCGTCAGGAAATACGGGGTGAAGAGCCCGACAGTGACGATCAGCAGAATCAGGATCAGCAGCGGCCCCGCGCTCAGCAGCCTCAACCCGAGGGTGACGGCGATCAGACCCAGGTCGCGCCGGCCGCCGCCCCGCGCGCCGGAAACAATGTCTGAGCGTTCCTTCATTCCCTGCCGATCTTGTTTTGGTTTTTGACCATTTCAGTATCTTATGGATAAAAATACAACTTTATGACTGGATCAAATTGTTTTTTATGGATTAAAAACCAAAAACGAGCAGGATGAGTCGCATGAAGTCCGACACTGTTTTCAAACGCGCCTTCAACGATGCGCTCGAGTTCGTCTCCACGTTGAAAGACGGAGATCCATTCCCCTCAGAGAACAAGCTGAGCCGGCGTCTCGGCGTCAGCCGGACCACGGTGCGCAAGGTCCTTTCGACCCTGGAGGCGCACGGGATCGTCGCCGGCGGCGGCAGGCAGCGGGTCTACCGGGCGACCGGGAAGCCGATCGCCCGGTTTCCGGACGCGGAAACGGTGTCGATGGGGGCGCAGGTCGAGAAGCGGTTCATGGAATGGATGCTGCGCGACGACGCGCGGCCCGGCCTCGCCTTCAACGAGCTCGAGCTCGCCCGCCAGTTCGGCGTCGCCACCTCCGGCATCCGCGAGTTTCTCAACCGCTTCCAGCATTTCGGCCTGATCCAGAAGCGGCAGAACGCCGGCTGGGTGTTCAAGGGCTTCACCAGGAAATTCGCGCTCGAGTTGTTCGAGATCCGCGAGATCTTCGAATTGCGCTCGGCCCGGGCGTTCGCGGCGCTCGCGGACGAATCACCGCTGTGGCAGCAGATCGCCAAACTGGCGGAGGAGCACGAGGCCCTGCTCGACGACATGGAGGAGCGGTTTCACGATTTTTCCGATCTCGACAACCGCTTCCACCTGCTGGTCAACTCGGTCTCGCCGAACCGCTTCATCGACGATTTCTACGACATCATCACCCTGATCTTCCACTATCACTACCAGTGGAACAAACACGACGAACGGGTCCGCAACGAAGTCGCCATCCGGGAACACCTGACCTATATCGAGGCGCTCTTCAGCCGCAACCTGTCGATGATCGACCTGGCCTGCCGGGCCCATCTCGCGTCGGCCAAACAGACCCTGTTGCAGGCGACATCCGAGGGCGAGGCGTGACCCGTCAGGGCTCGGCGCCGAGCCGCTGCAGGGCTTTGAGGCTGCCTTCGAGCGACGGGTTCAGCTTCAGGGCGCGGCGGAAGTCGCGGATGGCGCGCTTGTTCCGCTTCAGTCCCTCGTAGATGAGGCCGCGTAATTCCAGCGTACGGGGATTGTTCGGCCGTAGCTTCAGCGACCGCCTGGCGTCGTGCAGTCCGCGCTTCGGTTTACCGGTCTTGAAATAGGCCCAGGCCCGCATGGCGTAATCCTTCGCGGTCGCGGGCTTCTTCAGAAGCGATATGACCTTCGTGTAGTCGGCCAGCATATTTTCGCGATCCTCGAGCTGCCCGTAGATGACCGCCCGATTGAAAAAGGCAACGGTATGGTCGGGATAGAGCTCGATGGCGTCCGAATAGGCCCCCAACGCCCGATCCGCGCTCCCCGCCTTGAGATAGGCGTCGCCGAGGAAGACAGGTGCGTAGCGGTTCTTCGGATCCAGTTTCAGGGCCGTCTCGAGATCGGACAGCGCCTTTCCGATATAGCCCTTTCCCGTATAGGCGCGGCCGCGGAAGAGATAGGCGGAGGCCAGTTTCGGATCGGCGGCGATCGCCCGTTCGAGGTCGGCGATCGCCCAGTCGAGTTCGCCGGTCTCCAGATAGGCATGGCCGCGCAGGGCCCAGGGGATCGCGCCGCGCATGTTGTAGGCGATCGCCCGGCTGGCGGCGTCGATGGTCTTCGTCCAGTCGCGCTTGAGATCGTAGGTCCAGGCGAGATTGACCTGGGCGACCGCGAAATACGGGTCGATCTCGACCGCCTTGCGAAAATCGCCGATGGCCTTGTCGAGCCTGCCCTTGTTCAGATAGGCCTGCCCGCGGCTGTTATAGGCGCCCTTGTGGGTCGGATCGCTGGCGATGGCCCAGTCGAGGTCGCGGATGGCGGCGTCGAAATCGCCTTTGCGCAGATAGGCATTGGCCTGCCGCCGCCAGGTGACGGCCTTTTCCGAACCGAGGTCTATCGCCTTTGCGGTCTCGGCGATGACCCTGTCCCAGTCCTCGCGTCGCTCATAGATCCATGCGAGGTTCTCGTGGGCATCGGCATTCTTGGGATCGAGTGCGACCACTTTCTCGAAATCCGCGATCGCCCGGTCGTCGTCGCCCTTGTGGAACCAGGACTGGCCGCGATTGTAATAGGTCGCCGACGCTTCCGGATCGAGGGCAATCGCCCTGTCGAGATCGGCGATGGCCCGGTCGTAATCCTTCTTTTCGAGATAAGCGCGACCGCGCCGGGCCCATGGCAGGGCCGACTCGAGATCTAGATCGATGGCCTTGCCGGCGTCGGCGATGACCTTGTCCCAGTCGCCGGTGACCTCGTAGGCGGCGGCGCGGCTGTCGTAGACGATCGCGTCTTTCGGATCGAGCGCCAGCGCCGCGTCGTAGTCGACGATAGCCGCTTCGTTCTCGCCCTTGATATATTTGGCGAGGCCGCGATTGAAATAGGCGACCGGGTACTTCGGATCGAGACGGAGCGCCGCATCGCAGTCATCGACCGCCGCGTCGACAAGGCCAAGGCGCAACCGGGCGGCGCAGCGATTATTGTAGGCCTTGCTGCGGTCGCTGCTTTCCACCCCCCACCGGTCGATGATCCGCGTGCAGGCCCGAATGGTCAGCGCCGGCTTGCCGAGGTCCGAGCACACCGGCCCGTCGCGATCGATCCAGTCGCCGAAATAGAACGGCAGGCCGGCAACGAACACGACGAAGAAGAGAAGGAACAGGCGCAATCCCATGGGTCGAAAGGTCTTGTCTCTATCGGCTTGAGGGTCAGCCCCGGGGCGGCAAGGCCAGATCCCGGGCGCCTATGCTGCCCCGGAGATGGGACCGTTACCGGGTTTTTCCAAGAATGTTCCACGGAAAGATGGCAAACCCCGCCACCGCCCGCAACCTCCGCGACAGGTCGGTCCGCCGACCGATGCCCGGAATTGTGCGGTGCGGCGGACAGAATTTTCCACCCCTGTAAAATCGCTTGCAGACGCCGTGCGGCGTGATAGGCTGAAATTACTTTACAAGTGAAATTTCCGTAGGCGGGCAGGAGCGGGTTGATATGACTGCAAAATCGCCGACGCGCGAACAGATCGGAAAAGCGGCGGAAACCCTTGGCCTTTCGCTCGACCAGAGCGATCTCGAAGAATTCACCGCCATGGTGGCCGACACCATCGCAGCCTACTACCGGCCGCTCGACGGATATTCCGACAACCTCCCAACCGTAAAATATCCCCGCACGCCCGGCACCTTTCCCGCCGGCGAGGACGACCCGCTCGCGGCCTGGTACGTGAAGACCACCATCGAAGGCGCGCGGCGCGGCAAGCTCAAGGGCAGGACCGTAGCGATCAAGGACAATATCGCCATCGCCGGCGTGCCGATGATGAACGGGGCTTCCGTGCTCCAGGGCTACGTGCCGGAAGTGGACGCCACCGTCGTCACCCGCACGCTCGACGCCGGCGCGACCATCCTCGGCAAGGCCCATTGCGAATATTTCTGCTATTCCGGCTCGAGCCACACCAACGCCGCCAAGACCACCCTCAACCCCTACGACCACACCCGCACCACCGGCGGCTCGTCGTCGGGCTGCGCCGCGCTGGTTGCCGCGGGCGAAGTCGATCTCGCCATCGGCTCCGACCAGGGCGGCTCGGTGCGCGAGCCCGCGGCCTTCTGCGGCCTCATAGGGATGAAGCCGACCTGGGGGCTGGTGCCCTATACCGGCGCGGCGTCGATCGAGATGACGCTCGATCATCTCGGGCCGCTGACCCGGACCGTCGAGGACAATGCCCTGTTCCTCGAGGTGCTGGCGGGCGAGGACGGCCTCGATCCGCGGCAATACGCGCCGCGCACCGCCCGCTACACGCAGTCGCTCGACAAGCCGGTCGAAGACCTGAAGATCGGTGTCGTCAGGGAGGGTTTCGGCTTCGCCGACAGCGAGGCGGACGTGGACGAGGCGGTAAGGGCGGCGGCGAAGAGTTTCGAGAAGCTGGGCGCGACCGTGACCGAGATCTCGGTTCCTGCGCATCGCGATCTCGGCATGTCGGTGTGGGTGCCGATCGCGGTGGAAGGCGCCTACGAGCAGATCCTCAAGGGCCACGGCCACGGCTATAACTGGAAGGGCGCCTACATTCCGAGCCTGATGGCGCAACTCGCAGGCTGGCAGGCGAAATCGAACCAGTTCTCGGAGATCTTCAAGCTCGGCATCCTCTGCGCCGAGCACATGCGCTCCGAATATCACGGCAAGTACTACGCCAAGGCGCAGAACCTGAACCGGCACCTGCGCGCCGCCTACGATGCGGCGTTCGGCGGGGTCGACATCCTGCTGATGCCGACGACGCCCTGCAAGGCGACGAAACTGCCGCCGGACAATCCGAGCCGCGCCGAGGACATGGCGCCGGGCTTCACTCCGATCCAGAACACCGCGCCGTTCGACTGCACCGGCCATCCGGCAATCAACGTGCCGGTCGCGCTGCGCGACGGGCTGCCGGTGGGGATGATGCTGGTGGCGCCGCATTTCGACGAGGCGACGCTCTACCGCGCCGCCCACGCATTCGAAAGCTCGGGAGACTGGAAGACACGATGACGGCGCGCCGGTTTCGCGCCGACTGCAACCGCACCACAGGAGGGACTCATGCATAGACGTCATCTACTGGCCGGCCTCGTCGCCGGCACCGCGATCGCCGCCGCGGCCGTGCTGCCGACGGCCGGTCCGGCCCATGCCGCCAAGGACAGCGTCGTCATCGCCTGGCCGGTCGATCCCCAGACCTGGGATCCCAACCGGCGCACCAATCCGGGCCTGCAGTCGATCTACAAGATGGTCTACGACCAGCCGATCACGCAAGGACCCGACCAGACGCTGAAGCCGGCGCTGGCGACCAAGTGGGAGCTTGCGGCCGACGGCAAGTCGGTGACGCTCGACCTGCGCGACGACGCCTATTGGCACGACGGCACCAAGGTCACCTCGGCCGACATCAAGTACACCTTCTTCGGCCGCGCCAAGGCTGGCCACAAGATCGACCTGGCGCGGGTCTGGCGCAATGTCGTCGACGTCGAGACGCCGACGCCGACCCGGGCGATCATCAAGCTGAAATCGCCGATGCCGACCGCGGTTCCGTGGCTGGCGTTCCTGGCGAACTTCGTCGTGCCCGAGCACCACGTCTCCAAGGTCGGCGCCGACGGCTTCGCCAGCAAGCCGATGGGCAGCGGCCCCTACAAGGTGGTCGACTACCAGCGCAATTCGCGCATCGTGCTCGAGGCCTACGACAAGTACTGGGGCCCGAAGCCGGCGATCAGGAAGGTTACGATCCTGATCATCAAGGACGCCTCGGCCCGCGTCGCCGCGGTGCAGTCCGGCCAGGTCGACTTCGCCCCCGACGTGCCGATCCGCGAGGTTGGCCGGCTCGCCAAGATGCCGGCGCTCGACGGCATCATCTTCCCGATCTCGCGGGTCGTCCTGATGCAGATCCGCTCCGACATGGCGTTCGCCGACAAGAACATCCGCCTCGCCGCCCACCACGCCATCGACAAGAAGAAGATTTCCGAAGCGCTCTATGCCGGCAAGGCGGTGCCGCTGTCGGTGGTCGCCACGCCGGGCACGCCCGGCTATGTGGACGATTTCGAGTTCGCCTACGACCCTGAAATGTCGAAGGAACTGCTCGCCAAGTCGGGCTTCGGACCGAAGAAGCCGGTGAAGATCGGGCTCGCCACCTTCAAGGGCGTGTTCCCGGGCGACTACGACATGGCCCGCGCCATCGCCGGCATGTGGAAGCAGGTCGGCATCGACGCCACGGTCGAGGTGATCGAGCAGCCGAAATATTTCGAGCTCAATCGCGGCAACAAGCTGCCTGAAGCGACGCTCTACAGCTGGGACAACGCGGTCGGCGATCCGGAAATGTATACCGGCTACCTGATGCATCCGAAGCTGCCCTTCTCCGCCTGGAAGGACATGGATGTGGGCGGCAAGGTGATGGAGCTGTTCGGCGTCGTCGACTACGACAAGCGCATCGCCGGCTACAAGAAGGTCGAGGTCTACGCCACCGAGCAGGGCGCGGCCATGCCGCTGCTGCAGTCGGTCACCACCTGGGTCTACAAGAAGGACCTCGGCGTAGTGAAATACAACAATGGCTGGGTGCTGCCGCAAACCTGGTCCTGGAAGTAATTCCTGGACCCGGAAGCGACCAATGACCGGCCGGCGGCGCGTATTCGAAGCCTCGCGCCGCCGGCCTCGAACTCCCCGCGCGGCGACCAGCGCCGCGCCTCTCCGGATATGCCATGAGCGGTGAAATCCTCGGCATCGTCTTGCGTCGGATCCTGATCGCGATCCCGTTGATGCTGCTGGTCTCGCTCTTGGTCTTCGTGGTGCTGCGGCTGATCCCGGCCGATCCGATTTCCATGTCGGTGCCGCCCAACGCCACCGCAGAGGAAATCGAGGCGCTGCGCCGGGAGATGGGGCTGCACCTGCCGATCGTCCGGCAGTATTTCATCTGGCTCGGCCACGTGCTCGGCGGCGATCTCGGCCGTTCCATCGCCTTCGGCCAGCCGGTCACCACGCTGATCGCGCAATCGCTCCCCGCCACCATCGAACTCGCCGTCTTCGGCGCCCTGTTCGCCACGATCATCGGCATCGGCGGCGGCCTCCTGATGTTCGCCCTGCGCGGCCGGGCATCCGGGCAGGTCGCCGATCTGGGCAGCACGGTGATGATGTCGATCCCGGAATTCCTCTGGGCGCTGTTCCTGATCCTCTTGTTCGGCGTCAGCCTCAACCTCCTGCCCTTCGCCGGCCGCCTGCCGCCGGACGTGACCGTGCCCCGGGCCACCGGCTTCCTGCTGCTCGACTGCCTGGTCTCGGGCAACATCAAGGCGTTCTTCCAGGCGATCGAATTCATGCTGCTGCCGTCGCTGGCGCTGGCGCTGGGCACCGCGCCGCTGATCATGCGGGTGTTGCGCTCGAGCCTGATGGACGTGATCGGCGAGGACTACATCACCATGGCGCGGCTGCGCGGGGTGCCGGAACGGCGGGTGATCGCCCGCCACGGGTTACGCAACGCGCTGCTGCCGACCCTGTCGCTGATGGGGGTGCAATTCGGCTTCCTGTTCGGCGGCACCCTGCTGGTGGAGGTGATCTATTCCTATCCGGGACTGGGCAACATGATGGTCGAGGCGGTGCGCAACACCGACCTGCCGATCATCCAGGGCGCGGCGCTGGTCTTCGCGCTCGCCGTGCTGGTCATCAACCTGGTCGTCGACGTGCTCTATATCGTCGTCAATCCGGTGCTGAGGCGGGCCCGGTGAGCGGCGCCGGCGCGGCAAGTCTCGCGGGCGCGAGCGGCTGGCGACGGATGGCCCGCTCGGGCCGGGTGATCGCCGGCGCGTCGATCCTGCTCGCCCTCATAATCTGCGCGCTCGGCGCCCACTGGATCGCGCCGTTCGACCCGAACGAGCAGGACATCCTCAACGCGCTCAAAAGCCCGGTCTGGGGGCTCGATTCGGCCGAGGGCCATTGGCTGGGGACCGACAATCTCGGCCGCGATACCCTGTCGCGGCTGATCTACGGCAGCCGCGTCGCCCTGTTCGTCGCCTTCTGCGCGGCGATCGGCACGATGATCGTCGGCACGATCCTGGCGCTGGTCGCGGGCTATTTCGGCGGCGTGGTCGACTGGATCATCTCGCGGCTGGTCGACCTTTGGATGTCGTTCCCGCCGGTGGTGCTGTCGCTGATCCTGATCGTCGGCTTCGGCGTCGGCATCGGCAACGTCATCCTCGCCATCGTGCTGGTCGACTGGACCCGCTTCTGCCGGGTTGTCCGGAGCGAGGTGCTGGTGATCCGGCGGCAGACCTATATCGACGCCGCCCGGCTCGCCGGCTTCTCGCATTGGCGCACCATGCTGCGCGAGGTACTGCCCGCGGCGCTGCCGCTGATCATCACGCTGATGAGCCTGGAGATGGGCATCGCGGTGATCGTCGAGGCGATCCTCAGCTTCGTCGGCATGAGCGTCGAATCCGACATTCCCGCCTGGGGGGTGATGATCTCCGACGCCCGCGCCGACATGTACCAGTCGTCCTGGGGACTGATCCTGCCGATCTCGGCGATCGTCGTCACCGTGCTGGCGTTCAACCTGCTCGGCGACGGGCTCAGGCGCAGC
>Ga0209692_10002801_pt1 | contig 18050 bp, 16 predicted proteins | sample tdDd472_FD_187129 | JGI IMG/M metagenome (GOLD analysis project Ga0209692, IMG submission 187129) | Marine sediment microbial communities from the Atlantic coast under amendment with organic carbon and nitrate - tdDd47.2 (SPAdes)... | ecosystem: Environmental > Aquatic > Marine > Coastal >...
GCATCAATAAATGCATTTACAATTTTCTTTGCTTTATCAATTTCTACCTCTTCAGGAGCAAAACTTTCATGAATAACCTTAATTTGACGAGGATGAATACAGCCCATTCCTTCAAATCCTAATCCCTTAGAAACTTTTACATTCTCTTTTAAAGCTTCCATGTCTCCAACATCAGAGAAAACAGAATCAATAGCTTGAATACCTGCGGCTTTACAAGCATTTACCATTCTTGTGCGAGCATAAAGCGATTCAACAGCCTCGTTTGTTCTTCGGGTACCTAGATCTGCGGTATAATCTTCTAAACCAATAGCCAATGCTACAACATTTTCTGAGGCTGTAGCAATTTCAAATGCTTTTTCAACACCCAAAGCACTTTCAATTATAGGCATTAATAAAACCGGACGATCAATCTTATGTTGTTTTTTAACTTCTTCAATCTTTTCTTCTAATTGCTTTATTTGATCAGCTCCTTCACATTTTGGAACAAGCAACATATGCACATTGTGAGGTACAAGAAACTTTATATCCTCTAATCCTTTAGGAAATTGATTAATACGAACCATACGCTCTGCCCCATAGAAATTAATTCCACGCAAAGCATTACGAACAATCAGTTGTGCTTCTTTTTTTCTATTATATGCTACAGAATCTTCTAGATCAAGGATAATACCATTAGGATCGTGAATCCCTGCATTTAGCATCATACTTGGAGTATTTCCTGGTAAGTATAATCGAGAGAAACGAAATTGCTCTTTTTCAGAAGTATATTTATTTTCTTCGATAAGGTCTAACAAATACTCTTTATCTGTATCAATTAGTTCTTTAACAACAGCTTCAATTCTTGCAGCAATAACTAATGGTAATGCTCCTTTATCTTCTAGCTTTAACAATGCGTTTTCAACTCCAAAGAATGATAGAATATCTTTGCATAATTTCTCGTTTTGTTCACCGTACATAACTGACACTTTACTCAATTGGTCAATTACTATGCCTCCCGAATCTTTTAACTCAAGAGTAACAAAACAGTCAGATCTAACTTTTTTACCAATATTACCGGCAGTAGCAACTTTAGTACTCATATTTATTAATTTTAATCGTTTTAAATTCATTAAAGTACAAATATACTAATCGTAATTAGTTTTTAAAGCTTCATTTAATATTTACATAACAATTATTTTTAGTTATAAAAAAAGATCAGGAAATATAGACCTACAATTCTATTTCAAATAATTTCATTAATTATTATATGATTATTTATCAGTGAGTTATCAGCCTTTTAAGATGTGGACATCTTTTATTATTTTAAAAAGTGTATTTTGGTAGTCCAAACTAAAACTAATATCATGGACAAAGCATCAACAGTTATTTTAGCATTATCTCTTATTATCATTATGCTTGGTATGGGATTATCATTAGTCGCTGATGATTTCAAACGGATTTTTATTTATCCTAAAGCCATTTTCGTTGGATTAACAAATCAATTAATAATTCTACCAATAATAGGTTTTGCAATAACAATTGCATTCCCTTTAAAACATGAAATTGCAATTGGAATAATGATTTTAGCTGCTTGTCCTGGAGGGCCAACATCAAATTTGATAGCTCATTTAGCAAAAGGTGATTTAGCATTATCAGTTTCACTTACTGCAATTAGCAGCCTTATTACGATAATTACAATCCCTTTTATAGTAAATTTTGCTTTAGTTCATTTCTTAAATGAAGGACAAGTAATTAAGCTGGATGTATTAAAAACAATTATCCAGATTTGTGCAATTATTGTTGTTCCAGTTAGTATTGGAATGATTATTAGAAAATATAAAGAAAGCTTCGCATTAAGGATGGAAAAGCCAGTTCGAAAAGCATCTGGAATTGTTGTTGCCTTGGTTATAATTGGTATTGTTATTAAAGAAAAAGAAAACCTTATTCCATATTTAAAACAAGCAGGTCTTGTAGCATTAATATTAAATGCAGCAACTATGGTAGTAGGTTACTATTCTGCTAGGTTATTTAAAATTATGGATAAAAGAGCTATATCAATTTCCATTGAATCGGGAATTCAAAATGGAACTCTTGCAATAATGATTGCTGTTGTTCTACTTGGAAATAGTGAATATGCTATAACACCAGCAATATATAGTTTACTAATGTTCTTTACTGGTGGTGTTGCTATATATTTAGGAATCAAAAAGAACAAAGCTGAAATTAAATAGCTATAAGAAAATAGATATTATCAAATTATAACTTTTAGACATAAAAAAAGGGTCAGTAATAACTGACCCATATATTATTTCAAATAATTTTTTACATTAAAAAGCTTAATAAAATACCTGCAGCAACAGCGGAGCCAATAACCCCTGAAACATTAGGTGCCATAGCATGCATTAAAAGGTGATTCGTTGGATCAGCTTTTAATCCTTCATGTTGAACTACACGAGCACTATCAGGAACTGCAGACACCCCTGCCGCTCCAATTAAAGGATTAATTTTATTGTCACCCTTAAGAAATACATTCATTAGTTTAGCAAATAGTAATCCTCCACATGTTGCAACAACAAATGATAATGCACCTAATCCGAAAATCCACATTGACTGAGGTGTTAAAAATACATCAGCTTGTGTTGATGCTCCAACTGTAATTCCAAGTAAAATTGTTACAATATCAATAAGTGAGTTTCTTGCAGTATCGGCTAATCGTTTTGTAACAGTTGACTCCTTTAATAAATTTCCAAAGAATAACATTCCTAATAAGGGTAAAGCACTTGGAGATATATAAGCTGTTAATAATAATCCTACAACCGGAAACATAATTTTTTCCAATTTAGAAACCGTACGCGGTGGTTTCATTCTAATTAATCGTTCCTTTTTTGTTGTAATTAATCTCATGAAAGGAGGTTGAATAATCGGAACCAATGCCATGTAAGAATATGCTGCAATTGCAATCGGACCAATTAAATGAGGAGCCAATTTAGATGATAAGAAAATCGCCGTAGGGCCATCAGCACCACCAATAATACCAATTGCTCCAGCTTCAGCAGGGCCAAAACCTAAAACTAAAGCTCCTAAGAATGTTAAGAAAATTCCTATCTGAGCAGCAGCTCCTAAAAGCATTAATTTTGGATTAGAGATTAGTGAAGAGAAGTCTGTCATTGCACCAATTCCTAAGAAAATTAATGGAGGATATATACCCTGACGTACTCCAAAGTATAAATAACTCATCACACTACCTTCTTCGTATATTCCTAATTTTAGGTTAAATCCTGCAGCCTGAAAGAATGGAATATTTCCAATTAATATACCAACTCCTATTGGAATTAAAAGTAAAGGTTCATAATTGTATTTAATTGCTAAGAATATAAAAAATATCCCTACAAGTAGCATTATTAAGTGCCCTAAAGTTGCATTAGGAAAACCTGTAAATTCATAAAAGTTTATGAGGCCGGCAATTGCACCAGAACGTAGAATAAAAGTATCATTTCCAACAGTTAATTTACCATCATTAATTGAGGCGATTTTTGTGTTTAGACTAGAATTGGAAAATTCAAGATAAATCTCATTCCCTATTATATTCCATTCACCAATATATTTTACCTTAACAGAGTCGAATACAAAGGTTTGGTTTTCTTCAAACTTAATAGCTTTGTATCTTTTAACAGTTTTATCAGAATTCTCATTTAGTTTATACCCATCAGATTTGTTAAGCCACTTACCTGTAATTAAGGTTTTGGCAACATCATTAGAATTAGCATATACCGAATTCCCAAGAAAAATTGCAACAATAACTAAAACTAAACTTAGCTTTTTCATAATATCAAATTTCTTCATAAAAACTATTGGATTTCAGCTAAAACATCATTCTGGAGAACTGCATCTCCTTCTTTAACTTTTAAGCTAACAATTGTTCCATCTTTTTCAGATTGAATATTGTTTTCCATTTTCATAGCTTCCATTATCATAATGGTTTCACCCTTCTTAACCTCGTCACCTTCTTGCTTTAATAATTTAAAGATACTTCCAGGTAGCGGAGCTTTTAAACTATATGCACTTGTAGTAATAGTTTTCTTGATTTTACTATCTTTTCTATCAACTGCAACTCTTGGACGAACAAGCGTAGGAGTTTTAGTGGCTTTAACCTCTTGGTGAACTTCTACTTCGTACTTAGTACCGTTAACTTCTATTTTGGCAACGTCTCCTTCGAAATTTTTAATTTCAACATCATATTCGTTACCTCGTATTGTAAATTTGAATTTTTTCATTATTTGCTTATTATTTTCTTGGCCAAACTCTTAATCCATATATTTTAGAACTCCATGGAGAGTATGTTTTTCTCACACGTTTAATAGTTATAACATTACTCTCTTCATCATGCATTTCATCAAAAAATAAATATAATGCCATAGAAATAGCTGCACCTACATCACCTGCAGTATGAAGTTCGTCGTTAGTAATAATTGCTTGTTTAGTTTGCTGTTTTAGTTTCTTTCTAGTATTGTAATAAATAAGTTTTGGTATTTGTGTAAATACAACAACCAAAAGAACTAATGCAGCAAAAACAATAAGCCATCCAACAATAGCCACGGTTACTCCAGAACCTGCTGCTGCTGCAAAACTTACATTCATGTCTCCTATAATTGATATCATCATATAATATTTTATAATGGAATATTTGAATGTTTTTTAGGAGGATTTGAATCCTTCTTGGTCTGAAGCATCTCAAATGCTCTAATAATTCTGAATCTTGAATTACGAGGTTCAATTACATCATCGATATATCCCATGCTTGCAGCTTGATAAGGGTTTGCAAATTTCTCTTTATATTCAGATTCTTTATCAGCCAAGAATTTTGCTCTCTCTTCCTCATTTTCAATCTTAGAAGCTTCCCGTCCATAAAGAACCTCTACAGCACCAGCTGCTCCCATAACAGCAATTTCTGCTGATGGCCAAGCATAATTGATATCACCGCGTAATTGTTTTGAACTCATTACATCGTGCGCTCCACCGTATGATTTACGTAGAGTAATAGTAACCTTAGGAACTGTAGCTTCACCATAAGCAAACATTAATTTTGCTCCATGAGTAATAATTCCTCCGTACTCTTGACTACTACCAGGTAAGAATCCTGGAACGTCTACTAATGTTAAAATTGGAACATTGAATGCATCACAAAAACGTACAAATCTTGCTGCTTTTCTTGATGCATCGATATCTAATACTCCAGCTAAAAAGTTTGGCTGATTTGCAACAATACCAACAGACATACCGTCAAGATTTGCAAATCCTACAACAATATTTTTAGCATAATTTCTATGTATTTCTAAAAACTCACTATTATCAACCATTGAATAAATTACGTCCTTTACATCGTATGGTTGATTTGCATTCTCAGGTATTATTTCATTTAATGCATCGTCTAAACGATCAATAGGATCATTACATTCAATTACAGGTGGCTCTTCCAAGTTATTTTGAGGTAAATAACTAAGTAGTTTTCTAATTAATAATAATCCTTCTTCTTCATCTTCTAATAAAAAATGAGATACACCGGATTTTGATGAATGGATTGCTGCTCCACCAAGATCCTCAGTAGAAATTTCTTCACCAGTTACTGTTTTTACAACCTTAGGACCTGTAACAAACATATAACTTGTATTTTCAGTCATCATAATAAAATCGGTTAATGCAGGTGAATAAACTGCACCACCAGCACATGGTCCGAAAATCGCAGAAATTTGTGGTATAACACCCGAAGCCATAATGTTACGTTGGAAAATATCGGCATAACCAGCTAAACTTGTAACACCTTCTTGAATTCGTGCTCCACCACTATCATTAATTCCAATAATTGGAGCTCCAACTTTCATTGCCATATCCATTACTTTACAAATTTTCTTTGCAAAAGTTTCTGATAATGATCCTCCAAATACTGTAAAATCTTGTGCGTAAACATAAACTACACGTCCATCAATAGTTCCTGATCCAGTTACAACACCATCACCAAGAATTTTTTGTTTATCTAAACCAAAATTCGTGCAACGGTGTGTTACGAACATATCATATTCTTCGAAACTACCGTCGTCAAGTAGAATCTCAATTCGAGCGCGAGCAGTCATTTTACCCTTTTTATGCTGAGATTCAATCTTTTTTTCGCCACCACCTAATTTGGCTTCATTTCTTAAATCGATTAATTGCTTAATCTTGTCTTGTTTGCTCATTTCGTTATTTTGAAATTATATTAGCAGTTATAGTTATTTATTTTTGTCTTCACACAACTCAGTTAACACTCCGAATGTAGACTTTGGATGTAAAAATGCAATATCTAATCCTTCTGCCCCTTTTCTTGGTTCAGAATCAATTAATCTAACACCTTTTTCTTCAACATGCTTTAATGTTTTTTCAATATCATTAACAGCAAATGCTATATGATGTATTCCTTCTCCTTTCTTTTCAATATATTTTCCAATTGGTCCTTCTGGATCAGTTGATTCTAAAAGTTCAATTTTTGTGTCTCCAACTTTAAAAAAAGCTGTTTTTACTTTTTGATCCTTAACTTCCTCTATATTATAACATTCCAGACCTAATACATCCTGGTAATATTTAATTGATTCTTCAAGGTTTTTTACTGCAATACCAATGTGCTCAATATGCGAAGGTTTCATATCTAAAATTATTTATTGTTTTGATTAAGTTTTAATAATATCGGCTAATTAAATATATTCTGCAAAAGTATCTATTATCCTAATAACAGACTAATAATTTCAAGCCAAAATATATGCTATAAAGTATTGTTTTTTAACATAAAAATAAATTTTCTCGCTTTTTTCGAATAAGATCGCAAGTTAAAAAACATAGTGCTGTTATTCAAGTTTATACGTTCATTATTTATTCGAATTACGAATGTATGACAATTGTCATACATTTGGCTATTAAATAACTTGTATCTATTTTTGTAAAATTGGTAAAATACCGACCTTTAAAGACTGATTTGTTCAATGAGAAATTACTTCCTGCACATAAAATTATTTACTTACCGATTTCTTATTCTGATTTTATTCTTTAGTATATCAAGAATCATTTTCTTTTTATTCAATATAAATTATTTTGATACTATTGGATTTGGCGAGTTTATAACGATTATTTTCTTTGGAATTCGTTTCGATATTTCGGCATTGTTCTATTTTAATATCCTCTTTATACTATTTAGTTTAATTCCTGGCAATTTTAAGAATAATAAAGCTTATCAGCGTTTTTTACTTTTTATTTTTATTTTAGTTAACTCTTTATTATTAGCTACTAATTTTGTTGATGCAAAATTTTTCGATTTTGAACATAAAAGACTAACTGCTGATATTTTTTCATCTGTATGGTTAGGAGATGATTTCCTTACATTATTACCTGATTTTATAAGAGATTTTTGGTACCTAATTATAATATGGTTAATAATGTGTTTTGGGATGTATAAACTTTATTCCAAACGAGATTTTTCTCATACTAAAAAAGATTTTCTGAGTTTTAAGAACCTTATTTCACAAACTGGAGTTTTTATACTATTATTAGCTATTGGTGTTGTATTCGGACGTGGTGGTTTTCAACTTAAGCCACTTAGAGTTATTCATGCTTCTGAATATACTTCGGCTAAAAATATTCCTTTAATTTTAAATACACCATTTACTATCATGAAAACAATTGGTCGTAAATCGGTTTCTCCTGTTAAGTATTTTGATGAAGAGAAACTCAATTTATTGTTTTCTCCTATTAAAGAATACCCAGATACTACTAGGAATAAAACAAATATCGTTATTCTTATTTTAGAGAGTTTTTCAGCTGAATATACAGGTTTTTTAAATAACGGTTCAGGATATACTCCATTTTTAGATTCTCTCTCGCAGCATAGTCTTGTTTATACAAAGGCTTTTGCTAATGGAAAACGTTCTATTGAGGCTATGCCTTCCATAATAGCTGGATTACCGGCACTTACAGATGAAACTTATATTACATCACAGTATTCTTCAAATAATATAAATTCAATTGCCAGTATACTTTCAGAAAAGGGATATTATACTACATTTTTTCATGGTGGTAAGAATGGAACCATGGGTTTCGATCAATTTGCAAATGTTGCTGGAATTGAAAATTATTACGGAATGAATGAGTATCCTAATGAAGCTGACAAAGATGGTAACTGGGGAATTTTTGATGAAGAATACTTACAATATTTTAGTCGAACAATGTCAGAATTTACTGAACCATTTTTTACATCTGTATTTACTCTTACTTCTCATCATCCATACCAAATCCCTGAAAAATATAAGGGAAGATTTCCTGAAGGAAACCTAAATATTCATGAAAGTATTGGATATACTGATTATTCATTGAAACGTTTTTTTGATTCAGCAAAAAAGACTGATTGGTATAATAATACTTTATTTGTAATTACTGCCGACCATACAGCTCAAGCTGAAAACAGTTATTATAAAAACAAAGTTGGAAATTATGCTGTTCCAATAATTTTTTATAGCCCTTCTGATACCATATTTAAAGGACAATCGAATACAATTGCACAACAAGTAGATATATTACCTACAGTAATGGATTATTTAGGTTATAACGAAATTTTTATTGCATTTGGAAATAGTTTATTAAATGACTCAACGGATCATTTTGCAGTTAATTACATTAATGGGATTTATCAATTTATAAATGATGATTATGTAGTACAATTTGATGGTTCCAAAACAATTGCAGCATATAATTTCAAAACAGACAGCTTGCTACAAAACAACATAGTTGATCAAAAGTCTGAATATCAGAGTTCAGAATTGTTATTAAAAGCTATTTTACAATCCTATCAGGAAAGATTGGTTGAAAATAAATTATCAACTAAATAAAAAAATCAGGTACTATGACCTGATTCATTTTTTAAGTATTAAAACTCCTTCGGTTTTGTCATTCAAATTTAAAAGAGACTTTAACTTTTGCTCTGTAAGCTTCAACCTTACCATCTTTGATGTGCATATCAAGTTGAGAGATTTCTGCGATACGCAAATCTCTTAAGGTTTTTGCAGCCTTTGCAACAGCATTAGCAGCAGCTTTTTCCCAAGATTCTGTACTAGTTCCCACCAGTTCAATAATTTTGTAAACAGTGTCAGACATGATTTCCTCCTATTTTTATATTTAACTCTGATAATTAATATGGATTATATAAAGTTATGACATATAGATACTAATGTCAATTTAAACCAGAAAGTAATTTTAAGATACCAAAAGAATTAAACAATTTTAATAAATTTATATTTTCAAAATAATTGTTCATGTTAAACTTAAAAACATCAAAAGGTAGCAACATCCATTTGTTGAAAATTGGGATTACTAATTGTTTTTTTGTTGAAAAAAATGGAACAACTTTTTTAATTGATACTGGACAAAAGCGTTTCTCTGAAAAGTTAAAATCGCATATTTCAGTTCTTCTTAAGGAATATCATAAGCTAGATTATTTGATTTTAACCCACACTCATTATGATCATGCTGAAAATGCTAAAATGATTAAGGAATTATTTTTACCAAAGCTTATTGCTCATAAAAGTGAAACTCAATTCCTTATTAATGGTTTTACAAAACTACCTCGTGGCACTAATATTATTACTGATATAATAACTAAACTAGGAAACAAATATGCTCATCAGATAGGTGAATACGAACCAGTTAGAACAGATATTGAAATTGATGATTTATATATTTTTGAGAAAATAAATAGAATTACAATAATTCATACTCCAGGTCATACAATGGGGTCTGTAAGCATTATTATTGATGATGAAATTGCTTTAGTAGGAGATTCTATGTTTGGATTATTCAGAAATAAAATTTTACCTCCTTTTGCCGATTACAAAAAGGAATTATACAAATCCTGGTCGAAGCTATTGGAAACTCCGTGTAAAAGTTTTATCCCTGCACACGGTAAACTTATTAAACGAGAATTGGTAGAAAGGCAAGTTAACAAATTGAAAATTAAAATACATGAATTATAAAAGACATGAAACTGATTTACCTTTAGCAATTGAAGAATGGGGTTGGAAATATCATCATACAGGTATTCCCGTTAAAAATTCAATTCCTGGTGAAAGATATATTCCTCATTTAAAATTTTATGTTAAAGGTTTCGATACAAGCCCTTTTGGAATAGAATTAATGAGATTTGAAGAAGACTGCCCTTTGGATGAGTTAATTAAAACTAAGCCACATGTTGCTTTTGTGGTTCCTAATTTGATCGAAGCAATTAAAGAATTTAAATTAATAGGTGAACCAAATTGCCCTATGAACGGAGTAAAAGTTGCTATGATTAAACATAATGGTGTACCTATTGAATTAATGGAATTTGACAATAAATAATATGGAAAAAATATATTCATTACTAATTTTTACAGGATTCATTATATTTCTTGTATATCTATTTAAAAGGATTAATACTAAAAATACTTGGAGAAAACCCATAAAACCATTCCCTGCAAGCTGGAGGAAAACACTTTACGAAAATGTTATATTTTACAACAATCTTGAAACTGAAGAAAAAAAGAGATTTGAAAATAAAGTACAGGAATTCTTGATCAACATAACTATTTCGGGAGTAGAAACTGAAGTTAATGAATACGATCGAGTTTTAGTTGCAGCAAGTGCAATAATTCCAATTTTTGCATTTCCCAACTGGCAATATTTCAACTTAAAAGAGGTTTTATTATATCCTGGTTTATTTAATGAGCAATTTGGCACTAATGGAGAAAAACGATCCATAGCAGGAATGGTCGGAACAGGATATATGGAAGGAAAAATGATTCTTTCAAAACAAGCCTTGCATCATGGTTTCAGAAACGAATCCGATAAAAAGAATACTGCAATACACGAATTTGTGCATTTAATTGATAAAGCAGATGGAAATATTGACGGTATACCTTCTCTTCTTTTAGAAAAGCAATATACAATTCCTTGGTTAGATTTAATTCAAAAGAAAATTGAAGAAATTTACGAAGGAGAATCCGATATAAATCCTTATGGTGCAACAAATAAAATAGAATTCTTTGCAGTTATAAGTGAATATTTTTTTGAAAGGCCTAAGCTTTTACAACAAAAGCATCCAAAACTGTATAAGCTTTTAGAAGGAATCTTCGACCAGAAAATGGCTAAGAAATTAAAAAAAACTTCATCATCTGAAATTAACAGAAATGATCCCTGTCCTTGTGGTAGTGGTAAGAAATATAAAAAATGCTGTGGTAAATAGTTAAAAGTCATTAGTTGAAGGTTTCCAACGTAAAATTAGGTGAACACAAGAAAAAATGAAGCAAAACAAATTAACAATAGAATAAGTTAATAAAAAAGAGAGTCCCTTATGAAAGAGCTCTCTTTTTACAAACTAAAAAAACCTAACCCTTATTTAAAACGATTCAAAATCCTTATCAAGATTATCATTGGTATTTAATTTCAAATCATAACCATTACCTTCTGCATGATTATTTAATTCTTTATTTATACTAGTTTTTTGAGGTTTTTTATTTTCGAACTTGAACTCTTCTAATATATTTTTTCTATTTGCGTTTTTTGAACTATTCGAGAAAGTAAAAAAACTCACAACGTCTTTTAATTGTTCAGCTTGACTTGAAAGTTCTTCAGAACTAGTCGACATTTCTTCGCTTGCCGCAGCATTTTGTTGTGTAACTTGATTCAGTTGTTGAATTGCATTATTTATTTGATCAGCTCCCGAATTTTGTTCTAAACTAGCTGCAGTAATCTCTTGTACTAATCTAGCCGTTTTTTCAACTTCAGGAATTATTTTTGACATTAATTCTCCAGAATCCTCAGTTGCTTTAACACTATAAGTCGACAATGAAACTATTTCGTCGGCTGCTATTTTACTACGTTCAGCTAATTTACGAACCTCAGCAGCGACAACAGCAAAACCTCTCCCATATTCTCCAGCTCGTGCAGCTTCCACAGCAGCATTTAATGCTAAAATATTCGTTTGAAATGCTATATCATTTACAATTGTAATTTTCTCTGCAATTTGTTTAATCGAAGTTAAACTTTCTTTAGCGGCCTTTTCAACTTCTGAGATTCCTTTGGCAGCTATAACAGATATCTTTTCTGTTTCTTGTGCATTTTCGGTATTTTGTTGAATATTTGAAGTCATTTCTTCCATAGATGAAGAAACCTCCTCTGTTGAAGACGCTTGTTCCGATGCACCTTGAGACATTTCCTCTGATCCAGAACTTAATTGTTGACTTGCTGCTGAAATATTTTCAGCTCCCGACAGAGTACTTTCTATCACTTCCCGAAGTTTTAAAACCATAGTATATAAAGAACCTAATACCCCAATCCTATTTTCTGCATCTTCTATTTCAATATTTAACTTCCCTTTTGCTATATTATTTGCAATTTGTTCAACTTCCATAGGATCACCACCAAGTTGTTTAAATATATTTTTTAAAATAAATGTGCTAACCAAAATAATTAATGTTAAGGAAATCAAAATAATAATGATCAAAGATCTAATAGCAGTATTTTTAGCATTTTCTTTATATTCAGATATTCCAAGTAATATATTATCGATGCTAGGTTCTACCTCATGTATTGCATTTCGCATTTCACCCATTAAGCCTTGATCTTCTGAAAGTCCTATTTTTTTATCAATTTCTATAACTTCGTTAAATTTAATTTTATAATCTTCAAGATTTTTTATTATACTCTTTCGTTCTTCTTTATTCTCTACATTAACTGTAATATAATTAACAGCTTGGTCATAAGTCTTTTGAAATTTTGATTTATAGCTAATATCCCTTCGCAATAAATAATCCTTTTCATGTTTTCTTAATTCTAAAATAAGAGAAGTTAACCTATTGCTAATATTTAAACTAGAAACTTCATAAACCGATTTTCTCAATTCTCCTATCAATCCATAATCCATAAATCCTCTTTTATAGTTTGATTTAACTATTTCATTAAAAGTTTCTTCATATAAGTAAAAGTCATTTATTAAATCTGTCATCTGATGATCTAAGTTTTGATCAATAATTGCAACATTCGATATTAATTTATTAAGAAGAGATTCTACATCAACAATTTCTTTGTGAAAAGAAACTAAATATTTACTTTCATTGCTTTTAAAAAATTCTGGATTAGTGTTTTCTCTTAATAGAAAATCTTTTTCGAATTTTCTAAGTTTTAAATTATGAATTTCTAATTCTTCGACTTGTGTTGTTAACACACCTATATCATCAATCTTTTTTGTTGACATAAAACTAATAATACCTATTGTTGCTATTATTATTACAACTATCAATATTAACCCTATTAATTTAAATTTTAAACTCAAATTTTTCATATCTAATCATTTTATAATTTATATTCTAAACTTAGAAAAGTATAAACTTCCTTATTTAAATCATTTTTATCTGGAGCCCAATACTGCAGATTCGTTGATATTTTTATATTCTTTTCTAATTTATATTGTACACCTGCTATTATTGCTTCTCCATCCTTTGTACTATTCCATACAACAATTTCACCTTTTAGCTTATTCGATTTTAAATTATCATATCTTCCAAATAATTGAAATTTATCATTAATAATAAAAGTCATATACGTCGAATAACCTGTTAAATTATGATTTTGTACAAATGAATAGTTTTGCATGTAATTATATTCGACACCTACGAGCATAAAGTCTTTTGCTTGATATCCAATAAAACCAGAATATACTGATTGATTTATTGATTTTTCTGAATGCTCATAATATCCTCTTAGAACAAAATTCTTCCATACATGAAATGTTAATCCCAAGGCACCATTAAAAGTTTGATCTGATTGTATCTTTTTATAACCTTCGCCATTTCGAATTGTTGCATCAATAATTAAGTTATCAACTATTTTATACTCTAACAAAACACCTAAATCAGCACTGTGTCCGAACTTATGTTCATCTTGAAAAGATTTATAAATATATCTGTGTCCCCAGATTTTTTCCTGTAGCTTAAATTGGTTTAGGCCAATTAAACCTGCATTAATTTGGATTTTACCTTTTTGGTATTGCAAAGCAGCTGTTTTCAAGAAAGCAACATAATCGTATTTACTATCGGATGTTGGTCTTCCAATATCAATATTGGTTTTAAATCCAAAGTTCTCAGACATCTTAACATCGTAACCCAAATATGCTCTTGTTATTTCAAAAGCGTTTTTTGTTGAATAATCGTTTAATCCGAAATGATAATTTGCAAAAACCTTAACTATTGGTTTGTAATTAGGGTAAGAATTTAAAGTATCATTTTCAGTTGCTATTCCAACCGAACTCATCAAAAAAAATATTCCTATACTTAATGTAATAATCCTTTTCATTTATCATGTTTTTGAGAATTCTTTAATTCGTTTAGTTCTTCTCCTGTAAAGAGTTTAATTAAATCTAGAATCATAATAAAACTGTCATCAACTTTAGCAAGTCCTGTAATAAATTCTGATTTGTAATTATTACCAATACTTGGTGATGGATTAATTTGATTTTCATCAATTTCACGAACCGCTACAACTGAATCTACTAAAGCTCCAATGTGGATAACTTCATCTTCCTTTACTAAATCCACAACTACAATACAAGTATCATCTGTGAATTCTGTTGGTGACATTTCAAATTTAATTCGCGTATCAATTACAGAAAGAACTTTACCTCTTAGATTTATTATACCTTTCATATAATAAGGAGCTTTGGGAACTTTTGTGATTTCTTGTAATTCAAGAATATTAAGGACATTATTCACGTTAGCTCCAAACTCTTCATCACCTATTTTAAAAGTTAAATAAGAATTGATTTTTGATATTTTCTTTAGTTCCATATATGGTTTTTTAACTGATTATCGATTAACATAATATTTTTAGGGAAATACAATTTATTCAAAGACAATTTCGAAAAAGCTTTTTCAAGATCATTGTATATATTATTTTTAAATACACAAGCTTTAAATCCAGCACTAATTAGATCTAAAAGATATGCTTGATCAGAATAATTTGTTATAGCAATTATCTTTAATGCAGGATTTTTATATAAAACTCTTTTTGCTGTTTCGATACCATTTAAGAGTGGCATCTCTATATCCATTAAGATAATATCTGCTTCGTGTGAATTTTCATTTTTTAGAAGTTCTATTCCGTCACCAAGCATTTCAATAACTTCATGTAAAAGAGTATTTTCTAAATAATATTTTAGACTTTCTCTGAAAGTTTTATTATCATCAACAATTATTATTTTCATCGTACCAAAAAGTAAATTCCAAAAATAACTTACTAATCGAAAATATATAAGAGGGGAAAACACCAATCATATAGGGTAAATCCCCTAAATATCTTTGATGATAAGAATGAACAATAATACAATAGGACTAAAAAAATTTACTTATAGCCTTATTTGTTAACTATTTAACTAGTTCTTACTAAAAGGTGCGCTTTTAACTAAAATCTAAATTTCTATTAAATGATGTTTAATCGCAAACATTACCAAATGAGCTGAGTTCTTAGTATTGGTTTTTGATAATAAATTAGTTCTATGATTATCAACTGTTTTAGGACTAATATGAAGTTTATCAGCAATTTCTTTATTTGTAAATCCCTGACAAATTAATTGTAATACTTCTGTTTCACGTTTTGAAAGCGAAACAGAATTACTTGTAGAATCAATTCCTGTATTTCCTAATTTAAATATTAGATCTTTTAAAATATCTTGCGGAAAATAATTTTCCCCATTGTAAACCTTACTAATTGCTTCCTGGAGTTCTTCTGTTCCTGATTTTTTTAATACGAAACCTTGCACTCCAGCTTTTATCATTTTATAATAATAAATATGATCGCTATAACTTGAAAGAGCTATTATTTTTAGATTGGGATATTTTAACAATGCTTTTTCTGTAGCTTCAATACCATCCATTTCAGGCATTGAAATATCCATTAATATAATATCCGGGTTCGTGTTTTTTAATATGTCCAAGAAATCTTTTCCCGTCTTTGCTTCACCTAGAATATGAAAATTTGAAACTTGCGATAAGAGTGATTTTAAACCGTCTCTAAAAATAGCATGGTCGTCAACAATAATTATATTAATTATTTCACTCATTCTTATTTAATAATAAAAGGAATATTAATTTGAACTTTTAGCCCACTACTAATATCAGACTCTATTTCGAAATTACCATTTAATATATTTATTCTATTATCTAAATTATATAAACCCATACCTTTTGTCTTAGCCTTAACCTCCTCAATATTAAAACCTTTTCCATTATGACCAAAGTTTATTTTAATAAAATTTCCCTTTTCACGAATATTTATGACTATATTTTTTGCCTTGGCATATTTTATAGTATTATTAATTAGTTCGACCAATATACGATAAATATTAACTTCAGTATTTTCATCAAGTTTACAATCTACATTATAAAAATAACTAAATTGTAGATTTGTAGCTTCAGAAATTTTCTCAATAAAAGACTGTATGGCTATTGATAACCCAAAATTTTGTAAAATATGTGGACTCAGTTTATTTGATATATCGGAAACGCTTTGTATTGCCTCATTTATTGTAGAATTAACCTTTTTAGATATTTCATTTCTTGTTTTTTCATTTTCTGAGTTTAAAAAAGTTTGTAAATAAAGTTTAGTGGCAGATAAAATAGGAGAAACACCATCATGTAATTCTTTTGCAATCCTACTTCTTTCACGTTCTTCTGCATTCATCATTGCATGATATAACTTTTGTTGTGCATTTCTTTTATCTGTAATATCAGTAGTAGATAATAACACTGAATCGGGCGGAACAAATCCAGCAACAATACTTAAATTTCGTTTTACACCCGTGGATTTAAATTCATATATGGTCTCTATTTTTCTATCTTGTTTTTTTTCAAAAATATCATCTAATATATGAAGTAACTCTTTTTCCTCTTTGCCATACAAATAATCACTTATTTTTTTGTTAATAATTTCTTCTGTCTTAACAAAAGGGTATTTTTTTGCTGCGTTATTTACATCTGTACAAAAAAACTCGTCTTTAATTTTCTTTATTGTATAAATTGGAATTGGAAAATAATCGTATTGAGCCTTATATTTTTCTTCATTTTCTTTTAAGATTAGTTCAGTCTCTTTTTGTTTTGTAATATCTGATATTATACCTTCTAAAATAATATCACCATCTTTTTCTGTCACATTAAAAATTCTATCATAAAACCAATGTATCCTATTATGTATATCATTTATTCTATATTCTAAATCATAAACTTCACCTACCTCAATATTTTCGAAAAAATTTTCAATTTTTGATATATCTTCAGGATGTAAAGCATTATCCCATTTAAGAGTATTATTTAATAAATCTTCTGTATCAAATCCAAGAATATCTTTTACTTTAGATGACCAATACAAGGCTCCTTTATTTATCGAATATATGTACGTTATGTTAGGAGAGTTCTCGGTTAATCGTCGATATTTTTCTTCACTTATTTTTAATGTATTTTCAGCTTTTTTCCTTTTAGAAATATCTCTTATAATTGCTAATAAAAACTCCTCACCTGAAATTACCAATCTATTAAGTGAAACCTCTGTAAAGAACATTTTATCTTTATTCCAGGTTGTATGTAACCATTCAAAAAATTGAGGTTTCCCATTTTTTGCCTGACTCATCTTTTCAATTGATAGCATTTCGGAATTTACCTCACCAGGCTGAAAATCTGGAGAAACACAAATAGGTTTTTTACCTATAATTTGTTCTTTTGTACATTGAAACATTTCTAGTACTTCCTTATTACAGTCAACAAATTCATATTTCTCATTTAATAGATAAATCGCATCATGAGCAGTTTCAAATATTGTTTTATATAGATTTTGCTCTGCTTCTATAGCTGCTTTATTATAATTTCTTTTAATATATCCTCTATTTATTAAATAAAATATTAGAACAAATAAAAAGATTACAAAAGCCCAATCAATATGCGCTTTAACAAGATTATAATATACTATTTCTTTAAAAAAAGAAG